>ERZ764778.335-NODE-335-length-57451-cov-6.287320_pt1 | contig 57451 bp, 48 predicted proteins | sample MGYA00374951_ERZ764778 | MGnify/ENA primary metagenome ERZ764778 (study PRJEB28918, sample SAMN05720193) | bioreactor metagenome | isolation source: Anaerobic biogas reactor | place: USA:Washington, USA | collected 2015-08-08 ...
GTCCGCATCAAGGACATCGCCAGCGAGGCCGGCCTCTCGTCGCAATCGATCCTCTACTACTACCCCGACGTGGGCGAGCTGCTGGTGGAGACGATCGCCCACGCCGTCACGCGGTTCGTGGAGCAGCGGCGCGAGGCCGCCGACAGGCTCGACGACCCCGTCCTCCAGCTCGCGGCGACCATCGGCGCCGGCTTCCCCCGCACGCCGGAGGACGACACCACCATCATCTTCGAGTCCGCCGGCGCGTTCCGCCACGACGCCGCGCTGCGGGCCATGGTGCGGTCGCTCAACGCCCAGCAGGTCGAGATGTACCGCCGCATCCTCGACGTCGGGGCGTCACGGGGAGCCTTCCGCCTGAGCGGCGACAGCCTGGGCATCGCCACCAACCTGGTCGCCCTCGAGGACGCCTACAGCCTCTACATCCTTGAGGGCGGCCCGCCGAGCGTGGAGGAGGCCGTCCGTCTGGTCGCCGCCTACGCCTCCCTCGCCACCGGCGTGGAGATCCCCGTCGACGTGGGGCCGAGCGGGACGCAGCCGGGCGTCCCGGGCTGAGCGCAGGCTTCCGCCTCCATCCTCATGGCCTTCGGACTCGCGGTCGGGTCCAGGGTGTTTCCGCCGCTTCTCCGGTGCTGTATATTATGTATGCATCAGTGAGAACCCGCGCGTCAGCGCGCCACCGCGTGAGGAGGAGCCGAAGATGATCAAGGTCGCCGGGTGGGGCGCCGGCATGATGGGCCAGGGCCTCATGAGCTATCTGCTCGACCGTCCCAGGGACGTCGAGCTGGTCGGCGTCGTCGATACCGATCCCGCCAAGCAGGGGAAGACCGTCGGCGAGCTGCTGGGGCGGCCGTGCGACGTCGTGGTCACTGGGGACCACGAGGCGGTGCTGGCGCGACGGCCGGACGTCGTCTGCATCACCACGAGCAGCAACCTCCACGAGGTGGAGCCGCAGGTCCTGCCGGCGCTGCGTGCCGGCGCCGACGTGATCTGCATCGCCGAGACGCTCTCTTACCCGTGGGCCAGCGACCCGGAGCGGGCCGAGCTGTTCGACAAGGTCGCCAGGGAGAACGGGGTCACCTGTCTCGGCGCCGGCGTCAACCCGGGGTTCATGCTCGACGCGCTGGTGGTCATGTGGAGCTCGGTGTGCCTGCGCGTCGACAAGATCGTCGCCACGCGGGTGAACGACCTCTCGCCGTTCGGCCCCACGGTGCTGAACAGCCAGGGCGTGGGCGTCACGGTGGAGCAGTTCGAGCGCGGCGTCGCCGAAGGGAGCATCGTCGGTCACATCGGCTTCCCCGAGTCCATCGGTCTCATCGCCAGGGCGCTGGGGTGGACGATCGAACGCGTCGAGGAGACGCGCGAGCCGATCGTCTCCAGGGTCGAGCGCAGTACGCCGCACGTGCACGTGGCGCCGGGAGACGTGGCCGGGTGTCGGCACATCGCCCGCGCCTACGTCGACGGCGAGGTCAAGATCGAGCTCGTCCACCCGCAGCAGGTGCATCCCGAGATGGAGGGCGTCGAGACCGGCGACTACATCGAGATCCACGGCGACCCCGACGTCAACATGAGCAACCGTCCGGAGACCCCGGGCGGCAAGGGGACCTACGCCAGCGTCGGCAACTACATCCCGCTGATCAAGGATGCGCCGGCCGGCATGCTGACGGTGGTCGACATGCCGTTGCCGCGCTTCTGGACGCCGACGGCCTGAGCTTCGATGATGGAGGGTGCGCCGGCGACGCACGCCGGCCGGCGCCCATCGCATACCTGAAAGGGGTGACGGGAGTGGGAGACGTGGACCGCGCCCGGGAGGGCGACTGGGTCGAGGTCGAGGTCAAGCTGCTCGACCCCGCCGACCGCAGCACGAACCTGCCGCCGGAGACGGCCGAGAAGCCGCTGATGATGTGGGTCAAGGGGTTCGCCGAGGGCGGGGCTGTGCTCGGCGAGGAGTTGACGATCGCGACGATCACCGGCCGCCGCGTGAGCGGCGCCCTCTCGGCGGTGAATCCGGGCTACTACATCACCTACGGCCGACCCGTCCCGGAGCTCACGCACGTCGGCCGCGACCTGCGTGCCCAGCTCGCGGCCTACCGCGCCGCGGAGGCCGGCGGAGCGGCGCCGGCCGGCCCGTCGGACGAGGCGCCGGCCGAGGGGGGTGAGCGCTGATGGCCACCCGGTTCGACGCGATCATGGCGCGCCGCGGCGAGATCATGCGCAGGGCGCTGGGCATGGACTACTCGGAGTTCGAGATCAGCCCGGTCGCCTTCGACTACGAGCGCATGATGGGCGCGCACGGCTACTCGCTCGACGACATCGTCGCCATCCAGAGGCGCGCCGGCGTGGGCGACACGCCGCTGCTCGAGCTCCGCAACCTCACCGACCTGGTGCGCAGCGTGAGCGCGCCGGGCAACGGGGCGCGGATCTTCGTCAAGGACGAGGCCGCCAACCTCGCCGGCGCCTTCAAGGACCGCCGCGCCGGCGTCAGCATCCATGTGGCCAGGGAGAAGGGCTACGAGGGCGTGATCGCGGCGACGTCGGGCAACTACGGCGCCGCCGTCGCCAGCCAGGCGGCGCGCAACGGCCTCAAGTGCATCATCGTGCAGGAGACCTTCGACAGCCGCCACGTGGGCCAGCCGGAGATCGTCGAGAAGGGCCGCGTCTGCGAGGCCTACGGCGCCGAGGTCGTGCAGCTTACCGTCGGCCCCGAGCTCTTCTTCCACATGGTCGAGCTGCTGGACGCCACCGGTTACTTCGCCGCCTCGCTCTACAGCAGCTTCGGCGTCAGCGGCATCGAGACGCTGGGGCTGGAGATCGCCCGCGAGATGGAGCGGCTCACAGGTGCGCCGCCGACCCACGTGGTGGTCACCCACGCCGGCGGCGGCAACACCACCGGGACGGCCCGCGGCCTGCGGCGCGCCGGCGCATCGGGCACGGAGATCGTGAGCGCCTCGGTTGACCTGAGCGGCCTGCACATGGCCAGCGACGACGACTTCAACCGCAAGAGCTTCACCACCGGCCACACCGGCTTCGGCGTGCCGTTCGCCACCTGGCCGGACCGTGCCGACGTGCCGCGCAACGCGGCCCGACCGCTGCGCTACATCGACCGCTACCTCACGGTCACACAGGGCGAGGTCTTCTACATGACCGAGGCCATGGCCAAGCTCGAGGGCCTCGAGCGCGGCCCCGCCGGCAACACCGCCATGACCGCCGCCGTGAGCCTGGCCCGCGACCTGCCGCGCGACGCCACCGTGGTCGTCCAGGAGACCGAGTACACCGGCGCCGGCAAGCACCACTGGAGCCAGCTCAACTTCGCGCGCGAGATGGGCGTCGAGGTGCGGGCCGGCGACCCGGCCGACAACGTGCCGGGCAAGGCGATCGTGATCCCCGAGCGGTTGGAGCAGATCCGCGCCCGCGACTTCGACCTGGCCCGCATGCGCCGCAGCTACGTGCGCAACGCGCTCCGCAACGCGCCGGAGGGGTACGAGCCCACCCCGGCCGACATCGAGTTCCTGGCCGCCGACACCAACTCCGACCGGGAGGCGGTGGAGGCGACCCTGGCCGCGCTCAAGGAGGCGTGAGATGGCCCGTCCGGACACGTATCACGAGATCCGTGGGCACCTCGCCGAGCTCACCGACGAACAGCTCGAGGAGCGCTTCTGGGCGCTGGCGCAGCGGGTCGTGGACCCGATGGTCGAGCTGGCCCGCACGCACACCTCGCCCAGCATCGAGCGCTCGGTGCTGATGCGCATGGGCGTGCCCTCGCCGACCTGTGTGGCGGTGGTCGGCGAGTGCGAAAAGCGCGGCCTGCTCGGGCACGGCGCCGGGCACGTGGTGCTGCACTGCGCCACCGCGTGGGAGTGCCCCGCCCCCGAGGCCGCCCTAAGACTGGCGGCCGGCGAGGGCTGGGATCTGGCCGAGGAGAAGTGGAGGGGTGCGCGATGAGCGCCGACCCACGGCACGGCGGCCCCGACATGCCGCCGCTGCGGCCCGACGGGAAGCTCGACGTCGAGGCCCTGCTGCAGGACCTCGAGCACTACCGGCCGCGCCGCCGGGGCTGGCACTGGAGGGAGCCGGTCCCCGACCAGCGGCTGCACAAGTTCACGTACAAGGAGACGTCCAAGGGTCTCGAGCGCAGCGTCCCGCTGCCGGCGGCCCACTACTTCGGCGACATCGATCCGCAGCCCGACTGCGTGATCACCACCGAGATCGCCTCGGGGCGGTTCGAGGACGACATCCGCCGCATGCGCATGGCGGCCTGGCACGGCGCCGACCACATGATGGTCATCCGCACCGCGGGCCAGAGCCACATGGACGGCCTGCTCGAGGGCACGCCCGAGGGCGTGGGCGGCATCGCCGTCACGCGCAAGCAGGTGCGCGCCACACGCAGGGCGCTCGACATGGTCGAGGACGAGGTGGGGCGGCCGATCAACTTCCACAGCTACGTCAGCGGCGTCGCCGGCCCGGAGATGGCGGTCATGTTCGCCGAGGAGGGCGTCAACGGGGCCCACCAGGACCCGCAGTACAACATCCTCTACCGCAACATCAACATGTACCGCAGCTTCGTCGACGCGGCGGTGGCCAAGCACGTGATGGCGGCGGTGCGCATGGCGCAGATCGACGGCGCCCACAACGCCAACGCCACCGCCGTGGAGGCGTGGAACGTGATGCCCGAGCTGCTCGTGCAGCACGCCATCAACTGCGCCTACTCGGTCGCCGTGGGCATGCCCAAGGAGGACATCTGCCTCAGCACGGTGCCTCCGGACGCGGCCCCGGCGCCCTGCATGCGCATGGACCTGCCGTACGCGGTCGCCCTGCGCGACCTCTTCGGCGAGTACAAGATGCGGGCTCAGGAGAACACGCGCTACATGGAGGCCGACGGACGCGACGCCACCGTCAGTCACGTGATGAACCTGATGATCAGCCGCCTCACGAGCGCCGACATCCAGAGCACGATCACCCCGGACGAGGGCCGCAACGTTCCCTGGCACTACAACAACGTGGCCGCCGTGAACACCGCCAAGCAGAGCCTGGTGGGTATGGACGGCCTCCGCGAGATGGTCAAACTGGACCGCGAGGCGCCGGAGCTCAAGGCCAAGGTGCGCGAGATCAAGGAGCGCGCCGTCCTCTTCCTCGAGGGCATGCTGGAGGACGGCGGCTACTTCGCCGCCGTCGAGGAGGCCTACTTCGTCGACTCCGGCCTCTATCCCGAGACCCACGACGACGGCATCGCGCGCAAGAGCGACGGCGGGGTGGCGGCCGGCAGCATCGTGCCGCGGGCCGACGATTACCTGGCGCCCGTCTGCCACCACTTCGGCGTGAACCATCTGCCGGACGGCTGCGATGCCGAGGGCGGCCCGCACGCGCCGGCCGGCGCGATGAAGCCTTGCGACCTCATCGGCGGCTGCACGCTGTGCGACATCGAGAAGGTGCCGTACATCGACGAGCTCGACCCGGAGGACAACGTCGACGTGCGGCTCGCGCAGACGAAGGAGATCCGCGAGCGGGGCCTCATCAAGCCGGAGGTGGAGTGGGCCGCCGACGGCTGGGTCGTGGTCACCCTGTTCCTGCCGGCGGCGCCGCGGGTCGCGGAGTTCGCGGCGCTCGAGTTCGGCAGGGCCATGAACCTGCAGGAGTGCGAGGTGATCAACCGGCAGGTCATGCATCCGGCGGAGGGCACGCTGATCGAGATGAAGGGCCGGCTGGACGTGGTCGTCGACCCGGCCCGCCTCGTCATCCCGCCGGAGCCGGTGGTCATGCAGGACGAGGAGATCAAGGCGTTCGTGGCCGAGAAGGGCCTCAAGTGCGTGGCCGCCACGGTCGGCGAGGACGAGCACTCGGTGGGCATGCGCGAGATCATCGACATCAAGCACGGCGGGCTCGAGAAGTGGGGCTTCTCCTGCGAGTACCTGGGGACCAGCGTCCCGGTCGAGAAGGTGCTGGACGCGGCGATCGAGCACGCCGCGCAGGTGGTGCTGATCAGCACCATCATCACGCACGGCGACATGCACCGCAGCAACATGGAGAAGCTCGCCGACCTCGCCGTCGAGAAGGGCGTCCGCGACCGTCTGCTGCTCATCAGCGGCGGGACCCAGGTCACCGACGAACTCGCCCGCGGCTGGGGCATGGACGCCGGGTTCGGGCGCGGCACGGCGGGCATCAACGTCGCCTCGTTCATCGTCGAGACGATGCGCGAGCGCGGCATGTGAGGCCGACCGTGGCGAGGGCGACGAGCGCGGGGAGCGGGGCGGGGGAGACGCAGGGCCCGTCCCCGTGCCGGGTCGACGCGCTCGTCGCCGAGATCGGCTCCACGACCACGGTCGTCTCCGCCTTCGCCGGACTGCGGGACCATCCGGCCACGACGCCCCGTGTGGTGGGGCAGGGGGTGGCCGCCACGTCGGTCGCCGCCGGCGACGTCACCCTCGGGGTGAGCGCCGCCCGGGCCGAGCTCGAGGCGGCGCTCGGCCGCCCCGTGGTCCCCGAGGTCACACTGGCGACCAGTTCCGCCGCCGGCGGCCTGCGCATGACCGTCCACGGCCTCACACGGCGGATGACGGCGAGGGCCGCGCGCGAGGCGGCGCTCGGGGCCGGCGCGGTCGTCAAGTACCAGACCGCCGGCCGCCTGCGGGGGCACGACCTGGGCGAGATCGACGCCGTGCGTCCCAACCTCATCCTGCTGGCCGGCGGCGTGGAGGGCGGCGACTGCGACACCGTGCTCTTCAACGCCGCCCAGCTCGCGCGGCTGGAGGTCCGGCCGACCGTCGTCTACGCGGGCAACAGCGTCGTGTGCGGCGACGCGCAGGACCTGCTGGAGCGGGCCGGCTTCAGGGTCAAGCTCACCAACAACGTGTACCCGGCGGTTGACGAGCTCGACATCGTCCCGGCCCGGCACGTGATCCACGACGCCTTCGAGGAGCACATCACGCACGCGCCCGGCATGGAGCGCATCGGCGAGGTGGTGACCGGCGGGATCCTGCCCACGCCGGGCGCCGTCCTGATCGCCGCCGAGCGCCTGGCCGAGGAGGTCGGCGACCTCGTCGTCGTCGACGTCGGCGGCGCCACCACCGACGTGCACTCGGTCACCGACGGCAGTCCGGAGATCGCCGCGCTCATGACCGAGCCGCAGCCGCACAGCAAACGTACCGTCGAGGGCGACCTGGGCACGTACGTGAGTGCGCCGCACGTGGTGGAGATGCTGGCGGCGCAGGAGCGCCCGGTGCGCCTCCCGCCGGCGCTGCCGCAATCTCCGGACGAGGTCGCGGCGGCGCTCACACTGACCCACTTCGCCGCCGTGACCGCCGTGCAGCGCCACGCCGGCGAGCTCGCGCACCTGTACACGCCGACCGGCAGGCAGACGGTCGCGCGCGGCCGCGACCTCACCGCCTGCCGGCTCGTCGTGGGGACCGGCGGCGCGCTCACGCGGCTGCCCGGCGCGGAGGCGGCGCTGGCCGACGCGCGCGCGAGGGGCGGCGGCGAGCGCCTGCTGCCGCCGCCCGACGCCCGCGTGGTCCTCGACCGCGACTACGTGTTCGCCTGTTGCGGCGCGTTGCTGCAGCGCTTCGCGCCGCCGGCCGTCACGGCGCTGCTCCGCGCCAGCATCCGGGTCTGACGCGGGCGTGCCGCCGGCGCGCCCGCGTCCCCCGCGTCAGGCGTCCTTGTGGTACTTGAACGAGACCTTCACTTTGGCGCGGTAGGCCACGACCTTGTTCTCGACGATGTGCATGTCGAGCTGGACGACCTCGGCGACGCGCAGGTCGTCCAGGCTGTCGGCGGCCTCCTCGACCGCGCTCTTGGCCGCCTCCTCCCACGACGTGTCGCTGGTGCCGATGATCTCGATGACCTTGTAGACACTGCCTGCCACGGCTCCTCCCTCCACGCGACTGTCCTTGCCCGTCCAGAGTATCTGAAGTAGGGTCAGTTCCATAGGGTCGACAGTACGCGTCGTCGCAGCCGTCGCGCCGGCGCACGGGTGCCCGTCCGGGTGGAGGATATGGGGATCCGATCGCCCAACGCCGTTGCCGGACGGACGACGGGGTCTCCGCCGTCCGCACCGTGCGCTATCCGTTCCCGGCGCCGGCCTACGTCTCGTCAGAGACGGTCAGCGTTTCGGGACCGGCCTCGTCCGACCTCAATGCCCGCTTGCAGCGCGTCCGGTACCGACGCGCGCCGACCGCCGGTCCGGCGGGGCGGACGGGGCCCCCCGTGCGGGGACGACCGTCCTGTCCGGCAACGACACTGAGGGGGAGAGACATGCGACACCTGAAAGGACGGGGAGCGCGCACGCTCGTGGCGCCGCTCCTCGTCGTCCTGTTCGCCCTGGTGCTGGCCGCCCCGGCGTTCGCCCTCGACCCGCCGTGGAACGCGCAGCCCATCTCGCACGGGCTCGGACCGACGTACGGCGAAGCGTGGCCTGCGGGCTCGCTCGAGGGGGAGGCTGTCGCCACCATGCAGGGCGATCCCTTGGCGCTGATGCCGTGGGCGGCGGTGCCGACCCTGCTGGCGCAGTTCCAGGCCGAGGCCGCCGCCGCCGGCGTCCCCGCCCGCATGACCTACTCGGTCCTGGGGCAGTCGGCCGACGGCCGCGACATCTATGAGGTCGTGATCAACGCGCTGGAGACGCCGAACCAAAGACGCGACTACGAGCGCTGGCGGGAGCTCCGCAGCTTGATGCTGAGCGACCCGGTCGAGGCGCAGGCGCGCCTCGCCTCGTACGGCGACGACGTGAAGATGTGCGCCTACCAGTCGCACATCCACGGTCGTGAGTACGAGGCCGTCGACGCCAACATGCAGGTCATCCGCGACCTGACGGTCACGCCGCGCGGCACGAATCCCGTGGTCGACAAGATCCTCGACAACGAGATCGTCGTCGTCCTGATGGACAACAACCCCGACGGACGCGTGAGAGGGACGCGCGGCAACGTCACCGGGATGGACCCCAACCGCGACTTCTTCGTGCAGTCGCAGCCCGAGCAGCAGATCGCCGTGGACCTCATGCACCGCTGGCTGCCGACGGGCTTCATCGAGGGCCACGGGTACGTCAACCCGACGCTCATCGACGGCTGCACCCTGCCGCACAACCCCGGCGTCGACCCCACCTTCTATCACTGGAACGTGCAGCGGATCGAGCAGAACCGCGCCGACTTCGCGGCCACCGAGGTGCCGGGCCTCGCGTCGATCGTCTCGCCCATCCGTGACTGGAACGAGATGGGCAGGACGGACGTCCGCACCTACACGGTCGCAGAGGCGACCCAGACCGGTACCACGGTGACGATCACGACCGCCGAGGACACCATCCTGGCTCCCGAGTACATGGTCGTCATCGCCGGGGTGCCGGAGGCCGGATACAACGGCACCTTCATGGTCGACGAGGTCATCTCGCCGACGCAGTTCACTTACACCACCCCGACCAATGGACTGGCCGACTCGACGGGCGGCACTGTGGCGCTTCCGCCGCAGCCCAACCTCGCCCAGACCTGGGACGACTGGCCGCCCTATTACGGGCAGTCCTACTCGGCCCTCCTCGGCGGGCCGGACGGATCGACCGTCGAGATGACCAACGCGCACGGGAGGCTGGTCGCCAAGCAGGCCCAGTACATCGCCTTCTACTCCTCGAACAACTTCTGGGTGGACCACAAGGCGGCCATGCTGCGCGACCATGTGGGGACCTTCGTCCGGGGGGTCACCGCCGCGCTGCCCAACCCCAGCGCGTTCGACGATGACCCAGTGCTCTCGAGCCGCTTCTTCACCGACAGGTGGCAGAACTACGCAAAGCGCTACCCGCTCGCCTACATCATTCCGCGAGGGGCGCCACAGCGTAGTGAAGTCGAGGCGAACAACCTCGTCGACTGGCTGCTGCACAACGGCGTACAGGTCAATGAGGCGGTCGAGGACTTCGAGTGGGACGGCACCACGTATCCGGCCGGCTCCTACGTGGTGTGGATGGCCCAGCCGATGCGCGGCATCGCGTGGAACGCCCTCGCCGCCGGGGTGGACCTCTCCAACAGCAACATCCGCACTCTCTACGCCTCGCCGGGCGCTTGGAGCCATGGGTTGAGCTGGGGCGCCGACGTGGTGGAGGTGCCCGAGGGCGACAGCACCTTCGTCCCGGACGCGGAGCCGGTCGACGAGCCGAGCCCGGCCTCCGGCGGCGTGCGCGGCGGCGTGAACGCGCCGGCCCAGTGGTACAGCGTCGCGCTCAAGGGCGTCCACGAGTACCCGGTCATCCGCAGTCTGCTCAAACAGGGCGTCGAGGCCCGACTGGCCGAGGCTCCCTTCGAGAGCGCCTCGGGCGGCACCATGCCCGCGGGCTCGCTCATCTTCCCGGCCGGGGCGAAGCACCTGCTCGACGCGGCCGGTCGTGACGGCGGCGTCTGGTTCGAGCGCAGCGTGGGGGCGGCCATGCCGCCGACGACCTGCGTCTCCAGGCCGCCCCGGATCGCCTACCTGGTGACGGCGGTGCCCGCCACGCAGTCGGAGACCACGGTCGTGCTCGACTCCGTGTTCGGCTTCGACGAGACGGGCGCGCAGCAGCCGGTCCACAGGCTGGTGACGGACTCCGACTGGGACTACGTCGCGACGCAGGATTCGGATGGCCCCAAGGGGTTGAACAACCCCGACATCAGGGACCCGCTGAAGGACTACGACGTCATCTACACGACGCTCACCGCCTGGCCCAACGCCGCCAACTACCCGCTCGCGCGCGAACGTCTTGAGGCGTTCTTCGAGCGGGGCGGCGGATTCATGACCCAGAACGTCACCTCGGCCGGCTTCCTCGCGGGAGCGCCGAGCCCGCTGGTGCGGGGCACGCTCACAAGGACCCAGAGCAACGCCTACGGCGGCATCGCCTTCGTCGACAACGTCGGCCACGTGACGAGCCCCGTCACGGGCTCGCGTCCGGTCAGCGACGCCCTGTTCCTGCCGCAGCACGTCGTCTGGTTCTCGAGCCTCCCTGAGGGCGCGGTCGTGGATCAGCGTTTCCCAGCCAGCATCACCTCCTGGGGTGCGGAGAACGGCTTCGTGGCCGGTCTGTGGAACAACCGGGCGGCCGGCGCCGACAGCGGTCCCGTGCTGATCCACGGGGACACGACGCTCGGCGGCCGCTACATGTTCTTCGCCACCAACGCGTTCTCACGCGCCGACGGACAGCGCCAGTGGCTGCACTTCCTGCAGTCGGCACTGTGGTCGAACCTCACCGACGACGTCGCGAAAGAGGAGGTCACCGTCACCGCGACGGCCGACGACAAGGTCTACGACGGCACCAGGGCGGCGACCGTCACCCTGTCCAGCGACGACATCGCCGCGGACGACGACGTGACGATCGGCTACGCGAGCGCCCGGTTCGACAGCAAGGATGTCGGCACCGGCAAGACGGTCACCGTCACGGGCATCTCGCTCAGCGGCGCCGACGCCGGCAAGTACGCCCTGACCGGCCAGACCGCCACGGCCACGGCAGACGTCACCCCGGCCGCGCTGACCATCACGGCCGACGACCAGGCCAAACCGTTCGGGACGGTGTTCTCGTTCGCGGGGACCGAGTTCGAGGCCGCCGGCCTCGTCGCCGGCGACGGGGTGAGCCTGGTGGTCCTGACGAGCGGCGGTGCCGCGGCAGGCGCGCTGCCCGGCGCGTACGCCATCACGCCCAGTGCGGCCATCGGGAACGGGCTCGCCAACTACGACGTCACGTACGTGGACGGCACCATGACCGTCGGTGACAAGCTGAGCGTGGGTCCGTTCGCCAAGCCGCTGCGCAAGGCCGACCCACGCCGCTTCCGCCGCGGCGCCACCATCCGCGTGGCCTTCAAGGTGAAGAACGTCGCCGGCGGTGCTGTGACGACGACGAGACCGACCCTCAAGCTGACACGTGGGGGCAAGGTCGTGATCGCCGCCGCCGCGGTCAAGTACCAGAAGGCGAGCAAGCTCTACGTCTACAACCTCAAGACCAGAGCCTCCTGGAAGCTCGCCACGTACAAGGTCTCGGTCAGTCTGGGGGCAGGTGCCACCGGACGCAGCGTGACCTTCAAGCTGATCAGGTAGGACCGCAGACAGGAGGATGCGGGACGTCGGGGCCCCGCCGGCCGTTCGGGTCCGGCGGGGCCCCTTCCGTACGCCGCGTCCCGGGGCCGGCCGTGTCGCATCGGCCGGCCCCGGGACGACGATCAGGGGCCTGTCTCCGGTCCGTCGACCGGGGCGGCGACGACCACCACCCGTTTGTCGCCGGAGTGGCGCGGGACACAGGTGTAGAGCGTGAGGCGCGCCGTGCGGCCGCAACGGAGCACGGCGTCGTCGTCCGGAAGGGCTGTCTTGACCTCGGTCACGGCGTAGATGTGGCGTGTCCGCTTCCAGAAGACGACGATCTCGTCGCCCGCGTCCAGACGACCGAGGAGCAGGAACGCACCCTCCAGACGGTGTCCCGCCAGTACGGTGTTGCCCCGGGTCGCGGGGGTGGCTCCGTTGGGCTGGTGCCAGATGCCGGCGCGCAGGGTGTCGCTGCCCGCCCCCTCATGGATCGGGGCATCGCCGGGCCACGTCGTCGCCCGAGCTCTCCACCCCGATGCGGAAGCCCGTCGTGCGACCGTGTTCCACGGTGGCGTCTGGGGCGAGGTCGACCGTCATCCCTGGGTGCGGCGCGTCGTCGAAGTCCAGGGACACCGGATTGGTCTCGAAGTCGCTTGCGAAGCTGGTCGCGCTGGGAGGGCTGGGCGCGGAGTGCACGACGCTGAGGAGGACGTGCCTCCCCAGCGCCGGCGGCAGTCGGCGAGAGTACGCTGTGGACAGTCGCAGGTGGCTCCACTACGGTGATCGTGTCGTCCTCCCGTATGGAGGCCGGGTGCCGCCATTCGCATGCACGTCGTCGACGCGCCCGCCAAAGCCGACGCTTGCGCGTGCGGCGGTCGGGCATATACTTTGGTGCATACGTCTTATGCAGGGGGGGTCGTGCCCGCGAGAGCCACCGTCACCGTCGACCTGGGCAAGGTGCGCGCCAACGCGCGGACCGTCGTCGATCATCTGCCCGGCATCTCCGTGGTGGCCGTGACCAAGGTCACGTGCGGCTCGCCGCAGGTGGCCCGGGCCATGCTTGCCGGTGGCGCCCGGGCGGTCGGCGAGTCGAGACTGGAGAACGCCGAGCGCCTGCGGGACGCCGGCATCACGGCGCCGGTGTGGCTGCTGCGCGCGCCGCCTCCGGGCCTGGCCGGCGAGACGGTCCAGCTCGCCGACGTCTCCCTCCAGAGCGAGCTCGAGACGGTGGTCGCGCTCGAGAACGCCGCCGCGGCGGCGGGACGCCGGCACGCCGTGGTCGCCATGGTCGACCTCGGCGACCTGCGCGAGGGGATGATGCCCTCCGCGCTGCCCGCCTTCCTCGAGCGCGTCAACGCGATGGACCATGTCGACGTCGCCGGCATCGGGGTCAACCTGACCTGCTACGGCGCGATCGTGCCCGACGAGGACAACATGGGCCGGCTGGCCGAGCTGGCGGCGCAGAGCGAGCGGCAGCTCGGCCGCCCGCTGCTCGTGTCGGGCGGCAACTCCGGGGCCGTCGCCATGGTGGTCTCGGGACGCATGCCGGCGGCGGTCGACAACCTCCGCATCGGCGAGACCATCCTGCTCGGCGTCGACGTGCTGACGCGCGAGCCCACGCTCGGCCTGCACACCGACGCCTTCACCGTCGCCGCGCCGGTCGTCGAGTGTCTCGTCAAGCCCTCGCTGCCGCGGGGTACGAGCGCCCAGGACGCCTTCGGCAGCTCGCCGACCTTCGTCGACCGGGGAGAGAGGCGCCGCGCGATCTGCGCCCTCGGCCGTCAGGACGCGCCGCCCGAGGGCCTCGTCCCGGTCGACCCCCGCGTCGAGGTCCTGGGCGCGTCCAGCGACCACCTCATCCTCGACGTCGAGGCCCTCGACCGGCCGCCCCGGCTCGGCGAGGCGATTGAGTTCGTCCCCAACTACGCGGCGACGCTGCAGCTCTTCACGTCGCCGTACGTCACCAAGGTGTTCACTCCGCCGGCCTGACACGAGGATCGTGGCGCGGAAGGACCTGCAACCACAGGAGTAAGCATGGCAGAGAGGACCAGAGTGCTGATCATGGGGGCCGCCGGACGCGACTTCCACAACTTCAACACGTACTTCCGCGAGGACGAGAAGTACGAGGTCGTGGCGTTCACGGCCACGCAGATCCCGTACATCGAGGACCGCAAGTACCCGGCCGAGCTGGCCGGCAGGCTGTATCCGGAGGGCATCCCGATCCGGGACGAGTCCGAGATGCCCGAGCTGGTCAAGAAGCACGGGGTCGAGCAGGTCGTGTTCGCCTATTCGGACGTGCCGTACGAGTACGTGATGCATCGCTCCGCGCTCGCCAACGCCCTCGGGGCCGACTTCCGGCTGCTCGGCCCCGACCACGTGATGGTCGAGAGCACCAAGCCGGTGATCGCCGTCTGCGCCGTCCGCACGGGAGCGGGGAAGAGCCAGACCACGCGCAAGATCCAGGTGCTGCTGCGCGAGGCCGGCAAGAAGGTCGTCAGCATCCGTCACCCCATGCCGTACGGCGACCTCGTCAAGCAGCGCGTGCAGCGCTACGCCACGGTCGAGGACCTCGCCAGGTACGAGTGCACCATCGAGGAGATGGAGGAGTACGAGCCGCACGTCAAGGCCGGCAACGTGATCTACGCCGGCGTCGACTACGAGGCGATCCTGCGCGAGGCCGAGAAGGAGGCCGACGTCATCCTCTGGGACGGCGGCAACAACGACTTCAGCTTCTACAAGACCGACCTGTACATCACCGTCGCCGACCCGCACCGTCCCGGCGACGGTCTTGTCTACTACCCCGGCGAGGTCAACCTGCGGCTCGCCGACGTCGTCGTGCTCAACAAGATCGACACCGCCGACCGCGCCGGCATCGAGGCCGAGCTCGAGGCGGTCCGCTCGGTCAACCCCGACGCCCAGATCGTCATGGCCGCCTCGCCGGTGACCGTGGACGACCCCGCCGCCGTCAGGGGGAAGCGTGTGCTGGTCGTGGAGGACGGCCCGACGCTCACGCACGGCGAGATGAAGTACGGCGCCGGCACCGTGGCCGCGCGCCAGCTCGGCGCCGGCGAGTTCATCGACCCGCGGCCGTTCGCCGCCGGCGAGATCAAGGCGACGTTCGAGAAGTACCCGGGAGTGGGCACGCTGCTGCCGGCGATGGGCTACTCCGACGAGCAGCTCAGGGACCTGGAGACCACCATCAACGCCTCCGGCGCCGAGCTGGTCGTGATCGGCACGCCGATGGACCTGCGCCGCATCATCGACATCAAGCTGCCGGCCGTGCAGGTCGGCTACGACGTGCAGGAGATCGGCAGCCCGACGCTCGAGGACGTGCTCCGCGAGCGCGGCTTCATCTGATACCGTCCGGAGACGTCCGCCGGGTGACGCCCAGGCGACGGCCGGCGCCTGCTCCGGGCTCCGCGCCGTCATGCGGCAGACGGACGTGCGTTCCAACGACGACCGAAGGGGGTCCCATGCCCGAGAAGGCCAAACGCCACCTCTCCGAGCTCGACCTGACCGGCCGCAGCTTCCTCACCATCCACGACTTCCAGCCGAGCGAGATCGTGACGCTCCTCGACCTGGCCGTCGACCTCAAGGAGATGCAACGGCGGCGCGTCTCGCACGCCTTCCTCGAGGGGCGCGCCGTGGCGATGATCTTCATGAAGACCAGCACGCGCACGCGCATGAGCTTCGAGGTCGGCATCGAGCAGCTCGGCGCCCAGCCCATGTTCCTCAACGCGGCCGACATCCAGCTGCGCGTCGGAGAGACGATCAAAGATACGGCCAACGTGATGAGCCGCTACGTCGACTGCATCATGATCCGCACCTTCGCGCAGAAGGACGTCGAGGACCTCGCCGCGTACGGCCAGATCCCGGTCATCAACGGCCTCACCGACGACCACCATCCCTGCCAGGGCATGGCCGACGCGCTGACGATTCGCGAACACGTGGGGCGTCTCGAGGGCGTCAAGCTCGTCTACATCGGCGACGGCAACAACGTCACTCACTCGCTCGCCGAGGTCGGAGCCAAGACGGGCATGCACGTGGTCTGCTGCACGCCGCAGGACTACCGTCCCGACGCGGCCATCATCGCGCGGGCGCAGAAGGACGCCGAGAAGACCGGGGCGACCATCGAGCTCACCGACGACGTGCGGGCCGCGGTGCAGGGCGCGGACGTGATCTACACCGACACCTTCACGAGCATGGGCCAGGAGGCGGAGCACGACGTGCGCCTGGCGGCGCTGCGCGACTACCAGGTCAACATGGACCTCGTGCGGCTGGCGGGGCCGCAGGTGAAGGTCATGCACTGCCTGCCGGCCCACTGGGGCGAGGAGATCACCGAGGAGGTGCTGTACTCGCCCCACTCGGTGGTCTTCGACCAGGCGGAGAACCGGCTGCACGCCCAGAAGGCGATCATGGTCGCGGTCATCGCCTGAGACGCCGGATCGCGTCGCCCGCCGTGGGCAGATCGTGAGGGGCGGGGCGGGAGCCAGGCGGCCGCCGCCCCGCCCCTCGCCGCGCTCAGATCCAGCTGGGGAACCACATGATGTGCTCGAAGTACCGCGGCGAGATCGGCAGGCCCAGCACGATCGGCACGAAAGCCACGACGATGCCGATCATGAGCCCGGCCAGGACCAGCGCCGTCAGCGGCCGGCGTGTGCGCAGGCGGGGGGAGAGCAGCAGCGCCACCAGCGCCACGGCGGCCAGCACGCCCACCGCGACGCCCACCCACCCGAGCGCCGCGCCGCCTCGTCGCGGGAGCTCCCAGAACAACCACGCGGCGCCGACGCCGAGCGGCCGCCAGAGTACGGCGGCGGCCAGGGCGGCGAGGGCCGCCGCCGCCCATCCGCGAGGCGGCACGACGCCGCCGGCGAACAGGCACAGCGCCGCGGCGACGAGCACGGCCATGAACGGCGCCACCGGCGTCATGTAGTAGAGGAACGACGTCCGCGTGGTCAGGAACCACGGCACGTACAGCACCACGATGACGCCGGCCGCCGGCAGCAGCACGTACGAGCGGCGTCGCAGGGCGAGCACGGCCGCGGCCACGAGCGACACGGTGGCGGACCACCACAGCAGCGGATTGCCGATGGCGATCACGCCGTAGTAGGTCTCGGTGCCCTCGAAGTAGTACCAGACCGGGCGGTAATCGACGATCCACGTGGGCGCCAGCGAGGCGTAGGTGTGCGTGGCGTCGAGGTTCAGGTTGAAAACGAGCATCTGGCGCTGGAGCTCGATGAAGTCGGCCACGGTGTGTCCGGCGAGGAAGTAGAGGCTGTAACTGAGCAGGTAGAGGCCCGCCGGCGCCGCGGCCAGGGCGGCGGCGAGGGCGAGGAGCCGCAGCGCGACGGAGCCCTCCGGGGGCGCCGCCGCGACGGCCTCGGCGTGCGGCGGCAGCGACGGCGGGCCGAGGCCGGCATCCGAGGCGGCGGTGGCGGCGTCGCCGGGCTCTTCGTCCGGCGCGCGGGCCGCCCGGCGCTGCACGACCCAGGCGGCAGCGATCACCAGCGCGGCCGCGACCAGGGCCAGCGCGCCGGACCACTTGGTGCCCACGGCCATCCCGCCGGCGGCGCCCGCGGCGAAGAGCCACGCCGGGCGCCAGCCCTCCTGTACGTAGCGCAGCGCCAGCAGCACGCAGAGCACCGTCCAGAAGGCGACGAAGACGTCGAGCGTCGCGATCCGCGACTGCGCGATCCCCAGCGGGTCGGCGGCGGCCAGCAGGAGCGCCAGCAGCGCCCAGGGCGGTCCCAGCCCGAGCCGCCGCCCCAGCGGATACACACAGGCGAGGATGCCGACGCCGGCGAGCACGGCCGGGAGTCGCCAACCGAAGGCACGGTCGCCGAAGAGCAGGATGCCGCCGGCGATGGCGAGCTTGCCCATCTCCGGGTGCGGCCACGAGACCTCGTCGCCCGCCGCCCAGCGGTAGTCGCCGCCAGTGCCGACACGGCCGTCCACGATCGCCTTGCCGTCCTTGGCGTAGTAGATCTCGTCGAACATCATCTCGGCGGGCGTGCTGAGCTGCCAGAGGCGGAGGGCGGTGGAGAGGAGCAGGACGAGCGCCACCGCCAGGGCGTATCCGTGGCGGCGGACCGGGTCGTCGATGTGGCGCGGCCGCGCGAGCATCAGGCTGCGAGTCCCTCCAGGCGTCCTTGCGGGGCGCGGCCAGTATAGTGAATCCGCGCGTCTCTTGGCTTGCGCTACGGTCCGTGATACAAGTCCGGGAGTTTGCGCGTCGTCGACGGGCGTCGGGCGACGGGCACAGCGCTTCCCTGCGGTCTATCGAGAGTGGAGGACAGAGCTACATGAGCGACGAACCCAAGACCCCGCTCGCCACGGCGACCGGTCCGATGGGAGAACTCGGCACCATCACGGCCACCCTGCGCGATGCGACCGCCAACCCCGGTCCGCTCGGTCTCATGGCGTTCGGGATGACCACGGTCCTGCTGAACATCCACAACGCCGGCTTCTACGAGATGAACACGATGATCCTGGCCATGGGCGTCTTCTACGGTGGGCTCGCCCAGGTGATCGCCGGCATCATGGAGTGGAAGAAGAACAGCACGTTCGGCATGACGGCCTTCCTTTCGTACGGCCTCTTCTGGCTCACCCTGGTCGGCCTGATCGTCTTCCCCAAGTGGACGGGCGTCGACGGGCCGGACGAGGTGGCCATGGGCTGGTATCTCATGGCGTGGGGCGTGTTCACCGGGCTCATGTTCATCGGCACGCTGCGCATCAACCGTTCGCTGCAGGTCGTCTTCGCGAGCCTCACCATCCTGTTCGTCCTGCTGGCCGTCGGCGACTGGACGGGCAGCGAGACGATCGGCCGGATCGCCGGCTGGGAGGGCATCTTCGTGGGCCTCAGCGCCGTCTACGGCTCCATCGCCCAGGTGTGGAACGAGCTCTACGGCAAGGTCGTCCTGCCTCTGGGACCCGCCCAGTAAGGGCACGTGCGCCACGCCGCCGCAGGCGTGGCGGAGGAGTGCGAGGGGCGCCGCCACCGCAGGGTGGCGGCGCCCCTCGTCCGTCGACGGAGCGCCGCGGCGGCGGCGTGCGTCTTTTCCGTCCGGGCCCGCGCCTACCATGCTCCTTGACACGAACACGGGTTCGCTCTAGGGTACACACGAACACATGTTCGCTATCGGAGGAGGATCGGTGGAAGGCCTCACAGCGCGGCAACGTCAGGTGCTGGAGTTCATCCGGGAGAGCGTGCGGATCAACGGGTATCCGCCCACGGTGCGTGAGATCTGCACCGGGCTGGCGCTGTCCTCGCCGTCGACCGTCCACGCCCATCTGGCGAATCTCGAGCGGCGCGGGCTGATCAAGCGCGACCCCACCAAGCCGCGGGCCCTCGACGTGGTGGGCGAGTCCCGGCCGCGACCGTTGCCGCTGGTCGGCCGGGTGGCCGCGGGAGTGCCTGTCCTCGCCGACGAGAACGTCGAGGAGCTGGTGGACGTGCCGGCGTTCCTGCGCCGCGACGACGGCGACTTCCTGCTGCGCGTCAAGGGCGACTCCATGGTCGGCGCCGGCATCTTCGACGCCGACCTCATCGTCGTCCACCCGCAGCCCGAGGCTCGGGACGGCGAGATCGTCGTCGCGCGTATCAGCGGCGTCGGCGACGACGAGGCCACCACCAAGCGCCTGTACCACGACGGCTCCACCATCCGCCTCGTGGCGGAGAACGAGAACTACGAACCGATCGTGGTCCACGCCGACCAGGTCGAGGTCGTCGGCCGCGTCGTGGGGGTGCTGCGGCGGCTATGAGCACCGTGCCTCTGGCCACAGCGAGCGCTCCCTGTCTCGCCGACGTCGTCGACGGGCACCTCGCCGCCGCCCTCGCCGGGCGCGACGACCCTTGTCTGTGGTGCGGAGCCATGCCGGTGCGCGTCGAGGAGGCCGACCTGTGGAGCGGTCACGTCGTCATCGTCTGCCCGGCGTGCGGCAGTGAGCTCACCGGAGCGGTGCCGCGTCGCCTGCGTGAGGTCGTGCGATGACCAGCCGACCGCGCCTGCGTGCGGTGCCCGACGCTGTCCCGCGAGGGCGCGCCGCTCGCCCGCAGGGCAGGGTGGTGCGTCGCCGCCGCGCCGCCGGCCTTCTCCGCCTGGCGGTGTTCCTGCTGCTCGTCTTCATCGCCGCCTGGGCGGGCGCACGCGTGGCCCACGCCGGGGACGATCCCGCCTTCTACTCCGGCACGGCCTACACGGTGCGGGCCGGCGACGACCTCTGGACGATCGCGGCGCGCGAATACGGCGACGCCCGCGACCTCCGCAAGGCCGTCTTCTCCATCCGCGCGGCGAACGGCCTGGCCACCGCGACCCTGCAGCCCGGTCAGAGGCTCGTGCTGCCGTACCTCGACCCGTGACGCGCCAGGTCCGGCGTGGCGCCGGCGTCGGTGGGGTATACTGGCGCGGCGTCCGGGACGTGGCGCAGCCTGGTAGCGCACCTGCTTTGGGAGCAGGGGGTCGCGAGTTCAAATCTCGCCGTCCCGACCACCTCACGGGCGGGAGTAGCTCAGTTGGTAGAGCATCAGCCTTCCAAGCTGAGGGTCGCGGGTTCGAGACCCGTCTCCCGCTCCATCTGTGCCGCGCCCCGTCGCTCGGGACGTGGCTCGTGCGCCGGCCGCGCCGGTGGCCCGTATACTGACTTCCTCACGCGCCCGTAGCTCAGCCGGACAGAGCAGGGGACTTCTAATCCTCAGGTCGCAGGTTCGAATCCTGCCGGGCGCGCCATGCCCGCACCAGCGGCGGGCGCGAGCGTGTGACGCCTCTGTGCGTTGGTGGTACCATTGGTGTCCGGCCGTTCGGGGCGGTCGCGGCTTCTCACGCAGCGCTCCCTGCGGCGCGGACCGGTGGTGGACGTAGCTCAGTTGGTAGAGCTCCAGGTTGTGGCCCTGGCGGTCGCGGGTTCAAGTCCCGTCGTTCACCCCATCCAATCGGGTGCACCGGCCGGCGCTCCGCGCCGGCCGTCCACATTAACGGACGCGGGTGTGGCGGAACTGGTAGACGCGCTAGACTTAGGATCTGGTGAGCTCAGCTCGTGGAGGTTCAAGTCCTCTCACCCGCACCACCTGCCCAGACCGACCCCCATCATCACCACTCGGCGGTCCGCAGCGCCACTGTGGCGTTCCGCGGGCCGTGCCGGCGACAGACGGAGAACCAGACAGTGAAGACGAACGTCAATCCCACAGGCGAGAACGAGGTCGAGCTCAGCGTCGAGATCCCGGCCGAGGCGGTCAAGAAGGCCTACGACCGGACCCTGGCCAGGATCCGTCAGGAGCTCCAGCTGCCCGGGTTCCGCAAGGGCCGTGTGCCGGTGGCGCTGGTGGTGCAGAACGTGGGCGCCGAGTTCATCCGCGGAGAGGCCCTGGAGGCCGCGATCCCGGAGTGGGGGGACCAGGCCCTCAGGGAGGCCGGCCTGTTCGACGACGCGGTCGGCACGTCGGACCTGCAGGTCGGTCCGCTCGACGAGACGCAGGACTATTCGTTCTCGCTCAAGGTGCAGACCATGCCGGAGCCGACACTGGGAGACTACAAGGGACTCGAGGTCCCGCGGCGCGCGGTGAACGTGACCGACGCCCAGGTCGAGGCGCACCTCACGATGCTGCAGGAGCGGCTCGCCAGCCTGCGTCCGGTCGAGGACCGTCCTGTGCAGACCGGCGATTTCGTGCTCATGGACCTCTCGGGCAGCCGCGACGGGGAGCTCATCGACGGCGCCCAGGGCACCGACCAGATGTTCGAGATCGGCCGCGGCAGCCTGGTGCCGGGGTTCGAGGACGAGCTGGTGGGCGCCGCGACCGGCGAGGAGAGGACGTTCGACGTCACCTTCCCCGACGACTACCACGCCGAGGACCTCGCCGGGCAGGCCGCGACCTTCCACGTGACGGTCAAGGAGATCAAGGAGAAGGTCGTCCCTGAACTGGACGACGCGTTCGCCGCCGACGTGAGCGAGTTCGAGACCATCGAGGAGCTGCGCAACGACATCCGCGAACGTCTCACCGCTGCGGCGGAGGCGGGCGTCGAGCGCGAGTTCCGCGCCGCGGCGGTCGAGAAGGCGGTCGAGCACGCCGCGCTGGCCGTGCCCTCGGCGATGATCGACCGTGAGGCGCACCGGCTCTACCACCAGCTGGAGGAGCGGGTGGGAGAGCAGGGGCTCACCATGGAAGTCTACCTCGGGGTGCTGCAGAAGACCGCGGAGGAGATCGAGGAGGAGATGCGGCCGCAGGCGGAGTTCGTGATCAAGCGGCAACTGGTGCTCGAGGCGATCGCCCAGGCGGAGGGGCTCGCGGTCAGCGACGACGACATCACTGAGGTGGTCAAGCACGACGCCGAGGCGATCGGGCGCGATCACCTCCAGTTGCTCGCCGATCTCGAGAAGTCCGGCAGGCGTGAGGCGCTGCGTGACGAAATGCTAGTGGCGAAGGCGGCCGACTTCGTGGCCGAGAACGCGGTCGCGGTGCCGATGACCGAGGCGGAGGAGGCCGCAGCCGAGGAATCCGCCGACGCCGTGGACCCCGAGGACGACTGAGTGTTTGAGCCCGGGGAACCACTGTGGGAGAAGGACCAAACGACGAGAAGGGTGAGCACGTGACACCACTTGTTCCGTTCGTGATCGAGCAGACGAGCCGTGGAGAGCGGTCGTTCGACATCTTCTCGCGCCTGCTCAACGAGCGCGTCATCTTCCTCGGCACCCCGGTGGTCGACGAGGTCGCCAACCTCATCGTGGCGCAGCTCATCCACCTGGAGAGCGACGACCCGGACAAGGACATCAGCCTGTACATCAACAGCCCCGGCGGCAGCGTGTACGCCGGGCTCGCGATCTACGACACGATGCAGTTCATCAAGCCGGATGTGAGCACGATCTGCGTGGGCAGCGCCATGAGCATGGGCGCGCTGCTGCTCGCAGGCGGGGCGAAAGGCAAGCGTTTCGCGCTGCCCAATGCGCGCATCCTCATCCACCAGGTGGCCGGCGGCTACGAGGGCCAGGCCACGGACATCGAGATCCACGCCAGGGAGGTGCTGAACCTCCGCCATCGCCTCGACGAGATCATCGCCGACCACAGCGGCCAGGAGATCGAGAAGGTCCGGCAGGACACGGAGCGCGACTACTTCATGAGCGCGACCGAGGCCAAGGAGTACGGCATCATCGACGACGTCATCGCCCACCGCTAGGTGGCGTCGACGCCGACCTCGCAGGAGGAGGACCGCAGTGGCGGGAACGACCGACGGCAACGACCAGCTGCTCTGCAGCTTCTGCGGCAAGTCGCAGCGCCAGGTCAAGAAGCTCATCGCCGGCCCCGGCGTGTACATCTGCGACGAGTGCATCGACCTGTGCAACGAGATCATCGACGAGGAGCTGGCCGCCCCCGTCGCGCTCGACCTGGAGCAGCTGCCCAAGCCGCGTGACATCTACGCCATCCTGAACGACTACGTGGTCGGCCAGGACGAGGCCAAACGGGCTCTTTCGGTGGCCGTCTACAACCACTACAAGCGTGTGCAGGCGGTGGCCGGGGGCGAGACCGACGTCGAGCTGCAGAAGAGCAACATCCTCCTGCTCGGCCCGACGGGGTGCGGCAAGACGCTGCTCGCCCAGACGCTGGCCCGCATCCTGAACGTCCCCTTCGCGATCGCCGACGCCACGGCGCTGACCGAGGCCGGCTACGTGGGCGAGGACGTCGAGAACATCCTCCTCAAGCTGATCCAGGCGGCCGACTTCGACGTCAAGCGCGCCGAGACCGGCATCATCTACATCGATGAGATCGACAAGATCGCGCGCAAGGCGGACAACCCCTCGATCACGCGCGACGTCTCGGGCGAGGGCGTGCAGCAGGCGCTGCTCAAGATCCTCGAGGGCACCGCAGCGAGCGTTCCCCCGCAGGGCGGGCGCAAGCATCCGCACCAGGAGTTCCTCACCATCGACACCACCAACGTGCTGTTCATCTGCGGCGGCGCCTTCGCCGGGCTCGACAAGATCATCGAGCGCCGCATGGGCAAGCAGGGCGTGGGCTTCATGGCCGACGTCATCAGCAAGGCGGACAAAGACCCGGGCACCATCTTCGCGCATGTCCTGCCGGAGGACCTGCTGGACTTCGGGCTGATCCCCGAGTTCATCGGTCGTCTCCCCGTGGTGAGTGCGGTGCACAACCTCGACGAGGACGACCTCATGCGGATCCTCGTCGAGCCGCGCAACGCGCTGACCAAGCAGTACCAGAAGTTCTTCTCGCTCGACGGCGTGGAGCTGGTGTTCGCCGAGGAGGCCCTCGCGGCGATCGCCGCCAAGGCGCTCCAGAGAGGCACCGGCGCGCGCGGTCTGCGCTCGATCATCGAAGAGTCGCTGCTGGGCGTGATGTTCGACCTGCCCAGCCGCACCGACGTGCGCAAGTGCGTCATCACCCGGGAGACCATCGAGAAGGGCATCGACCCCACCCTCCTGACCGAGGCCGACAAGTCGCTGCCGGAGCGTGACGCCGAGTCCGCCTGAGAAGACCGACCCGGCGGCGGAGGGGCAGGGCGACGACACGGCGACCCTGCCCCTTCTGCCGACGCGCGACCTCGTCCTGTTCCCCCGGATGGTCGCCCCCGTCTTCGTCGGTCGCGAGCGCTCGATCTCGGCGATAGAGGCCGCGTTCGCCGCTCAGGGCCCGCTCATCCTCTGTGCCCAGCGCGAAGCCGCCGTGGAGGATCCCGCCCTCGAGGATCTGCGCTCGGTCGGCGTGCGGGCCCGGGTGCTGCAGCTCTTCCGCCTGCCGGACGGGAGCGTGAAGGCCCTGGTCGAGGGCGATGAGCGCGTGCGCGCCGAGCGGGTCGTGACCCGCGATCCCCACCTGGTCGTCGAGTACGTCCCCATCGAGAGCCCGGACACGCGGACGACGCGGGCACGCAGCCTCGCCCGCCGCGTCAGCGACGAGTTCGTCCGCTACGTGGGCCTGCACCCGCAGCTCGCCGACGAGGCGCAGTTCGTGGTGCAGCAGGCGGACGACGCGGGCGAGCTGGCCGACATCGTCGCCGCCCACCTGCAGATCGAGGCGGGGGAGAAGCAGGCGCTGCTGGAGACGGTGAGCACGCAGCAGCGCCTCCTCGCGCTGCTCGAGAGCCTCGCCGAAGAGAACGCGGTCCTGGACATCGAGCGGGAGATCGGCCTCAAGGTCCAGCAGCGCGTGGAGGGCGCCCAGCGCCAGATGCTCCTGCACGAGAAGCTGCGCGTACTGCGCGACGAGATCGAAGAGGGCGGCGACGTGGCGGACGACGATCTGGCCGGTTACGCGCAGCGCGCCGCCGAGGCGCAGCTCTCGCCGGCGGCGCGGCGGCTGGTCACCCGCGAGCTGACCAAGCTCAAGCAGGCGCCGGCCCTGAGCCCCGAGGTCGCCGTCATCCGCGGCTTCCTCGACACGGTGCTCGACCTGCCCTGGGGCAGGCTGGCCCCGGTGGAGGTGGATGTGGCCAGGGTGGCCCGCCACCTGGCCCGGACGCACCACGGTCTCGACGACGTCAAGGACCGCATCCTCGAGTATCTGGCCGTCTGCAGGATGCGGGCCGACGCGGCCCAGGCGCGCGGGGACGCCGCGGGGGAATCCGAGGACCAGCCCGCCACCATCATCTGCCTGACCGGTCCGCCGGGTACGGGCAAGAGCAGCGTGGCGCAGAGCATCGCCGCCGCGCTGGGCCGGCCCTTCGTGCGCGTGGCCCTCGGCGGGGTGCGCGACGAGGCCGAGATCCGCGGGCATCGGCGCACGTACGTCGGGGCGATGCCGGGCCGCATCGTCGAAGGGCTGGCCAAAGCCGGGGTGGACAACCCCGTCATGCTGCTCGACGAGCTCGACAAGCTGGACAGCGACTGGCGGGGGAGTCCGGCGGCGGCCCTCATGGAGGTGCTGGACCCGGCCCACAACCACGCCTTCCGTGACAACTACCTCGAGGCCGAGTACGACCTCAGCCGCGTGTTCTTCATCGCCACCGCCAACGACGTGGACGCGGTGCCGGCGACCTTGTACGACCGCCTGGAGGTGATCCACCTCAGCGGCTACACCCTGTCGGAGAAGCTCGCCATCGCGCGCCGGCACCTGCTGCCCCGGGTGGCGCGCGACAGCGGCCTCGGCCGGCGCGACGTCAGGTTCGCTCGCGGGGTGCTGCCGGCGATCGTGCGCGGCTACACACGCGAGGCCGGTGTGCGCGAACTCGAACGCGCCCTGCGGCGCATCGACCGCAAGGTGGCGCGCCGGCACCTCGAGGACGGTCTGCCGCTGCCGGCGACCGTCGGCGCCGGCGACCTGCGCGGCTATCTCGGGGAGGCCGTGTGGACGGAGGCCGAGCTTCCCCGCGCCGCGCGCGTCGGGGAGAGCCTGGGGCTCGCCTACACCACGGACGGCGGCGAGGTGCTCACCGTGGAGGCGACGATCGCGCGGGGACGCGGGGAGCTGCTGCTCACCGGCCAGCTCGGCGAGGTGATGCAGGAGTCGGCGTCGACCGCGTGGGGGCATCTGCTCTCGCGGGTCGACCAGGATGCCGAGCTCTGTCGCCTCGTGGCCGGCTCCTCGTGCCATACACCGGAGGGGCTCGACCTCACCAATCGCGACGTCCGCGTCCACGTGCCGGAGGGAGCAGTGCCCAAGGACGGCCCGTCCGCCGGGCTGGCGCTGGCCGTGGCGATGCTCTCCGCCCTCGGGCAGGTGCCGGTGCGGCCGCGCGTCGCCATGACCGGCGAGATCACGCTGGGCGGCCGGATCCTGCGTGTCGGCGGCCTGCGGGAGAAGCTCCTGGCGGCCGGGCGGTCGGGGGTCCGGACCGTGCTGCTGCCGGCGGCCAACCGCAGCACGGTCGAGGAGCTTCCGTCCGACCTGACCGCCAAGCTCAGACTCGTGTATGTGGACAGCCTCAGAGAGGCGCTGCCTCACGTCTTCGCACAGGCTGGGGTTACGCGGCGGGCCTTTCGGGGCCACAATGAGACACGGACACCGGGCAGTGGGCCCAAGTACGCGGGAGAGGGGACGATGCACGAACACGAGCACGAACACAACCACCAGACGCCGGGATCGACCGAAGAGCCAGGTGTGGACGCCGGCTCGGGCGCGCTCGAGAAGCACTGCTCGCAGTGCGGCAGCCTCATCGAGGGCTCCGACGAGTTCTGCCAGGTCTGCGCCGTCGAGTACAGCGGCGGAGAGGCGCCGGACGACAAGGCGTGAGGCCGGTCCCGGTGGGCAGGAGAGGGCCGCTCCTCCGCGGGAGGGGCGGCCCTCTCCGCTTCGGTATACTTGAGCCTCCCGCGACGATCGAGGCTTGATGAACGACTACCTGCAGCAGACCACCCGCTTCGAGCCGGCCGCCGTCGAGGCGCGCTGGATGGGACGTTGGCTCGACGACCACCTCTTCCACGCGGAGCCGGACTCGTCGCGGCCGGCCTACTCCATCGTCATCCCTCCACCCAACATCACCGGCGTGTTGCACATGGGTCATGCGCTCAACGACACCATCCAGGACGCGCTGGTCAGGTACCACCGCATGCTGGGAGAGAACGCCTGCTGGCTGGTCGGCACCGACCACGCGGGCATCGCCACGCAGAACGTGGTCGAGAAGACGCTGCGCAAGGAGGGCCTGACCAAGGAGGATCTCGGACGCGAGCAGTTCGCGGCCAGGGTGTGGGAGTGGCGGCGGGAGTACGGCGGCACCATCATCGAGCAGCTCAAGCGCCTCGGCTGCTCCTGCGACTACGACCGCGAACGGTTCACCTTCGACGACGAGTACGTCCGCGCCGTCACCAAGGTCTTCGTGGCCCTCTACGACAAGGGCTACATCCATCGCGACAGCTACCTGGTCAACTGGTGCCCGCGCTGCGGCACCGCGCTCAGCGACCTCGAGGTGGCGTATCGCGACATGCCGGGCATTTTGAGTCACATCCGCTACGAGGTCGAGGGCGGCGGGGCCGTCACCATCGCCACCACGCGGCCCGAGACCATGCTCGGCGACACGGCCGTGGCCGTGCACCCCGACGACGAGCGGTACAGGGACCTGGTGGGCAGGACGGCGATCCTGCCGCTGCTCGGGCGCCGCCTGCGGATCGTGGCGGACGACCGCGTCGACCCGGGGTTCGGCACAGGCGCTCTCAAGATCACACCGGCGCACGACCTCACCGACTTCGACATCGGCCGCACGCACGGCCTGGAGGCGGTGCAGGTCGTCGGTCAGGACGGCCGCATCACGGCGGCGGGGGGGCCGTACGCCGGGCTCGAGGTCGAGGAGGCCGCGGCGCGCGTGAGCGCCGACCTTCGCGAGCTCGGCGCCCTGGTCGAGGTCGAGGACTACCCGCACAGCGTGGCCACCTGTCACCGCTGCGGCACACCGATCGAGCCGCTCATCAGCGAGCAGTGGTTCATGGACATGGACGCGCTCAAACGGCCCGCCATGGACGTGGTGCGCGACGGCCGGGTCGCGTTCACTCCCTCCCGCTGGGCGCGCGTGTACATGGACTGGATGGAAGACCTGCGGCCGTGGTGCATCAGCCGGCAGCTCTGGTGGGGCCATCAGCTGCCGGTGTGGTACTGCCCGGACGGCCACGTCACCGTGGCCGAGGCCGAGCCGACGGAGTGCGCCACCTGCGGCGCGACGGAGCTCACCCGTGAGACCGACGTGCTCGACACCTGGTTCAGCTCGGCGCTCTGGCCCTTCGCCACCTTCGGCTGGCCGGAGCGCACGGACGATCTCGCCTACTTCTATCCGACCAGCGTGCTCAGCACGGCGCGCGACATCATCTTCCTGTGGGTCGCGCGCATGATCATGATGGGTCTCGAGTTCATGGGCGAGATCCCGTTCGACGACGTCTACATCCACTCCGTCATCCAGGCGCCTGACGGCCGCCGGATGAGCAAGAGCCTCGGCACCGGCATCGACCCGCTCGAGATGATCGACCGGCACGGAGCCGACGCCACCCGCTTCGGCCTGCTGCTCATGAGCAGCACCCAGGACGTGCGCTTCAGCGAAGAGAAGATCGCCATGGGACGCGGCTTCGCCAACAAGCTCTGGAACGCGGCCCGGTTCGTCCTCCTCGGCAGCGAGGGGTGCGCCGCGCAGCGCGACGACACCGACCAGGTCGACCGCTGGATCACCAGCCGGTTCCAGCGCTGTCTGGCCGCGGTCGAGGCGGCCGTGGCGGAGTACGACTTCGCGACCGCGGTCGACGCGCTCTACCACTTCGTCTGGGACGAGTTCTGCGACTGGTACCTCGAGCTCGTCAAGGTCCGTCTGTACGGCGACGACGAGGCGGCCAAGGCGCGGGCGGCCGGACACGCGCGCTGGATGCTGGACCAGATCGTGCGTCTCCTGCACCCCTTCCTGCCCTTCGTGACGGAGGAGATCGCAGAGCAGTACGGAGCGGCTCCCCTGCTGCGCCGGGAGCATCCCCGCGCCGACGACGCCCTGCGTGCTCCCGAGGACGAGCGGGTCATCGGCGAGCTCCAGGCGGCGGTCGACGCGCTGCGACGCTTCCGCGCCGAGACAGGCGTCCCGCCGGGCAAGGTGCTTGAGGCCGTCTTCGTGGCCGACCGCGCCGGTGCGGAGCGTCCGTACGCGCCCTATGCGGGCGCGTTCCGGGCACTCGCGCGCACGTCCGTCTCGTTCGACGGTGCGGCGCCGGAGGACGCCACAGCGGTGACGGTGCCCGGCGGCCGGCTGGAGGTCGCGGCGGTCGTCGACAGGGCGGAGGAGCTGGCGCGCCTCGAACGGCAAGTGGCCGCGGCCACCGCCGAGGTCCGGCGCAGCGAGGCCAAGCTCGGCAACCCGCAGTTCGTGGACAGGGCTCCGGAGGCCGTGGTCGCCCGGGAGCGTGAGAAGCTCGCAGGCTACGTCGCCGAGCGGGACGGCCTCGCCGCCCGGCTCGCACGACTCCGTGGGTGAGGCCCGGCCGGTCGGCACCGCACATCGTCGCGACCATGAGCGAACGGGAACGGGCGTGAGCCCCACGGACGATCAGGACTGGGTCGGGTATCTCGACTCGCTCGCCGCGTTCGGCATGCGCCCGGGTCTGGAGCGTGTGACGGCGCTGCTCGACCGCCTGGACAGGCCGCAGGAGTCCTACGGCGTCATCCACGTGGTGGGCACCAACGGCAAGTCGTCGACCGTGCGGTACTGCGAGGCGCTGCTGCGCGAGCACGGCGTGCGCTCCGGCGCCTATCTCTCGCCGCACATCTCCGGATGGAGCGAGCGGGTGGTCGTCGCAGGTCGCCCGATCGACGAAGGCCGCTTCGCGGCCGCGGTGCGGCGCGTGCGGACCGAGGTCGCCGCCCTGCCGCGGGACCTGGGCGAGACGACCCAGTTCGAGGTGCTCACGGTCGCGGCTCTGCTCGCCTTCGCCGAGAGCGACGTGCGGGCGGTCGCGCTGGAGGCGGGGCTGGGAGGGCGCCTGGACGCCACCAACGTGGTGCAGGCGCCCGTCGTCGTGCTGACCAACATCGCGCTCGAGCACACCGAGGTGCTCGGAGGCACACGGGAGCTGATCTTCGCCGAGAAGGCGGCCGTGATCAAAGGCGGCCACGTGGTCTTCGGGGAGCTCGACGGACTCGAGGACGCGGCGCGGCGCGCCTGCTCGGCCGCCGGCGCCGCGCCGCACTTCCTGCGCGACGTGGCGCGGTCGGGGGACTTCGCGGTCTCCGGCGCGCCCGACGACTTCGCGGTCGACTTCGCGACGGGCGGCGTGCCGGAGCGTTTGGCGGGCCTGGGGGTCCCCACGCCGGCCCTCTACCAGGTGCGCAACGCGGCGCTCGCGGTGGTCGCGACGCGCCTCTTCCTCGGGCGGCTCGACGAGAACGCCGTGCGCCGGGCCCTGGCCGGGACGCCCGTGCCCGGCCGTCTGCAGGTGGTGGCGGACCGGCCCCTCCTCCTCGCCGACGGGGCGCACAACCCCGACGGCGCGCGTGTGTTGGCCCAGAGCCTCACCGTCCTGGACATGCCGCGGCCGGCGGTCGGTGTGCTCGCCATCATGCGCGACAAGGACTACCGGACCATGCTGGCCCGGCTGCTTCCGCTGTTCGACGCCGTCGTCTGCACCGAGGCGAGTGAGCCGCGCAGTCTGACGGCCATGGGGCTCGCGGCGGCCGCGCGGGACGTCACGCTCGCGGACGGCCCGGCGGAGCGGATCGAGACGATCGTCGATCCGCACGCGGCGCTGACCCGCGCCCGCACGCTCGCCGGCAGCGCCGGAAGCGTCGTGGTCGCGGGGTCGCTGTACCTGCTCGAAGACCTGCGCGACGTCCTCGCCGGCGCCGGCTGAACTCCGCCGTCCTGGGGATGGGGTTCGGGTATACTGGCGCAAATCCGTGGAGAGGTGGATGGCACAGCAGAGAGCCCATCCGGTGGTGCGCTTCCTGGTCGCGCTCCTCATCGTGGTCGCAGTCGCTGCGGTAGCTTTCTTCGTGGGCTACCTCATCGGGATGCGGCTGGCCGTGCTGCCCGTCCTCCCGGCCGCCTTCTAGCGCACCGCTCTCCGGCGGCGCGGGTTGTCAGGTATGATTGCGCCGCCGGTCGTCCGGGCCGGCAGGCAGTCGCCGTGGGGACAGGCCGATCCGGCCCCGCGGACAGGCCGCCGTCATACGGAGGCGCCGGGGGCGCCCTCCACGTAGTCCGCCTGAGGAGGAAGGGTGCCTTTCTGGACCATCGTTGCCGCGCAGGACACGACGCCGACCGAGAGCGCCAACCCGTTCCAGGCGGTGCTTGACTTCTTCAAGTCACCGACGTGGCACTTCGTGACGCTCATGTTCTACTTCTTCCTGGCCGTCCTCTGGATCTCCTGTGCCTACTGGGTGTTCAAGGACGCGCGGCGTCGCATCGACGACAAGATCGTGCTCGCCGTGGCGGTGCTCACGGGGATCGTCTTCGGTCCCGTCGGTCTCGTCGTGTACGCCATCGTCCGTCCGCCCGAGACCCTCGGGGAGCGGCTCGAGCACGAGCTCGAGGTCGCCGTGATGGAGGCGCGCATCGGCGATGAGGCGCGGTGCTCGTTCTGCAAGACCCCGGTGCGCGAGGACTACCTGGTCTGCCCCACCTGCGGGCGACGGTTGCGTACCCCCTGCCCCTCGTGTCGCCGGCCGGTCGACCCGCAGTGGCGTGTCTGCCCGTACTGCGAGGCCGACGTCCACGTCGCGTCACCCGCCTTCGACCGCGCCTGAGGACGGACGCCGACCCCGGTCCGCCGTCCCAGTCGTCTCTCCCACCCGGAAGGATCCTCATGGAGCGAACGTTCATCATGGTCAAGCCCAACGGCGTCGCCCGCGGCCTCGTCGGGGAGGTCATCGCCCGGTTCGAGCGGCGCGGGTTCGTGCTGCGCGGCATCAAGGCGCTGCGCATCGATCGCGAACTCGCCGCGCGCCATTACGCCGAGCACGTGGACAAGCCGTTCTTCGAGGGGCTCGTCGCCTTCATCACGTCGGCCCCGGTGGTGGCCATGGTGTGGGAAGGACGCGAGGCCGTCACGGTGGCCCGGGCCATGATGGGCGCGACCGACTCGGCGCAGGCCGCTCCGGGCACCATCCGGGGCGACTTCTCGCTCAGCAAGGAGGAGAACGTGGTCCACGGCTCCGACAGCCCTGAGAGCGCAGCCCGCGAGATCGGGCTCTTCTTCGACGAGGCAGAACTTGTCTGACCCGGTCCCCCAGCACTTCTGGGACCGGGTCCTGCCGGACGCCGGCAGGGGCGCCGGCGGCTTCGCCGGCCTGGTCCTCGCCTCGCGCTCTCCGCAGCGGAAGCTGCTGCTGGAGCAGCTCGGGATCCCGTTCCGCGCCGTGGTGAGCGAGCACACGGAGGCGGTGGCCGACGGTGACCCGGCGCAGACCGTGCAACAGAACGCACGCGGCAAGGCCGAGGAGGTGCTGGCACGCGGACCGGTGGCCCCTGGCGAGCTCGTGCTCGGCGTCGACACGGTCGTGGTGCTGCAGGGCGAGATCCTCGGCAAGGCGCGCGACGAGGCCGAGGCCGCCGCCTACGTGCGGCGGCTGGCCGCCCGCACCCACGAGGTCTACAGCGGCATCTATCTGACCTCACGCAAGGTGGCACTCGTGACCCATGCCGTCACCAAGGTCACCTTCCGCAGCCTGACGGACGCGGATCTCGCCGCCTACGTCGCCTCCGGTGAGTGGCGGGAGAGAGCCGGGGCCTACGCGATCCAGGGTCTCGGCTCCGGCCTGGTCAAGAGCCTGGAGGGCGACTACTTCAACGTCGTGGGCCTGCCCGTACCGGCGCTGGTGAGGCTGCTCGCCAGCATCGGCATCACGCCTTTCTCCTGGGTGCGGCCGCCGGCCTGAGGACCCTGCACACGCGGCCGCCCGCCTCGCGCGACGACCGGACCGACCACCCGGACGCGACAGGCCGGCAGGGTCGCGCGAGCGCCGGCGCGCACCTCGTCGAGGCGGTAGCGACGTCCCGAGGCGGCGTATACAATCGGCCTTCGAGATCCGCTGCGAAAGGAGCTCGTCATCAGCTTCCTCGGATTCCTCACGGGCTTCGGCGCCCGTGACATGGCGGTCGACCTCGGTACCGCCAACACGCTCGTCTATCTCCGCGGACGCGGCATCGTGCTCAGCGAGCCGTCCGTGGTCGCCATCGACCACCGCTCCGGCGAGGTCCACGCCGTCGGGGCCGAGGCCAAGCGCATGCTGGGCCGCACGCCCGCCACGATCAGCGCGGTACGGCCGCTCAAGGACGGAGTGATCGCCGACTTCGACGTGACGGAGGAGATGATCCGCCACTTCATCCGCAAGGTCATGCAGAACCGCTGGGCGCACCCTCGCGTGGTCATCTGCGTGCCCAGCGGCGTCACCGGCGTCGAGAAGCGCGCCGTCGAGGAGGCCACATATTCCGCCGGCGCCCGCTGGGCGACGCTCATCGAAGAGCCGATGGCCGCCGCCATCGGCGCCGGCCTGCCGGTCGCCGAGCCGACCGGCAGCATGATCGTCGACGTCGGCGGTGGTACCACCGAGGTCGCGGTCATCTCCCTGGGGGGGATCGTCGTCAGCCAGTCCATCCGGCTGGGCGGCGACGAGCTCGACGAGGCCGTGATCAGTTACGTGAAGAAGGAATACAAGCTGCTCATCGGCAGTCAGACGGCGGAGGAGATCAAGCTCGAGATCGGCTCGGCCTACCCGCTGCCGCAGGAGGAACAGGCCGAGATTCGCGGCCGCGACCTCGTGACCGGGCTCCCCAAGACGATCGTGCTGTCCTCGGAGGAGGTCCGCGCCGCGCTGGAGGAGCCCACGCAGGCGATCATCGACGCCATCAAGGCCACGCTCGACAAGACGCCGCCGGAGCTGGCCAGCGACATCATGGACCGGGGCATCATGCTGGCGGGGGGAGGGTCGCTCCTGCAGGGGCTCGCCGAGCGCCTGCGCGACGAGACCCAGATGCCGGTACACGTGGCTGAGTCGCCCCTCACCTGCGTGGCCGTCGGGTCGGGCAAATACCTCGAGGAGTTCGATGTCCTGGTCAAGAGCAAGCGCAACTCGCGGCCCCGAGGCCGCTAGCCCCAGGCTCCGCTGAACCGTGAATCGCCGGCGTGTCCTCCGGCGGCGCCTCGTCGTGGCGGCCCTGCTGCTGCTCTCCGTCGCCCTGCTCACGGCGTACTTCCGCGAGTCCGGCGGAGGCGCGGCGCACAGGCTGCAGGACGGCGTCCTCACCGTGGTCTCGCCGCTGCAGAGCGGCACCGCCACCCTCACCCGGCCGTTCCGCGATGCGTGGAACTGGGTCGGCCGCCTGTTCAGCGCACAGGCGGAGGTCGGCGCGCTCAGGCGGGAGGTGGAGCAGCTGCGGGCCGGGCTCGCCGAGGAGCTGACGACGCAGGCGGAGAACGAGCAGCTGCGTACCCTGCTGGCGTTCCACGAGGCCCACGTGTTCCCGCGGGGCGCGAAGTTCCTCACGGCCCGCGTCGTGGCCCGTTCGGCGACCGCCTGGTACTCCACGGCGACCGTCAACGTGGGTAGCGCCGACGGCGTGCGCGTGTACGACCCGGTCGTCAACGGGCAGGGCCTCGTCGGTCGGGTGGTCAAGGTCAACTCGAACGCGGCGCAGGTGATGCTCGTCACTGACCAGCAGAGCTTCGTCGACGCGGTGGTCGAGCCCGGAGGCGCCCAGGGGATCACCAGCGGCAGCGTCACCGGCGATCTCACGCTGGATTACGTGGACAAGAACGAGAAGGTCAAGGTCGGTCAATACGTGGTGACCTCGGGACGCAGAGGATCCATCTTCGTGAAGGGGATCCCCATCGGACAGGTGGAGAGCGTGGGCCGACAGGACGTGGAGTTGTACCAGTCCATCGCCGTCAAACCGTTCGTGGACTTCCGCAAGCTCGACGTCGTGGCGGTGATCACTCGATGAGTCTCGCGCGCCCACTCGCGGAGAAGACAGAGCCCGCCTGGCCGACGTGGCAGGAGGTGGCACGCCTCTCGGCGGTGCTGCTCCTGGCCGTGCTCCTGCAGACCACCGTCGCTCCTCACCTGCGCCTGCTCGGCGCCAGTCCTGACTTCGCCCTCATCCTGGTCGTCTGCGTGGCCCTGGCGAAGGGTGCGGAGACCGGCGCCGTGCTCGGCTTCGCCACCGGTCTGCTGACCGCCGTCGCGCTCATGGAGCCGCTCGGCCTGGGCGCCTTCGTCTTCGTCCTCGTGGGCTACTACGCCGGCCGCTACGCGGAGACGGCGGACCTGCCGGCCGGCCTCGCCCCGCTGCTGACGGTGTTCGCCGCCACGGTCGTCGCGAACACGCTCGTCGCGACCGCCCAGTTCCTCCTCGCGCGCGAGGTGCCCCTGGGCTTCTTCCTCGGCAGGGTGCTCCTGCCCGCGCTCGTCTTCAACACACTGCTGGCCGCGCCGCTGTATCTGCTGGTGCGGCTGTGGCTGCAGGGAAAGGCCGGTCTGCGTGCCGCTGCTCGGTAACGATCCCGCGCGCCGCGACCGCCCCATCCGGACGGGTCGCCGCGACAGACCCATCATCCAGCTGCCGTCGGTCGCCCTGCGTGTGGCCCTCGTCGCGGCACTGGCGGTAGTGCTGTTCGGCGTCGTTTTCTTCCGCCTCTGGTTCCTCCAGATCCTCAGCGGTCAGGACTTCGTCGCCCGCGCCAACGACAACCGCCTCCGGGAGGTCAAGATCGTCGCCCCGCGCGGCAACATCGTCGACCGCCGCGGCGAGGTGATCGTCGAGAACCGTCCCGGGCTCGCCGTGGGTCTGCGGCTGATGGATGTGCCCGAGGGACGACTCGAGGACGAGATCGTGCGACTCGCCAGAGTGCTGAAGATGCGCCCGGCGAGGATCCGCAAGGCCATCATGGACCACCTGCGCCCCAGCACCATGGAGCTGGGCGACGACGGCGAGTGGCACAGCTACCTGACGTGGGACGCGGTGCTCGAGCACGAGATCACCGGGCTCGATGTGATCATCGTGCGCGAGGACGTGAGCGAGCGCACCGTCTCCTATCTGAAGGAGCGCGCGCTGTCGTTCCCGGGCGTCGAGGTCCGCCAGAACTACCTGCGCGCCTACCCGCACGGGACCATGGCGGCGCAGTTGTTGGGACATCTCGCCGACATCTCGGCGGAGCAGTTGCGGGAGAAGCACTTCAAGGGTTACTCGGCCGGGGACGTCGTCGGCGTCGAGGGGCTGGAGAAGACGTACGACCGCTGGCTGCGCGGCCGGGACGGCGTCGCCCGGATCGAGGTCGACGCCTTCAGCCGGCCCAAGCAGAGCGACCCGGTAGGGGGGCGTCTGCCCGAACCCGGCCACACACTGGTGACCACCCTCGACGCCAAGGTGCAGGAGGCCGCGGAGCGGGCGCTGCGCACCGGGATCTCCCTCGCACACCGTGACGGCAAGGTGGAGGCCAACGGCGGGGCCGCCGTGGTCCTGGACGCGCGCAACGGCGACGTGCTGGCCATGGCCAACTACCCGACGTACGACCCCGGCGTGTGGGTGGGCGGCATCAGCGAGAAGAAGTACCGGCGGCTCTTCGTGCAGAAGGGCAACAACTATCCGCAGCTGAACCGGGCCATCATGGAGACCAAGGCCGTGGGGTCGACCTTCAAGGTCGTCGACGCCGTCGCCGGCCTCGAGGAGGGCGTGATCTCCCCGGTCGAAGCGTTCTTCTGCAACGGCAGTTACAAGCCGCCGGTCGCCACCGACAAGACGGTGTTCGGCTGCTGGTCGTCGGCGGGCCACGGCAGCCTCAGCCTCGTGGACGCGATCACCCAATCCTGCGACGTGTACTTCTACAACGTCGGGTACCGGTTCTACGCCGCGAAGGGCAGCCCACTGCAGGAGTGGGCCAGGCGCCTCGGCATGGGCCGGCCCACGGGGATCGACATCGAGGGCGAGGCCGCAGGTCGTGTGCCTACGCCAGAGTGGCGGCAGAAATACTTCCGCTCAGAGGTCGACAAGCTCTGGACGCCGGGCAACTCGATCAACCTCTCGATCGGGCAGGGCGACCTCGAGGCGACGCCGCTGCAGCTGGCCGTGACTTACGCCGCGATCGCCAACGGGGGCCGGGTGGTGACGCCACACCTCGGCCTGCGGATCGTCGACGCGGCGGGGCAGACGGTGCGCGACCTGCATCCCGCCAAGGCCCGCAAGGTGGACATCGCACCGAGCACGCTCGACCTGGTCCGTCAGGGCCTGTACAAGGCGGCCAACTCCCCGACCGGTACGTCGGCGCACGTGTTCGCCCTTTACGGACAGCCGGTGGCCGGCAAGACGGGCACGGCCGAGGTATACGACGCCACACGGAGCGGCTACGTGGACTACGCGTGGTACGCGAGCTACGCGCCGGCCCACGACCCGCGCTACGTCGTGGTCGTGATGATCGAGAAGGGCGGCCACGGCGGCACGGTCGCCGCGCCGGCCGCCCGGGTGATCTACGACGCCCTCTTCCATCTGCACAGCGGGGAGCTCACCACCGGCTCCGCGCGCACGGACTGATGCACCGCAGAGACGGCCAGCGACGCGCGGACCGACGCGGACCGGAGTGACATGCCGGGCTGGCGCGACTACCTGCGGCACCTCGACTACGTCCTGCTCCTCGCGACCGGCGCGCTCGTCGGGTACGGCACCACGATGATCTACTTCGCGACCCGCAACGACGTCGCCGGCGAGCCGCTGGTGTACGTGCGCCAGCAGCTCATCGCGATGTCCGTCGGCCTCGTCGCCGCGGTGATCGTCTCCCTGTTGGATTACGAACTGTACCGGCGGGTCCAGTGGCTCCTCTACGTGCTGGCGGTCTTCATGGTCGTCGCCGTGCTGCCCTTCGGCGAGGAGGTGAACGGCGCCACGCGCTGGATCGACCTGGGGGTGACCCGCTTCCAGCCCTCCGCCGCCGCACTCCTCCTGCTCGCCCTGAGTCTCGGAGCGTTCCTCTCGGACCGTATGGAGCTCCTCGGGTGCAAGCGGGTCACGTTCTTCGTCCTGGTCATGGCCGCCGTGCCCGCGTTCTTCGTCTACCGGGAACCGGACTTCGGCTCGAGCATGGTCATCATGGCGCTCGCCCTGACCATGCTGTTCTTCTACGGCACGCCCTGGACGCACTTCGCCGCGCTGGCCGCCCTGGGGGTCTCGGCGTTCGTGGTGGCGCTCAAGGTGCTCCCTCTCGCCGGCCTCGAGGTGATCAAGCAGTACCAGCTCGACAGGTTGTTCGTCTTCGTGAACCCCGGAGCCCAGGCGCGGGCGGCGGGCTACAACGTGATCCAGTCGATGATCGCGGTGGGCTCGGGGGCGTTCTCCGGACGCGGCGACCAGGCCACGCAGACGACGCTCCACTTCCTGCCCGAGCACCACACCGACTTCATCTTCGCCGTGATCAGCGAGCGCAGCGGCTTCATCGGCGCCGCGATCCTGCTGGTGCTCTACGCGGTCTTCATCTGGCGCGCCCTGCGCATCGCCGTCCTGGCGCGCGACATGTACGGGAGCATCCTCGCCGGCGGCGTCGCGGTGACGGTGCTGTTCGAGGTGTTCGTGAACACCGGGATGACGATTGGTATCATGCCGGTGACCGGTATCCCGCTCCCGTTCGTGAGTTACGGCGGGACGCACATGATCGCGTTCCTGGTCTTCGTCGGCCTGCTGGAGGCCATCCATCTGCGGGCGAGGACCGCTCCCGAGGGGAGGACACGACTTGGCCGATAGTGTGAGCATCTCGAAGATCGTGAAGGCGGTCACAGACGCGCGTGCCCGGCACCCGGCGCCGCGCCTCTGCGTGGTCGGGCGCGGCGACGGACTGGCGCGTGTGGTCGGCGTGCTCTCCGCCGGCGCCACCGACGAACGCGGGGGGGTGTCGTCCGCGGTCGACGCCCTGGACCCGTCCGACTTCCCGCGCGAGCCGCGGCTCGCCTCCCGCTGGGACATCGTGGTGGTGGCCGCGGCGGGGCTGCCTGCGGCCGAAGCCGCCCCTGTCGTGCACGCCGCGAGGCGCGGCGGAGCCGACGTGATCGGGCTGGTCGAGGGTCCCGGCGCGGATCTCTGGATCCGCTCCGCCGGGCTCTTCGACGACGAGGTGGCGCGCGGCCTCGGGCCGGATGCCGAGGGGAGGCCCACGCTCGAACACAGGATCGTCGCTCTGGCCGGCGACAGCGCGGGCGCGCTCGCCGCCTCACTGCCGTCGGTGCGCCGCACGTACTGCGACCACGTCGTGATCGCCAACGCGGCGCAGAACGGAGTCATCGGCGCGGTGGTCATCATCCCCGGAGCCGACATGCCGGCGATGACCGCCAACCAGATCCGTATGGTGCTCAAGATCGCCCACGCGTATGGGGAGGATCTCGGCCTGGACAGGGCGCTCGAGATCCTCTCGGTCGTCGGGACGGGCTTCGTGCTGCGCATGCTGGCGCGCCAGGCGCTCGATTTCGTGCCCTGGTTCGGATGGGCGGTCAAGGGCGCTGTCGGGTTCTCGGGTACCGTCGCACTCGGTCAGGCCGCCATCGCCTACTTCGAGGCCGGGGCGCCGCTCCGGGTCTCGCGGATGCAAAGGATCAACAGACAGGTTGAAAGACTCACGTCCCGGATCCCCGGGCCGCTCAAGCGACTGGGTACCGGATGAAGTAGCGAGGCTGCTGGCGCGTGTCGCGCGCCCGGGACGTTATGTGGGCGGGGAGTTCAACGCCCGCGTCAAGCCTGGGGCGACGCCCCGGATCGTGCTGTCTTACCCGGACGTGTACGAGATCGGGGTCTCAAACCCGGCGCTCCAGATCCTGTACGCCCGGTTGAACGATACGACGCCGGCGTGGGCCGAGCGGGCCTACTGCCCGTGGCCCGACCTCGCCGACCGCATGCGCGACTCAGTCGTGCGGCTGTGGACTCTGGAGTCGTTCGCGCCGGTGCGCGCCTGCGACCTCTGGGGCTTCACGCTGCCGCACGAGCTCTGCTACACGAACGTGCTCGAGATGCTCGATCTCGCCGGCGTGCCCCTGCGCGCCGTCGAGCGTGCCGGGGAGGACCCCGTCGTCCTCGGCGGCGGCCCGGCGGTGGCGAACCCGTGGCCGCTGGCGCCGTTCTTCGACGCGTTCTTCGTCGGCGAAGCGGAGGAGCACCTCGACGCCGTCGTCGACGCGTTGGGGCGGGACGGCCGGGCTGCGCGCCTGCGGGCGCTGGCGGCGGTCCCGGGGGTCTGGGTGCCCGGCCGCAGCGACCGCCCGGCCGTCAGGCAGGTCTTCACCGGTTTCTCGACCTCCGATCCCGTCCTGCAGCCGATCGTGCCGGTGCTGGAGGCGGTGCACGACCGCGCCGTCGTCGAGGTGATGCGCGGATGCACCGCGGGGTGCCGTTTCTGCCAGGCCGGCATGTGGTACCGGCCGGTGAGGGAGCGGCCGGTCGAGCGGGTCGTCGCGGCCGCCGGGCGCCTGCTCCACGAGACCGGCTGCGACGAGGTGTCTCTGCTCTCACTCAGCTCCTGCGACTACGGAGGTGTGGCCGAGGCGGTCGCGCGCATCCGTGAGCTGCGTCCGGGGCTGCGCGTGTCGCTGCCGTCGCTGCGCATCGACTCGGCGGCCGAGAAGCTGGGGCTGTTCGCGGCCGGCCAGCGCGGCTCGCTCACCCTCGCGCCCGAGGCGGGCACCCAGGACCTGCGGGACGCGATCAACAAGGGTATCGACGAGGCCCAGTTCGACGAGGCCGTCCGGGCTGCCCTGGCGGGCGGCTTCACCGGGCTCAAGCTGTACTTCATGATCGGCCTCCCGGGCGAGACTGACGACGACGTGCGTGGGATCGCACGCATGGCGGATCACGCCACGCGCATCGCCAGGGAGGTCGGTCGCGGTCGCGCCCGGGTCACCGTGTCCGTGTCGTCGTACGTGCCCAAACCGCACACGCCCTTCGAGCTGGAGCAGTTCGCCGGCGAGCAGACGCTGCGTCGGCGGCAACGACTCCTGCGCGAGGCGACCCCGAGGGGCGTGCGGGTGGCGTTCCATGACGTGGGCGTCTCCCTGGTGGAGGCGACGCTCGCGCGCGGCGGACCGGGGTCGGACCGTCTCGTGGAGGAGGCATGGCGGCGCGGCGCGCGGTTCGACGGCTGGAGCGAGCACTTCGACGTGCGCCGCTGGCAGGCCGCCGCGGCGGCCACCGGGATGGCGCTCGGCGAGGCCGGGGGCGAGCCTCCTGCGTGGCGCGACGCAGTCGACGCGCGCCTCGACGCGCGGTTCCTCGCCGACGAACGGGACCGTGGCCGTGCCGGCCGCCTCACGGAGGACTGCCGCGACGGCGCCTGCGGCGCCTGTGGTGTCTGCGCCGGTGAGGTCGGGATGGATCTTCTCGCATGAGCTGGTGGCTGCTCCTCTTCGCGCGCCGTGGACCGGCTCGTTACCTCTCACACCTGGACACCTCGCGGGTGGTGCAACGCACCTTCGCCCGCGCCGGCGTGCCGATCGCGTTGACGCAGGGCATGCGCCCGAAACCACGCCTGTCGCTGCCGCTGCCGCTGCCGGTCGGGGCGGAGGGCGGCAACGAGCTGGCGGTGGTGGAGGTGACGGAGGCCGCTGCGGCGACGGTCGCGACGCTGAGGGACTTGTGCGCGGCCGCGCCGCCGGGGTTCGAGCCGCTGCGCATCGTGGACGCGGGCGAACGTCGACCGCGCCCGCAGGCGAGGGAGGCGACGTACGGCTGCGTGCTGGACGGCGATGCAGGCCGCATCCTCGCCGCCGTCGAACGGTACAACGAGACGCGAGAAGCGGTCCGCGAACGCGTGTCGCCCAAGGGCACGCGTACACTGGACCTGAAGGAGTACGTCGGGCGCGTGACCGCGACTGCGGAGGACGGAGGAGCCCGTCTCGAGTTCACGATCCGTCACCGCAGCGACGGAGCCGCCCGGCCACAGGAACTGATCGACCTGGTCGCCGAATGGGCGCAGGTCGAAGCGGTGATGCGGGGCCTCGTGCGCCTGCGTATCGCCTGGAAAGACGTGCCGCCGGACGTGATCGCCGGCGGCGGAAGGAGTTGACCACATGGACAGTCCAGCGAAAGGTGTGCCGGAGGCGGCACCCGCGCCCGACGACCGGGCGGCCGCGAGCCCCGGCGCCGGGACTCCGGTCGGCGGCGGGCAGTCGAAACGTAGGCGCGGCAGCCGCGGCGGACGACGGCACAAGAAGCCGACGGTGGAGACCGCCGCGGTCGGGGGCGAGACGTCCCGTGACCGCGCCGTGGAGCCGCCTGATGCTCTGGCCGCTCTGCCGACGGTCCCCCTGGTGCCGGTCGGCGAGGCGGCCGTGGTGGACCGGCGCGGGGCAGGACGCACGGCCGTCGAGGCGCCCGCCAAAGCGGGCGGCAGCCGCGGCGGACGGCGTGCGAAGCCGTCCTCCGGGACACCCCCGGCCGACCTCGTAGAGGGCGGGCAGACGCCGGACGTCGCGGACGCAGGGACGCCGGCGACGGCACGCGGGGACGCATCCGCCGTGACCGCGGCGGACGACGGACGGCGGGAGGAAGAGGCCGCCGGGAAGCCCCCAGAGGACGACCCGTCGGCGAAGCGTCGTCGGCGCGGCAGCCGTGGCGGGCGGCATCGCCACAAGAACGCCGACATCGAGCACGAGGAGGTGACCCGCGAGGCCGAGGAGGCCGCCGGCGACCCGGAGCCCGGCGGGGAAGAGTCGGGCGAGGTCGAGCCGGGCACGGCCGCCGACGGGGCTGACCCCCGGACGTCCGCGCCGTCGACGAAGAGCGCCCGTCGGCGTCACGACGACCGGCGGCCCAAGGCCATCGTCCGCCAGGACGAGGGCAGCGGGCTCGGCACCCCGGCACCCGCCGAGGCCGCCAAACGGCGGCAGGCGGTCGTGGCCGAGCGACCTGACCGCAAGATCATCCTGGTCAGCGACGATGGTGAGGAGTTGCGCGTCGCACTCGTCGAGGACGGCAGGCTCTCGGAGATCTACATCGAGCGCCCGGACCGCAGATCGTACCTGGGCGACATCTACCAGGGCAGGGTGGAGAGCGTCATGAGCGGCATCGACGCCGCCTTCGTCGACTTCGGCCTGGAGAAGAACGGCTTCCTGTACGTGGACGAGGTGACTACGCCGGAGGGCGAGAAGCGTGCCCGGCGCATCAGCGACGCGCTCAAGGGGGGGCAGCAGGTCCTGGTGCAGGTGATCAAGGACCCGATGGGGCACAAGGGGGCTCGGCTGAGCACCAAGATCAGCCTCGCCGGGCGCTACCTCGTGTACGTGCCGGGCGGGAGCGGAGTGGGCGTGTCACGCAGGCTCAAGCAGAGCGAACGCGAGCGCCTGCGCGAGCTCTCGAAGGAGCTGAAGCCCAGGAACGCCGGCCTGATCATCCGCACCATCGCGGAGGGCCACGGCCTGGAGGATCTCAAGCGTGACCTCCGTTACCTCTCCCGACTGTGGTCGAGGCTCAAGAAGAAGGCCGAGACCGTCAAAGCGCCGGGGCTCGTGCACAAGGAGGTCGACATCTCCCTCGAGGTGACCCGCGACCTCTTCAACGAGACCTGCGAGAGCCTCCTCGTCGACGATCCCAGGCGCCACAAGGCTATCGTCGCCTTCCTCGACAAGGAGGCCCCGGACCTCATCCCGCGGGTCAAGCTGCACACGGGGGACGAGCCTCTCTTCACCGCCTACGGGATAGAGGAGCAGATCGCCCGCGCCCTGGAGCGTCGCGTGTCGTTGCCGAGCGGCGGCAACCTCGTGATCGACCACACCGAAGCCCTCACGGTCATCGACGTGAACACCGGCCGCTTCACCCGCGGCAAGGGGCTGGAGGACACGATCACCAAGACGAACATCGAGGCGGCCAGGGAGGTCGTGCGCCAGCTCCGCCTGCGGGACATCGGCGGCATCATCATCATCGACTTCATCGACATGGCGCACACCCGCAACCGCGAGCTCGTGCTGGCGACGCTGGAGGCGGAGCTGGAGACCGACCGCACCAAGACCTACGTGGTCGAGCTCTCACCCCTCGGGCTCGTCGAGATGACGCGCCAGAACACGACCGACGGCGCGCGCGGAATCCTGACGCGCTCGTGTCCTGTCTGCTCCGGCAAGGGGCGGGTGCTCAGCGAGGAGACGATGGCTCTCAGCGTCGAGCGCCGTGTGCGCGCCCTGGCGCGCAAGTCCCAGGCCAAGGCCTGGCTGATCGAGGTCAACGGGGGGGTCGCCGACCGGTTGAGCGGGGCGCGCCTCAAGCGCCTCGAGAAGCTGACCGGGCGGCGTGTGTTCCTCGAGGGCGCGGCGGCACTCCCCGTGGAGTCCTTCCGGGTGGTCAGCGAGGGGAGCCTGGCGCACGTGCAGGACCAGCGCATCCCCGTGCGGGAAGGCCAGGAGGTCACCGTCGAGCTGGAGTTCAGCCTCACCTACAGCCCCCGCGACGCGGTGGGGTATGTCGACGGGTACATGATCATCGTGGAGGGTGGTCGTCAGCACCTCGGGAAACGCCGCAGGGTACGCATCACCGAGACGGCCCGCACCGGCGCCCGCGCCACCGTGCTCAAGGGCTCCGCCGCGGAGGCGAATTGACCCCGGCAGGCCGGTTGGCTATCATCACCTGCCGTTGTCTTGAGGGAGTGAACCAATGACGAAGTCCAACGACACCTACGCGGTGATCCGCTGTGGCGGCCGGCAGTTCAAGGTCAGCGCCGGCGACACCATCGTCGTCGACCGGATCCACGCGGATGTCGGCGAGACGATCACGCTCGACGCCCTGGCGGTCCGTGACGCTGCGGCGAGCTACGACGCGGACGCGGCCCGGCACGCCGAGGTCAAGGCGACGGTCGGCGAGCATCTCCTCGGCGAGAAGATCAAGGTCTTCACCTACAAGCCGAAGACCACGTTCAAGAAGACGAAGGGTCATCGCAGTCGTCTCACCAAGCTGACGATCGACTCGATCACCCTCAAGGGCAGCAAGGAGTAACGGCATGGCCCACAAGAAGGGCGCCGGGACCAGTCGCAACGGCCGCGACTCCGAGGCGAAGCGCCTCGGAGTCAAGGTCTTCGCGGGCCAGGTGGTCCCGGCCGGATCGATCATCGTACGTCAGCGCGGCACGCGGTTCCGCCCCGGCGACAACGCCGGCATCGGCGTCGACCACACCATCTACGCCAAGGTGACCGGCAAGCTCGTGTTCACGCAGAAGGGCGCCGGCCGCTTCATCTCGGTCGTCCCCGAGGCCTGAGCGGACGCCGGCGGACGCCGGCTGCGCGCATCGCCATGCTCGACCGGGCCAGCATCTGCGTGCGGGGAGGCCGCGGCGGCGACGGCGCCATGAGTTTCCGCCGCGAGAAATACGTGCCCCGGGGTGGGCCCGACGGCGGCGACGGCGCTCCCGGCGGCGACGTGGTGCTGGTCGCGACGCGCCGCCTGCACGACCTCACCCACTTCCGCCACCGGCACCATTTCCGCGCTGCCGACGGCGGTGCCGGCCGCGGCGGCAACCGGCGTGGTGCCGACGGCCCCGAGCTGCTGGTCGAGGTGCCGGTCGGCACCGAGGTCCGCACGCGAGAGGGAGAGCTGCTCGGCGACCTCGTGCACGACGGCCAGAGACTGCTGGTCGCGCGCGGCGGCGAGGGCGGGCGCGGCAACGTGAACTTCAAGAGCTCGACGCGTCAGGCGCCGCGGTTCGCCGAGCGCGGACTGCAGGGTGAGGAGCTGTGGGTCACGCTCGCGCTCAAGCTGCTCGCCGACGTGGGCCTGGTGGGACTGCCCAACGCCGGCAAGTCGTCGCTGCTGGCCGCGCTGACGCGGGCGAAGCCCAAGGTCGCGGCGTATCCGTTCACCACCGTCACCCCCAACCTGGGCGTGCTGTCCCTCGATGAGGGTCCGGTGGTGATCGCCGACATCCCGGGATTGATCGAGGGGGCCAGCGAGGGGGCCGGGCTCGGTCATCGCTTCCTCGCGCACATCGAGCGCACCGCAGCCGTGGTGTACGTGGTCGACGGCGCCGACGGCGCCGATGCGTGGCCGCAGGCGCTGCGTACCGTGAGGGCGGAGCTGCGGGCCTTCCGCCCCGAGCTGCTCGAGCGGCCGTCGCTGGTCCTCGTCACCAAGGCGGATCTGCTCGGACCTGAGGAGGTCGCGGCGGCGGAGGAGTTCCTCGCGAGCCTGGGGTGGCCGGAGGCCGGGCTGGTCGTCTCGGCGCTCGACGGCCGCGGCCTCGAGGTGCTGGGCCACCGTTTGGGGACGATCGTCGGCCGGTCACGTGAGGCGGCCCGACCGGAGCAGGTCGCGGGACCCGAGGTGCTGCGTCCCGGAGCCGACCGGCTGGAGGCCTTCACGCTCGAGCGCGTGGGTGAGGACTACGTGGTCCACGGACGCCAGTTGGAGCGCCTGTTCGCCAAGGCCGACCTCGACAACGAGGACGCCGTGGCGTATCTGCAGGAGGTCGTCGAGCGCGCCGGGCTCAACGACGCCCTGCGGCGGGCCGGCGCAGAGCCGGGCGACACGGTGATCGTCGGCGGCGCCGAGTTCGAGTTCGCGTGACGCGGTCTCGCACCGATCCCTTTGCTAGAATCGCGCCCGTGAAGACCGTCGTCGTCAAACTCGGCTCAAGTACCGTGGCCGACGACCGCCTGCGCCTCCGCAGGCGCCTGCTCGCCGGCGTCGTCGCCGACATCGCGGAGCTGGTGCACGGGGGGCGCCGCGTGGTGCTCGTCTCGAGCGGCGCCATCGCCTGCGGCCAGCACGTCCTGGGCATCGGCGAACGGCCCCGGCTCGTGCCCGAGCTGCAGGCCGCGTCGGCCGTCGGCCAGGGCCGGCTCTTCGCCCACTACGAGCGCCTGTTCGGCGACCACGAGCTCACGGCCGCCCAGGTGCTGCTCACGAGCGAGGACTTCAACCGGCGGTCCAGCTACGTGAACGCGCGCAACACGCTGCGGCGCCTGCTCTCGTGGGGTGTGGTCCCGGTGGCCAACGAGAACGACACCACCGCCACCGACGAGATCCGCTTCGGCGACAACGACGTCCTCGCCGCACAGGTCGCGATCATGCTCCGCGCCGACCACCTCGTGCTCCTCACCGACCAGGAGGGTCTCTTCACCAAAGACCCGCGCAAGCACGGCGAGGCGGCCCTCGTGCGGAGGGTCACCGAGCCGCGGGAGCTGGCCGCACTGGAGGTCGGCGCCGCGTCGCGACGCGGCGCCGGCGGCATGCGCGGCAAGACGGCCGCGGCGCTGATGGCGGCCGCGGCGAACGTGCGCACGGTGATCGCCGACGGCTCACGGCCGGGCGTGCTCGCGAGCATCGCGAGGGGCGAGGAGGTCGGTACGCTCGTCCTCCCCCGGCCCACGAACGCCTCGGCGTTCAAGCTGTGGCTACGCTACGCCAAACCGGTACGTGGTACGCTGGAGGTCGACGCCGGGGCGGCGCGGGCCCTGGCGCAAGGTGGGAGCAGCCTGCTGCCGGTCGGCGTCGCCGCCGTGCACGGCACGTTCGCCGCCGGTGACGCCGTCGCGATGGTCGACCCGGGCGGTCACGAGGTCGCGCGCGGGCTCAGCACGATGAGCTCACGCGACCTGCGCAGCGTGCGCGGTCTGCGCACGGAGGAATCGCGGCGCGTGAGCCCGCACCTCGAGGATGAAGTCGTGCACCGCGACTCGTTGGTGCTGGTCGGCGAGGAGGCGCGATGAAGGTCGAACAGACGTGCATCGAGGCGCGGCGGGCGTCACGGGTGCTCGCCGGGCTGCCGCGGGCGCGCAAGGACGACGCGCTGGGAGCCGTGGCCGACGCGCTGCGGCGCCGATCGGCCGAGATCCTCGCCGAGAACGAGGAGGACGTCCGCCTCGCGCGCGAGAACCGCCTCGCGGACGCACTGGTCGACAGGCTGCTGCTCGACGAGGACAGGCTCGCCGACATCGAGACGGCGGTGCGCGACGTCGCGGCGCTGCCCGACCCTGTCGGCGAGGTCGTCGAGGGCTGGCGCCTCGACAACGGGGTGCAGGTGCGCCGCGTCCGGGTGCCGCTGGGCGTCATCGCGGTGATCTACGAGGCGCGTCCCAACGTCACCGTCGACGCGGCGGCCCTGTGTCTCAAGTCGGGCAACGCGGTCGTCCTCCGCGGCGGCACCGCGGCGGTGCACACCAATCGCATCCTCGCCGAGGTGGTCCAGGGCGCGGTGATCGAGACGGGGCTGCCGCGTGAGGCCGTCTCCTACCTGGGTCCCGACCGCAGGGAGCTCGCGGAACTGCTCAAGCAGCGCGACCACGTCGACCTCATCGTCCCGCGCGGCGGGGAGGAGCTCAAGGAGCACCTCCTCGAGCACAGCAAGGTCCCGGTGATCTACGCCGCGGGCGGCAACTGCCATGTGTACGTCGATGCGGCGGCCGACCTGGACAAGGCGCTGGCCATCGTCGTCAACGCCAAGTGCCAGCGGCCCGGGGTGTGCAACGCGGCCGAGACCCTGCTGGTGCACCGTCAGGCCGCGTCGGCGTTCCTGCCCCGCGTGGCGGAGGAGCTCGGCCGCCGCGGTGTCGAGCTGATCGTCGACAAGCCGGCCGGCGACATCCTCGGCGACCCGTCGCTCAAGCGCGCCAACCGGACGCACTACGCCACCGAGTTCCTGGCCCTCACGCTGGCGGTCAGGGTCGTCGGGTCGCTCGACGAAGCCCTGGAGCACATCGCCACCTGCGGGACCCGGCACTCGGAGGCCATCGTGACCGAGGACCTGGCGGCGGCACGACGCTTCAGCGCGGAGGTCGATGCGGCGTGCGTCTACGTCAACGCCTCCACCCGCTTCACGGACGGCGCGGAGTTCGGGCTCGGCGCCGAGCTGGGGATCAGTACACAGAAGCTGCACGTGCGCGGTCCGATCGCGCTGCGCGAGCTCACCTGCGTGAAGTACGAGCTCTGGGGCGACGGGCAGGTGAGAGGGTAGGCCGGTGGAGTCCGACCTGCCTCGCCTGGGCGTGCTGGGCGGGAGCTTCGACCCGCCCCACGTGGCCCACCTCGCGATAGCGTCGGAGGCGGTCCACGCCGTCGGCCTCTCGCACGTGGTGTTCGTGCCGGCGGCCGCACCGCCGCACAAGGACGGGGAGGAGCGCACCGAGGCGCCGGTGCGGCTGGAGATGACCTCTCTCGCGGTGGACGAGGACCTGCATTTCAGCGTCTCCGGCGTCGAGATCGAGCGCGGCCTGGTCTACACGGTCGACACGCTGCGTGCGGTGCGACAGCGGTACCCCGACCACCGGCTCGTCTTCATCATGGGCTCTGACTCCCTCCTGCAGCTCGGGACGTGGCACGAGCCGGAGCAGTTGCTCTCGCTGTGCTCGCTGGCGGTCGCGCCGCGCCCGGGCGACGCGCCCGAACAGCTCGCGGCCGCCGCGGAGCGGTGGGGCACCCACCGCGTGACGATCCTCGACATGCCCCTCCTGGGTCTCTCGTCGTCGGACATCCGTGCCCGTGTCGCGGCCCGTCGACCGATCCGCTACCTGGTGCCGCGGGGCGTGGAGCAGTACATCGCCGAGACGGGGCTCTATCGGTGACGGGTCTGGACGGCGCGGCCGCGGAGAGACTGCTGGAGGCCCGCCTCTCGCCGCGCCGCCGCGAGCACGCGCGGCGGGTGGCGGCCGAGGCCGCGCGGTTGGCGCAGCGCTTCGGGGCGCCTCGCGAGAAGGCCGAGCTGGCCGGCCTCCTGCATGACTACTGCCGTGAGCTGACCGACGCCGAGACGCTCGCGGCCGCCGCGCGTCACGGGATCCCGGTAGGGCCGGTCGAGGCGCGGCGACCCCGTCAGATCCTGCACGGGCCGGTCGCGGCGGCGGAACTTCTCGAGCTCGGCCTGAGCCCCGACGTGGCCGCCGCCGTCCGCCTGCATACCGTCGGCGCGGCCGGCATGACGGTGCTGGAGAAGTGCGTGTACCTGGCCGACTTCATCGAGCCGGGACGTGCGTTCGCGGGGCTCGACGAGGTACGGGCGCTCGCGGCCACCTCCCTCGACGCGGCGGTCGCCGCGGCGGTCCGTCTCAGCCTGCTCGAGGTCATCGGCCGCGGACGCGGGGTGGTCCCCGCGGCGCTGGCGTTGTACAACGAGTCGCATGCCGGGCAGTAAGGGATACCGGAGCGACCGGCTGCGACGCCGGCGCCGGTCGCGCGTGGAGCGCTCGCAGGCCTGGCTGCTGTACATCTCGGCCGGGGTGGTCGCCTTCCTCGCGGTCCTGGCGGCATGGTACCTGGCGGACCGGTTCTTCGGAGAGACCCCGCCGCCCGAGAAGGCAGGCTACCTGGCCGCCGTGCAGTTGACCGTACCGGACGAGGACGCGCCGGTCGCAGGGCTGCTCGTGGTCCAGGATGCGGCGGGCGGCGACCCGGGCGTGTATCTGTTGCCGCCCGACCTGCTGCTGGAGGGACCCAACGGCGAGTACGTGTTCGCGGCCGACGCCATGGCGTTGGGTGATCTGGCCGTGGACCTCGGACGCGTGGTGCGGGCGCCCATAGACGCGGTGTTCACCATGCCCGTCTCCGACCTGGGCCGGTGGGCCGGCAGTGATGTACTGCAGATCGACCTCGATCCACCGGCGGGTGTGAGCGCCGACGGTGGCGCGCCGTTGGTCGGGGACGACGGGACGGTCGCGACGGCGGAGCTGCCACGCGTCTTCGCCTCCGTCGGCGATGACCGTGAGGAGACCGTCCGGCTCCAGACGGCGGTGGTCCAGGCGGCCCTCGAGACCGCCGCCCTGCGACCGCGCGACGAGCGTCCCGCGTCAGCCGGCGCGAGTCCCTCGCCGGCCGGCGATCCCGCCTTCTCCGAGGTGGTCGCGCGCATCACCTCGGGCCGGGCGACGGTGGAGCCGTTCCCGGCCGTGGTCCGGGTCGCCGAGGGGCAGTCCGCCTTCGTGCCGCTGGCGGAGGAGATCCAGGCGCGCATCACGCGGCGTGCTCCCTCCTACCGGGCCGCCGTGACCGTGCAGGTGTTCAACGGCAGCGGACGGCTCGGAGTCGGGAGAGCGGTCGTGGAGCGCCTCGCCAGTCTCGACGTGAACCTCCCGGAGCCGCTGAACGCGGACAGCTTCTCCTACGCTCAGACGGAGATCCTGGCGGGTCCGGAGACGCTCCCGGTGGCGCGCGACATCCGTGCTATACTCGGCCGCGGCGTCGTGCTCGACGGCCCCGGCCTGCCGAAGGGGACGGTCCAGGTCATCGTCGGCGACGACTTCGACGCGCAGCAATCCAGCACAAAGGACCAGCCGTAGCCGCCATCCCGGATCCATCCGCCTCCGAGCACCTGGCGCGCGACATCGTCGCGCTGGCCGCCGGCAAGAAGGCGGAGGGCATCGTCGTCCTGAGCATGGACGAGGCGGTGTCGTACACCGACTTCTTCGTCGTCGTCAGCGGCGCGAACCCGCGTCAGACCCGGTCCATCGCCGACGAGATCCAGCGCAGGCTGCGGCCCCGGCATCGTCCGGCGCGCGTGGAGGGCGAGCGAGAGGGAGAGTGGATCCTCATCGACTACGTCGACGTGGTCGTGCACATCTTCACTACGGCGGCACGGGACTTCTACCGGCTCGAGACGCTGTGGGGCGACGTCCCGCGGGTCGACGTGTCGGCGGGGGCCTGAGGACCGCGCGACGGACACCGGCACGGCCGGCCTCTGAGGAGGCGCGGCGCGGCGGGGCTTCGGGGAGGTGCGCGGGACGGCATCGGCCGACGAGCCTGGGATCGTTGTCCTCCGTCCTCGTCCGGAGTAATATACGAACGTATGTTCGTATCTGACAGAGCCATCCTCCACCTCGACATGGACGCCTTCTTCGCCTCCGTGGAGCAGGCGCGGCGTCCGGAGCTGCGCGGCAAGCCGGTCATCGTCGGCGGCGAGCGGGGAGGGAGGGGAGTGGTCTCCGCCTGCTCTTACGAGGCGCGCGTCTACGGCGTGCACAGCGCGCTGCCCATCGCGCAGGCCGAACGGCTCTGCCCGCAGGCGGAGTTCCTCCCGGTCGACATGAAGGCCTATCTGGCCGTCCACCGTTCGCTGGTCGGGTTGCTGGAGCGCTACACCGACCTGGTCGAGGTGGCGTCCATCGACGAGGCGTTCCTCGACGTCACCGGCAGCCGGCGACTGTTCGGCCCGCCGCGCACCATCGCCCACCGCATCCAGGAGGAGGTCTACGCCGGGCATGGCGTCACCTGCTCCATCGGTATCGGCCCCACCAAGCTGCTGGCCAAACTGGCCGCCGGCATGCACAAACCGGCCGGTATCGGCGAGCTCACGGCCGCCGACGTACACGGCCGCCTGCGCGATCTGCCGGTCGGCGACGTCTGCGGCATCGGCCCGGTCACCCAGGAGCGTCTCGCCGCCCTCGGGCTCACCACCGTCGGCATGCTGCAGGACGTGCCCTTCCCGCTGCTCGCGGCCGCGTTCGGCAGGGGCGCGCACGGGCTTCGCCAGCTCGCCCTGGGACGCGGCCTCTCGCCGGTGCGCAGCGAGCGGCCGCTGCCCAAGTCGATCGGCCGCGAGCTCACCTTCGACGACGATGTGAGCGGCGGCGACCCGTTACGCGCCACGCTGCTCTCGCTCACCGACAGCGCCGTCGCCGGGCTCCGCCGCAAGGGGCTCGCGGCGCGCACGGTGACGCTCAAGGTGCGCTTCAGCAGCTTCCACACCGTGAGCCGCCGCCGCACGCTGCCGCGCCCGGTGAGCGCCGTGCGGCCGCTCTTCGAGACGGTCACGGCACTGCTCGACGAGCTCGACATCGGCGCCCGCCAGGTACGCCTTGTGGGAGTGAGCGTCAGCGGGTTCACGCAGAACGCCTTCCAGCTCACGCTCGACGACGGCTGGCGCGAGGTCGCGCTCGGCGAGGCGGTCGACAGGGTGCGGGAGAAGTACGGCTTCAGATCGCTCACCCTCGCAGGCGGCGCGTCCGCGTATCGCCGCCTCGAGCACGATTCTCCGGCACAGTCGTTCCACCCCGCCGCCCAGGCCGCCCGCGACACGACGGCGAGCCCCTCCGGGGCATCCCCGCCTGCGCCCGTCGCCGCTCCGCCCGCCCACGCGCGACGGGCCGTCTGAGCGTCCCGCCACGAGCGGCCTGTGCTAGACTTCTCCACTCCGACAGGACACAGCCGGCCGCTTCGCGTGCCCCCGCACGGAGCGTCCCGTAACGACGACGAGGAGACCCCGGATGAACGACCCAGCCAAGATCAGGAACATCGCCCTCGTCGGCCATCGCGGAACCGGCAAGACGTCGCTGTTCGAGGCGCTGCTCTTCGGCGCCGGCGCGGTCACCCGCCTCGGCTCGGTCGCCGACGGCACCACGGTCTCCGATTGGGACGACGACGAGAAGAAGCGCCAGATGAGCCTCTCGGCCGGCCTGGCGCAGGTCGATCACGGCGGCCTGTCGTACAACCTCGTCGACACCCCGGGCGACTCGAGCTTCCTGGCCGACGCCATCGCGAGCCTCGAGGTGGTCGAGACGGCGCTCATGGTCGTCAACACCGTGCTCGGCGTCGAGGTGCAGACCGAACGCCTGTGGGACCGGGCCGCCGAGCGTGGCCTCGCCCGGATGCTCGTCTGCAACATGCTCGACCGGGAGCGGGCCGACTTCGACGCCGCCGTCGCCGCCCTCCAGGAGGCGTTCGGGGCGCAGGTCGTCGCCGTACAGTTGCCGATCGGCAGCGAGCACGATTTCAGCGGCGTCGTCGACCTCCTCTCCATGAAGGCGTACACCTATGCGGACGGCAAGGGATCCGAGGGCGAGGTGCCGGCTGAGCTCGCCGACGCGGCCGCCGCCGCGCGCGAGAAGCTCATCGACGCGGTGGCCAGCACCGACGACGATCTGGCCGAGAAGTACCTCATGGAGGAGGAGATCACGGCCGACGAGCTCAACGCAGCGTTCGCCGCCGCCGTCGCCACGGCCCAGATCTTCCCGGTGGCCTGCGTCGCCGCCACCGCCGGCATCGGCGCCGACAGGCTCTTCGACGTCCTGGCGCTGGCGCCGTCGCCCGCCGACGTCCCCGCCCGCGCCGTGCTCGACGGCGAGGACTCCGTCGAGTTGGCCTGCGACCCCTCCAGGCCGGCGGTCGCCTTCGTGTTCAAGACGCTCGCCGACCCGTTCAGCGGGCACGTCAACGTGTTCCGCGTGTTCCAGGGCACCATGAACAGCGACTCCCAGCTGGTGGTCGCCCGCGACGGACACAAGGAACGTGTGGGGCAGTTGCTCAGGCCGCGAGGCAAGGAGAACAAGCCCGTCGACGCGCTCGTCGCCGGCGACATCGGGGCCGTGGCCAAGCTCAAGGACGTGGTCACCGGCGACACGCTCACCGCCGAGGCGGGCGCCGGGGCGTTCCCGCCGATCCGCTTCCCGGCCCCGCTCATGAGCTTCGCGATCACCGCCAAGAGCAAGGGAGAAGAGGACAAGGTGATCTCCGCCCTGCGTCGGCTCTCCGAAGAGGACCCGATGCTCGAGGTGCACCGCGACGAACAGACCGGAGAGACGATCGTCGGCGGGATGAGCCAGGTGCACGTCGAGGTCACCGTCGAGCGCATGAAGCGTCGTTTCGGCGTGGAGGTCGAGCTCAAGCCGCCGCGCGTGCCGTACCGCGAGACCATCAAGGGCACGGCCAAGGCCGAGGGCAAGCACAAGAAGCAGACCGGCGGTCGCGGGCAGTTCGCCGACACGTGGATGCAGGTGTCGCCGCGGCCGCGCGGCGAGGGCTTCGAGTTCGTCGACAAGATCGTGGGCGGCGCCATCCCGCGCAACTTCATCCCCGCCGTCGAGAAGGGCGTGGCGGCCGCCATGGCCGAGGGTTTCCTGGCCGGTTACCCGGTGGTGGACGTCGAGGTGCAGCTCTACGACGGCAAGCACCACCCCGTCGACTCGAGCGACATGGCGTTCCAGATCGCCGGATCCATCGGGTTCAAGGCGGCCGTCGAGAAGGCACAGCCCGTGCTCCTCGAGCCCATCATGAACGTCGAGATCACCGTGCCCGAGGAGAACGTCGGCGACATCATCGGCGACCTCAACGCGCGCCGCGGCCGCGTGCTGGGCACGACGCCGCGCGGGCACAACAACGTGGTCGGCGCCGAGGTGCCGCTGGCCGAGATGCTCACCTACGCTCCCGACCTCACCTCCATGACCGGCGGACGCGGCGACTACCACATGGAACTCCTGCGCTACGACGAGGTGCCGGCGCACCTCACCGCCAAGATCGTCGAACAGGCCCGTCAAGAGAAGGAAGACGCCCAGAAGAGCTGAGGGCGCTCGACCGGTTTTCCCCGCAAAGCCGGGCATTTCGGGGGTCGTGGGCCGTTGGCCCCGGCATGAGGTGCTGCGGTAAGATGAGTGTGTACAAGAGACCGGAGGTACCCACGTGAGCAACCAGCGCAGCACCACTGCCGTGGGGGACGCCGCAGGCGCTCCCCGCACCGAACTCGGCACCATGCGCGTGAAGGACGGTATCGCCGACGCGCTCAAGGGCGGCGTCATCATGGACGTCACCAACGCTGAGCAGGCGAAGATCGCCGAGGCCGCCGGGGCGTGCGCGGTGATGGCCCTCGAGCGGGTCCCGAGCGACATCCGCGCCCAGGGCGGCGTCGCCCGCATGGCGGACCCTACCAAGATCCGCGAGATCCAGGAGTGCGTCTCCATCCCGGTGATGGCCAAGGCCCGCATCGGCCACTTCGTCGAGGCGCAGATCCTGCAGGCCCTCGCGGTGGACTTCATCGACGAGAGCGAGGTGCTCACGCCGGCCGACGAGTCCAACCACATCAACAAGTGGAAGTTCGACGTGCCGTTCGTCTGCGGAGCCGTCGACCTGGGACAGGCGCTGCGCCGCATCAGCGAGGGCGCGGCCATGATCCGCACCAAGGGGGAGGCGGGCACCGGCGACGTGGTCGAGGCGGTGCGCCACATGCGCACCATCATGGGAGAGATCCGCAGGTTGCAGACGCTCGACGAGGACGAGCTGTTCGTCGCCGCCAAGCAGCTGCCGGCGCCGTACGCCCTGGTCAGGTGGGTGGCCGAGCACGGCAAGCTCCCGGTGGCCAACTTCTCCGCCGGCGGCATCGCCACCCCCGCGGACGCCGCGCTCATGATGCAGCTGGGCGCCGAGGGCGTGTTCGTCGGCTCCGGCATCTTCAAGAGCGCCGACCCCCAGAAGCGCGCCGACGCCATCGTGAAGGCGGCGAGCAACTACCGCGACCCTGACGTCCTGGCGGAGGTCAGCGTGGGTCTCGGCGACGCGATGCCGGGCATCGACGCGGCCAAGATGCCGGACGAAGCGAAGATGCAGTACCGCGGCTGACGAGTCCGAGCCCGCGGGACGGCGGGCCGCGACCAGGTCGCCCCTGTCCGGGTGCACGGACGACGCGCGCCGCCACGGGCTCATCACGCACACGATCGGCCGCCGAGGACAGGCGGCCGGCCGCCCCGCGGCGGCCGCCGGCGATCGCTGAACGAGGGAGGTGGTGCACGGTGTCCGGGCACTCCAAATGGGCGACCATCAAACACAAGAAGGGCAAGACCGACGCGGCCCGCGGCAAGCTGTTCTCCAAGCTCTCGCGCGCCATCACGGTCGCGGCGCGCGACGGCGGCCCCGACCCCGCCATGAACATCGCCCTGGCCAACGCCATCGAGAAGGCCAAGGCCGAGTCCGTGCCCAAGGACAACATCGAGCGCGCCATCCAGCGGGGCGTCGGCGGTGCCGAGGGCGCCAGTTACGAGAGCATCGTCTACGAGGGCTACGGGCCAGCCGGTGTCGCCATCATCGTCGAGGTCCTCACCGACAACAGGAACCGCTCGGCGGCGGAGGTGCGCAACATCTTCAGCAAGCACGGCGGGCAGCTCGCGCAGCCGGGCGCCGTGGCGTGGGGGTTCGAGCGCCGCGGGTCCATCGTCGTCGACGGCACGAAGTACGACGAGGACGACATCATGACCGCCGCCATCGAGGCCGGCGCCGACGACGTCGAGCAGGACGGCGCCCAGTTCCAGGTGCTCACCCAGCCATCGGACTTCGCCTCTGTGCGGGACGCGTTGACGGCGGCCGGCATCGAGCCGGACTCGGCGGATCTCACCATGATACCCAAGAACACCGTGAAG
>ERZ764778.351-NODE-351-length-56798-cov-21.228574_pt1 | contig 56798 bp, 50 predicted proteins | sample MGYA00374951_ERZ764778 | MGnify/ENA primary metagenome ERZ764778 (study PRJEB28918, sample SAMN05720193) | bioreactor metagenome | isolation source: Anaerobic biogas reactor | place: USA:Washington, USA | collected 2015-08-08 ...
GAGATGTGATGATGAATGATTATAATCATGGAGGGGAATTAGCGAAGTACTGAGTCCAGGAAGTAGCCGTACCCGCCGCCGTCGACGAAGATCTTGTTGCCGCCGATCGTCTCGGCGCCGTCGTAGACCGTGATCTCTACCATGCGTCCCCCGGAATGCGCAGGCATCAGGCCACAGCGATGAGCACTGTCCCGGCAGAGGGTGATGAACCTTCTTTACTACTCCGGGTAGAAGATGACGCCTGTACTTCCGATCGGGGATAGGTGCATTACCCTGCTTAATGTTGCGGATCGTTTTTCCCGTTGAGGCGATCGCCGTTGCCCGTCGAGCACGGCTTTCGGGACTCTCTCTGTCTCGATGCGGAAACCGTCCGAGCAACGGTCATGCATCGGGATACAATTCCGCAATCATTCGATCATGACCGCCTGGGAGTACGGACACTCGAGTAAACTGAGGCCAGGGGAATGCATATCACCCGGGATGGCCGATCACTCCATCGAGGGACTGTATGGGACTGCTTGATAGACTGCGGCGCTGGTTGCAGGAGAGGCCTCCGAAGCGCCCCCCGCCGGAATACCACCCGCCGCCGCGAAGCCAGGAGGACGAGGACGAGGAGATCGCCGAGCTGATCGCGATCGAGATCATCTGACCCGTCGCCGTCACCGCTTCGCTGGCGAAGGTACCATGTCCTTTTCGGACTGTCTGGAGCCCTTTCGAGATATTGTTTTGCGGCTCTTATGAATATCATAGAGCACCTTTTTTTGTAAAAGATAACCGTTGATCGCATGGCAACGACGCGCAGGTGCCTCCGGTGCGGTCACGAGTGGTCACAGCGGACCGGCACCCAGCCAAAGACCTGCCCACGGTGCCGGAGCCCGTACTGGAACAGAGAGCGGAGAGGCGAGATGACACCCATCGCGGAACTGGAGCGCGCCCTCGAGGAGCGGCGGAGCATGGAGATGAACCTGCAGAGGAAGCGGGCGGAACTGGACCTCCGCATGTCGCATGCAACGCAGGAGATCGGACGTCTTGAGAAGAGGATAGAGGACGTCCAGCAGGAAATGGACGCTCTGCGCGAGCGCGACGAGCGGACCGGGGAGCAGGAGCATGAACTCATGCGGCTCCAGCAACAGCTGACGGTATTGTCACAACAACGGGCCGACCTCGAGAGAGAATCGGAGGAGCTGGAGTGCATGCGACAGACCCTCAAATCGACAGCCGGGGGAGACGGTGGTACCGGGATCGACCGTGAGCTCCTGCTCGCGGCCCTCGACGATGACGCGGCAAACGAGATCTACGCGGAGGGCGCGCGGCGGTACGCGCGCCGGCTGGCCGAGCGGGTCCGCGACGGGGAGTTCGATGGCGATTAGCCCCGAGTGACGGGTGCAGGGGGAACGCCGGTTCGCGTGGACCCGTTCAGTGCCGGCTGAGCCACCAGAAGATCTGCCTGGCCCGTTCCTCTTCGCCGGGGGTGACCGGCTCGCTGTTCCACTGCAGCGTCTCCGGGTCGTCCTCGACGAACCGCTCTTTGTGTATCATTCCTTCAGTTCCATCGCGAAGATCCGGAGATTGCGGGGGCGGTCGTCCGGGGCGATCATCACGTCGGGGAAGATCGCGCTGCCGATGCATTTGAGCGTCAGGTCCCGCGGCAGGACGATCATCTCCTGCTCCGGTACGTACAGCCCGTGCGCTCCTTTTGGCAGGCTGATGGCCATGATATAGTGATAGAAGTCGCGCCGCGCCGCGTCGAGTGACTCGCAGGCGTACCAGGGGTTGACCGTGGTGTCGGTGAACCCCCTGTTCGAGAAGAAGTTCTAGTGGAGCAGTCGTTCGGCCATCTCCTCGGTTGTTCCCCGGGAGACGATGCGGAAGTCAGGCGTATCCTCGACCCTGTCATTCAACCCGTAATCGTCGATGATCGGGTGCCATTCGTGAAGGACAAATTCCATGACTCTTTCGTGCGCGTCTGTCCAGGCACTGCCGGGAGCGCGCCAGCGTGCCGGCGAGGCTCGACGACACCCCCGGTCGAGACCAATCCCCGTTGATCCCGAGCGCACCGAGGTGGGATCGAACGCTATCCGAATACGACCTTCCTGGATCGCGCCGTTCATCGTTTCGGGGTCCCGTCCGGCCTTCCCTGGCCGAGCAGCCTTTCCCGGACGCCGCGCCACTTCGCGGCGCCGTCCGGATCACCAAGCTCCCGGCAGATCCGTTCCATCTCCGCTAACCGGGCCATGGCGCCGTCGGGATCACCACGGTTGAACAGGATCTTTGCCTGGCTCTCGAGCGATTCCAGCAGGAACCCGGTGTCGCCCGTCTCCCGGCAGATCCGTTCCTGCTCCGCAAACAGGGCCATGGCGCCGTCAGGGTCGCCGCGGTCCGACTGGACGACTGCCCGGTTGCCGAGGGCGGTCGCGATCCCGTCGGCGTTCCCGATCTCCCTGCAGATCCGCTCCTGCTCCTCCAGGAGCCGGGCGGCCTCGGCGAAGTCGCCGAGACTCCGGTGGACCATCGCCCGGTTGCCGAGCGAGGCCTCCAGCCCCTCGAGGTCTCCGATCTCCCGGCAGATCCGCTCCTCTTCACGGTGGAGCCGGATCGCCTCCCCGTGGTCGCCGATGAGCGAGAGGACCAGGGCCTGCATGCCCAGCGCACCGGCGAGACCCTCGAGGTCCCCCTGCTCCCGGCACGCCCGTTCCTCGTCCTTCAGCAGTGCCATGGCGCCGTCGGGGTCGCCGTCGTTCGCGAGGTCCCACGCCCGGTCGGTGCGTGATCCGGGAGGTCCGTCGATCGTCCCGGGGCCGCGAAGACCTTCGCCCGTGGCGCCGGGTGATCGTTCGGATGTGACCTCTCGCTTGAGGCTGGCCAGTTCCCCGGCGAGCACCGCGCCGACCTCCTCCCTGCCCGCGCGGCCGTGCCGGGCGTTCGCCGCGATCTGGCCCACGAGGTCGTAGATGGCGAAGGTGATCTCCCTTGAGACCGCCTCGTCGTGCTCCTTCCGGGCCTCGACTGTCGCCAGGAGGGCCGCCCGGCAGATGAGCCGGAACGGCACGACCAGGTCCCCCACCGGGGTCTCGCTGTCGTTCATGCAGATCACAGATGTGGACGGGGCGGATCCCCGCTCCCCTCGTTCAACGCTTACCGCCCCGTCCAGCCACGCCGGACGAAGACCGTGATCGGACGCCGGTGCCATTCCCTCCGGGGGTCGACCGCCAGGGCCTCCAGGAGGCCGGCGCCCTTCACCTCGAACGGGACCACGACCTGGTGGCCACCCCCATCGGAAGCGGATCCGTTCCATGCCGCGATCTCCTCCCCGTCGAGGCGGACGCTGATGGAGATCCCGACTGGCGCCGCGTCCTCCGGGAAGACGACGACCAGGACATATCGCCCCTTCCGTATCCAGTACGGGCGGAAGAGCGGGACGAGGCCTCGCGCTGCGTCGAATGAACGGATCTCCCAGCAGACCGTCTTCGGCCGTGGCCGCCCGCCGGACTTCCGGGCCTCCTCGGCAAGCGCGTCCGCGTCGATGATCATCGCCACCGGCACCTGCGGTGGTGGCATCGGGGCGTCCGCGATGATATCGATCATCTCGCCGCCCGAAGCAACGCCTCGGGGCAGCGGCGCTCTGGATGTCCGGGCCGGGTGCGCCGGCGAGCGCCTCATCCCCTGGCAGACCGACCAGTCATCCGCCGCGCCACGCACCTGCTTCAGCTGCCACCCGGCCGGCACCGCGTTCGGCACGCCCACGGTGACGGCGGGGGCCTCGCCCCGGGTCGCGGAGACCCCGACGAACGCGGTGTGCGTCGAGGGGACGCCGAACCGGAGCGACTCGTCGACGATGAGCCGTTCGAGCCGGGACCGGAAGGCCTCGCCGCGGTTCTCGGGATACAGGACGCCCTCCTCCTCCGGGAGCGCGTACCCGAGCTCCCCGAGGCGCCGGCGCACCTCGGCCTCGCCGTGCCCGGCGGACTCCAGGTACTCGAGGGCCCGGATGCGGCTCGCGCCGAAGACCACCTTCAGGGCGGTGGCGAGGGCCGCGTCGCCGGGAAGAGCGCTGGCCGTCGCAACCGTGCCCTTCCCCGCGGCCACCGCGAGCGCCGGGGCGGTCGCGGAGAACGGTACTCGTGCGACGACGAAGACCGGGGTCTCCGGCCGGAGATCGCCGATGTCCACGCCCCCGTTCCCCGGGCCGTCGGCCACCCGGTAGTCGACCGCCTCGAGCCCCGGCCGGTCGGCCGTGAGAAGGGCGTCGGCCAGCACCGGCGGCTGCCACGCCGCGAGCAGTTCGCCGAGCGTCACGCCGATCTCCTCGACGTTGTCGCCGAATCCGGCGAGGAACTTCGCCACCCCGCCGCCGAGCCGCGCCAGCTCGAGGGCCAGGTGCGAGTTCGGGGCCGAGTCGATCGCGATCACGCTCACCCGTCGCGGCGATGGCCCTGCCGCCCGGGTTTCCACGAGCCTGAGGAGCCGGGCCTCGTCCGTGACCTCGCCGTCGGTGATGACCAGGACGTGGCGCGAGTGCGCCCCCGACCGCAGCGGCTGGCGGAGCGCCTGCTCGAGGGCGACGCCGAGCTCGGTGCCGCCGAAGAGGCTGGTCTCCTCCAGGAACCGCTTCGCCGCTCCAATCGCCTCCGGGGTGGCCGGCACCGGGCCGCCGGCGCTGAACCAGGCCGCCCGGTTCGAGAAGAGGCAGAGGTTGAAGAGCTCGTCCGGGCCCAGGCCGTCGAGGAAGGAGCGGATGCTCGCGGCCGCGGCCTCCCACTTGAGCCCGGACATCGAGCCCGACTGGTCCGCGACGAGGATCGCCTCGCGCGGGATGCGTGCACCCGGCGCCCCGCCCTGCGGCGTGACCAGGCCGAGGAGGTAGGTGAACTCGCCTTTCTCGTCGTCCGCCGCCCAGGCGGTCAGCCAGCCGTCGGTGGCCGCGGCCCACCGGACGACGAAGTCGCGGTCGGGCATGGCGTCGTCAAGGCGGACGAGCGTCCCGTCCGCGGTCCGCTCCACCGAGGCGCCCGCGGGCGACGCGGTCACCTCAGCCGCCGGCAGGAGCCGGAGGTCGAGAGAGGCGCGGTACCCGGGGTCCACGGCCGAGAGGAGCGGGTTCGCCTGGACGCCGGGGTGATCCTCGTCGCGGCGCACGTACCGCGGCCCGATCGTGACGGGGAGCCGCAGCTCCCATCCCTTCGGCACGGCCCGGGCGAGGAGCGTGACGGTCGTCTCGACCACGACGTCCGTGTCGGGCGGGATGCCGGTGAGGTGGAGGGTGAAGACGTCCGGCGACTCGCGCGTGACCAGGGCGGCCTTCTTTCCGCTTTTGAACGCCCCGTCGTACTCCCGCTCGGCGGCCTTCCGCTCGGCCAGGCGGGTGCCGACCGTCTCGTCGCCGAAGGTGGCGACGACGCCGGTGACGGCCGCGTCGCCGGGGAGCGGGAACCGGTAGACGGCCTCGATCGGGCGGTCCATCGCCCTGCGGGCGAACCGGAAGGTCTGCGTCAGGACGATGGATCCCACCGGCCCGTGGAAGGTGCCGGTGACGGACGTCGACCGGAGCGGGACGAAGAGATCCGTCTCCCCCTCGTCGCCGCGGATTGCGAGAACGCCGGTCCCCTGCGGGACGGTGTTCTCGTAAAAGACTGCATTGATCGCCATGGTACTCAATCCTCGGGCCTCTCTGCACGGGTGCTGCACGATCTCAGGTATTCGTCGATGTCGTCGTCGGTGATCCGGTAGGCCTTGCCGATGCGGTAGGCACGGAGCTCGCCGCGGCGGATCAGTTCGCGGACCAGCTCCTCCTTGATCTTCAGCCGCTCGGCCACCTCGGGGATCGCGTAGAAGTTCTGCTCCGCGAAGATGCGGCGCGACGGTGACGAACGGCGACGCCCGAGGGCGACCAGGTACTTCTCTCCCGGCGTGGAGGGCGTCTCGCCCTCCTCGTCATACGGAGGAGGCGGGGGGTTTTCGCGTGCGGTCATGATAGAGAGGCCCATTCAGATGTATTCAGGTAGAAACTGATACAAAACTGTATAAGTCGCTATAAGTATATAATAGTTTCTCATAAATCCCGCTCTGGATGCCGGAGTTGCCGGCACGGATCCCGCCCTGCCATGCATCGGGGTGGATCAGCGACCGGTTGGCAGCCGCTCCACCTCGACCAGGAGCGCGGCATGATCCGACAGCGCGTCCGGTCCCTTCCCCGCGAACGCGAACCCGTTGGATGCCCTGACGTACCCGGCACCGGCGATCCGGAAGTGTGGGCTGAAAAAGGCATGATCGAGCTGTCTTCCCCGCCCTCCACCTGGCGTCCAGTAACTCGACCCCGGGGGTTTCGCGTGATGCCAGCCTTCGGCCTCCATCCGCCTGAAGCGATCCCCGCACCGTGCCGGCGAATACGTCGGGTCGGTGTTGAAATCTCCGAGGATGACCGAGGGGTGAAGAAGCATCGCGCGCGCGACCGACTCGATCCAGTCCCAGCATTCACGCCGGCGCGCCGGAGTCCTGCTGTAGTCGGGAATGCGGAGCCCGAGAATGTCGAGTTCGAGGTCACGGGCACGGACATGCAGCACGTTGGAGGGGAGAGCAGGGCGCCGCCGACGTGCCGGCGGAAGACCGGGCGGCGATGGCTTCCGCCTGCCGGCGTCCCCCTGTGCATCGCGAGCCGCCGCCAGGGCGCTGCCCTCGACGGGCGCGAGACGGCGTGCGTCCCGACGCGGACGACGCGGAGGGTCTCGCCGCCGGCCCTGAACTCGCCGGCCTCGAAGGAGAAGTAGACGCCGCGGGCCGGCCAGCCGGTGCGGGCCGTGCAGCCGGCGAGGGCGCGGTAGCCTCCCTGTTGCTCGCGGAGGCGGTCGGGGAGGGTGGAGAGGCGGTCGAGATCGGCGTTCCTCTCCATCCGCAGGGAGATCGGGAAGATCCGCCGCCGTCTCCGCGCCTCCGGTTCCCGACCTCGAGGACGGGTGTCCCGGGCGCCTCCCTGACGAGCTCGCTCCGCGATGCATGCCCGGGGTCGCCGTTCCCCACCAGCTCGTCGATCTCCGCCAGGAGAGTGTTCGGGATCGAGACCGACGCGTATCCCCGCACCATCGATCGCCGCTGGCAGGGGCCGGGGGAAATGGGCTTACAATACCTGTACCCGACACAATCCGGGATCGGCAACAACCGGGAGAAGGTCATCATCCGCCGTGACGGCGATGGGTGCCGGCGGACCGCATGAACGGGGCGGGGACCTTCCGTCCGTTATCGTCTCGTCCTCCCGTGCCAGTTGTGCCAGATGTGCCACTTCCTTGAAAAGATCCCCATGGGAGAAGAGTACCGTAGAGAAAGTTTCCGGATCCGGCCGGCACATCTGGCACACGGCTCACTCTTCCCCGGGAGACTGCCGGGGAATTCGCACAATTCTTTCTGAAAATCGGATTCCACGCAATATTTCAGCGAATTCAGCCCGGGCCACCGATCCTATCGATCTGGCACAGCCCGGGCCGCCGGCAGGCCATCAGGTCCCCGATCGCCCCCGGGCACCGTTCCCGGATCTTCCCGGTCGCCCCGAGGATGTCGCCGGGCGGGTTGCGGTCCTGCCTTACAGCGGCACCGCTTCCTGCAGGAGGGTCACGCGGAACCGGTCCCGGAGCCTGCTGGCGAAGGCGACTTTCCAGGAGTATCCCGGGGAGATCCAGGAGCTCGCGCTGGATGGCCGCGTGGGTGAGGAGAGGCCGTCCGCGGAAGCGTATCGGGCGGTTCACCCGGGCCGGCGAGCGTCTCCGGCCCGTTTTTCTCAGGCGAGGTGGCCTGCTTCCAGAGCTGGTACCTCCGGGAGACCGCCTCGTCCCGCTGTCTTTTACAGCTCTCCGCCTGCGACGACGTGTTCCGCCTGACGGCCATTCCGCCGTACCCCCCTTCGCGTCCGCTCACCTGGTCGCTCATGCCGTCGCCATATTCCACGCCGCGCCTCCGCTCCTCGCCCCTCTCGCGATCGGGGCTCGTTCGCGGGCGCACGGCTGCTCCTGCCGCGGGTGGGCTGTCGGGCCTCGCGCGGCGCGGACCGCTTTCGCCACGTCCGGCGCCGTCTCGCTGGCGCTCGACCGCGCCGCCGGCAGGCTCGCTGAGGCCCGCGGGCCGGGTCGGTGTCCTGGCGACAGGCGACCGCTCGCCGACCTCGCCCGCGCCTGCCGGTGCGACCTGGTCCGGCTCGCTGGCCGGGCATCCGTCCCGTCCCCGCCCATCGGGAGGGGCTATCTTGCCGCGCCGAAGGCGCAACGAGGAGGGGGGAGCCGAGCGCAGCGAGGCGCGGGGGAGGGCTCCCCCTCTCCCGAAAATCCCGGCGAGCAGCGCAGCGGAAGCGAGCCGGCCGACTGACACCGCCGCGGGATCCCGTCGATGCCGCAGTACGCGCCGGCCAGCCCGCCGGAGATGGCACCGTCGTGTCCGCGTCGTCACCCAGAAAGCCTCGCGCAGTGGAATATCGAAAAAGGAAAGTAACAGGACACCCAGTTCCTCTTTCAGGAGACCGCACCGTCCCTATCATGACTCCCATACCCAGACCCCTCGAGGCGATCGAGGAAGCATTTGCCCGGAGGTTCAGCCACTTCGGCCTCCGCCTGCCCGACGAGAACCTGCGCGAGCGGCGGAAGGGCTCCCTCCCCTATGGCAGCGGCCGGCTCTACTACGTTTTCGGCGAGGAGGACGGCCGCGAGTACCTCGAGTACTACGCCTACCACCGGATGGGCGAATCCCACGGGCGCATCTGGGAGGACGGTACGCTGGAGAGCCTGCCCGAGCTCTGCTCGATGTTCGGCTTCGACCCGAAGATCCCCGGCGACAGGGAGCGGAAGGAGGCGGCGATGCAGAAACGCTACCGGGAGACCCTCGACGACCTGGTCGCCAGGGGCCTCTTCGACGACGAGCCGGTCCCGAACTCGCTCGCGATCAACAGTTACCTGGTGCTGCAGGGCGCGGACGACGGCAGCACCGACCCGTACGACCTGGAGCGGTTCGTCCAGGCGCAGCGACCTGTCTACCAGCAGGCCCTTTCCGAGCTGAGAGCCGGCCGGAAGAGGTCGCACTGGATGTGGTACATCTTCCCCCAGCTTGCGGGGCTGGGTCGCAGCCCCACCTCGCGGGAGTTCTCGATCAGGACCCTCGCGGAGGCCGAAGCGTACCTGCGGCACCCGGTGCTGGGTCCCCGGCTGGTCGAATGCGCCGAGGCGGTGCTCGCTGTCGAGGGCCGCCCGGCGCTCGAGATCTTCGGCTCCCCGGACGATCGGAAGCTGAGATCCTGCGCCACCCTGTTCGCACTCGTTTCCCCTCCGGGCTCGGTGTTCCACCGGCTCCTCGACAGGTACTTCCAGGGCGAGCCCGATGCCAGGACCCCTGCATTGCTCGGGCTCGACGGAGGTCGCGGACGATGAGCACCGACCGCGCGGCACAGAGACCTGCGGGACCCCCCGTCAACCACTCCCTGCGACGCGTCGCCCCATGCCAGCTGCGGTGATACCCCGGGCGCCCCTTTTCTTACCGTGGTACTTCGCCATCGAGGATAAGCCGGGTTATCTCAGAAGACTTGAGAGCGATATAAAATTAGAATGCTTATCTTAACGTGTGGCCAATGCCAGTGTGCCGATGGAGCAGACGAGCGATCGCGCCGGCCGGTACGTCCCCCAGCCGGAGGGCCACGCCGCCTTTCTTCCGAACCCGCTGCCGCCCGAGATCCGGTACGACGGCGAGCTCCAGTCCCTTCTCTCCGCCGCGGACCGCGCGATGGCCCGGCTGGACGGGATGAGCAGGGTCCTGCCCAACCCCGACCTCTTCATCGCGATGTATGTCAGGAAGGAGGCCCTGCTCAGCTCCCAGATCGAGGGGACGCAGGCCTCGCTCCGGGGCGTGCTCGAGGTGGAGGCCTCGCTCGAACCCGACGAGGACCTGGACGAGATCGGCGATGTGATCAACTATATCGACGCGATGCGCTACGGACTCGAAACGGTACAGGCCGAGCTCATCTCGGTCGCGCTGATCACGGAGATTCATTGGCTCCTGATCCGGAACACCCGTGGTGCCGATTGCTTCCCCGGCGAGATCCGGACGGTTCAGAACTACGTCGCACCTGCCGGTGCGACCTCGATTCATGAAGCGGTCTACGTCCCGCCTCCCCCCGCGGAGGTCGGCCGGGCCATGGCCGACCTCGAGGCGTTCATCCAGGCCGATGACCTGATCCCGCCACTGGTCCGGTGCGCGCTGATCCATTCGCAGTTCGAGACGATCCACCCGTTCCTCGACGGCAACGGGAGGGTCGGCCGTCTGCTGATCACGTTCTATCTCTGCTGGAAGGGGATTCCGTCGCGTCCGCTGCTCTATCTGTCCTTCTTTTTAAAGCGAAACCGGACGGACTATTACTCGCTCCTGAACCGGGTCCGGATGGAAGGGGCGTACGAGGATTGGATCGCGTTCTTCCTCCGCGGCGTGATCGAGGTCTCGCAGGAGGCGGAGCGGTCGGCGCGGGAGATCATCTCCCTCCGGGAGGCGGTCGTGGAGCGTCTGCTCGAGCACGGCGTCGGCGGGGCGAGCGCGGTGCGACTTGCATATTCCCTGTTCGAGCGGCCGATCGTGACCGCGGGGGACGTCAGGCGCCTGCTCGGCCTCTCGCAACCAGCCGCGAACGCGCTGGTGAACCGGTTCGTCGCGGCCGGCATCCTCCGCGAGACGACGGGCAAGCAGCGGTACAAGCGGTACGAGTTCCGCGAGTACCTCGCGATCCTGGAACGGGGAACCGGGATCCCTCGTGTATAGAGCAGGATCGGGCGGCGGCTCGAGCAGAGCTCATGTATCCATGACTCGCCCGAACGTCCTGCTCACAGGAGCGATCGTCGGGTTTGACACAACGCCCAGAGGCGATACGCCGGCGTGTTCGATACGCCCCCAGGAAAACGGGGAGCTCTCCTATTGTCGTTGTCGACCTCCCGTCTTTCGCCGACGGCAATTGGATCTTCTTTCCCGGCCGCTTCTTTCCGGTTCCGGTCTAGGGTATAGTGGCAAACTAGCCCCTAACCTCCATCTCTAATAACTCAAGAATGCGCTTCAATTTCATCTTATCGCTTTCCCTTCGGTTATTATATCTCCACACATACTCACCTAAATACAGGAATAATTTATCTCGTCTAATACCACCCTTTACTGCAAGCTTTCGTTTCAAATATCCCCAGAATCCCTCTAATCCATTGATGTGATTTCCCTTCCCATCGCTCTATTCTCGTTCCCCGTGATTGACCATGCGATGGACGAATCCTTTCGATGCGATGCCAGTATACGCCCGCCAGGAATCTGAGCAGACGATCGATCCCTTCTTCACCTTGCTGGAAATCAACGGCTGGAGGGTTGCGGCCTCGACATTATCGACGATTTCTGCCCATACCAAACCATTTCGGCAGAGAATCCCGAAGACCGGTTGTTTCTTCGTTCCTCTCCCTCGTTTCGTCCCTTTCTCCCGGATTGACGTCCGTTTGTTCTTCCAGCGCCCTCCCACGTAGGTTTCATCGACTTCAACGGTCCCCGAAAAGACAGCCGGGACATCCCTGATGAGAGCGCGACGGATCCACGTCAAAGCTCGAAGAACCCGTTTGCGCTCGATGCCAGTTTTGTTCGCGATAGTCTGACTGCTCTGTTCAAGCAGGAACCAGGTGATGATCGATTTCCATTGGTCCCGGGTCAGATAAAGAGGCAACCGATGGGGATGAAAGTCGTACCGACAGTGGGAGCATCGACGCTTTCCCGTGCTCATGCGATACAACTTCTCGCAGTGACAGCGCGGGCAGATAATCCTGGTCATGAACTCCTCCTACATGATAGGAGTTAGGGGTTGAAATGACACTATACCCATCTTCGATACACGATAACGGGATCATGGTCCTGGTTCTCCTTTGTGAAATTTCTGGTTGGACTCAGGGCCTCTTGCACTTTTACAGAACTTTCGCTACACTACCGAGCAGACCGGCGAGTTCCGGAAGAGCAGCTGAGGAGTCAGCGCCCGGCGAGGGCTCGACCTTCTTCTATGCTCGGCTGGACGCGAGACAGACAGAATGAAACGAGCCCCTGTCTGCGCCCGTGTGATGGACCACGCGCTTGCCCTATGTGCGATTATTACGACCCGATGCGATGGCAATAATCGTGAGCGAAATAAAAATAAATCTGGTTCCATTTGACGAAAGAACGCTAAAATATGCGTAAAAGTGCCTCAGCCCGGATTTGAACCGGGGACAACCAGATCTTCAGTCTGGCGCTCTCCCAAACTGAGCTACTAAGGCAGGCGGATCCACGTTGCCCCTTCCCGGATAAATAATTCACGGTGCAGGGAGGCGGGGGGGTCCGCTTCGGATACCTTCATTCCTCCCCGTGCCCACCCCTAGGTGCATGTCCCACGTCCCCACACTCTCGCTGGCCGAGGAGCGCGTCGTCGACGCCGCACGGGAACGGCGGGCCTCCGTGGTGCACCTCACCCACAACGATTTGGACGCGGTCGGCGCGGACGCGATCCACCGGCGGCGCTACGGGGACGTCTTCACCGTCTTCTCGTCAGTCGGCAAGTTCCCCGCCTTCCTCGAGCGGCTCGCGGCCCTGCCGGGACGCGGCGACCTCCTCTCGATCAGCGACCTCGGGTACCGGGAGCCGGCCCTCTCCTCGCTCGAGGTCGCCCGGGCTAGCGGCTGGCGGGTCGAGTGGCGCGACCACCACCGGTGGGACGACGACGAGCAGGAGGCCGTCCGCGCGCGGGTCGACCTGCTCCGGGTGGACACGGCGACGTGCGGGTGCGGGATCGTCGCCCGCGACCTCCTTCCCGGGGACTCCGTCGCGCGCGAGATCGCCGGCGTGGTCTGCGATTACGACCTCTGGCTCCACCTGGACCCCCGGTCAGCCGTCCTCGGCCAGGTGCTCCAGCGCCCGAAAAACCGGAACCACGTCCGCGACCTGCTGGCCAGGGGCCGGTTCACCGACGCCAAGGTCGAGGCCGAGTACGCCGAGATCCGCGACGAGATGTCCGCGATGATCGACCGCTCGGTTGCCCACGTCCACCTCGCCGGCGAGCGCTACCGGGTCGCATTCGCCCCGCTCTACGGCTACCCCTCCGAGACCGCCGCGGCGATCCGCGAGAGGCTCGGGACCGAGGTCGAGGTGATCGTGAACGGCTCGGGCCGGTTCTCGATCCGGTCCGTCCCACCGATCAGCCACCTCGTCGCCCGCCGGTTCGGCGGAGGGGGCCACCCGCACGCCGCGGGCGGCGATTTCACGTTCACCTTCATCGAGCGGGTCGGCTTCGCCCTCCTGCACCGCACCCGCCGGTTCAGGGACCTGGTCGCGGCGGCCGACGCGCTCTGAGCCGGATACCCTTTTTTAATCGCCGGTAGACCGATCAGGCATGTGGGGCCCCATCGAGATCGACTCCTGGATAGGGGGGCGGCGCACCTCCCTGGCCGACGCCCGGGACGCGGCCGCCGCGATCATCGGCCAGGTGCGCACCGGGGGCGACGGAGCGCTCCGCGAGCTGACGCGCCGCTACGACGGGGTCGAGCTCGGGGATCTCGCCGTCAGCGATGCCGAGCGTGAGGCCGCGTACGAGTCCGTCGACCCCCGCGTGGCCGAGGCCCTCGTCGAGTCCGAGGCCCGGATCACCGCCTTCCACGAGCTCCAGCGCCCCCCCGGGCTCTGGCTCACAGAGGTCGAGCCCGGGATCACCCTCGGGGCCCGGACCACCCCGCTCGCGCGGGTCGGCGCGTACGTCCCCGGCGGGCGCGCCGCATACCCCTCGACCGCCCTGATGTGCGTCGTGCCGGCGCGCGTCGCGGGCGTGCCGTCCATCTGCTGCTGCTCGCCGCCGCCGATCAACCCGCTCACCCTGGTCGCGCTCGACATCGCCGGGATCGACGAGATCTACCGGGTCGGCGGGGCCCAGGCGATCGCGGCCATGGCCCTCGGAACGGACTCGATCCTGCCCGTCCAGAAGGTGGTCGGGCCGGGGAACATCTTCGTGACCGCCGCCAAGCAGCTCCTGCAGGACGAGGTCGAGATCGACTTCCCGGCCGGCCCGAGCGAGATCGCGATCATCGCCGACGCGACGGCGCGTCCCGGGTTCATCGCGGCCGACATGCTCGCGCAGGCCGAGCACGACTCCCACGCGGCCGCCCTCCTCGTGACGACGGACCCGGAGCTCGCCCGCGAGGTCGGGCGCGAGCTGACGGCGATGGCCGCAGTGGCGGAGAGGCGCCCCATCCTGGACAGGGCCCTCGACAACTGCGGCTACGTACTCGTCGACTCGATCGAGGAGGCGGTGACCGCCGTCGATCGGGTCGCGCCCGAGCACCTGGGGATCCAGGTCGCCGACCCGTTCGCGGTCCTGGGTATGGTCCGGAACGCCGGCTCGGTCTTCCTGGGCCCTTACTCGCCGGTCGCCTGCGGGGACTACGGGACCGGCACGAACCACGTCCTCCCCACGGCCGGCCACGCGGCGACCCGCTCGGGGCTCGACGTCCGCCACTTCTGCAAGACCTCGACAGTCCAGCAGCTCACCCGCGAGGGCCTGGAGACGATCGGGGACGTCGTCGAGGCGATCGCGGGGGCCGAGGGGCTGCCGGCGCACGCCGCCTCGGTCCGGATCCGTCGGGGCGCCTGACCGGCCCGTTTCGGCGAAGCAGAGCAGGGTTGCATTCTGCCCGGGGGTCGGTATTTATGGCCCCCTCTCCCCAATAGACACCTGCGGGGGGACAATCGCCGGGTGCATCTCAGGTGGTGCGGGTGGGCGCTCGCCGCCTGCCTGCTGGTCGGGGCGCTCGCCTGTAATGGGACGACCGCTGCCGGAACCCTGGTCCACGGCCCGACCGTGATCGAGGCGCCCGGCACCTACCTCCTCGGGGGGAACCTCTCGGTCCCCGGCGGGGCGGTGGGGATCGAGGTGCGCTCGTCCGACGTGACGCTCGACGGGAACGGCTGGACGGTCCGCGGAAGCGGGGAGCCGGACTCCTGCGGCGTCCTGGTCCACGGTTCGCCCGGCCCCGTCCGGAACGTGACGGTCAGGAACATCCGGATCGCCGACCTCCACTACGGGTGCTACGCCTGGGACGCCGCGAACGTCAGCGTGGACGGCTGCCTCGTCGAGTCCTGTGCCATCGGGGTCACGTTCAACCCGGCCGCGGACGGCTCCGTCCTCTCGAACCGGCTCGAGAAGAACGGCTACGGTGTCGTGCTCTCGGGAGGCTCGACCGGAACCCGGGTCGCCTCGAACCGGGTCACCGACAGCGCCAGACGGGGATTTATCTGTTCCGCGCCCGCTACGGGGTGATCGCCGACAACTACCTCTCGAACGCTCGGAACGTCCACGTCGGCGAGCAGAGCACCTGGTTCTCCTGGACCGACGGCCCCCGCCCGGGCCCCTCGATTGCGGGTGGCCCCCTGGTCTCCGGGAACTATTGGGGGCGCCCGACCGGGACGGGGTTCTCGGAGACCTCGGTCGACCGGGACGGGGACGGGATCTCCGACCGGAGTTGCCGGGTTGCGGGGTACATGGTCGACACCTCCCCGCTCTGCGAAGGCACGGACCGGACGGACCTACGCGCCGGGTTCTCGTTCCGCTCGGCCTCGGTCCTGGACCCGGGCACCGTCCGGTTCGGCGACCGGTCCAGCGGCCCCGCCGGGGTCTGGGACTGGTCGTTCGGCGATGGGGCGGTCGGTGTCACCCGTGACCCGGTCCACGCCTACGCGGCCCCCGGCGTGTACACGGCCACGCTCCGTGTCCGCGACGCTGCCGGCCGGCAGGTCTCGGAGCGAAGCGCGCGGGTCACGGTACCGGAGCCAGTGCCGCCGCCGGGGGCCTCTTTCACGGCCGCGCCGGTCGTCGGGGGCGAGCCGTTCGAGGTCGGGTTCACCGACGCCTCGAGCGGGTCGCCGGACGAGTGGCTCTGGTCGTTCGGCGACGGCACGACCTCGAACGAGCGCGATCCATGCCACGTCTACCCGGGGGTGGGAGACTACGCGGTCAGGCTCCGCGTCGCGAACGCGGCCGGGAGCTCGACCCTGGACGCCCGGCTCTCGATCCGTGTCTGCACGGTGCTCGACCTCCAGGACGCCGCGGGTTCCTGACCGCCCGGAGGGGGGGCGGCGCCCCCGCCGACAGGGCCGGGTCGGGACCGCGGGGCGGCTGCGCGTGGCGACGATGGGAGGGTGCCGGCGCTCCCGGCGTCCCGGACCCCCCGTTCTCCGCGACAGCGGGAGCCCGGAGAACCGGCTCCGACGCGACGGAGCCGTCCTGGACCATCCCGCGGCGGGACGGTCCCGGGCCGACAAAAACGCAGACCGGGAAACACCCCCGTGACCATTCAACCTCGCTCTCTCTCGTTACGCCCCGGGCGCCGGCCCGTGAACGCGTCCCGGGTCACCGCCGGGCCGTGTGGCGCGACTCCCCGGGAGGAGCCCCAATCACGTCGTGCCCCGGCGGAGGTGCTCGCTCAGCCAGGCCCGGTCCTCGGGGCTCAGGGTCCAGGTGTGCCGGGAGGCGGAACGGCTTCGCGCCGGTCCAGGCAGGCTCGGCCCGGCGTTTGGGCCCGGCGGGGCGGGGGATGGACGCGGGGTCTTTCGTGGCGCCATCAGCCCGCTCCCGGAACCCGGGCGGTCGCACCGGCGAATATCATACTACCTCGATCGCCCCTGCCAGGTAAAAAGGGTGCCGCTCGGGTCAAACCCCCGTCCGTCGCGGGCAAGTCCCGCCCGATCTCGACCATCGCCTGGCTCCCCCGGTACCCGGCGAACTGCCCGAGCTCCGGTCGCGCGACTGCCCGCCGGCGGGGTCGAGGGTCGTCGGGGTTGCGGTAGTACAGGCGGGCACTGTCGATGCCGCTCACCGCGACCCAGTGCGGCAGGTCCTCCCCGCAGTACCACCGTGTGCTGGTCAGCAGCAGCGGGACCCGATTCGCGAGGAGGGACCCGCGGATGGCGCCGGGAGTGACGGCGGTCACCCGCTCCCTGATCCCCCGTTCCCGGCAGCGGGCCAGCCGCTCAGAGAACTGCTCTTCGAGCAGCCGCATCTCCGCGTCGTCGAGGTGGGAGGCGAGCCTGCCGACGTAATCGATCTCCCTGCTGCTGCTGGTGACCCGGCAATAGAACCCGCGGACCGCCGCCGCGTACGCCAAGCCGAACCGCCCGGAACCGCGGGAGACGACCATGTTCGCCTCCCGCCAGATCGCGATCTCCAGGTCTTTCCCGAGCCTCGTCTCGGGGTCCAGGTATTTCATGGCCATCATCAGCGAGGCCGGGCCGCACGTGAAGTCCCAGTGCTGCCGGTAGAAGGGGATTTCAAGGTGGATCGGTTCGTCGTCTTCGGCCCGCATCATCTCTCTCCCCGGCGCGCCCGGCCCGGTGGGCCCGCAGGTACCTCGTTCTGCCCGGGCCTTTTTCTCTGTTCCGGTGACGCGCGCTGGCCCGTCGCGGTCGAACCGCGGGCGCGAACCCGGAGCCGGACGCGTGCCGGAGGCTCGCTCCAACGTGTCCCGCGCCGCGGGAACGGTTCCTGTCGAGCGGTGGCGGGGTTCCGGGGCGGGCACGGGCGTCTGTTCCCGCGTGCACGCCTCCGGGGGGACTGGAGGGAGGGGGGAGGCGGGAGAGGGTTGTGCCCTCAGAGGTCGTTGAAGAGCCAGGTGACGTCGGCAAAGTCGATCCGGCCGTTGCCGTTGAAGTCGAAGGGGGCGAGCAGCTCGTTCCCGGCGATCCAGGCCATCTGGTTGAAGTAGAGCACGACATCCGCGAAGTCCTTCCGGCTGTTGCCGTTGACGTCGTCGAGCAGCCCGTCGCCGTCGGTGTCCACCGGCGCTCCGGCCCCGCCGGGGACGACCAGGACTGGTGCGACGGCCAGGGTTCCCGGGAGGGTGGCGAGCGAATAGGGGTTGCCCGACGGGTCCTGGACGCCGAACGCGGGGTCAGGGGTGACGAGGATCGCGGTGCTCCCGGGCGACCTGACGGCGACCGTCAGGGTCGCGAGGGTCACGTTTGTCGCACCCACGGGGACCTGCCGCGAGAGGTCGACGGCCTTGAGGACGATGCTGGCGGCAGGGAGATCCGAGGATGCCGCGAGCGTCGCCCAGGCGGGGAAGTCGACCCCCGTGATCCCAGCGACCGACGCGTTGGCGAGGGTCACCGTGACCTGGTAGCCGGAGAGCCCGCCCGGGACCGAACTGAGAACGACCGGGACCGTGACGGGCTCTCCCACGACCGCGTCGAGGACGTCCCCGGTGAAGAGCGTCGGGCCGGCGCTTAGGAGCGTGAACCCGCCGGGGAGGCTCGCGCTCTCCCCCCCGGGCTCGGTCACGACCACGTCCCAGGCCCCGGGATCCGCCATCAGCGGGAGCGGGAGTTCGCAGGTGATCGCCGTCGGCGAGACAACGACGACTCCCGTGGCGGGGATCTCGGCGGACCCGGCGCGGGAGAGCGCGACCCGGGCCCCCTCGCGAAAACCGGTGCCGGCGAGGCCCGTGACGGCGACCGTGCTCCCCCCCGCGCCGGCGTTCGGCGTGATGGAAGTCACAGCGAGCGGCGCACGGACCTCGATAAGCCCGGTCCGGTTCGCGGTGCCGGTCTGCCCCCCGGCGGTGGCGACTGTTAGTGCGACCGTGTACGTCCCGGCGGCGGTGTAGACGTGGACGGGGTTTCGCTCCGCCGAGGTGTTCCCGTCCCCGAACTCCCAGGTCCATGCCACCGGGTCGTTCGTGGATTCGTCCGTGAACCCGACGGCGAGCGGCGCCGTGCCGGCTGTCACGTTGGCTGTGAAGTTCGCCAGGGGGGGCCTCGACGCGTTGATGGTGATGTAGCCCGGTTGTGTCAGGCTGTCGCTCCCGTCCGCGTTCGTTGTGGTGAGGGTGACGTTAAAGGTGCCTGCGTCGGAGTAGACGTGGATGGGGTTCCGCTCCGCCGAGGTGTTCCCGTCCCCGAACTCCCAGGTCCATGCCACCGGGTCGTTCGTGGATTCGTCCGTGAACCCGACGGCAAGCGGCGCCGTGCCGGCTGTCACGTTGGTTGTGAAGTTCGCCAGGGGGGGCGCCGGGTCCACCGTCCCGGGGTCCATGGCACCAACGGACGCGCTCCCGATACCGAGCAGCACGAGTACCAGGGCGGCGAGGATGGCCCGCCTCGTGATAGCAAAATCCATCAGTGTGAGTATGGCATCGCGGACGATAAAAACCCCACGCGGTCGTGACGGGATGTGCCCGGCCCGGCGCTCCGTGCCGGCGTACCCGGGCCCGGTGCCGCGCGGCCTCGCCGGGACGCGGGAGGGGTGTACGTGGGTGGGACGGGCGGCGAGGGGGCCCCCGGGACCGTACCCCCAGCGCTCCGTTACTCCCCTCCGGCAGACGCCCTCCTGGCACCGGTCAGCAGCCCGGTGCCGGTGCGGGCCGTGCGTTTCATGCTACGTATCGGACTTCGGGTGTTACAGTATTTTTTCGTGCGGGTCGATCCGGTGGAGGGGATTTCTATAATTGCAATCCTATTTCCACAGGAAACAGGGGGGTCGGCCCACGCACCCCTTCCCGGTGCGACGCCCGCCCCCGGGGAAGACCAGGTCCTCCCCGGCGACGATCCGGTCCATCCGGAGGTCGTTCTCGTCGATCTGCAGGGGGGGGTCGATCTTCTCGCAGCCGAACGCGGTCCCGCGCTTCTCCGTTCGCGGGTGCTTCCGCAGGAACCGGCCGGAGTGGCCGGCGGCGCTGCCGGTCCTCGCCCCGCGGCGGTCGAACCCGGGCATCGGCAGCACGATCGCCCGGGCCCCAGTTCCTCTCGCCGGGATCCCGCGCCCGATCGGCCCGGGAACCCCGAACGTTTTCGGGACGGGGGTCGCGATGTCCCGGAGGCGCGAGAGGCGGAGGCTCACGCCGGCACCCTCGACGATCGGCACGACCACGGGGTTCCCGCGCTCGGGGCGGGCGGGGACCAGTGGGCTCGTGTCGACCTCATCTCTCCCCGGAGCCGTGGGCCATCCCCGTCTCGCCGTCGTGGACCGGGTCAGGGAGGCGACGGCAGATCCGGAGGCCTTTCTCCGTGCCGCTCGCGGGGCGTCGTCCCGTCCCTGCCCCGCCGCGGGCGCCCCCTTGTCGAGCTCGCCGGCCCCGGCCCGGCGACGCGGGGGTCTCCGTCGTGTATCGTGCCGCCGCCCGGGGTGTCGCGTTCCGAAAAAAGGGTCAGAGCCAGTCGTCGCGGCTCCGGCGTACCGCGATCACGCCGATCGCGACCAGGATCACGCCGAGCGTCCCGGCGAGCACGAGCTTCCAGATGCCGTCGAGCAGCGAGCCCGAGAGCGAGATGTCGACCGAGGTATTGTTGACCCCGGGTTCCGTTCCGTGGGTTGCCGCCGGGAGCGTCGTCGCAACCCCGTCGCCCGGCCAGGTGACGACCGGTTCGAGGGCCGGGCGGTCGGTCAGGTTCTCGTTTTCCTCGAGCGGCGAGGGCAGCGTCTCCCCGGCAGTCGGGGTCGGCCAGGTCACGGGCGTGGGCCGGGCTGTGATCGTCTCGTTCGCGTAGGTGGCCGGGTTCGGGGTCCAGACGGTCGTCGCCTCGAGGGTCGGGGCCGTCGTCGGGACGGTGGTCGGGTCCGTGGTGAAGGCCGTCGTGGGGATGGAGGTCGGGTCCGTGGTGGGGAGCGTCGTGGGGACGGTGGTTGGTAAGGTCGTCGGGACCGTCGGGATCGTCGGGAGCGGGGTGGGCGGCGCGGTCGCGATGGTCGGGAGCCTCGTGGGCATCGTGGTCGCGATCACCGTCTGGTAGACAGGGACCGTCGGCGGGTCCGTGTATGCGGGCTGGATCGGGATAACGGGCGGGAGCGTGGTGACGGGCGCCACCGGGAGCCCCCTCGTCCCCGTCGGCATCGTCGGCAGCGGGGTCCGGGACGCCGGGGTGACGATGATCACGGTCGGCTGGCCAGGAGCGCGGGTGGTCGTGGTGGTCCGGGTCGTCACGGTCGTCGTGCGCGCCGTCGGGACTGCCGTCCCGCTTCCCTTCGCCGTCTCGCCGGCGATGGTGTAGGTGCCTGTCCCGGTCGCGATCTTGACGGGCTTCCCGTCCATGTCGATGAGTCTCCCGACCTTCAACAGGATATCCGCCGAACCGGGGCCGACCGTCGTGAAGGTGAGCACCGCGAGCGGGTAGTCGCCCTTCCTGTACCCGTTCTTGAAGTCGGCCATGAGCAGGTTCAGCTCGTGCGAGGAGATCAGGCCGGCCACCGTGGTGTTGCCGACCTTGAAGGCGCAGTCCTTGTACTGCAGCTTCTGCGGGTTCCAGTCGAGGTAGATCGAGATGTCCTTGGCGAGGGGCTCGAGGTTGTTGTCGAGCATCACCTTGATCTGGATATTCTGGCCCGTCTTGAAGTCCGCCCTGTCCGGGGAGAGGTAGACCTTCGCCATGCCGCCCGCGGACGCGACGGGAACCGCGCAGACGAGCAGGAGGAGCAGGACGGATAGGTAGCGGGGGTTCATGGATCGACTCCTGGCGGGGCCCGGGCCCCAGGGGCGCATTCACGCATCGAGAGAAAAGGTTTTCCTGCGAACGCAATAAGGTTGCGCCCGTGACGTTGGGTCCCGGTAGGGCGGAAGGATGCCAAGAGAGAAGTAGCTTCGGGGCGAGTACGTGAAGCATGATTGAACCGGTGCCCGCACGGGGCGACGACGGGGCGGCACCCGCGACGACGTCCAGCAGTCGCTTCGACACGCTCGGGATCTCCGACGCCGTCCTTCGTGCCGTCCGGGAGCTCGGGTTCGAGGAACCGACCCCGATCCAGCAGCAGGCGATCCCCGCCGCGTTCCAGGGCCGGGACGTGATCGGCCAGGCCCAGACCGGGACCGGCAAGACGGCGGCATTCGGGATCCCGATCGTCGACCGGGTGGATCCCCAGGACCGCCGGGTCCAGGCCCTTATCCTGAGCCCGACGCGGGAGCTGGCGGTCCAGATCTCGGAGGAGCTCTACCGGCTCGCGCACTTCAGGCGCGGGATCGCGGTCGTTCCGATCTACGGGGGCCAGCCGATCGAGCGGCAGATCACCGCGCTCAGGAAGGGGGCGCAGGTCGTGATCGGGACCCCGGGCCGGGTCCTGGACCACCTCCGGCGTGGGACCCTGGGGCTCGACGGGGTCCGGTTCGCGGTCCTCGACGAGGCCGACGAGATGCTCGACATGGGCTTCCGGGACGACATCGCCGCGATCCTGGACAGGACGCCGGGGGACCGGCAGACCCTGCTCTTCTCGGCCACGCTCTCGACCGAGATCCTGGCGCTCGCGCAGCGCTACCTCCGCGACCCGGTCGAGGTCCGGATGGTCCACCGGGAGCTGACCGTCCCCCTCACCGAGCAGGTTTACTTCGAGGTCCGCGAGTCCGACAAGCTCGAGGCTCTCAGCCGCCTTCTCGACCTGAGTGAGGGCGGGCGGGCGCTCGTCTTCTGCAACACCAAGCGCGTGGTCGACGAGGTGGTCGCTCAGCTCAGGGGCCGGGGGTACGCGGTCGAGGGGCTGCACGGCGACATGAAGCAGAACCAGCGGGACCGGGTGATGTCCCGGTTCCGGCGGGGGGCGATCGACCTCCTGGTCGCCACCGACGTGGCGGCCCGCGGGATCGACGTCGAGGAGATCACCACGGTCTACAACTACGACCTGCCGCAGGACGAGGAGTACTACGTCCACCGGATCGGCCGGACGGGCCGGGCCGGAAGGGCCGGGAAGGCCTACACGTTCGTGACCGGGCGCGAGCACTGGAAGCTGCGCGACATCCAGAAGTACACGAAGACCCGGATCGCCCAGCGGCAGCTCCCGAGCCTGGCCGACGTCGAGGAGGTCAGGACGCACCTGTTCGAGGAGCGGCTCCGCGCCGCGATCGCGGAGGGCGGACTCGAGTCCCAGACGGCGCGGATCGAGCGGCTGATGCACGAGGGTTTCACCTCGCTCGAGATCGCGGCCGCGCTCCTCCGGCTCAGGGACCGTGAGGAGGGGGTCCCGGACTCGATAGGGAGCCGCGGACGGACGCCCGGCACGGTCCGGCTCTCGATCGGCGCGGGCCGCAACCAGGGCGTGCGGCACCGGGACGTGCTGGGGGCGTTCGCCGGCGAGACGGGGATCCCGGGGGACCTCTTCGGGCTGATCGAGGTGGGGGACGACAAGTCCACGATCGAGGTGCCCGAGGAGGAGGCCGACCGGGTCGTCAAAGTGATGTCGCGCCGGCGGATCAAGGGGCGGTCCGTCGAGATCTCGCGCCAGGACCCGTAGCGCCCACCTCTCCCGCCCCCGTCTGGGCGCGGGGGGCGGTTCGCTGCGCACCGTTATGGCGGGGGACCGCCAACGGTACCTTCATGGAGCGCTTCGACGTCGTCGTGGTCGGGGCCGGGCCGGCGGGGTCGGCCGCCGCCGGACGCGCCGCCTCGCTCGGGCTCTCGACCCTGGTGCTCGAGGAGCACGCGACGGTCGGCCACCCGGTCCAGTGCGCGGGTTTGCTCTCGACCGGTGCCTTAGCGGAGTGCCGGGTATCCGACCGCTCCGTGCGGAACCGTGTCCGGGGCGCGCGCCTGATCTCGGATCTCGGGGGGGAGCTCGCGTTCGACGCGGGGACGACCAAGGCCGTCGTGGTCGACCGGGGCGAGCTCGACCGCGAGATGGCCGCCGCTGCCCTCGACGCCGGGGCCGAGCTCCGTCCCAAGTCCCAGGTGCGGCGGGTCGGGGACGGGCGGGTCACGGTCACCGGCCCGGCGGCCGGCGAGGTCGGGTTCTCGGTCCTGGTCGCGGCCGACGGGCCCAGGGGGACGGTGGCCCGATCGCTCGGCATGGCCCGCACTCCGCTGCACCTGGGAGGCGTCCAGGCCGACGTGGTGCTCCGCGAGCCGGCCGGGACCCACCTGGTCGAGGTCTACCCGAACGCCGCCCCGGAGTTCTTCGCCTGGAGGATCCCGGTCTCGGACAGAGTCGTCCGGGTCGGGCTCTGCGGCGAGACCGGGGTCCCCGAGCTCTTCTCCCGCTTTCTCGCCCGGTGGCCCGGCGGGGTGGTCCACCGCGCCTCCGGGACGATCCCGCTCGGGACCATGCCCCGTACCTTCGGGAGGCGAACGCTCTTCGTCGGGGACGCGGCCGGCCTGGCCAAGCCGACCTCGGGCGGCGGCGTCTTTACCGGGGTCAGGTCCGGGCGGTACGCGGCCGAGACGGCGGCCGAATGCCTGGAGAGCGGGGATCTCTCGGACACGGCCCTCGCATCCTACGAGGCCCGGTGGAAGGGGGACTTCGGGCGCGAGCTCGCGATGGGGTACCGCCTGCTGGGGGCGCGCCGGCGGGTCACGCCCGGGGAGGTCGACCGCCTCTTGCGCGCCTTCGGCGACCCCCGGGTGATCCGGTCGATCGTCGAGCACGGCGACATGGACCGGCCGAGCGGGCTGCTCGCCCGGCTCGTCAGGATGCCGGCGCTCTGGACGGTGATCCCGATCATCCTGCGGCTCGGGATCGGCGAGATCCTGGCCGGGGATGGCGCCCTGTGACGCCCCCGGGGGGGCCCGGTGTCCCGGCCGGTGCGTATTCCCGGAGCAACCTTTTTTATCGATAAGGTAATACGAACCATCATACACGTAACACAACGGTGAGAACCATGCACATCCCCGACTCCTTCATCCCCCTCTCCCAGGCGGCCGTCTACTGGCTGATCGCCCTGGTCTTCATCGCGCTCGCCCTGCGATGGCTCAGGAACGAGATGAGCGAGGAGAAAGTGCCGCTCCTGGCCGTCCTGGCGGCCGGCGTCTTCGCCCTCCAGGCCTTCAACCTCCCGGTCACGATGGGCACCAGCGGGCACCTGGTCGGCGGCGCTCTGGTAGCGATCCTGCTCGGGTCGCCGTACGCGGCCGTCTTCATCCTCACGCTCGTCCTGATCGTCCAGGGCGTCCTCTTCGGCGACGGCGGGATCACGACGATGGGCGCGAATATCGTGAACATGGGCGTGATCGGCGGGTTCGTCGGCTACTATGGCTACCGGGCGCTACACGGGCTCACGCGGAACATGTACGCCTCCGCGGGCGTGGCCGCCTGGCTCGCCTGCCTCGTGCCCGCCCTCTGCGCCTCGGTGGAGCTCTGGGTGGCCGGCACCTTCCCGCTCGTCGAGGGGATGATCGGGATGGGCGTCTACCACGCCCTGATCGGGGTGGTCGAGGCCGGGATCACGGTCGCCGTCATCGCGCTCATCGCGAACGCCCGCCCGGACATACTCGAACGGGCGGCGAACCTGCCGGCGGGGGCGCCCGCATGATCTCGAAGACGGTTTTCCTGGCGGTGGGCGTCGTGCTCGCGCTCGTGGTCGCGGTCAGCGCGGTCTTCCTCGCGTCCGGCGACCCGGACGGTCTCGACAGCACGGCCCTGGTCACCCAGGGCCAGAAGGAGCTGACCCTGCCCGCGGGCCCCGACGCCGAGCTCGACGAGTCGGTCTTCCCCGGCGAGTTCGAGTACGAGGCGCCGTTCCCCGACTACACGATCGAGGGGGCGGACGATCTCACCAACGTCGGGCTGATGGTGGGCGGGGTCCTGCTCGCCCTGGTCGCCGTTTTCGGGGTCGGGTACCTGGTCACGGGGATCCGCCGGTCCGGCTCCCTCTGATCCCCCGTTTCGAGTTCCGGTTCCCCGCGATGCACCTGATCGAGACCAAGCACCTGTCGTACTCGTACCGTGACGGAGTCCGCGCCCTCGACGACGTCAGCTTCGTCGCCCCCCGGAACGTGAAGATCGCGGTTATCGGCCCGAACGGCGCGGGCAAGTCCACGCTCTTCCGGCACCTGAACGGGATCCTGCTCGCCCGGGAGGGCCAGGTGCTGGTCAGGGGCGAGCCGGTCACGAGACGGAATCTCAGGGAGGTCCGCAAGTTCGTCGGCGTCGTCTTCCAGAATCCCGACGACCAGATCTTCGCGCCGACGGTCGAGCAGGACGTCGCGTTCGGCCCGACCAACCTGGGGCTCGACGAGGCGACCGTGATGCACCGGGTCGACGAGGCCCTCGGGCTGCTCGGGATCGAGCACCTCCGGGCCCGCCCGCCCCACCACCTCTCGGGGGGCGAGAAGAAGCGGGTCGCGATCGCCGGGGTCCTGGCGATGGAGCCGGGCGTGCTCGTGATGGACGAGCCGACGGCCGGGCTCGATCCGCGGGGGCGGGACGACCTGATCGGGTTCGTGAACGAGCTCTCGCGCGGGTTCGGGATGACGGTGGTCCTCTCGACCCACGAGCTCGACCTGGTGACCGAGTTCGCCGACTACGTCTACGTGATGGACCGGGGGGCGGTCCTGGCCCAGGGAACGCCGGGCGAGGTCTTCGAGCAGGAGGAAATGCTCCGCCGGGCGCGACTGGACCTCCCCGTCCTCTCGAAGCTCTGCCGCTCGCTCCGGGAGCAGGGGGCCGACCTGCCGGTCTCGTACACCTTCGACGAGGTGGAGCGGAACCTCGCTGTCGCGCTGCACCTCCGCCGGGAGCCATGATCGAGAGGCTCTTCGAGATCGAGCGCCTCGCGGACGGCGACAGCCCGGTCCACCGGCTCGACGCCCGGGTCAAGATCATGGTCTGCTTTGGCGCCGTGGTGGCGCTGGTCGCCCTGCCGCGGGGAGACGCGCTCTTCCCGGTCGCGCTCGCCTTCGGCATTCTCCTGGCCCTGTTCCTGGCCATCTCGCGGATCCGGCTCCTGGCCTTCGCGGCGCGGGTGCTCGCAATCCTCCCGTTCGGGCTCTCGATCCTCGTCTTCCAAGTCCTCTTCCCGGCGAGCCCGGTCCACGACCCGACAGTTGTCGTCCACCTCCTGCCCGGGCTCGCCGTGACGGCGGAGGCGCTCGAGGTGGCCGTCCAGCTCGGGGTCCGGTTCCTGCTCTGCCTGGGCTTCGTCATCCTCCTCTCCTCGACCACGCGGGTCCAGGACCTGCTGACCGGTGCCCGGCGGCTCGGGCTGCCCTCCGAGTTCACCCTGATCCTGGGGATGATGACGCGGTACCTCTTCGTCTTCGGGCAGATGTTCGTCAGGATCTCGAACGCGCTCGCGACCCGGTGCTTCGACCCGCTCGACCGGGCCCTCCCGTACGGCTACCGCCTCCGGGAGACCGGCTACACCCTCGGGACGATGTTCATCCGCTCCTACGAGCAGGGAGAGCGGACCTACCAGGCGATGCTCTGCCGCGGGTACGGCAAGGACGCCTACCTCCTGGTCCCGCGCAAGCCGCTCCTGGCCGCGGAGTGGGTGGTCCTGGGGGGCTGCATGGCCGTCGTCGTCGGGGCGCCCATCTCGGCCCTGCTTCTGGCCTGACGCGCGGTGTCGTCTTCCTTAAGCGATCAAACCTCCTTCTCTCTTCATGGACCGGCGTTCGGGGTCCCGACCCGGGGGGGAGGTTTCCTGGCTCACCGATCGCGGGCGGAGAAGGGAGACGAACGAGGACGCGGCAGGGGGCGACCCGGCCCGCGAGGTCTACGTGGTCGCCGATGGACTCGGGGGTCTGCCGGGTGGGGAGGTGGCGAGCCGGCTCGCGGTGGACTCGCTCCTCGCGTCGCTCGCGGACCTCTCCCGCGATGGGGACGCCGGTTCCGGTCTCCGCGAGGCGTTCAGGCGGGCCGACGCCGCGATCCGCAGGGCGGCAGCATCCAGTCCCGGGCTCGCGGGGATGGGGTCGACGGTCGTTCTCGCAGTCGCGGCGCGGGGCGACTGGGTGGTGGCCCACGCCGGCGACAGTCGGGCGTACCTGCTCCGCGACGGTCGGCTCCGGCCCCTCACGACCGACCACAACCTGGCAGCCGAGCTGGTCGCTGCCGGCAGGATCACGCCGGACAGGGGCCGGGACCACCCGGGGCAGCAGATCGTGACGCGGATGCTCGGGTCGGCAACCCGCTGTGAGCCCGGGATCGTGCGGGTCCACCGCCGCCCCGGCGACCGGCTCCTGCTCTGCACCGACGGGCTGACCGGCGTCGTCGCCGACGGGGAGATCGAACGCGTCCTCGCCACCTTGGGCACGCCCGGGGCGTGCTGCCGGGAGCTGGTGGCGCTCGCCAACGACGCGGGCGGGCCCGACAACGTCACCGTCCTAGTCGTCGATGCCTGATCTGCCGGCCAGAGCGCTTATCCGTCGCCGCGGCGAGTACATGCCATGGCGTCGAAGTTCGGACGCGGATTCGTCACCAACCTGATGCTGATCGGGCGTCACCTCTGCCTACCGCCCGAGCAGGCCTTCTACGGTCTTGCCGACCACCTGGACGAACTCGTGCTGCCGGCGCAGTTCCGGGGAACCGAGGTCGAGGAGCTCCTGACCCTGTTGCGGAAGCGGATCCTCTGGCACCAGGCCGGCACGGTCGACCGCGAGGAGCTGCCCGAGGTCAAGCGGCTCTATGCCCGTCTCTGCGTGGCCGTCGACCGGGCGCTCGGCATCGATGACCCCTCCATCGGGACGTTCGACTGACCTTTTTTGAAAAACTTCGATTCATCCCTCTTTTCCGGCATCGGTCGTTATTCCCCGCCTTTTTTCGGTGCGGACAGCCAGCTATAAGTATGCTGAAGAACAATAATATTACGACGAAGAGATCGCTGCTCTCTTGCTTTTTCCAGAGGTCCAATTCATGTCGGATACCTACGACGCATCGCACATCACCATACTCGAGGGGCTGCAACCGGTGCGGGAACGGCCGGCCATGTACATCGGCTCGACCGACACCCGCGGGCTCCACCACCTCGTCTACGAGGTCGTGGACAACTCGGTCGACGAGGCGCTCGCCGGCTACTGCGACCGGATACGGGTCATGATCAACCCGGACGGCTCCTGCACCGTCAGGGACAACGGGCGCGGGATCCCGGTTGACCGGATAAAGAAGACGGGGAAGTCCGCGCTCGAGACGGTACTGACCGTCCTCCACGCCGGCGGCAAGTTCGACAAGAACAGCTACCAGGTCTCGGGAGGGCTCCACGGGGTCGGCGTCTCGGTCGTGAACGCCCTCTCGACCTGGCTCCACGCCACCGTCTACCGGGACGGAAGGGTCTACGAGATGCAGTTCGAGCGCGGAAGGGCGGCGCCGCTCTCCTCGCGGGAAGAGACGAAAGAGGAGATGCAGGACCGGTACGCGGACTGGTACGGGGAGCGGACCCGGAAGGGGGTCGCCTCCCGCGATGCCTTCCTGGCGGCGCACGAGGCCAAGCTCTCGGGCACGGTCATCTCGTTCATGCCCGACCCGGGGATCTTCGAGACGGTCCTGTTCGACTTCGACGTGCTCGCCCACCGGATGCGCGAGCTGGCGTTCCTGAACGCCGGCCTCGAGATCTCGATCGAGGACCGGCGCACCGCCGAGGACGGGGACGGCAGGGATCTCGAGACCTACCGCTACGAGGACGGGATCCGCGCGTTCGTGACCTACCTCAACGCTGGCCGCGAGGCGATCCACGAGGACGTGATCCTGGTCCGCCGGGCCGACCCCGAGAACAGGCTCGAGGTCGAGGTGGCGATGCAGTACACCGGCGCGTACGCCGAGACGATCTACACGTTCGTCAACAGCGTCAACACCCGCGAGGGCGGGACCCACCTGGAGGGCTTCCGGTCCGCGATCACCCGGGCGATCAACACCTCGGCGCGCAACAACAACCTCTTCAAGACCAACGGGTTCACGCTCCGCGGCGAAGACGTGCGCGAGGGGCTGACCGCGGTCATCTCGCTCAAGCTCGCGAACCCGCAGTTCGAGGGCCAGACCAAGATGAAGCTGGGCAACTCGATCGTGCGGGGGATCGTCGACTCGCTCGTCTACAGCTCCCTTCAGGAGTACTTCGAGGAGAACCCGAAGGTGCTGAAGGGGATCGTCGAGAAGGCCTCCCTCGCGGCCCGTGCCCGGGAGGCCGCCAAGAACGCCCGCGACCTGACGCGCCGGAAGTCGACCCTGGAGTCCTCGCATCTCCCGGGCAAGCTCGCCGACTGCCAGGAGCGCGACCCCGCCCGGTCCGAGATCTACATCGTCGAAGGAGACTCGGCGGGCGGCTCGGCCAAGCAGGGGCGCGACCGGAAGTTCCAGGCGATCCTCCCGCTCCGCGGCAAGATCCTGAACGTCGAGAAGGCGACGCCGCACAGGATGATCAAGAACGCGGAGATCCAGTCCCTGATCGCGGCAATCGGGACCGGGATCGGGGAGAAGCTCGACCCCGACCGCGCCCGGTACCACTACATCGTGCTGATGACCGACGCGGACATCGACGGGGCCCACATCCGGACGCTGCTGCTCACGTTCTTCTACCGCTACATGGCGGAGCTGATCGAGCGGGGCTACGTCTACATCGCCCAACCGCCGCTCTACCGGGTGGGGAAGGGCAAGCAGGAGCGCTACGTCTACCACGAGGAGGAGCTGAAGGCCGCCGTGAAGGAGCTCGGCGAGAAGAACGTCGTGATCCAGCGCTACAAGGGACTCGGCGAGATGAACGCCGGCCAGCTATGGGCGACCACGATGGACCCGGAGCACCGGGTCTTCAAGCAGATCCAGATCGAGGACGCGAAGTTCGCGAACGAGATCTTCGAGAAGCTGATGGGGGACGACGTCGCCGCGCGGCGGGACTTCATCCGCCGGCACGCCAAGGAGGTGAGCAACCTTGACGTCTAGGCAGGCGCCGATCGTGCCCGCCGACCCCCGGCGGGTGATCCCGGTCAACATCGAGGACGAGATGAAGACCTCCTACATCGACTACGCCATGTCGGTGATCATCGGACGGGCGATCCCCGACGTCCGCGACGGGCTCAAGCCCGCCCACCGGCGGACGCTCTACGCGATGTGGGAGGAGGGCAACACCTCCGATAAGCCCTACAAGAAGTCTGCCCGCGCAGTCGCGGCCACGATGGGGAAGTACCACCCCCACGGCGACGCCTCGATCTACGACACGCTCGTCAAGATGGCCCAGCCGTTCACCTACCGGGCGCCGCTCGTGGACGGGCAGGGCAACTTCGGGTCCGTCGACGGCGACTCGGCCGCCGCGATGCGCTACACCGAGGCCCGGCTGACCCGGTACGCCGAGTCGCTCCTCGCGGACCTCGACAAGGAGACGGTCGACTTCATCCCGAACTTCGATAGCTCGACGAGCGAGCCCACCGTGCTGCCGGCGCGCGTCCCGAACCTCCTGGTGAACGGGTCCTCTGGGATCGCCGTCGGGATGGCGACGAACATGCCCCCGCACAACCTCCGGGAGGTCGCCGAGGCGGTCAAGCTGGTGATCGACCGGCCGGACTGCACGGTCGACGACCTGATGAGAGTGATCCCCGGGCCCGACTTCCCGACCGGCGGGATCATCATGGGGCGGGACGGGATCCGGTCCGCGTACGAGACCGGGCACGGCAAGCTGACCGTCCGGGGGGTCGCCGAGATCGAGGACGTCGAGACCCGGGTGCCCAAGATCATCGTGACCGAGATCCCGTTCCAGGTCAACAAGGCGAAGCTGATCGAGCACATCGCCGAGCTGGTCAAGGAGAAGCGGATCGACGGGATCAACGACCTGCGCGACGAGTCCGACAAGGACGGGATGCGGATCGTGATCGAGCTGAGGAAGGGGACGATCCCCCGGATCATCCTCAACCAGCTCTTCAAGCACACTGCGCTCGAGACGACGTTCGGCGTGATCAACCTGGCCATCTCGGACGGCCAGCCGAAGACGCTCGGGCTCCGGAGCCTGATCAACGAGTTCCTCCGCCACCGGGTCGAGGTGGTCCGGCGCCGGTGCGGATTCGAGCTCCGGAAGGCCCGCGAGCGGCTCCACGTCCTCGAGGGGCTTCTGATCGCCCTGGACCGGATCGACGAGGTGATCGCGACGATCCGCGCCTCCGCGTCGGCCGAGGAGGCCGGGCGGGCGCTGGTCGCCAGGTTCGGCCTGACCGAGGTCCAGGCCCAGGCGATCCTGCAGATGCAGCTCCGCCGCCTGGCCCGCCTCGAGCAGTCCAAGCTCCGCGACGAACAAGCCGAGCTGCTCCGGACTATCGAGCGGCTCGAGACGATCCTCTCGTGCGACGCGAACGTCTATCGCGAGATCCGCAAGGAGATCGTCGCGGCCGGCAAGGAGTTCGGGGACGACCGGAGAACCCGGATCGCCGAAGCCGAGACGGGGTTCACTGACGAGGACCTGATCCCCGATGTCCCGATGCTCGTCTCGATCACTGCCCAGAACTACATCAAGCGGCTCCCGCTCGAGACCTACCGGGCCCAGCGCCGCGGCGGGCGGGGGATCATCGGGATGACGACCAAGGAGGAGGATCAGGTCGACAACATCTTCCTCGCCTCGATGCACGACTACCTGCTCTGCTTCACGACCGACGGCAGGCTCTACTGGCTCAAGGTCTACGACATCCCGGAGGCCTCGCGGACGAGCCGCGGCAAGGCGATCGTGAACCTCCTGGAGCTCAGGGACGAGCGTGTCACCGCGGTGATCCCCATCCGCGAGTTCCGCGAGGACCGCTATCTCTTCTTCTCGACCCGGCAGGGCCAGGTGGCGAAGGTGGCGACCAGCCAGTTCTCGCGCCCGCGCCAGTCCGGGATCAACGCGATCACTCTCCGGGGCGAGGACCAGCTCGTCGACGTCAAGCAGACGGACGGGTCGCAGGAGGTGATCCTCTCGACGGCGAAGGGGCAGGCCCTCCGCTTCCGCGAGGAGGAGGTCCGGGTCATGGGCCGCGGGGTCCAGGGGGTGCGCGGGATCAAGCTCAAGTACGGCGACGAGCTCGTCGCGACCACGCTGGTCGAGAAAGAGCACCTGCTGACCATCACCGCCCGGGGCGCCGGGAAGCGGACCGACTTCGAGGAGTTCCGCGGGCACGGGAGGGGCACGATGGGAGTGCGCAACATCATCGCCGGCCCGGGAAACCCGGTGGTGGCGACCCGCGCCGTCTCGTCCGATGAAGAGGTGGTGCTGATCACCGCCTCCGGCAACGTGATCCGGGTCCGGACCGCCGATATCTCGGTCCAGAAGCGGTCGACGCGGGGGGTCAGGATGATCCGGCTCGAGGACGAGGACCGGGTCGTCGGCTTCGCCTGCCTGGGCAGCGGGGTCCCCGAGCTCGACGACGAGGACCAGGCGACGATCGGTGAGAACGGCGACGGGACGGACTGAGCCCCGGGGGGCCCGGCCACCGGGCGAGAAGAGAGCCGGCACCGGGGACGCCCGGCGGCCCCTCTCCCCGGCGAATCCTAGCAGCCGCCGGCGCGGTCACGCCTGGCGGACCGGGTCGTTCCGCGGCGCGGACGACCGCGCCGAGCGCCAGGTGAGGGCGGCGTCGATCAGCTCCGACGGTCTCTCCTCGCGGATCTCCACCTCGCCGGCGTACACAGCCCCCGTGTCGCCGTCTATGGTGATCACCTCCCCCTCCCGGAGGACGGTGCCCCCGATCGTGCACCGGTGCCCGGCCGCGTCGATCGCGAGCGAGCGGCAGTTGACGACGCAGACCCGCCCCATCTGCCGTGCGACCACGGCGGCGTGGGAGGTCCGGCCGCCGCGGGAGACGAGCAGCCCGGAGGCGGCCCCGATCCCCTCGATATCGTCGGGGCTCGCGGTCGGCCTGACCAGGACGACGGGGCCGTACTCGCGGTCGGTCTCGGCCCGTTCGCCCGAGAGGGCGATCGTCCCGGTGGCGACTCCCCCCGAGGCCGGGACCCCCTCCCCGACCAGGTCCTTCCCCGCGACCACACGGCGGGTTCGGATCGTCTCCAGGGAGACCCCCTCGAGCCTCTCGGCGGCCTCGGTTTCGGAGATCAGCCCCTCGCGGACCATCGCCGCCGCGATCGTGAGCGCCGCGAACGGGGTCCGCTTCCCGGCCCGGCTCTGGAGGATGAAGAGCCGCCCCTCCTCGATGGTGAACTCGATGTCCTGCATGTCGCGGTAGTGCCGCTCCAGCAGATCGCCTATCTCCTGCAGGGCGGCGAACCGCGTGGGCATGATCCGGGCGAAGGCGTCCTGGTCGAGCCCCGCCCGCTCCCCCGAGACCACCTCCTCGCCCTGCGCCCCGAAACGGAAGTCGAGCAGAAGACGGTCCTCCCCGGACCACGGGTTCCGGGTGAACGCGACCCCGGCCCCAGACGCGGCGCCGAGGTTACCGAAGACCATCGCTTCGACGGTGACCGCGGTGCCGGGCGCGTCGAGGGCGCCGGCGACCCGGCGGAACGCCTCGGCGCGCGGGCCCTGCCACGAGCGGAGGACGGCCTCTGTGCAGGCGAGGACCTGGGCGGTCGGGTCCGTCGGGAACGGCGTGCCGAGCTCGCCGTACAGGCGCTCGGACTGGACCGCCAGCTGCCGCAGCCCGGCGGTGTCGAGCTCGTCCTCGTCCGGGACTCCCGCGTCGGCGAGCGCCTCGCGGACACGGGCGGCGTACGGCCCCGGCTCGTGGCCGCAGACCACCTGGCCGAACTGTGCCAGGAACCGGCGGTAGCAGTCCCAGGCGAAGCGCGGGTTCCCGGTGCGGAAGAGGAGCCCCTCGACGGTCTGCCGCGAGAGCCCGACGTTGAGCACCGTCTCCATGATCCCGGGCATCGAGACCGGGGCGCCGGACCTGACCGAGACCAGGAGCGGGCGGCGCGGACCCCCGAACACGAGCCCGGTCGACTCCTCGAGGCTCTCGATCCCCGCCGCGAGGAGGGCCGGCACGTCGTCGGGCAGGACGCCGTCGTCCGCGAAGAACTCCTCGCAGATCTCGACCGCGAGGGCGAACCCGGGCGGCACCGGGACGCCGAGTGCGGCCATCTCCGAGAGCGTGGCAGCCTTGTTCCCGAACCGCCTCGCGGGGAGGGGCGGGTCGAGCCGGTTCGGCCCGAAGTAGCCGATCCGCCGCGACTCGGTCATCGTGCCACCTCCTCCAGGAAGTTGTCGTGGAGGACCCAGACTGCCTTCATGAGCGAGTTGATCGACTCCTCAAGCATCAGCGAGAGCGTGGTCGAGACCTGCAGGAACCCGGGGTGGGCGGACTCCTCGACGACCTGGAGCTGGGTCCGCCGCCAGGCGTCGTCACACTCCTGCTCGAGCTCGATCACCCGGTTCGCCGCGGCGAGGAAGTCCTGCATCTCGTCCCGCGTCGAGCCTGCCCTGATGTACTTCGCCGCCGAGAGCGTCCGGATGAACTCACGGACGGCCTCGACGCTGAGCCCGGCCATCTCCTCGAGGCTCGAGAGGCTCCCGGGGGCGGTCACCCCCGCGGGTAGGATGGTCGAGAAGAAACAGCCCTCCTCCAGGTAGTCCAGGGCGTCGTCCTGGGCCGTGATCAAGTCCACGAAGAAACCGACGTCGGGGATCCTTCGCGAGAACCGGCGGACGTCCGAGACGATCATGTCGGCCTCGTGTTCCCAGGCCTTCGCCCGTCGCGCGTTCCGGGCGACCCGGTCGGTCCCCTCGGCCGACCGGAGGGCGATCAGGGAGTTCTGGGACGCGGCGGCGACGTCGTACAGGTGGGTGGCGTGCTCGAGGCACCGGTCGAGGAGCTCCGCGTGGGCGGACCGGAAGTAGCGGAGGAGCTCGGTCCGGATCTGGTCTTGGAGGAGCATCCGCGGCGTCCCTTCGAGCAGCCCCCTCGACGCGGTGCGGAGGGTCCAGGAGAGGTACTCCATGGTCTTCTCGCGCCCGAGGACCTGGTGGAGGGGCTCGCCGTACCGGAGGGGGACGCGGGCGGCCAGGTCGAGGGCGCCGTAGATCAGCCGGCTCCCGCCCAGGACGAGGAAGCCGCGGTGCCCGATCTCCTCGTTCGCCGCGCGCCGGATCACCGCGATCGCGTCCTTGTTCAGGAGGAAGTTCCGGAGCTGCTTCCGGGCCTTGTTCCAGTCGATGAGGAAGACGAGGCGGGACCCGAGGTGCGCGAGAAAGGTGGCCGCATCCCCGGCACCGTTCCCCCGGTAGACCCCGGTCGTGAGGTGGTAGATCCCGGCGGACTTCAGCCCCCCCGGGCGGCGGGAGAGGGTGTCGGACCACTCGACCTCCCACTCGTCGAAGAGCGACTGGAAGAAGGTGAGGCGCGGCATGTGGACGTCGGTGTAGGTGATCGAGACGGCCGACCCGGTCACCGCCACGACGAGGACGTGGGCGTCCGTCACCCCGATGTCGTTCTGGATCACCAGCCGGTCGCCGGAGCGGGTGGCGGTGGTCCCGAGGCCCGGGTGGTCGAACTTCAGCCGGGCAGTCCGGTTGAGTCCCCGCATGAACGCCCGGACGAGGTCGCGGTCGTCGTCGTCGTCGAGCATGTAGGCCTGCGCCCCGTCGATGGACTCGTTGGCGAGCGCGGCCAGGAGGTCGTTGAGCCCGCGGTGCAGATCCATGACCAGGAGGTGGAGGCTGTCCCGGGCCCCGCGCTCGCCCGAGGTGATCGCGCCGATCTCGGTGCCGGTGATCTGCTCGCCGTCGGTCGTGATCCCGTCGAGAAGCCGGCGGGCGCGGGCCTGGAAGGCCTCTCCCCCGGCAAGCCCCGCCGCGAGGAACGGCCGGACCATCTCGTCGGTCGCCCGGCGCATCTCGCCCATGACCCGGTCGAGGTGGGGGACCCGGTAGGACCCGTCCTCCACCCGCACCGTGCCGGCGACGATGCTGTCGAGCGACTGGTCCTCGATGTTCGCGGCCTCTCGCTCGGCCCGCAGGTTCGACGGGGTCTGGCCCGGCTGTTCGGCACGCTGGCCAGCCGTCTGGAGAAGCGAGAAAAAGTACTTGATCCGGTCGTTGGCGAGCAGCGCCTGCTGAACGAGGGCGGGGAGCAGGACGGCCTGCTCCCCGATCTCGGCGATGATCGCGGCTTTCTCTGTCATGTGTCGACAGGAGTAGTGTCTTGTCCGGGGGGGTATAATAAGGAACGGGGTGATCCGGGACGGCGGGGCCATCGCTGTCCTCCCGCCGGCTCTCGCCCCCTCCCCCGCCCGGCGATCAAAAGCATAGGCATTTATCTTCTCCGCCGGTATTTTCTAATCACGGCACTCGACGTCCTCACCCTGTTGGCTCCGGACCCGTCCTGGGTCTGGATCGCGCCGGCACTGCTGCTCGCGGTCATTCTCGAGTACGTGCTGCAGCAGATCTCGATCGGGCGCTGGGACCGGATGGTCCCTGTCCTGCTCGTCCTGGCCGCCAGCCTCGCGCTCTCCGTGGTCCACCCGGAGGGGAAGGAGGGCTGGGGGGTTCTCCTCCTCGCCGTGATCGTCGCCTTCACGGCGCTCGTCCCCCTGCCGGTCTTCTCGTACGCCCTCGACCACATGTCGAGGCTCGTCGCGGCACTGATCGCCACCGCCGTCTCTCTCGCCGTCATCTTCCTGCTCTCCCCGGGCCCCGAGACCGGGCTCGGCTGGTCTCTCGCGGGGGCGCTGGGGATCCAGGGCGCGGCGGCCTGGCCGTTCGCGGGCCTAGGCCTCTTCGTGTACGGGCTCTTCACGGCCGGGATCGGCTACGCTCTCGCCCTCTTCATCGATGAGATCGCGGACCGGATGTCCTCGGTCTTCTCCGGGTTCGTGTTCGGGGCGATCCTGCTCCTCCTTGGGCTCGGGCTCGGCGAGGCGGTGGTCGGCGGGCTGCTCGCGTTCGCCCTGCTCCAGTACATCAGGATCGTCCCCGACAAGGGGATCCACATGCTCCTGATCTTCCCGGCGATCGCGATCGCCCTGGCGGTTTCAGCGTTCACTCAGGCCCACCCCGAGGTGGTCGGGAGCGAGGCGTTCGTGCTCCCCGTCCTCGTCCCGGCCGTCGCCGTGATCACCCCGTTCGTGCTGCTCGAGCCCCAGGTGCTGACCCGCCGCGAGGGGATCGGGGTGGTCCTCGCGGGGCTGATCGCCCTCCCGGTCATCTCGCTGGTCATTACCCGGAGCCCGACGGTGGAAGGCCTGAACGCTTTCGGCCCGCTCCACGCGGCGCCCATGGCGTTCGACCCGGCGCTCGTGCAGTGGGGCATCCTCTACCTGGAGGTCGTTCTGATCTCGCTGGCGTTCTACCTGATCGTGGTGATGGGACTCGCGGCCCTCCGCCGCCCCTCCCGGCAGTTCTGACCCGTCCCCCGGGCCCGACCCGTCCCCGTGGCTCCCTGCCGCGAGTAGCCAGCGGGCCGGGTTACCGGCGCACGTCCACGGAGGGGGCGCGGTCCCGGGAGACCGCCCGGGGCCTGCCGGCGTCCAGCGCGAGGCCCTTATCTCCAGGCGTCATCTCCCCGGGGTGGAAGGCCGTCGGATCCGCGGGGAGGGGGACGCTGCAGGCCCTCTGTCCACCTCAAACGGGGCTCCTCCCGGACGGTCAGGCGCCGCCCCGCGCCGCGGCGGGGGTCCTCTCGAAGGTCTCAAGCACAACCGGGTACCGGGGGTGGATCGTGCGCCCGGTGGAGCGATGCCGCACCCCGCGGGAGCTCGAAAAAGGTGGGGGGGTGAGCCTGCCTCGCCAGGCCGGCTACTCGAGCGGGATCGACTCCAGGCGGGAGACCAGCTCCCAGATGCGCGTCCGGGCATGGACGGGCATGTTCGGGTCGTTGCTGATCTCGTCGATCATGGAGATCGAGGTCGCTGCGCGGAGCCCGACGGACTTCGTGCTGTCCAGGAGGACGCCTCGTGTCTCGTCGGCAACACGCCTGATGTTGCGCGGGATAGAGGAGTCCTCCATGATATGCTGGAGCATCTGGATGCAGGTGCCGATGCGTTCGTCCTGGGCGGCCATTCTCTAATCCCCCTCGTATGGTCTAAGATGTGGCCCATACATCCATAAATAAGTTCATGAGCGTACCTATCCGGGATGAAGAGCGACGACGAGATCATGGCGGAACACCTGCTCCAGGGCGCGCGGATGCTCGCCCGGGCCTGTCCCGCCTGCGGCTGCCCACTCTTCGAGCAGAAGGGCGAGACGACCTGCGTGGTCTGCGCGGCGCGGCAGGAGGAGGCCCGGGCGGGGGAGGCGTCTTCCGGGGAGGCACCCGGGGCGGCACCCGCCGCGGCGCCCTCCCCCGCATCCCCCGCTCTCCCCGGGTCTCTCGAGGCCGAGCTCGTGGCCACGCTCGCCTGCCTGCTCGAGCGGATCAGGGACGAGCCCGATCCGCAGCGCTGCCGCGCGCTCATGAGGTGCGTCAGGACTGGGTGGAAGCTCCTCGGGTGATCAGCCGGTCTGCCGCACGAAATCGTGGATCCGGGCCGCGGTCTTCTCCCCGATCCCCGGGATGGCCGCGAGCGCAGCGCGATCCGCGGAGAACACCCCGAGGAGGGATCCGAAGGCGTCGAGGAGGATCAGGGCGGTCCTGGGGCCGATGTCCGGGAGGGCCGAGAGGGCGTAGAGCTGCTGGTCCCGGACCGACCGCCGGGATTTCCTGGGGTGGGACTTCCGCTCGCCCCGGCCCCCCTCTTCGCGCCGGGCGAGGACGAGGAGGAGCTCGGCGGTCTCGCGCTCGTTGGCTGAGTAGAGGAGGGTGACTCCCATGTCGACCGCGATGGCGGCGAGCGCCCCGCGGATCGCGTTCGGGTGGATGTTGCGGTGGGAGTAGAGGTCGGCCCCCTCGACGACCATGACCGGCCTCGGGACGGCGTCCGCGAGCGCCCGCACCTGCCCGAGCAGGTCCCGCTCGACGAGCGTGTCCACGAAGTCCCGGGCGGTCTTCCGCTCGACCAGGATCCGGTCCCCAATCGCGTAATCGCCGACCTCGAGGTGCGCGACCTCGAGGGCTGCCCCGGCGAGCCGGAGGGCTTCGACCACGCGTGACGGGGTCTCGCGGTCGTCGGCGACGATCGCCGGGCCATCGGGGATGAACTCGGCGAGGTGCTGCTGGAGCTGTCCCTCGCCGGGGACGGCCCCGTCCGGGAGCTCGGCCTGGACGGCGGGCTCACGGGTCCGCATCCGCTCGAGCCCCTTCTGCATCGCCCGTTCGCGCGCCTGGGAGATGAACCGGAAGGTCTCGTCGGAGGTGCCCCTGGTGACCAGGACCACGATCCGGCCTGCGCCCGAACGGCCGGTCCGCCCCTTTCGCTGGATCGACCGGACCTCGGAGGGCACCGCCTCGTAGAAGACCACCAGGTCCGTGGACGGGATGTCGAGCCCCTCCTCGCCGACCGAGGTGGCGACCAAAACGCGGAACTCCCCGTTGCGGAAACGGCGGAGCGCGTCGATCTGCTGCCGCTGCGAGAGCCCCTTCTCCGTGTCGCGCGAGGCCTGGCCGACGAACCGCTCGGCGTGGATCCCCAGGACGCAGAGGTGGTCCGCGAGCGCCTGGACCGTGTCGCGGTACGAGGCGAAGACGATGATCCGGCTCTCCGGGTCGGTCCGGAGCTGCTCCTCGACCACGGCCCGGACGACCGGGAACTTGGGGTGGAGTTCCCCCTCCCACGAGCGGGACGAGGCCACCAGCTCGACGAAGTCGGGGTCCCCAGCCAGGCGCCGGCTCGCCTTCGTGCCGGCCTCCGAGGCCCCGTCCACGGCGAGCCGCTCGAGGAAGCGGGCGAGGGGGACCGAGCCCTGCGACTCGCAGAGCGTCAGGCCGTGGCGGAGCTTCATCAGCTCGGCCTGGACCGAGGCTGCCTGGAACGCGGCCGGGTCGCGCTCGGCGATCCGCGCCTGGATCGCCGCGTTCAGGCCGTTGAGGGCGCGCATCGAGAGCCGCTCCCGGTCGGGCACCTGGAAGCCGAACCGGCGGAGGGCCTCGATCCGGCGGTCGACCAGGCAGTGCATCCGGTCCCGGGCGCCGGCGAGCTCGGGCGGGAGGTCGACCCTGACGAACTCCAGGGTCCGTTCGTGGACGTACGGGGCGACGTCCGGGTCGGTCTCGACCCGGGTCTCGATCCGCTCGACCCCGAGGGTCCCGCAGACGGTCTTCACCTTCTCGGGATCGCCGCCCGGGGAGGCGGTCATCGCGAGGAGGAGGGGGTTCTTTGCGGTCCGGGCGTACCACTCGGCGATGAAGGTATAGGCGTAGTTGCCAACCGCGCGGTGGCACTCGTCCACGACCAGCAGGGCGACGTCCTCGAGCGAGTACCGGCCGGCGAGGCAGTCGTTCTTGATCACCTGGGGGGTCGCGAAGCAGACCCGGGCCCGCTCCCATGCCCGGACGCGTTCTGCCGGCGGGGTCTCGCCCGTGAAGAGCACGAACGCGTCGTCGCCGGGGAGCAGCAGGAGGTCGCGGAAGTAGCGGTGGTGCTGCTCGGCGAGCGGCTTGGTCGGTGCGAGGACCAGGACCCGCGACCCCTCCTCTTTCAGGCGGGAGGCGGCGACGAGCAGCGCGACCGCCGTCTTGCCGAGACCGGTGGGGAGGACCACCATCGTGTTGGCCTCGAGCGCCCGCATCGCGATCGCGAGCTGGTACTGGCGGGCCTCGAGGGCGCCGGGACGGATCAGCGGGTGCTGGATCTGGCTCATGCCAGGTCCGGGAAGCGGACGGTGCCGGCGCAGAGCGCGCTGCAGGTCCCGGCGAGCTGGGCCCGGGCGATCCGCACCTGTTCCATGGAGTCGCGGTCGCGCAGGGTGACGGTCCAGTCCTCGAGGGTCTCGTAGTCGACCGTGACCGCGAAGGGTGTGCCGATCTCGTCCTGCCGGCGGTACCGCCGGCCGATCGCGCCCGAGTCGTCGTACTCGGCCATGATGCCGGAGGACTTCAGGTCGTCGACGACCGCGCGCGCGACCGCGTCGAGCCCGTCCCGGGCCATGAGCGGGAAGACCGCGACCTGGACCGGGGCGATCCCGGGGGGGAGCCGAAGGAGCGTCCGGGTCCCGTCCTCGATCCCCTCCTCGTCATACGCGTGCTCGAGGACCGAGTAGAGGATCCGGTCGATACCGTAGCTCGGTTCGATCACGTGCGGCATCACCTCTTCTCCCTGGATCTCGACCTCGACCTCGCGGACCTCGTAGAGGTCGGGCGTTACCGCGAGCGGGGCGCCGTTCAGGTCGATCTCGAACCCCCCGGGTCCGCCGGCGAGCCGCGGGTCGGTCGCCGCGATCGCGTCGGCGATCGCCTTCGCGTCTCCCCGGAACCGGGGGCCGAGCGCGCCCATCCGCGGGACGACCCGGGTCTCGCGCCGGCGGACCGGCTCGGGGTACTGGATGAAGACAGTGAACGACTCGCCCGAGTGCGCGGCGTGGGCCCGGAGGTCGTAATCGGTCCTGTCGGCGATCCCGACCGTCTCGACCCAGCCGAACCGCTCCGAGTGGCACTCGGCGTCCCAGCAGTCGCAGGCGTAGTGGGCGCGCTCGTCGGAGAGGTGCTGCCGGAACCGGAGCCGCCCGGGTGCGACCCCGACCCTGACCAGGAACTCGTGGGTGAGGGCCAGGTAGTAGGCGACGTACTCGTTCGCGACGGTGCCGGAGGCTACGGCCTCGGCCATGCTCATCTCGACGGCCGGGGCACCGGCCTGCTGCTGCGCGTCCGCGAGGAGCGGCATCCGGTAGGCGGCGTAACGCCCGAAGTTCGGGTGCGCCTTCTTCGCGGGGTGGACGAAGATCTCGGCCTCGGCCTGGGTGAACTCGCGCAGGCGGATCATCCCCTGCCGGGGCGAGATCTCGTTCCGGAACGACTTGCCGATCTGGGTCGCGCCGAACGGGAGCTTGTCGCGGTAGAACCTGAGGAGGCGGGAGAAGTCGGTGAAGATCCCCTGGGCGGTCTCGGGCCTCAGGTACGCGGTGCGCTGCGATCCGGGGCCGATCGTCGTCCTGAACATCAGGGAGAAGGCGAAGACCTCGACGTCGCCGAACCGCTCGCCGCAGGACGGGCAGTCCAGGTCTTCGAGCTCCCGTTTCAGCCCCTCCTCGTCGAGCGTGGCCGCGTTCGGACAGCGTCCGCCGCCCTCGACCACGTGGTCTGCGCGCAGGTACTCGGTGCAGTGGGGGCACTGGACCATCCAGTCGGTGAACCCCTTGACGTGGCCGGACGCGACGTAGATCGCCTCCTGCCCGATCGTCGGGCACTCGATCTCGTAGAACCCCTCCTGCACCACGTACAGGGAGCGCCAGCACTCCTCGATCCGCCGTTTCATCATCGCGCCCAGGGGGCCGTAGTCGATCAGCCCGGCGACCGAGCCGTAGCACTCCGAGGTCGGCCAGATGAAGCCCCGGCGCCGCGCGAGGTCCATCACCCGCTCGTATGCGTCCGCTGCCATGAGATCCGTCTCTCCCTAATATTCGGCCGCACCATATTTAAGGCAGTTTTAACGGTGCCCGCCCGGAACCCGGGACAGCCCCCGTCTCCCTCGGAAGAGCCGGAAACTATATTACCTCAGCCGGTCCATTACACCGGAACCCCAGGGGTAGGGCATAAAAGGTTGACGGACGAGCGTTCCGTGCCCTGTCGAGCGCCGCTCCAGCGAGATCGGCGGATAATACAGGAATTTTTGGATTTTTTCGGGGCGTGAAAATACGAAGTTTTAACTACTATACCCCTGCTTACTATTGCGTATCGGACAGTTGGTGCATCATGGCGGTTGAGGAACGACGCAAGGCACAGCTCCTGGAACTCTTCTCCAACATCACGAGCAAGACCAAGATCGTTGAACCGATGAAAAAGATTCATGGCTCGCTCCGGGATCGCGACGCGGTCGAGCGAGAGATCGCGCTGGTGATGCGGGAGGTGCTCGACCAGGGCTACTTCACCACCAAGTTAAAGCCGCTCCAGCTCGCCAAGCTCGTCTCGGACTTCTACGCCGGGCAGAACGACACCGAGATCGCGCGCGACCTCGGGGACGAGAAGCTCTCCAAGACGGTCGCACGGGCACGGATACGGCTCAAGCTCTTCCGGGAGCTCGACTTCCGGATGCCGTTCGACCGGCAGGAGCTCCGGGACATGATCGATGCCGGGGTGAACATGAAGGAGATCGCCGAGCGCCTCTCCGTCTCGCCGTCGACGCTCCGCGAGTACCGCCACGTGATCGAGCAGGAGGAGGACACCTCGCTCGACCCCTACCTGGAGCGGATCCGGGACATCATGGAGGACAGGGACCTCTCCGAGCAGATGACCCGCTCGGCGACGCTCGACAGCCTCGGGGAGGCGATCGACATCACCGAGGCGGAGCTGATCGAGATCTCCTGATCCCCCCTTCTCACCGCTATCTCCATATCGTTCTGCCGCGGATCCCTTCCTCATGCGGCTCACATACATAGAGCACGCCTGCGTCTTCCTGGAGGGGACGAGGCGTGTCCTGATCGACCCGTACGTCCTGAACAAGACACTTCCCGGGGACCCCGACCTCGTTGTCGTGACGCACGGCCACTTCGACCACCTCGGCGAAACCCTCCGCCTCGCGCGGCCGACGGTCACGACGAACGAGATCGCCAAGGAGCTCGCGCAGCGCGGACTCTCCGCCGAGGGTATCAACGCGGGGGGCGGGGTCGAGGTGGACGGCGTCAGGGTGACGATGACCCAGGCCGTGCACTCGCACGCGCTCGAGATCGACGGCGAACGGCTTCCCGGCGGGGACGCAGCGGGGATGGTCGTCGAGATGGACGGCGTGACGGTCTACCACGCGGGCGACACGGCGCTCTTTTCGGACATGAAGACGATCGGCGCGCTGTACTCCCCGGACGTGGCGCTGCTCCCGATCGGCGGCCGTTTCACGATGGACCCGGCGGCGGCGATGTGCGCGGCCCGGTGGGTCGGCGCGCCGCTCGTGGTCCCGATCCACTACAACACCTGGCCGCCGATCGTGCAGGACCCGGTTCCGTTCAAGGAGGCGCTCGAGCGCACCACGGACATCCGCGTCGCGGTGCTCGCGCCGGGGGAGTCGGTCGAGGTCGGGGAGCGGTAGACTGGGGGTCCTGGAGGGGGCTCTCCCCGAAAAGCCGTGTCTTTTCGACCGCTCCAGGCGGACGGCGCGAAATTGCCAGGTGCCTCAAGGCGCTCATTCCCCCGGCCGATCGGATCGGGTAGTGGTGGGAGCGCCCTGGGCCGTGCCGGAATCGTGTTCCTCTTCGCCCCGCCCGCAGCGACGGAGGCCTCCTCCCGGGAGCGAACGGGCACAAGCGGGGGAACGTCGTGGTCACCGTGAGACAGGACTGGACGGAAGGTGAACGGGATGGAACTGGATGAGACCGGAAGAGGAGAGGCGCTGCGATCGCTCGTGGTCGTCTGCTCGTATCATCACAAGAACACGGAGAAGGTCGCCCGCGCCATCGTGGAGGTGCTCGGCGCGCCGGTTAAGACACCGCAGGAGGTCGGGCCCGACGAGATCGCGGCGTACGACCTGGTCGGGTTCGGCTCGGGGATCTACCACGCGACGTTCCACCCATCCCTGCTCGACCTGGCTGGCCGGCTTCCGCGGGCCGACGGCCGGAGAGCCTTCCTCTTCTCGACCTACGGGGCCCCCGCCGTCGCCGCGGGCGATAAGTTCGTCTCGAAGAACCACTCGCGGATGCGGGAGGCGCTGCTGGCGAAGGGGTACGCGGTCGTCGGCGAATTCGCCTGCGCGGGGTGGAACACGAACGTCTTTCTGAAGTACTTCGGGGGGCTGAACAGGGGCCACCCCGATGCCGGCGACCTCGGGCGTGCGGCAGCGTTCGCCCGGAGCCTGGTGGAGAGCGCCCGCTGAAGAGCGAAGGTGCCGCGATCCCGGATTGGGCGATCGTTCACCGCTCCGTTCGCCGGGATCGTGTCGCTCCGGGATGTTCGAATCGGCCGGGGACGACTATCGGGACCCTACAGAGAGCCGGCGATCAGCCCTCGCCGCGGTGGGACTGCCCGACGGCCCTGCTGCAGGGCCGAAAGTCGCGCGGCGTACTGTAGGATCTCATAATTTCTTGACACCCGGTGAGAAAGGGTGCATGTAAAAATTGGCGGCCGATGACCCCGGGGAACCTGTCTCCTCTTATCATCGTGGTGATGATGTCTCGTCCATCGCCGCACGCTACCTTGTCAGCCGCGAACGGGTCTATCAGATCCTTCGGTTTACCCGGTTACACGGACGCCCGCCGGTTCTCCAGCGTCCCTGGCGGTGGCCACGACCGCAGCCGTGGGACGCGGTCTTCCTGGTCCTGGTCCATCGCCGGATCGCCTAGCGCGGACCCCGTGCCGAAAAAGGCGGAGCTCCCCGGGATCGGGACTGTGATACGATCGGTGTAAGGGAGAGGGCGAAAGGAATGGTTGAGCCCTCTCCCAGGATGCCCGATTTTGTTATTGTTGATCTGCGGACGACGGCCTAGAAGTCCGTTCTGACCCGGAACTGGTCGATCTCCGGCTGGCCGAGCTGCTCCAGGAACTCCTCGGCGGCGTGGTGAACGTCTTTCGATGCCGTGATCGCCCGTCCCACGACGATGACCTGGGAGCCAGCGGCGAGCGCCTCGCGGACGTTCTCGACCCGGATCCCGCCGGCCGTCGCGACCAGGAGCCTGCCGCCCGCCGCCTCGCGCATGGCGTCGATGTTGCCCCAGACGTGGCAGGTGCCGTCCTGCTCGCAGTCGATCGCGCGGTGGAGCTCGACGATGTCGGGCTTCACCGCGAGTCCGCCCAGAACGGCCACCGGGTCGGAGACGTTGAGCATGTCGATGATCGAGTAGATCCCGGTCTTTTTCGCCTCCGCGAGCGCCTTCTCGATCGTCTCCCGGGGGGCGAGGCCCGAGACCACGACCGCGTCCGCGGTGGCGTCGGCGGCCATCCTGGCCTCCAGGTTGCCGGTGTCGAGGGTCTTGAGGTCCGCGATCACGAACGCGTTCGGCCGGACCTTCCGGATCTCGGAGATCACCGAGAGCCCGAACTGTTTCACCGTCGGGGTGCCGGCCTCGATGATTAAATGGTCGGAATCGGGGAGCTCCGCGAGCACGTGGCGGATCCGGTTCATGTCCACCAGGTCCAGAGCGACCTGGAGGTACGGGGGGTCCCAGAGCCGCTGGACCTTGAACCCCATCACCGCGTGGGCCGCGCGGTCCTTCTCGTGGAGCAGCGTCTCCGCCGGCGGGAAGCGGTCGAGGGCCCGGACCAGCGCGAGCTTCGTCGCGCCGTAGTTGAAGCGGTAGATCCGGTTGTAGTCCGCGGCATTCGGATCCAGGTAGACCGAGGCCAAGATCACCAGGTCCTCCACGTCGTGGTCGCCGAAGACCCCCTCCTCGAGGGCGTCGGCGACGGCCTTCGCGACCGCGGCCTGGACCGGGCCGAACATCTCGCGGACCTGCTCGCCCCGCTTCAGGGTCACCTTCGGGATGACGAGCGTCGCGGGCTTGGTCATCAGGTTCGGCCTGACCACGGCGAGCAGGGGCGTGTGCCCCTTCGATAGCTGGGTGAGCCCGTTCACGAAGGCCTGGCCGACCGGTCCGCCCTTCTCACCGACGACGAGGTCGACGTGCGCGAGCTCGGGACCGTCCCCGACCAGTGCCTCTCCTATCAGATACATCGAGAAACGCCTGCCTGCTCTCACTGTTGGGAGGGACGGGATAAAAAATCCGCTTCCGTTGCCCCCGACGCGGGGCGGGTGTGCCCCGGGGGCAGGGGCGAGCGCGCCTCCCGGCAGGGGAGAGGTGCCCGGGCCCGGGGAGGTGAACGGGCCGGGACGTCTCGGTCCCCGGCGGACTCCGTCCCGTCCCTCCCGCCGGGGGTACCCGGGTGTTCGGGAAGGCGGGTCGTGCAGGGGGGACGGAAGACGGCGCGGCTGGAAGAGGGGGGTGTGCGTGCGGGGCCCGTGCCGGGCATCGCCGAACCGTCCGGCCCGCGGTTCCCAGTGCGGTGCGCCAGGAGAGAGCGTCGCGTACTGACCGGCTCCCGCCGGTTGAACGGAAGAGAGAGGCGCCAGGAGAAGGGTGAAAACGTGGGGTCGGTGAGATTTGAACTCACGATCGACGGGTCTCTCCGATGTGCGTCAGTGCTCCAACGGGTCATCACGAATCAGGAGACCCATTGTTCATCACCCGCACGAGACCGCTGGAGCCCGTCGCCATTCCGGACTAGGCCACGACCCCGGTGCAGGTACCAAAGTCGTCGAAGAAGCATAAAATGATTGTCGTCGTCCTGCTCCGGCCCGGACGGGCCCGCCTCCCGCGGGTGTCCGGGGAGCCCGATCCCCCTCCCCGCGGGCGGCAGGTTCTCTTCTCGGTCCCGGGGACCGGGCGGGTTCCTGGCCTGGGCCCCGCCGGGGTTCGCCCGGACACGACCCCCTCCAGTCTCAGGACGACTCCCCGGTATGAGCCCCCCCCGGGCCGGCTCTCCCCTCTCCCGCCCTCCCCCTCCGCGGGGAGGGTTCCCGGGAACGCGCCTCGCGGGCGGCGGGGGCCGGCACCCCGGCATCACTACTATATCCAGCCGTCGTCAACCTCTCAGGGAATGGGGTTGATCAGCTACGCGACCGGCACCTCCGAGGTGCCCCTGATCGGGAAGACGATCGGAGAGATGTTCGACGAGGTCGCCGGCCGATATCCCGGTGCCGATGCCGTCGTCTCGGTCCACCAGGGGATCCGCTGGACCTACCGCGACCTCCACGAGCAGGTGGAGGCGCTCGCCCGGGGCCTGATGGCGCTCGGCGTGGAGAGGGGCGATCGCGTCGGGATCTGGATGATGAACCATGCAGAATGGATCGTGACCCAGGTCGCGACCGCGAAGATCGGCGCGATCCTGGTCAACATCAACCCGGCCTACCGGACGTACGAGCTCGAGTACGCGCTCCGCCAGTCCGAGGTCCAGACCGTGATCATCCAGGGACGGTTCAAGACCTCGGACTACGTCGGGATGTTCTACGAGGCCTGCCCCGAGGCCTTCGACTGCAAGGCCGGCCGGATCCAGTCCGAAAAGTTCCCGTTCCTCAGGAACGCGATCTTCGCGGGCGAGATCCCGTATAACGGGATGTTCCGCTGGAGCGAGGTGGTCGAGAAAGGGCGCGGGGTCAACCAGGACGAGCTCGCCGCGCGGGCGGCGTCGCTCGACTTCGACGACCCGGTCAACATCCAGTACACGAGCGGCACCACCGGGTTCCCCAAGGGGGTCGTGCTGAGCCACCACAGCGTCCTCAACAACGGCTTCATCATCGGCGAGGGGATGCGCTTCTCCGAGAGGGACCGGCTCTGCATCCCGGTCCCGTTCTACCACTGCTTCGGGATGGTCCTCTCGAACATGGCCTGCATGACCCACGGCTCGGCCATGGTCCTCCCCTCCCCGGCCTTCGACGCCGAGTCCGTGCTCCGGACGATCCAGGACGAGCGGTGCACGGCGCTCCACGGCGTCCCGACCATGTTCATCGCCGAGCTCGCTCACCCCAACTTCTCGAACTACTACATGGGCAGCCTCCGGACCGGGATCATGGCCGGCTCGCCCTGCCCCGTCGAGGTCATGAAGCAGGTGAACACCCGGATGAACATGTCCGAGATCGTGATCGTCTACGGCCAGACCGAGACCTCCCCCGGGATCACGATGACAACCACCAGCGATCCCATCGAACGGCGGGTCTCGACCGTGGGGCGGGCCTTCCCCCACGCCGAAGTGAAGATCATCGACCCGGCGACGGGGAAGATCCTTCCGCGCGGGGAGGTCGGGGAGATCTGCGCGCGCGGGTACATGGTCATGAAGTGCTACTACAACAATCCCTCCGCCACGCACCTGACGCTCGACCGGAACGGCTGGAACCACACGGGCGACCTTGGGACTCTGGACGAGGAGGGGTATCTCAAGATCGAGGGGCGTCTCAAGGACATGGTGATCCGCGGCGGCGAGAACATCTACCCCCGCGAGATCGAGGAGTTCCTCCACCACCACCCGAAGGTGAGCGATGTCTACGTGATCGGCGTGCCCGACACGAAGTACGGCGAGGAGCTGATGGCCTGGATCATGCTCAGGGAGAAAGAGAGCGCCACCGAAGACGAAATCCGGGAGTTCTGTGTCGGGAAGATCGCGAACTTCAAGATCCCGCGGTACGTAAAGTTCGTCGACGACTTCCCGATGTCGGTCTCGGGCAAGATCCAGAAGTTCAGGATGCGGGAGATCTCGATCGACGAGCTCGGACTCGAGGATGCCTCACGGATCGAGACGGCCTGAGCCCCCTGCCCGGCCGTTCTCTCCTCAGTCGTCGGCCTCTCCCCGGCTCTTGGCGATCAGCTCAGCCGCCGCGCGGGCGGCGCCGGCGAGGATCTCCCCGGCCCCCGGGACGACTCTCTCGTGCATCAGCACCCGCCCGGCGCATACGGTCGTGCTGACCACCGTGCCCGTGCAGGCGTAGACCGCGTTCGAGACCGGGTTGTGGAGCGGGGTGTTGCAGGGGGTCCTGGTCTCGAGCAGGACCAGGTCGGCCGGCATGCCGGGTTCGAGCCGCCCCCCGGGGAACCCGAGCGCCGCGTGGGCGTTGCGGGTGGCAAGAGCGAGGGTCTCCCGGGCCGGGAGCACGGTCGGGTCGTTCCAGGCGAACTTCTGGAGGAGGGCCGCCGTCTTCATCTCGCCGAAGAGGTCCAGGCCGTTGTTCGAGGCGCAGCCGTCCGTGCCGAGGGCGACCCGCGTCCCCGCCGCCCTCAGGGCCGGGTAGGGCATCGCCCGCCCGGTCGCCAGCTTCATGTTGGAAGACGGATTGTGCGAGACAGCCGTTCCGCGCTCGGCGAGGAGCCGGCACTCGTCCGGCTCGAGCCAGCAGCCGTGGGCGGCGACCGTCCGCGGGCCGAGCAGCCCGGCCTCGTCGAGGAGCCGGGCGGGCCGCATTCCGGCCTGCGCGACGGCATCGCGGACCTCCTGCTCGGTCTCGGCCAGGTGGACGTGGACCCCGAGCCCGCGCTCGAGGGCGAACCCGGCGCACCAGTCGAGCCCCTCCGGCGATACCGTATAGACCGCGTGGGGGCCGACGGCGACCGAGATACGCGGGTTGTTCATCCGGGCCACCGCGTCCGCGAGCCCCTCCGTGGCCCGCTGCTCCTGCTCGCGCCTGCCGGGGTCGCCCAGGTCGATGAAACCGTAACTGAGCTGTGCCCGCAGCCCCGCCTCGTCCACGGCCCGCGCCGCGGCGTCCATGAAGAAGTACATGTCGTTGAACCCGACCGTGCCGGTCGTGATCATCTCCAGGCAGGCGAGCCGCGTCCCCCAGTAGACGTCGTCTGCGTCCAGGTGGCTCTCGAGCGGCCAGATCCGCTCGGCGAGCCAGGGCTGGAGCGGCATGTCGTCCGCGTACCCGCGCAGGAGCGTCATCGCCGCGTGGGTGTGGGTGTTCACGAGGCCCGGCAGAAGGATTCGTCCCGCCCCCTCGATCACGCGGTCCGCCTCGTGCTGCTGCCCCGCGTTTTCGCCTATCGCAGCGATGATCCCGTCGTCGCCGACCACGATGTCGACGACCCGGTTCCGGTGCCGCACACCCCTGACCAGGAGCGGCGACCCCGTCTCGAAGACCTCGCTGTCTGTCATCCCATCAGAGCTCCCGCATGATCCGGGCCACGATCGCCCCTGTCCGTTCGCAGTTGGCCCGCGCCGCCGCGACGACGGCCTCGAACGAGACCTCCCGGTCCCCGATCCCGTTCGCGTAGTTGTCGACGGTGCAGAGCGCGGCCACCTCGAGCCCGAGCTCGTTCGCGAGCGCGGCCTCGGACGCGCAGGTCATCCCGACGACGTCGCCCCAGGCGGCGAGCGCCCGAATCTCTCTGCGCGTCTCGAGCCGGGGGCCCGGCGTCTGGACGTAGACGCCGCCCCGGGACGCGCCGGGTGCGATCGCCGCGAGCCTCTCCGAGAGCCCCGGCGAGAAGCCGGGCGAGGCGTGGACGATCGCGTGGTCGTGGACCGTCGGGATCGGCGCGAGCGAGGCGTATTCTCCCGGGACGAGAAGGGACCCTGGCGGGATCTCCCGCCGGAGCGAGCCCGTCGAGCCGATCAGCACGACCCGGTCGGCCCCGAGCAGGGCGAGCGCCGCGAGGTGGGCCCGGTGGTTGATCCGGTGCGGCGGCCGGCCCTCCCGGTGACGCTGGAGCAGCAGGGTCTCGCGACCCTCGAGGAGGGTCGCGGCACCGTAGGGGGTCTGCACGGCGCGGGGCTCGAGGGGCGGCAGGTTGCAGTCGATGAGGCTCGTGCCGCCGATGACCGCGAGCCGGCCCGTCATCGACCCTGCGCCCCGAGAATGAGGAGGATCCGGCAGGCGTGCTCGGCGAGCGCGGTGTAGTGGTAGGCCTCGTGGAGCGTCGCCCCGCCGGCGAAGGTCCCGTGACCGCGCGAGATCACGACCGGGGCCTTTTCGAGCCCTCCCGCGACCGCCTCGGCCAGATCGTCCGAGCCCGGCGGGCCCGAGACGACCGGGATGCGGGGGCAGCGCAGTTCGCCCTCCGAGTCCAGCGGCACGATCTCGTCGAAGAGGAACGAGGCCGCCACCGCGTGGACGGGGTGGGCGTGGACGATCGCCCGGTAGGGCGTCGCGCGGTAGACGGCCCGGTGGACGCGGTACTCCGAGGACGTCCCCGGGGGCACGGCTCCCGTCATCGGTACCTGGACGGGGGCGCCCGGCTCCTCCAGGTAGCACCCCGCCCGGGAGATCGCGAGCCCGTCCCCGCTGCGCACCGAGAGGTTGCCGGCGCTCGCGCTCACGAGCCCCTCGCATGCGAGTCGCTGTCCGATCCTTTCAAACTCCGTATCAAACATGCGTCGCACCGCCTTCTGCTGCAATCCTTTTTGCCGTACTCCACGATATGGGCATGGGTCTCGCGGTACCGGGCATTCTCGCGGGGCAGGACGGCCTCGAAGAGGGCGCGGAGCTGTCTGGGAGAGGCCTCGATCCCGGCGCAGGACGCCACGCGGCGGGTGTAGGCGTCGACCACGAAGGTGCACCGCGAGAACGCGTAACAGAGGATCGCGTCGGCCGTCTCCTCGCCGACGCCCGGGACCAGAAGGAGCCCGCGGCGAAGCGCTGCGGTCTCCGCCCGGGCCATCTCTTCCGCCGATCCGTACTCGGCGAGCACGTGGCGCGCGAGGGCCTTCAACCGCCGGGTCTTCACCCGGAAGAAGCCGGAGCACCGCACGGCCCGCTCGATCTCCTCCGCAGGCGCCCGGTCGATCGCCGGGAGGGAGAGGAGTCCCGCGGCGCGGAGCTCCCCGATCGCCCGCTCGACGTTCTCCCAGCGTGTCTGCTGGACCAGGACCGCCCCGATCATCACCTCCTCGGGTGGTGCGGCCCACCACTCCATCTGCACGTAGCGCCGGCGGAGGGCGTCCACGACGGCGGAGACCCGTTCGGCGTCGGGAACGGTGCCGGGCAGAATGATCCCTCCGGGTTGCGCCGCACCGGGAACCGGCGCGCAGGGAGCGCCGGTCCTCACTCCGCGACGAGCGGCGCCAGGATCTGCTGGAGCTCGGCGGCGCCGGTGACGCCCTCGAGCCGCCGGATAACCTTGCCGTCCTTTTCGATCACGAGCGTGGGGACCACGGCGATCCGGTAGTCCTGGGCCTCTTTCATGTGCTGGTCGACGTCGAGCGTGCGGACCTCGATCTGGTCGCCCAAGGCCTCTTTCACCTTCTCGATGATCGGGGTCTGCATCTTGCAGGGCCCGCACCATTCGGCGTAAAAGTCGATAAGTACCGGTTTACTCATTATTTCGCCTCGTTATCAGGATCTCTCGCCGAAAGAAGTGATAAATATTTGCGTGTATGCGAACGAGCGGGGGGGCCGTTACACCGGGTTCCACCGGGGGCTTCGGGCCCCGCCGGCGCTCTTCACCGGGGCTGGGAGGATGGGGTGGGCACCTCGCGCGCCGCCCTGCAGAGGAGCCGTAGGAGGTTCTCCGCGCCGGGAACCCCCACGGTCCGCTGGCTCCCGTGCATGACGTCGACGTGCCCGATCCCGAGCGATCTAGCGACGGGCAGCTCCAGCATCCCCCCTATCAGCAGGTCGATCCCATGCTCCCTGAGCTTCTCGACGATGCGTTCGTGGTCCGGCTCGATCAGCACCTCTCCGGCGGATCCGAGCATCCGCTCGATCCGCTCCCGCACGGACGGGTCGAACTCGACCGCGACCAGCCTGGGGAGAGCGCCGTGCGCCGCGAGCAGGCGGGTTACCGCCACCGCGCGGGTGGGGCCGCTGACAATCGCGATCCGTTTCTCCCTGAGGGCCTTCAGGTCAGGTACCTCCTCGGCGGGGAGATGCGAGGTCCCCGCCGGGAGCCCCAGCGCTCGCGCCACCCGCTCCAGGAACCCCGTCGTTGCCTTTTGTCCCATCGGAAACTCCTCGACGATCCAGGGGGTCCCGAACCGGTCTTCGAGCCTTCTCGCCGCCTCCGTCCCCGAGGGCTCGCAGACGACGATGTTGAGCGCGGCGTCACTGAGCCGCTCGAGTTCCGCCAGCGAGGCCCCCGCCGTGAGGACCGCGTTCACCCTCGCACCGGTGAGCGAGAGGAGCTGCCGCAGGTCTTCGAGGTCGGGCCCGGCCCGGAGCATGCCGACCAGGTTGACGGCGAGGGGGTCGACCCGGACCGTCGCCCGGGCGAGCTGGTCCACGAGCTGCCGGAGGGTCTCGCTGTAGCCGTCGTGAAAGTCCCCTTCGAAGCCTCCTGCCGCGATGGCGACCACCCTCGCGCCTGTCGAAGCCTCGCGGGAGGCGCACGCGACGTCCTCGCCGATGATCTCGGAGGCGCAGCAGGAGAGGACGAAGATCAGCTCGGGGCAAAGAGCGCGGTCCAGGTACTCGATCGCCTCCCTGAGCCGGTCCTCCGAGCCGAAGATCACGTCGTGCTCGTCGAGCGCGGTCGTGTAGACCTCCGACGGGCGGTCGCCCCGCATTCCCAGGATGTAGTTGATGTGGTAGACGCACCCCCTGGGGCCGTGGACAAGGACGGCGCTCTTTCGGATCGTGCCGATCGCCTTGATCGCCCCGAAGAGCTTGCAGGTCCCGCGCGGGACCCGGGCCGGGGAGGCCTCCGGGACCTCCATGTACGACATCCCGTCTCCTGCGGATCAGCTGCGGGGTCGAGACCATAAACTCATCGGTCGGTGTGGTCCCGGCGGAGCGGGGGCTTCGCGGATAGGCCCCGGTCCTGCGGACGCCGGCGGGCCTGCCGGGCGGGGCCGGGAAGAAGGGAGGGGTGTTCAGGCCATGCGGGCCGAGGTGATCACGACGGGCTCGAGGGGCAGGCCGTTGGCGTCCGTCCTGACCTTCGCGATCCCGTCGACCACGTCCATGCCCGCAGTCACCCGCCCGAAGACCGGGTGCTTGCCGTCCAGGTAGCTGTTGTCGACCAGGTTGATGAAGAACTGCGAGCCGCCGGTGTTCGGCCCGGCGTTCGCCATCGAGATCGTGCCCCGGTCGTTCCGGTTCGGCCTGCCGGCGGGGAACTCGTCCGCGATGGTGTAGCCGGGACCACCCATGCCAGTGCCCTGGGGGTCTCCGCCCTGGATCATGAACCCGTCGATCACGCGGTGGAACGTGACGTTGTCGTAGAAACCCTTCTCGACCAGGCTCGCGAAGTTGCCTGCCGTGACCGGCATGTCGTCGTAGAGTGCGATCGTTATCTCGCCCTTGTTCGTCGCGAGCTGGACCTGCCTGGATGCGGGGATGTCGGTGGTCATGGTCGTCTCTCCTGGAGTCGAAGTCGGAACAGATGCGGTGACCGTCGGCGTGGGCGTCGGTGTCGGCGCCGGGGTCACGCCGCCGGCGAGCGCGGCCAGGATGTCGTAGTTGCTCGAGGCGTCGGCGCTGAACGCAGTCGAAGTCCGCAGGGCGGCGAAGAGGCCCATCGCCTGGCCCGCCTCGCTCTGGAAGGTCGCCTGGTCGCCGCTCACCATGGCCTGGAAGGCGAGCGCCGTGTGCTGCCAGCCCGCGGCGTAGGTCGAGAACTCGCCCATGTAGTCCCCCTTGGCGTTCAGGATCGGGACGATGGCCGCCGTGTACGCGGTGCCGTCACCGAACTCTGTCCCGGTGTAGACCACGGACTGGAGCGTGGTCGTCGCCTGTGCGAAGAGCATTTTCGAGGCCTCGAACTTCGCGGCCGCGTCGCCGAACGAGGTTGCCGCCGCTGCATAGTCCGATGACGACATCTGGCTCCTGCCCGCGCCGTAGACGTCCGCGCCGTCGTACATCGCGAGCGCCGCGTCGGCCAGGTCGATGTACGCGGAGGAGATCGTCCTGAGCAGGGCCAGGTTCGCCGCGTTCGCCGGGTCGTTCACCGCGTTCGCGGTGGAGAGGCAGTTCGTGTACGCGGCCTTCGCCCCGCCCAGGTACTGCCGGATCAGCACGATGTCGGAGGCCCCCCAGGCCTGGCTCCAGGCCTCCCCGGCTGCCTGGTAATGGATTTTGGCCTGGTTGTACTGCCCGTCCTGGACGCCGGTAATCTGCATCTGCACCGGGCTGTCCTCCGTGGTCGCGGCCGAGACGGGGCTCGTGATGGCCACCGCGAGCAGGAGTCCGGCCATGAAGAGGATCGTCGGCGGTTCTGATCTCATCGTAATTCGTATTCTGCCTCAAGGGATATGTGTTGCGACGGTGGCACGATCCTGCCCGGGACAGGGCGGCACGGACAACCTGGTGCGGGGCGCTGCCGGGGTGCCGGGGAAGCTTTCGGGGACGCTTTTATTATTCCCGGGGCAGAAGAGCGTACCTGGAGCAGTCGTCATGGCATTCTGTCCCGATTGCGGATCGCCCCTTCCTGGAGGGGCGGAGTCCTGCCCGTCCTGCGGGTCCCTGCAGGCACCCGGACCCGGGTCCCTCGTCTGGTCGGCCCGGATGCCGGTCGTAACGAGCCCCGTCGTCGTGAAGCAACTCGTCTTCGCCCTCGGGGCCGGCGCCCTCTTCGTCGCTCTCCTGATGGTGGCGATGGGGGCGTACGCCGCCCTGCCGTGGGTCGCCGGAGGGGTCGCGGGGCCCGAACAGCCGGCAGCGAGAGCCGCTGCCAGCACCAGGGCGAGAGCGAGAAGACATGTCGAGAATTTCATGAAGAGTGATCGGTCCAGCAATCTATATTGAGGATAGCTCTGAACACTCAGACCTCCCCGCTCTGAACAAAATCCCTTGAGCA
>ERZ764778.357-NODE-357-length-56124-cov-10.122421_pt1 | contig 56124 bp, 50 predicted proteins | sample MGYA00374951_ERZ764778 | MGnify/ENA primary metagenome ERZ764778 (study PRJEB28918, sample SAMN05720193) | bioreactor metagenome | isolation source: Anaerobic biogas reactor | place: USA:Washington, USA | collected 2015-08-08 ...
CCGCCGGCGCCGACCGCATCATCACCGTCGACCTGCACACCGACCAGATCCAGGGTTTCTTCGACGGGCCGGTCGACCACATGCACGCGCAGGGGCAGCTCGCCGAGTACATCCGCGGCCGGTACGGCGTCGACAACATCGCCGTCGTCTCCCCCGACTCCGGTCGTGTGCGCGTCGCCGAGAAGTGGGCCGACACCCTCGGTGGTGCTCCGCTGGCGTTCATCCACAAGACCCGCGACCCGCTCGTCCCCAATCAGGTCAAGTCGAACCGGGTGGTCGGTGAGGTCGAGGGGCGCACCTGCATCCTCATCGACGACATGATCGACACCGGCGGGACCATCGCCGGCGCCGTGAAGATCCTCCGCGAGGCCGGTGCGGGCGACGTCATCATCGCCGCGACGCACGGCGTGCTGTCCGACCCTGCCGCCGAGCGGCTCGCCGCGTGCGGCGCCAAGGAGGTCATCGTCACCAACACCCTGCCGATCCCGCCGGAGAAGCAGTTCGACAATCTCACCGTGCTGTCGATCGCGCCGCTGCTCGCGCAGACCATCCGCGAGGTGTTCGAGAACGGTTCCGTCACGTCGCTGTTCAACGGTGTCGCCTAGCCACCGACTCGTCTGACTCCACCGGGTGCGGTGGCCGGATCCCGTCCGGCCACCGCACCCGTCCGTATCCGTCCGACGAGTGCGCACGAGCCCCCGCGTTCGCCTCCCCACCGAACGGGACGGCGTGTTCGGTACCGTCCGTGCCGAACACATTCCCGAGGGCGAGCTGCCGTGCAGAACCGGTCCGGGCGGATTCGTCACTGCGGCACCGGGTGTCGGCGTCCATCGGGGCACGTCCGCACGTCTCGCGTCGCTGCGGCTCCGCACCCTCGATCCGCCGGGGCGGTGGCCCTGTCGCCCGAGCACCGTTCGGCGACGCCACCCGCCGACCAGACCGCCCGGTCTGCAAAAGCAGTGTGGCGCAATACTTTGCCGACGCGCATGTGCTACTCGTCGGTCACCTCCCCGGCGGGGATGATCTTCGTCACGTCGCCGCACCTCCCGCCCAGGTCGAGTGGGACCCCCCGCGGCGCGGCCGTCCCGTTCTGACTTAAGGTGGCTCCTCGTGATCGACGCGCAGACTCTCGAGCCCCCCACGGAAACCGCGACAATCCAGTCGGAGATCTCGACGGTCCGGAGGGCACGACGATGGACCCCCGGAGCCTGCGTGTGGTGCGGCGACGACGACGCCGTCGAGATCTTCCGCAACGAACCCCGCTGTGCCACATGCCGTGAACACGAGTCGGTCATCGAGGAGGCCCGCCGCTTCGTGGGCACCTACGGTCTGCGCCCGATCGGCGGCACCCTCCAGTCCGACGACGAGGAGGAGTACGAACACCGGCTCGCGGCACGCGACGCCCGCCGCACCCTCAACGAGATCCGCCTGGACGAGCAGCCCGACCCCGCACTGGTCCGCAAGGCGCTGCGCCCCCGCGCCGCCGCGGTCGTCGCCGAGAAGCCCGACACCCGCGCGCCCCGCGCCACCGCGCCGACGGCCGCGCCGCGACGCACCCGGCCCGCGACCCCACCGGCGGCCGCGGCCACCACGTCGGTCGACATCGACGAGATCCAGACCCGCGCGCTCGCACTGCTCGATCAGCTGTCGGCGATCGACGCACAGCTCGCGATCGTCGCGGAGCAGAACGGCCTCGCGGCACGCGCCCGCCGTTCCGACCTCGAGAAGCAGAAGGCCACGATCCTGCGCACCCTCGCCGCGCTCGAGAAGGCCCGCCTGAGCGCCGCGTCCCGATAGTCGTCGCGGACGCAGTCCGCCCATCGCGCCGCCGATCACCGGTGCGGTCGTTATCCTCACTCCGATGAGCCCCGCACTCGGAATCGCCGTCGGACTCGTCGCGTTGGTGGTCGGCGCCGAGGTTCTCGTCCGCGGCGGTTCCCGACTCGCGACACGACTCGGCCTGACTCCCATCGTGGTCGGCGTGACGATCGTCGCGGTGGGTACGAGCGCCCCCGAACTGGCGATCGGCATCGACGCGGCCGCCACCGGGAACTCGGGGCTCGCGCTCGGCAACATCGTCGGCACCAACATCGTCAATCTGCTGTTGGTGTTCGGGTTGAGCGCGCTGATGCGGTCCATCGCGTTCGGCACCCAGACGCTCCGCGTGGACCTGCCCGCGATGACCGTGGCCGCGTTGCTGCTGTGGGCGATGTCCGCCGACGGGCACCTCGGTGGAGGCGAAGCGCTGGTTCTGCTCGTCTGCGGCGTGTTGTACACCCTGCTGGTGATCCGCGCGGGCCGCGCCGAGGCCGCGTCGGTACGCGCCGAGTACCGCGACGAATACACCCCCGCACGCACCCAGTGGCAGGTCGGCACCGTCCTCGTCGAGATCGCGATGCTCGTCGGTGGCATCGCCGTCGTCGTGGTGGGCGCGGACATCCTCGTCGACGCCGCCTCGGAGGCCGCGCGGTCGCTGGGGGTGTCCGACACCGTGATCGGGTTGACCGTCGTCGCGATCGGCACGTCCGCTCCGGAACTGGTCACCACCGTCGTCGCGACGATCCGCGACGAACGGGACATCGCGATCGGCAACCTGCTCGGCTCGAGTGTCTACAACATCGTCGTCATCCTCGCGGTGACCGTCCTCGCGACACCGGGCGGCATGACCGTGCCCGACGACGTGGTCCGGGTGGACCTGCCGGTCATGGTGGCGGTGGCGCTGGTGTGCATCCCGGCCTTCCTCACCGGCCGCCGATTGTCGCGGCTCGAGGGCGCGCTGTTCGTGATCTCCTACTGCGTCTATCTCGCGTTCCTGCTGCTCACCCGCACCTGAAGCCCCCGGCGGATTCCGGGTTCGCACATGTCGCGTGCGTTCCCGGGGGACCCCCGCCCCCGAGCGAACGTATCGCTCGCTCGACTCGTTCGATCGGGTGTACCACTCGCTCGCGGCGGGAGCGGAGCGACCACTCGCGGCGGGAGCGGAGCGACACACGGACGCGCATACCGGGCGTATGTGGTCGGAGTTCCGTAGGCTGCGCCGGGCGGGGCCGACGACGAGGAGTGCGACAGGTGGATCCGAACGATCCGGTGGCGACCGTGTGGAACCGGCGGCAGTTCCTGGTGCGACTCGCCGTGACGGGTGTCGCGGCGACGTCCGTGGCGGCGTTGTTCACCGCCCCGCCGGCCGCACGCGCGCAGACCGACGCCACCACCGACACGATCAACGCGATCCTGGCGTTCGTCGTCCCCGGCGACGATCCGTACTCGCGTCAGCAGGGTATGGCGACCGACCGCCCCGGCGGGGTCACCCCCGGCACCACCGACAGCCTGCGACGCACGTTCGACCTGGCGGTGCCCGACATGGGCCTGACGCCTCTCGGTCTCGACGTGACCGGTGCGGATGCCGTCGCGGCGCTCGTGAACCTGTTCGCCGTCACCGCGGAACCGTCGTCGGTCACCGGCCCGTTCGCGGCGCCGTTCGCGAATCTGAGTCACGCGTCGAAGGCCCATGTGTTCGACCTGCTGGACACCGACCCGCGGTTTCCGGGTCGGTCGATCGCCTACGCGGTCAACGCGATTCCCACCCTCGCCGCGTTCGTCGCCTATTCGGAGGTGTCGGCGTTCGACCGCGACCGGCGTGTCCTGACGGGCCGGCCGGTGGGATGGGCGCTGTCCGACTACGCGGGTGTGGGCGACGGCTGGGACGAATTCCTCGGCTACTACGGCGGTGTCGACCGGGTGGAGGGCTGACGTGCCGGACGTGATCGTGATCGGTTCAGGTGGGGGCGGCCCGGTCGTCGCGAAGGAACTCGCCGCCCGCGGGCTCGACGTGCTCGTCCTCGAAGCGGGACCGCGTTTCGCCGACCCCGCCACCGAGTGGACGCATTTCGAGGACGACGCGAACAATCCGGTGAGCGGATTCCTGCGTTCCGGACCCGCCGACCGGTCGAGACCACCGTGGTTGCGCGACCTTCCGCAGCACTCGTACGTGTGGCAGGTCACCGGTGTGGGCGGAACGACCCTGCACTACTTCGGCAACTCGCCGCGCGCCGTGCCGGGGGTGTTCGCCGGCTACGACGGTGCCGACCGGTCGCTGTACGACACCGGGCACCTGTTCCCGTTCGGCTACGACGAGCTGCGCCCGTACTACGAGTGGGTGGAGGCGACACTGCCGGTGCAGACCGCGCCGATGGGCACGAAGGAACGGGTGTTCCTGCGTGGCGCGGCGGCCCTCGGACTGCCGCACCAGGTGTCGCTCGACACGACCGGGCCGGGGCACCGGGCGCAGCAGAACGCGATCCTGCAGCCGGGCGGCACGGCGGGCCGCACCCGTGATCCGGCGTTGCTGCGTCACCCTCGGGCGCGGGGATGCACGATGTGCGGGCACTGTTATCAGGGTTGCAGCCTCCCGGCGGGTGCGCCTCGCAATCTGAAGGCGCGCCGCTCCACCGACAACTCGTACGTGCCGATGATGCTCACCGCCGACGCGTGGTCACCGCACGGCCACGCGGTGACGTTGGTGACGGGTGCGGTGGTCACCCGGATCCTCACGGACGACGCCGGCACCGTCGCCCGGGGTGTGCGTTTCCGCACCGACGACGGTGACGAACAGGAGGTGACCGCGGACGTGGTGGTGCTCGCCGCCGGGGCGATCGAATCACCGCGACTGTGGCAGCTGTCGGATCTGCCCGACCCGTACGACCGGGTGGGGCGTGGCCTCACCGACCATCATCTCGACGCGGTGTTCGGCGTGTTCGACGAGTACACCGGCGAGACGCGCGGTGCCGGATCGAACGCGCGCGTCGACCTCCCCGGCTACGGCGGAATCGAACAGGTCGGGATGCCCCCTGCGCTGCAGGCGTATTCGCTGGGGTTCAGCGACTCCGGGATCCACGGTCACGGGCGCGCCGGTGGCGTCGTCGACACCGCCGGCGCGGACGGCCTGGGTCGGTTGGTGGGCACAGATCTGCTCGGGGCACTCTCCGATGCCGATCGCACCCTGATGGCGTTGGTCATCACGGACGACGACGTGGAGGACGACAACCGGGTTACGGCACCGGGTTTCCTGCCCGCGGACGACCACGGTCCGGTCGCGCGGGTCACGATGAGGCATCGGCAACGGTCGGCCCGGACCCGCCGCAATCGCGAGCACTGCACCCGCACCGCCGTGGAGTTGATGCGGGCGGCGGGCGCGAAATCGGTGCACCGGTGCGATTGGCCGCCGCTGATCCTGCACGCGCACTCCACCATGCGGATGGGTGCGCGGGAGGAGGATTCGATCCTGGATCCGTCCGGGGAGGCGAGGTGGGTGCGGCGGTTGTTCGTCGCCGACAACTCGGCGCTGTCGAACAGCCTCGGTGGCCCCAATCCCACACTGACGACGCAGGCCCTCGCGACCCGCACCGCCGAACGGATCTTCGCGGCGTACTTCGGCGGTGACGCCTGGGTGGGCCGCGAGGACCCGGTGTGTTCGATCGACGATCGGGTCACCGAAGCGGTGATCGCGAGGGGACTGTGAACCGGTTCACGGTCATCGGCGACGGCACGCCGCGATCACCACGAACCGGGCGTCGGCGTCGACCCATTCGCGCCGGACGGTGAATCCGGCGGCGTCGAGTTCGGCGGCGAGCCGGTCGAGCCGGAACTTCGCGGAGATCTCGGTGCGCATCTGTTCGCCCTCCGCGAAGTCGACGTCGATCCCGAGACCGGGAACGTGCACCGTCATGGCCCGGGTCGCCTCGAGCCTCATCTCGATCCACTCGTTGTCGGCGTCCCACACCGCGCGGTGCACGAACAGATCGGGGTCGAAGTCGGCTCCGAATCGGTCGTTGAGCACGCGCAGGACGTTGCGGTCGAACTCGGCGGTCACGCCGGCGGCGTCGTCGTAGGCGGGCACCAGCACCGAGGGGTCGACGACCAGCCCGGCGCCGAGCAGCAACCACTCCCCCGGTTCGAGGATCGCCGCGAGCCCGGTGAGGAACTCCGCGCGTTCGGTGGGCGCGAAGTTGCCGATGGTGCCGCCGAGGAACGCGATCGTGCGATGCCCGCCGGCCGGTAGATGTGCCAGCGACGCCGTGAAGTCGCCGACGACGCCGTGCACCTCCACCTCCGGATACTCGGCGGTCAAGCGCCGTACCGCAGGGCGCAACGCCGCTTCCGACACGTCCTGTGGCACATAGGTGCGCAGGGTGGGCGCGAGGGCGTCGAGGAGGACCCGGGTCTTCTCCGACGACCCCGAGCCGAGTTCGACGAGCACTTCGGTCGCGGTCGTGTCGGCGATCTCCCCGGCGTTCTCGCACAGCAACGCGAACTCGGTGCGCGTCGGATAGTACTCGGGCAGTTCGGTGATCCGCTCGAACAGCTCGCTGCCACGTTCGTCGTACAGCAGGGTCGGCGACAGGTACTTCGGTGATGCGGTCAGCCCGCGGAGTGCCTCGGCCCGCAACGTCGCGTCGAGCTCGGTCGGGCTCAGATACACGTCGACGGTCACGGGGCGGACACCTCCAGCGGGGTGACCACGAGTTTTCCGGGGACGGCGGCGACGAGGTGCCGATCGGGGATCTCCGACCAGCGGCGGTCGTCGTCGACGGGTTCGGATGCGACGATCGCGACCCCTTCGTCGACCAACGCCCACAGCGAGTGCTGCCAGGCCGTCGCCCACATCTCGGATCCGTTGCACAGCAGAAGATTCAAGCGCGATCCGGGAGCGAGTGCGGCGACGTCGCGCACGAGGGACGTCACCGCAGCCTCCGGCTCGGCCGACCGCAACCGCGACCGCAACAGCAGCCACAGCGTCGCCGCGTCGGTGGGTGCGTCGAGGCGCAGCAACTCCGACACGGGCAGCAGCTCGGCGAGCGACACCAGCGAACCGGGCCACCCGCGCACCACACCGTTGAAGGAGAACGCCCACTGCCCGTCGGTGAACGGCGCGGTCGCCGACCGCTCCACCGGCATACCCTCGGTCGCCGACCGCAACGACACCATCGCCGCGCACGTGTCGACGGTGTGGAAACCCTCGGTGACGAACGGGTCGGACCAGATCGGTCGAGTCGACCGGTAGCGGCCGAGGACACCGCGCTCGGACCACCAGGCGACGCCGAATCCGTCGGCGTTGACGGTGCCGCCGCCCCGCATGTCACGCGGATCCCACGACTGCCGCAGCATCGATCGGGGTCCCTCGGTCAGGAGCGACGTCACCGTCGTGAGCGGTCCGAGATAGGCCAGGTGCCTACACATCCGAGGCTCCCTCCGCATCGCGCGCCACCCGGAACCCGGCGAAGATCTGCCGGCGGATCGGCAGATCCCAGTTGCGGAACGTACCGCGGCACGCGACCGGATCGGTGCCGAAGGAACCGCCGCGCAGCACCCGGTGGTCGTCGCCGAAGAACACCTCCGAGTACTCACGGTAGGGGAAGGCCCGGAATCCGGGATACGGCAGGAACCGCGACGACGTCCATTCCCACACGTCCCCGATCAGCTGGTGCACCCCCAGCGGCGACACCCCACCGGGGTAGGCGCCGACCTCGGCGGGACCGAGATGCCGCTGGCCCAGGTTCGCGTGAGCAGGACCGGGATCGTCGTCGCCCCAGGGGAATCGACGACTTTCTCCGGTATCCGTATCCCACCGTGCCGCCTTCTCCCATTCGGCCTCGGTGGGCAGCCGACCGCCGTCCCACCGCGCGAACGCCTCCGCCTCGTGGAAGCACACGTGCACGACGGGTTCGTCGGGCCGCACCGGTATCCGACGACCGAATCGGCGGGTGACCCACCGCCCGTCCTCACCGCGGGACCAGAACAGGGGCGCGTCGAGGGACGCCTCGACACGGTGCGCCCAACCGTCCTCGGTCCACAGTTCCCGCCGGTCGTAGCCACCGTCGTCGACGAACCGCAGATACCGCGCGTTGGTGACCGGGGCCGCGTCGATCACGAACGCCTCGACGTGCACGCGATGCGCGGGCCGCTCGTTGTCGAGTGCCCACGGGTCGTCGGAGGTGCCCATCGTGAACGGTCCTGCCGGGACGACGACCCGATCCGGGGCGGGTGACGCGACGGTGCGCGGCGCAGCGGGCGCATCCAGAATCGGTTCCCCGGAACGCAACTGGTGTGTCGCGAGCATCGTCTCGTCGTGCTGCTGCTCGTGCTGGGCGATCATCGCGAACACGAATCCGTCGCGGGTCAACTCGGTGTCGAAGTCGCAGTCGTCGAGCACCTCCCACGTCGCGTCGCGCACCTCCGCCGCGTAGGCGCGGGCGCCGGCGGGGTCGAGCAGCGCCAACTCCGTTCGGGTGGCGCGGGGATGGCGCAACGCGTCGTACATCTCGTCGATGCCGTCACGAACCGCCGCCCTGCCCGCCACCCGTCGCACCAGCCAACTCTCCTCCTGGTTGGCGATGTGCGCGAGATCCCATACGAGCGGACTCATCAACACCGAATGTTGCGCGGTCAGTTCCGAATCCGGCACCGTAGTGAGCGCGTGGGTGCGGGCGCGAGCCCGCTCGAGTTCGCGCCGCAGCCGGACTCGCGTGTCGTTCACGTCGTCTGCTTCCCCGGCGGCTGCCCGCGCACGCATCGCATCGCCGCGGCATCGAGCAGGGCCGTGAACCGCATGTCCGGCGACGTCTCCGCCGCCAGCGACAACACACCCACCGCGGCGGCACGCAGTTCGACCGAATCGAGACCGTGTTCCGCTGCTTCCCACCACATTTCACGAACAGGTTCGGCGATCGCGACGGCCTCGTCCATGACCGCGTCGTTGCGGAGCAACGCCTCGACGGCCGCGACCGGAACCTGCCACAGCTCACCCGGCTGCGCATCCAGATACCGCACCTCGAGGTGCCCGCACGGCCGTACCGGCGGAAAGAGCGTCGTGAGGTGGTAGTCGAGATCGTCGACGGTGGGACAACGACCGATCTCTGCGTCGAGCGCACCGGAGATCCAGTCGGCGAACGATGCACCCGGCGGTGCGTGCCACTCCGGTCCCGCCGATCGCACGCACATCAGCGGCGCATCCAACGCCCACGCCGGGTATTTCTGCGGATCCGACACGACCGCGGTGCGCTCCGGATCCAGCGACAACCACGTCCGCATCCGCTGCGACATCCACGCCCCCTCGGGGACCCCGCGCAGGGCCGGGGAACACGCGAACGCGGCGATCAACGCCGGACCGATCGCGTGCAGGACGTTCCAGCGGCGCGCCAACTCGGTGTCGTCGGCACCGACGTCGACACCGATCTGCACCGCCGCGGTGCTGTTCATCATCAGGCGCCCGAGCGGACCGATCCGATCGAACCGCAGTTCCATCGCCGTGTAACGGGGCGTGCGCAACAGTCGGTGCGGCGGGCGGATCTCGTCGGTCGCGGTGTCGAGCATCGTCACAGACCGCCGCGCGAGCAGCGACCGCACCATGTTCGTGTCGGCCCGCAACCGGTCGCACACCTGCCGCGCCGAAGTGCACGGCACGCTCGACAACTCCACCTGCCCGCCCGGCTCGAGACTCACCAGGCTTCCCGACGGCAACGGGCGATGCGACGACGATGCCGCCAGTGCGCGCGGGGTGTGCGGACCGAGCGCCTCGACGATCGAGGACAGTTCCGGCCGCGACGCCGTGCCGTCGGCGCGTGCGGTGAGCCACTCGAGTTCGACACCGATCAGCCGCGGCGGACCGTACCGGAACACCGCCCGCCGGACGTACTCCTCCGCGTCGGCGCGCGCGCCGATCACCGCGGACACCCCCGAATCGGGCCGTCCGGGCATCCGGGCAGCCGCCCGACCGGTCGCCGTCGCCACTCGCCACCCTCCCTCGTTCGTGGGCCAGGTCACGGACGAGCCTAACGCGCCGGGGTGTCCACCGCCCGAAGAACACTCCCGGGCCGGCGCCCCGGGCTACATTCGGCGGTACCCCGGCACCGGAGAGCGAGGAGGTCGTCGTGCTCGACCTGCAACAGACCCGCCGCGACACACCGGCCTGCTTCGAGCGGGTGTTCCTCGACAGCGCGGGATCGTCGCTGCCACCGACCCCGGTGCTCGACACCGTGGTGGGGCATCTGCGACGCGAGGCCGAGGTCGGCGGGTACGTCGCGGCGAACGAACGTCTCGACGACCTCGCGGCGGTGAAGTCGTCGATCGGCCGACTGCTGGGCGTCGACGCGACGTCCGTCGCGCTGTCCGACAGCGCCACCCGGTCGTGGACGTCGTTCTTCCATGCCGTGCCGCTCGCACCCGGCGACCGCATCCTGCTGTCGCGATCCGAGTACGCCGCGAACGCGGTCGCCGCACTGCAGCGTGCCCGCGCCACCGGCGCCGTCGTCGAGGTGGTCCCGTCCGACGCATCGGGACGCCTCGACGTCGACGCGCTGCGCGGGATGCTCGACGATCGGGTCAAGATCGTGTCGGTGGTGCACGCCCCCACCAACGGGGGTCTCGTCAACCCCGTCCGGGACGTCGCCGACGCCGCGCACGCCGTCGGGGCGCTGGTACTGCTCGACGCCTGCCAATCCGTGGGACAGATCCCCGTGAGCGTGCCCGAACTGGACGTCGACGCGCTGTCCGCGACGGGTCGCAAATGGCTGCGCGGGCCCCGCGGCACCGGATTCCTGTACGTGCGGCCGCGGCTGATCGGTGACCTCGAACCACCGGTGATCGATCAGCACAGCGCGACGTGGACGTCACCCGACCGATACGACCTCGCGCCCGACGCCACCCGGTTCGAGCTGTGGGAGGCCGACGTCGCCGCACGCCTCGGGCTCGGCACCGCCGTCGACTACCTGCTGGATCTGGGGGTGGATGCGGTCACCGAGGCCGTCTCGTACCGGGCCGAGCACGTGCGCGACGGTCTCGGCCGGATCCCCGGCGTGACCGTCCGCGATCTCGGCGAGGACCGCAGCGGCATCGTGTCGTTCACCGTGGAGGGCCACGATCCCGCGGCGGTCCGCGACGCACTCGCCGCACGGTCGGTCACCGTCACCGTCAGCGGACGCAGTTCGACGTTGCTCGACATGACGGATCGGGGCCTGGACGCCGTGGTGCGGGCCTCGCCGCACTATTTCGTCTCGCCCGCCGACGTCGACCGGTTCCTCGCCGAGGTCCGTCGCCTGACGGTGGGATGACTTCGGCACCGACGGCCCCGTTGATGCCGTCACCGGCGATCCGGTAGAGTGTTTCGAGTTGTCTCGGCGAGGGTGAACCGCGTATCGCTGGCTCACCGTGATCGACGCGACCGCGGCTCCATCCGAGTGTCGAACACTCGACCTGCCGCGCGTGTCCGGTCCCGCGTATCGCCGAGAAGACCGACCGCCCGAGAAGTCACAAGCGTAGGAGCCGTTGCATCATGTCCGACGAGAACCGTCTCGTAGCCGCCGTCCGCACCGAGTTCGGCAAGGGCGCCGCCCGCCGCGCACGCCGCGCCGGCCAGGTCCCCGCCGTCCTCTACGGCCACGGCACCGACCCGCAGCACCTGAACCTGCCCGACCTCGAGTTCGCGGCGGTCCTGCGTAACCACGGCACCAACGCCGTCCTCACCCTCGACATCGAGGGCTCCGAGCAGCTCGCGCTGACCAAGTCGGTCGTCGTGCACCCCATCCGTCGTTACATCGAGCACGCCGACCTGCTCGTCGTGAAGAAGGGCGAGAAGGTCACCGTCGAGGTGCCCGTCGTCCTCACCGGTGTCGCCGGCTCCGGCACCCTCGTCGTCAACGAGGTCACCACCATCAAGCTCGAGGCCGACGCCCTGAACATCCCCGAGGAGGTCACGGTGTCCATCGAGGGCGCCGAGGCCGGCACCCAGATCCTCGCCGGTGGCGTCGAGCTGCCCGCCGGATCGAACCTCCAGGACGACCCGGAGCTGCTGCTCGTCAACATCGTCGAGGCCCCGAAGGCGCTCGACGAGAACGCCGACGAGGCCGACGAGGCCGCGGCCGACGAGGCCTGAGCGCTCTGCTCGAGGCGGTGACGTCTTACGTGCGGCGCGTCATCCTGCGGGATGGCGCGCCGCACGCGTGTTCGGAAGGGAAAGTGGACGTGAGCGAGGACACCGTGCTCGTCGTCGGGTTGGGTAACCCCGGCCCCAAGTACGAGAACACCCGCCACAACATCGGTTTCATGGTCGCGGACGTGCTGGCCGCGCGGGTGAGCGGGAAGTTTTCGGCGCACAAGCGCAGCAACGCCGAGATCGTGCAGGCGCGGCTCGACGGCCGGCAGGTGATCGTCGCGAAACCCCGCACGTACATGAACCTGTCGGGTGGACCGGTCGCGGGTCTGGCGAAGTTCTTCTCCGTCGCACCGGCGAACGTCGTCGTCGTGCACGACGAGTTGGACCTCGACTACGGGACCATCCGCCTCAAGCAGGGCGGCGGAGAGAACGGGCACAACGGCCTGCGGTCGACGTCGTCGGCGCTCGGCACGAAGGACTACCTGCGGGTGCGGATGGGGATCGGTCGGCCGCCGGGCCGGCAGGACCCGGCCGACTTCGTGCTCAAACCGTTCTCCAGCACCGAACGCAAGGACCTGCCGGTGTTCTGCGAGGAGGGCGCCGACGCCGTCGAACTGCTGCTCGGGCTCGGTCTCGAGGGCGCGCAGAACCGCCTCCACTGACCCCGACCCGTGCGCCTTTCTGGTGGGCGGAACTACCAAGAAGGCGCACGGGTCCGAGGGGTGCGGTCAGAGGAGGGCCGCGGAGCTGCCGCGGCGGAGCTTGCCGGACGACGTCTTCGGGATACTCCCCGGCCCCAGCACCGCGACCGTCCGCGGTCGCGCCCCGACCTCCGCGACGACGGCGTGCACCACCTCGCGTTCGATGCGGCGCACCTCCCCCGGATCGTCGATGCGGCCCGTCTCCACCACGACCGCGAACGATTCCCGACGGTCACCGGCATCGAGCCGCACCGCGACGGCATTGCCGGGGCGCACCCCCTCGACCGCGCAGGCGGCACGTTCGATGTCGGTCGGATAGATGTTGCGACCGCCCATGATGATGACGTCCTTGATCCGCCCGCACACGACGACGAGCCCGTCCTCGGTGAAGTAGCCGACGTCACCGGTGTCGAACCAGCCGTCGGCGGCCTGCGCGGCGACCGGTCCGTCCACGGTGAGATAGCCGCGGGTGACGGCGCGACCGCGCAGTTCGATGATGCCGACGCCGCGCGGCGGCAGCACCCGGCCGTCCTGCCCCACCACGCGCCCCTCCAGCCCGGGGACGAGACGCCCGAGGGTGGGCAGCCGCCGGGCGTGCGGGCGTGACGTGGGCACGGCCATCCCCCCGGATTCGAGGAGGTCGGGATCGACGACGTCGAGCACCTGCCCGCGACCGGGGTCCGGCAGCGACACCGCGAGCGTAGTTTCGGCCATCCCGTACACCGGGGCGAGAGCAGCCGGGTTCAGACCGAACCGGCGACCGGCCTCGGCGAGTGCGTCCATCGTGTCGGGGTCGACGGGCTCGGCACCGTTCCACATCCACTCGACCGACGACAGGTCCACCGCGCCGTCGGGGGCCTGCGACAGTCTGCGGGCCAGTAGCGAGTAGGCGAAGTTCGGGGCGGCCGTCACGGTTCCCCGGTACTTCGTGATCAGCTCCGCCCACAGCATCGGTGACCGCAGGAATTCGAGGGGGGTCACGGCCACGACCTCCCCGCCCAGCTGCATCGGGACCGACAGGAAACCGACCATCCCCATGTCGTGGAACAGCGGCAGCCAACTCACCATGACGTCGTCGTCGAGGGAGAACTTGATGCGGTCGAACATCGCGTACGCGTTGACGTAGAAGTTCTCGTGCGTGATCTGCACGGCCTTGGGGGTTCCCGTGGACCCCGACGTCAACTGCTGCAGCACGATGTCCGATTCTGCGGGATCGACCGGGTCGACGGGCCGCCCGGCACGCAGCTGCGCGACCGTGACGACGTCGATGCCGCGTTCGCGCAGCAGCGGTTCGGCGACGTCGAACGGTGCCCCGAGGACGACGATCCGCGCGTCGATCATGCGCAGCACCGTCTCGGTGTCGCGCGCCCACGCGGCGAGGTCGGTGCGGGGCGTCGGCTGGTGCAGCATCGTGATGCTGCCGCCGCGCATCCACACGCCCTGGCACACGGGCGCGATGTCGACGGGATCGCCGGCGAGGATCCCGACCGCGTCACCGGGACCGATCCGTGCGTCGGCCAGCGCACCCGCGACCGACCGGGCCTGCTCGTGGATCCGCCCCCAGGTCTGCCGCAGCGGCGCGCCCGGTTCTCCGGTGGTCAGCCCGCGCGTGCTCGATCGTGCCGTCGCGTACATCTCGTCGGTGAACCTGCTCACGACACCCTCCTCCGGTCCGCGACCGCCGCGGCGGTGCGACGGTCACCTGTCGTCAGCGTGGACCTCCGGCCGGTCACCGGACGGCGGAGCTCGCGAAACGTGACCGAATCTCACGGAAATCGACACCCGATCGACGAGTAACATGGACGAGTTGCCTGCGATGGCATCCCTTTGTTCGAGCTTCGAGAGGTTTTCCGCGTTGAGTACCCCGCACGCGTCCACCGCCGGCGACTCCGTCACGGGCGGTCCGGCCACCAGCGGTTCCGCCGCCGACGTGCGGGCCCAGGCCCGGCGTCGCCGCACGTTCGCCGTCATCTCCCATCCCGACGCCGGCAAGTCCACGCTCACCGAGGCGCTCGCGCTGCACGCGAAGGTGATCTCGGAGGCCGGTGCCGTGCACGGCAAGGCCGGGCGCAAGGCGACGGTCTCGGACTGGATGGAGATGGAGAAGGCCCGCGGTATCTCGGTCAGCTCCACGGCATTGCAGTTCAACTACACCTCGTCCGAATCCGACGACGGTGTCGTCAACGTCGTCAATCTCGTCGACACCCCCGGCCACTCCGATTTCTCCGAGGACACCTACCGGGTGCTCACCGCGGTCGACGCCGCCGTGATGCTCATCGACGCCGCGAAGGGCCTCGAACCGCAGACCCTGAAGTTGTTCCAGGTGTGCCGGCATCGGGGTATCCCGGTGATCACCGTCATCAACAAGTGGGACCGTCCCGGCCGCGCCCCTCTCGAACTTCTCGACGAGATCGACGAGCGGATCGGGTTGACGCCCACCCCGCTGTTCTGGCCCGTCGGCATCGCCGGTGACTTCCGGGGTCTGCTGCGACGCGGCACCGACGACCGTGCCGGGGAGGCACTCGAGTACATCAAGTTCACACGCACCGCCGGTGGCGCGCGGATCGCACCCGAGGAGCACCTGACCCCCGATGGCGCACTCGACCGCGAAGGCGACGTGTGGACCGAGGCCGCCGAGGAATCGGAACTGCTGTCGGCGAGCGGGCAGGACCACGACCAGGAACTGTTCCTCGCCGGCCAGACGTCGCCGGTGATCTTCGCGTCGGCGATGCTCAACTTCGGTGTGCGGCAGATCCTCGACACTCTCGTCGCGCTCGCACCACCGCCGCGTGCACGACTCGACGTCGACGGTTCTCCGCGGGAGGTGGACGATCCGTTCAGCGCCGTCGTGTTCAAGGTGCAGGCCGGAATGGACACCGCCCACCGCGACAGGCTCGCGTTCATGCGCGTCGTGTCGGGCGTGTTCGAACGCGGCATGGTCGTCACGCACGCGCAGACCGGGAAACCGTTCGCGACGAAGTACGCGCTGACGGTGTTCGGCCGGGAACGGAGCACCGTCGAGGACGCCTACCCCGGTGACGTGGTGGGTCTGGTCAACGCGACGGCGCTCGCGCCCGGCCACACCCTGTACGTGGATCCGAAGGTGGAGTTCCCACCGATCCCGTCGTTCGCGCCGGAGCACTTCGCGATCCTGCGGGCCGAGAGCGCCTCGAAGTACAAGCAGTTCCGCAAGGCCGTCGACCAGCTCGACTCCGAGGGGGTCGTGCAGATCCTGCGCAACGACATCCGCGGCGACGCGTCCCCGGTGATGGCGGCGGTCGGCCCGATGCAGTTCGAGGTGGTGTCGGCGCGGATGAAGGCCGAGTACAACGTCGAGCCGCGGGTCGAACCGCTCGGGTACGCGCTCGCGCGACGCACGGATGCGGCGTCGGCGGACGAACTGAACCGTCAGCGCGGCGTCGAGGTGTTCACCCGGTCGGATGGGGTGCTGCTCGCGCTGGTCAGCGACAAGTGGCGACTGCAGTACCTCCTCAAGGAGATGCCGGAGCTGACGCTCGAGCCGTTGGTCGCCGCCACCGACTGACACCCCCGGATCCCGAATCCGACATACGGGGTGATGACGACACCGGGCATTGCTGGTAACTTGCTGCCGTCGAGCACATGCTCGGGTCATCTCAGGAGTTTTCTCGCATGAACGACGATTCATCGACGGCGACGCCCGACGGCGCGCCGCCGAACGGGGACACCACCCTCCCGAAGGACACCGCGCCGACGAAGATCACCGCGTCGGCAGACGACGCCGCGTCGGCGAAGGACACCGCGTCGACGAAGGACACCGAGGCGACGCAGGAGACCGCGTCGACGGCGGGCAGCCGGTCCACCCGGTCTCCGAAACACACGGCGCCGGCGAAGGACACGGTGTCGCTGTCGAAGGGCGCGTCGACGGACAGCACCGCCGACACCGCCGACGACGGAAGTGGCTCCGCCCCGGGCGACGCCGTTTCCGGAGATGCCGCCGGCGCGACGTCGGACGACACGTCGGGCGGGCGACGCTCGTCGGGGCGGCGACGCGCCGGGACCTTCATCTATCCGCTGCCGAGCACACCCCTGCCGAGCAGTACCCCGATGACCAGCACCACAACGACGGTCGGCACGACGAAGACCGTCGGTGATCACGCATTCGACCGCACCCTCGCCGACACGGTGGGTGTCGGCGCCACGAACGAAGGGACGTTCTCGATGACCAGCACCAGCACCAACGGCACCCCGGCGACGGGGGTCACCCAGAACGGTGCCGTCGACGGTCTCGGCGCGGGCGCCCCGTCGCGGCGCAACTCGATGGGTGTGGCGTCGGTGCGGATCGCGGCACGACTGGCGCAGGGTGAGCTGACGTCGCGGGCGTCCCGCACACACGCCGATCCGACCCTCGATTCGGACGAGCTGCTGCAACTCCTGGGCGAGTACCTCCTGGCCGGCGGCCTGGAGAAGCCCGAGATCCACGCGACCCTCGGTGGGCAGCCGATCGTCGTCGATCTTCAGACGCCGGGTCGCTTCACCCGCTGAGCCCCGCCCGCGTCGTTCGGCGACCGAGGCGACAGGGTCTCAGTCGCCGAACAGCGCGGCGACGTCGGCGGGGTCGACGTCCTCGATCGTCGCCGGTGACCACGTCGGCGCGTGGTCCTTGTCGACGAGGACGGCACGGACACCCTCCACGAAGTCGGGGACGGCGCTGATGTGCACCGCCACGTCGAGTTCGCGCGCGAAGCACTCCGCGAGGGTGCTCTCGGCGCCGCGCCGCATCAACTCGGCCGTCGTCCACACGCTCGTCGGCGACACCGCACGCAGGGTGGCGCGGGTCTGTGCCGCCCATTCCGCGTCGACGCCTGCCTTCTCCGGATCGTCGAGCCGAGCCAACATGTCGAGGACGGTGCCGTCGCCGAACACCGCTTCGATGTCGGGTACGCGGCGCTCGAGGTCGGATTCGGGCGCCGGGCCGACGTATTCGTCGAGGGCGTCCTGCCACCGACCGGTGCGGATGCGGTCGGCGAGATCGTCGACACGGGCGCTCGGTACGAAATGGGTGGCGAGCCCGACCGCCACGGCATCACCCGCACCGATCCGCGTCCCGGTCACGGCGAGATACATGCCCACCGCATCGCAGCGGGCGGTGGTGCCGCGCAGCCGCGGCAGGAAATGGCTCGATCCGATGTCGGGGACGAATCCGATGGCGGTCTCGGGCATCGCGAAACCGGCGTTCTCGGTGACCACGCGGACGGCGCCGTGCACGGAGATCCCGAGGCCACCGCCCATGGTGACACCGTCGATCAACGACAGATACGGCTTCGGGTAGGTGGCGACGAGTTCGTCGAGCCGGTATTCGGCGGCGAAGTAGTCGCGTACGACGTCGGCGCCGTGCCCGGCCAGAATCGCGTCGCGGACGGGTTTGACGTCGCCGCCCGCGCAGAACGCGCGCTCGGAGTTGCTCGTCACGAGGACCGCGGTGACCTCCGGGTCGTCGCGCCACCGTTCCAGCGCGGTGCGTATGTCCCGGATCATCGACGGGCCCAGCGCATTGAGTGCGGCGGGCCGGTCGAGCTGCACCTCGCCGACACCGTCGGCGACGCGGGTTCGGATGAGCGACTCGTTCACGGGCGGGAGCCTACCGGGCGAATGCGACACCGGCGCGCGCGGAGCAGGTCAGTCCGGCGGGGGTGTCACCTCGCCGGTGAGGGGCCCCACGAGCATCCACCGGTGCCCGAACGGGTCGATGAGGGTGGCGTTGCGGTGTCCGTGCCCCTCGGAGATCCATCGTTCGACGGTGCCGCCGGCGGTGCGCGCTCGTTCGAGGACCGCGTCGGTGTCGTCGACGGGCAGCATCAGGCTCACCGACGTCGCACCACCGGCGGGTGCGGTCAGGCCCATCTCGGGGAACTCCTCGGCGAGGTACACCATGCCGGACGGGAAGCTCAGTTCTGCGTGTCCGAGCCGGCCGTCGGGGGTGAAGATCGGATCCCCCATCAGCGCCGCACCGAACGCCGTTGTGTACCAGTCGATCGCATCGCGTCCCCGCCCGACGGTGAGGTACGGCAGTGCGCCGGAGCGAGGAAAGACCGTGTCGTCGGGCATCGTCATCGGTTGTTCCTTCCCGCGCCCGGCCGGGCGCTCGCTCGTCAGGACGCCCGAGGAGGCTGCTGCAGCAGTGCCCACCGGCCGCTGCTCACCCGGAACGACGGCACGTCCGACATCGACACGACCGTCTCCCAGTTCCTCTCGTACCCGGTGTGGGCGATCCGCCAGCGATCGTCCTCGCAGAGCACGTACCGGTCGTGGTAGTGGGCCGAACCGCGCAGCACCATGCCGTCCTCCGGAACGATCACGGTGTCGGCGAGCAGCCACGTACCGGTCGCGGTGCGCCCGTCGTCGGACAGGTCGATCTCGGGATGGCTGCAGTGGTGTTCGGTGATCATGTGGACGCCGAGGGTGTTCTCGAGGAAGTTCACGAACACGTCGCGGGATTCGAAGCTCAGATGCTCCCCGTACACGGCGGTGGCCTCGGGAATCAGGGTGTCGGCGAGCTCGGACCAGGACTTCGTGTCGAGGGCCCTCGCGTAACGGAACTTGACGCGAGCAATCTGCTCGACCGCCGCCAGATCCATCGCCGACCTCCCGTGTCACCGCGTCTCCCCCTGCCAGGCTAGCCCGGATCACGACGGCACACCGTGCGATTCCCCGACTCGCCGACGCTCCTGATTGCAGTTCCGTCACAGCGACGTGCGTCGTGACGGAACCGCGATGTCCCTCCGAGCGCGCGCAGGCCCCGGCGCCGAGCACCCGGCAGATCGGTATACGCTCGTGCGCACACCAGCCGACCGGACGGAGAACGACGATCGTGACCGAACCCCACCGCATCCCCGTCGTGATCGGAGCCGCCGGCCTGCGATCGGGATCCGCGGGGGCGCCGGCCGAACCACGCGAACCCCTCGAGCTCGTCCACGATGCGGCCGCCGCCGCACTCGCCGATGCGGGAATCGACGCCCCGACAGCCGAAATCGACGCCGTACACGCGGTACGGACGGCCAGTTGGACGTACGACGACCTGCCGGGACTGCTGGCCGGCCGACTCGGTGTCACACCCGCCCTGACCGAGACCACACCGCTGGGCGGACACTGGCCCGCCGCGCTTCTCGACCGCGTCGCACGCGACATCGCCACCGGCGCCCGCACCACCGCGCTCATCGTCGGCGGCGAGAGCCAGGCCTCGGTGACCGCACTGCTGAAATCCGGTCGGAACCCGGCGACGCTCGGCTGGATCGCCGCCCCGGGTGGACCACCCGCGTTCGATCCCGACGATCTCGGCAGTCCCGCGATGCAACGCGCCGCGATGATCGCCCCGACCCGCGTCTACCCGCTGTTCGAGAATCGGTTCAGCCACGAGATCGGGCAGTCACGGGCCGAATCGATGCGCTGGTCGGCGACGATGTACGCCGCGTTCTCGCAACTCGCCGCCGCCGATCCCGCCGGATGGACACGCACACCGCGCAGCGTCGACGACATCCTCACCGTCGGCCCCGGGAACCGCATGGTCACCGATCCCTATCCGCTGACCGTCAACGCCATGCCGTTCGTCGATCAGGCCGCGGCCGTCGTCGTCACCTCGCTCGCGACCGCCCGGTCGCTGGGGGTCGCCGAGAACCGGATCGTGTACGTGTGGGGCGGCGCCGGCGCGACCGAACCGGTGGACGTGCTCGCCCGCGCTGAACTCGGCCGCTCCCCGGCACTCGCCGATGCGCTGCGACGGATGCTCGACGCCACCGGGCTCGCCGCCACCGACTTCGATGTCGTCGACGCGTACAGCTGCTTCCCGATCGTGCCGAAGCTACTCGTCGAGCACCTCGGTCTGCCCCGCGAGACCGTCCCGTCCGTGACCGGCGGGCACTCCTTCTTCGGTGGGCCTCTCAACAGCTACACGCTCCACTCGATCGTCTCCGCGACCCGTCGCCTGCGCGCAGGGGCACACCGCGCGCTGGTGCACGGCAACGGCGGGTTCCTCACCTACCAGCACGTCGTTGCGCTCGGCGCCGAACCCCACGTCGACGGGTACGTCGGCGATCCCGTCCCCGTGCCGATGGAGGCGACCGGCCCCGAACTCGCGCTCGACCACTCCGGCGAGGTCGAGGTCGTCACCGCCACCGCCGAGTACGGGCGTGACGGAGAACCGTCCGTCGGATTCCTCGTCGCGACCGCACCCGACGGCCGACGCGTCGCGGGACACACCGACCGGTCCGGGGCACGCATCCTTGCCGCGGGTGCAGATCTCATCGGGAAATCGCTGCACGTCACGGATACCGGAGGGTCGTTGCACATCGAGACCGTGTGAGCGACACATGATCGTGCGCAGCTGCATTCCCGCGGACCGAACTGCTTCCCGCGACGGCAATTGCAGACGCGGGAAGCAGTTCGGGCCGCGGGAACGGTTCGGGTCAGCCCAGTTGCTCGGCGAGTTCCATCCACTGTTCCTCGGCGGCCTCCCGCTCGGCCACCACCTTCCGCAGCTCCGCGTCGAGTTCCTGCAGTCGGGTGGGATCGGTCGCGGCCTCCGCCAGATCGTGGTGCAACTTCTCCTCGCGGTCGGTGAGTTTGCCGACGGCCCGCTCGAGCCGCGACAACTCCTTGCGGGCCGCGCGTTCGGCGGCGCCGTCGAGTCGGGGCGCCGCCGGCGCTGTATCCGCGTCCGCGCTCTTGCCCACCGTGGACGCCGACGACGGCACGTCGCCGTCCCCCATCGCCGCGCGCCGACGCAGATACTCGTCGATCCCGCCCGGGAGGTTGGTGAGCTTGCCGTCACCGAACAGCGCCCACGTCGAATCGCAGATGCGCTCGACGAGGTAACGGTCGTGGCTGATGACCACGAGGGTGCCCGCCCAGCCGTCGAGCAGATCCTCGAGCTGCTGGAGGGTGTCGATGTCGAGGTCGTTGGTGGGTTCGTCGAGCAGCAGCACGTTCGGTTCGGCCATGAGCACCCGCGTCAGCTGCAGACGGCGGCGTTCACCACCGGACAGATCACCGACGGGGGTGCGCTGCCGGGCAGGGGTGAACCCCAGCCGTTCGGCGAGCTGGCCGGCAGAGATCTCCTTGTCGCCCAATGTGATCCGCTCGGCGACATCCTGAACGGCCTCGAGCACCCGCATGTCGGTGGGTAGATCGTCGAGTTCCTGTCGCAGCCAACCGATCTCGACGGTCTGCCCCTGGATGCGGCGACCGGCAGCGGGTTCCCGTTCCCCGGCGAGGGTGCGCAGCAGCGTCGTCTTGCCCGATCCGTTGACGCCCACCAGACCGATGCGTTCGCCGGGGCCGAGCCGCCATGTCAGATCGCGGACGAGTTCGCGACCGTCCGGGGACGTCAACGTCGTGTCCTCGAGTTCGACGACCACGCGCCCGAGCCGGCGCTTCGCGAACGACGCGAGCGCCACCGAATCACGCGGCGGCGGCACGTTCGCGATGAGCGCTTCGGCTGCCTCCACGCGGTAGCGGGGTTTGGACGTGCGGGCGGGGGCGCCGCGACGCAGCCAGGCGAGTTCCTTGCGCGCCAGGTTGCGGCGACGCTCCTCCATCGCGTCGGCCTGCCGGGCGCGTTCGGCGCGCGCGAAGATCCAGTCGTTGTAGCCGCCGTCGTAGCTTTCGACCTTGCCGCCCACCACTTCCCACGTGCGGGTCGCGACGGTGTCGAGGAACCAGCGGTCGTGGGTGACGACGACGAGCGCGCTGCGCCGCGACAGCAGATGCTCAGCGAGCCACTGCACACCCTCGACGTCCAGATGGTTGGTGGGTTCGTCGAGGACCAGCAGGTCCAGTTCCTGCACGAGCGCTGCCGCGAGAGCGACCCGGCGACGTTCGCCACCCGACAGGCCGTCGACGATCGTGTCGAGCCCCAATCGGTCGATGCCGATTCCGGCGAGGACCGAACGGATCCGGGCGTCGCCCGCCCATTCGTGTTCCGCGACGCCGAGCGGCCCGAGTACGACGTCACCGACGGACGCACCGGCCGGCAACGTACCGCGCTGAGTCACGACGGCCATGCGGAGACCGCCGACGCGGCTCACCCGCCCCGAGTCGGGCTCCTCGAGTCCGGCGAGCACCTCGAGCATGGTGGTCTTGCCACCCCCGTTGAGGCCGACCACCCCGATGCGTTCGCCTTCGTTCACGCCGAGCGACACCGAGTCGAGTAGCGGCTTGATGCCGAAGGACTTCGAGACCTGTTCGAGGTTGATCAGATTCGCCACGTGGAGCGGATGCCTTTCCTGTGTCGCTGGTCCGCCGGTCTCGGCGGGGCCGCCGATCCGGCGGTGTGGGTCAGTGGTGGGTGCTGCGGGTGTGGTCGACGACGCGTGCCCCCGGAACCGGGCCCGACGCCGTCCGCACGGTGCGGCACACCCCCGCCCCCGCGAGTTCCGCGCCGACCGTCACCGCGGCGTGTTCGTCGTCGACGAGGAAGGCGCATGTCGGGCCCGACCCGGACACGATCCCGGCGAGGGCTCCCGCCTCGCGCCCCGCGCGCAGAGTGCGCCGCAACACCGGGTTCAACGACAGCGCCGCGGCCTGGAGGTCGTTGCCGAGCAGCGGCGCCAGTTCCCCCGCGTCGCCGCTTCCGAGGGCGTGCAGCAACGCGTCGGTGTCGCCGATCCGGTGCGGATCTCCCTGCTCGCGAAGCCGGTCGAGTTCTCGGAAGACCACCGGCGTCGACAGTCCGTCCTTGGCGAGCGCCAGCACCCAGTGGAACGTGCCGCGGCTGAGGACCGGCACCAGTTGCTCGCCGCGCCCGGTGCCGAGCGCGGTGCCGCCGTGCAGGCAGAACGGAACGTCGCTGCCGAGCTGTGCGGCCAGCTCGTCGAGGTCGGCACGGCTCGCACCCAGACCCCACAGGGCGTCGAGTGCGACGAGGGTCGCTGCGGCGTCGGCACTGCCGCCGGCCATCCCCCCGGCGACGGGAATGCCCTTGTCGATGGTGATCGCGACGTCGGGGGCGCGGTCGGCGCGGGCGGCGATCAGCTCGGCGGCGCGCCACGCCAGGTTCGAGGAGTCGGTGGGCACGGCCGCGGCGTCGGCGCCGCGGACCTCGACGCTCAGCGTGTCGGCCGGCGTGACGGTCACCTCGTCGTGCAGCGACAGCGCCTGGAAGACGGTGTGCAGGTCGTGATAGCCGTCCGGGCGCACCTCACCCACCGACAGGTGCAGATTGACCTTGGACGGGGCCCGCACGGTGACGGCGGACGGAACGACGGAAAGCACGGATACACAGCTTACCCGCCGAGGCACCGCCCCCAACCCCGACCGAGCGAACGGTACATCCGCTCGAATCAATCGAGCGAGCGATACGTTCGCTCAGCGGCGGGCGGAGCCCGCAGACACACGGAGACGGCAGGGCCGGCACCTCGAAAGGTGCCGGCCCTGCCGTCGAAGAGTGGGTGTCAGCCGATGACGGTGACGCCGGTGGCCTGCGGGCCCTTCTGGCCCTGGCCGATCTCGAAGCTCACGCGCTGGTTCTCCTCGAGGGTGCGGAAGCCGCGACCCTGGATCTCGGAGAAGTGCACGAAGACGTCGGCGGAGCCGTCAGCCGGGGCGATGAAGCCGAAGCCCTTTTCGCCGTTGAACCACTTCACAGTACCTTCAGCCATTGCTGTTCCTTCACTTGCAGGCGGGACGCGGGCGTCCCGTCTCGTCGGAGGACGGTCGTCCTCCGGGTCTGTCACTACACGGCTGAGACGATTCCGTGGTGGCTATCGCATCCGCTCGCAACCAGAAATGTGCGAGGGGTAAACCACGAACACACTACCTAACGACCAGGGACAAGTAGATCACAGAACCGTCGGCGATGCCACCGGAAGGTGATCCAGCGCTCAGCCTCCTCCGATTCCGGCGAGTCGCACGAAGGCTGCGGCGTCGAGTTTCTCACCTCGGGTGGATGGCTCGACCCCCGCCGCGACCAGCCGACGTTCGGCCTCGGCGGGCGAACCGGCCCAGCCACCGAGCGCCGCACGCAAAGTCTTGCGGCGCTGCGCGAATGCGGCGTCGACGACAGCGAACACGGACCTGCGGTGGATCTCGTCGACCGGCCACGGCGGCTGCGCATACCGGTCGATGCGCACGAGTCCCGACTCGACCTGCGGTACCGGCCAGAACACCGATCGGCCGACCGCACCGGCACGGCGGACGTCACCGAAGAACCTGGCCTTGACGCTGGGCACACCGTAGATCTTGGAACCGGGTGTCGCGGCCAGACGATCGGCGACCTCCGACTGGACCATCACCAATGCCGTACGCAGCGAGGGGAATTCTGCGAACAGATGCAGCAGCACCGGCACCGCCACGTTGTAGGGGAGGTTCGCCACGAGGGCCGTCGGAGTGACGGGCAGGTCGGCGGGCAACACCTTCATCGCGTCCATGTGGACGACGTCGAGCCGGTCGGCGAGTTCGGGTGCGCGCTGCCCGACGGTGGTGGGCAGGCGCTGCGCGAGCTTGGGATCGAGTTCGACGGCGACCACCCGGTCGACGACGTCGAGCAACGCGAGGGTCAGCGAGCCGAGTCCGGGACCGACCTCGAGCACGACGTCGTCGCGGCCGACACCCGCCGCCGACACGATGCGCCGCACGGTGTTGGCGTCGTGCACGAAGTTCTGGCCGAGTTGTTTCGTCGGACGCACCCCGAACTCCTCCGCGAGAGCACGGACCTCTGCGGGTCCGAGCAACGCGGCGAGGCCGCGCGGAGAAGCCGGGGTGGCGTCGGGGTCGTCTGAGGGCACGAGCAGAACCTAGCGCACTGCCGGCGCCGTCATGACGAGCATCGGATCAGCGGAGTCCGAGCTTGCTGGTGCACGAGGGCCACGCGCCCCAACCCTGGGTCGCCTGCACCTTCTCGGCGATCGCGATCTGCTGTTCGCGGGAGGCGAGGTCGGCGCGCGGCGCGTACTCGGTGCCACCGAACGCGGCCCACGTCTGCTGCGTGAACTGCAGGCCGCCGTAGAAACCGTTGCCGGTGTTGATCGCCCAGTTACCGGTCGACTCGCACTGCGCGATGGAATCCCACGTCGACGCACGCCCGGAGGCGGGAACCGCCGGCTTCGGCTGGGTGCCGACCCGCACCGTGGCGGGCTGCGGTTCGGTCAGGATCTCGGAGGCGGTCTCGGTGCGACCGACCTCGACACCGTTGACGGTGTGCACATCGAACGTGACGGAACGCTCACCGGGAACGCCGGGATCGTCGACGACGGTCTCGCCCTCGAGCATGTTCGGGTCGTCGACACGGTTCTCGGGCGCGGGGAGCGGCTGGGTCTCGGTGCGCGACTCGATGCGGTCGCGGGTCACGACGACGTCCATACCCTCGACGAGGGGGGTGTCGACGGCGGGGGTGACGCTGTCCGCCTGTTCGAGACGAGCTCCGTGCGCCTCGAGGAACGCACCGACCGTGGGTGCGGCGAGCCGGATGGGGTTCGCCGGGAGTCCGTTGTCCGCGTAGTTGACGGTCTTGGGATTGACGACCTCGAGGTCGGTGCCGTCGAGCGGGAGACGGTGCGAACGCGACGCGGAGACGTACACGTCGTCGCCGAGGCGGAACTGCGCGAGTGCCTCGTCGACGGTCAGTGCGGTGGTCCACACGGTGCGGTCCTCGCCGTCGACGCTCAGCCGCACCTCGCGTGCCTGCCGCAGCACGATGGTGTCGCCGTCGGAGACGGATGCGTCGAGGGCCGGGGCGACGACGTCGTGTTCGTCGACCTCGTAGCCGGCGGCGGCGAGGATGTCGCCGACGGTGGAACTCATCGTGCCGAAGGCGCGCTGCTCTCCGTCGACGTCGAGGGTGAGGTTCTTGTGCTTGACGAGTGCGGTGATCCCGCCTGCCGCGATCACCAGGAACAGCACGGCGACCACGGAGAACAACAGCGGCGATTTCACTCGGTTGATCTTGGTGAAAGGTGACACAACATTTCCAGACAGACGGCAACTTCGATCACGGCACGGTAACGAACCGGCATTGATCTGACAACTCCACGTCGCCTACCTGGGATTACTTCCTTTTCGACTGCGTCACAATTCGTGATTTTCCATTCCGGTCGCGGCTGATACAAAAGTCCGAGAATCGGAATATTCGGACGTCGGCACGACGCGGAACGAACCGGGGGCGGACCCCGCGAGTCATCGCAGGATCCGCCCCCGGTTCGCCGGCGGTACCGTCAGGCCGCGGTCGCGACCCCCGCGCCGCGCGACCGCACCCGGGAAAGGAACCGGTCGGCCGAGAGCCCACCGGCACCGACGGCGGCGAGCAGCAGAGATCCGACACCGAGGACGAGGACCAGTTCGTAACCACCGTCACCGACGTAGAGGCCGTTGCCGCCGTGCACGAACGCGAAGGCGCCGAGCATCTGCAGGAACAGCAGGACACCGACGGCCGGAACGAACAACCCCGCGACCAGCGCGATGCCGCCGAGGATCTCGAGCCATGTCGCGACGAACGCGCTCACCGCGGGCGCGGGGATGCCCATCCCGTCGAACGCCGCGGCGGTACCGTCCTGCCCCCACACGGTGAGTTTCTGCAGACCGTGGACGAGGAAGACGATGCCGATTCCGAGTCGCGCAATCAGGATTCCGATGTCGCGCACGAGGGTGTTGCCCATGTTCGTTGAACCTTCCGATCGGGTGACCGACCACCCTTTATGGTTGACGATTCAACAATTTAGCAGCAGCTTGTTGTAGCTTCAACCAACTGGTCGTGCCACCCGATCCGGGCGACGCCCCTCGAACGCCTCGCCGAGCAGCCGCCGCACACCCACCCGCGTGACCTCCCGCGGATTGGGATACGCCCGCTCCGTCGCGAGACGGGCCACTTCGTCGAGGTCGGCCTCCCGCAACCCCAGATCGGCGAGGGCGACGGGACCACCCGCGGCCGCGACCAGGTCGTAGACGCCGGTCGCGGCGTCCTCTGCGTCGAGCGCCGTCGCGATGCGCTCCATCACGTCGGGCACCGACGGCGCGTTGTACGCCATCACGTGCGGCAACATCACGGTGTGCGTCGATGCGTGCGGCAGATCGAACGATCCACCCAGCACATGACACAGCTTGTGGTGCAACCCCATTCCCACGGACGCCAGGCACGTTCCGGCGAGCCACGCCGCGAGCAGCAGATCCGATCGGCCCTCGAGATCGACACCGTCCGCGCCCAGCGCCGGCACCCCGCGGCCGATTCCGGCGACCGCCTCGAGCGCCAGGGTGTCGACGATCGGATTGGCGTGCTCCGCGTACAGCGCCTCCACCGCGTGCGCGAGCGCGTTGATCGCGCTCGTCACCGCCATCGGCACCGGCATGGACGCCGTGAACTCGACGTCGTAGACAACCGTCTCCGGAAGGATGTCGGGAGACGACCGCGTCGTCTTCACTCCGTCCGCCGTCTCGCCCAGCACCGGGGTGACCTCCGACCCCGCGTACGTGGTGGGCAGGATCACCTGGTCGGCGCCGGTGCGCACCGCCAGCGCCTTCGCCAGACCGGTCGTCGAGCCACCCCCGACCGCGACGACGACGTCCACGTCGTACTCACCCGCGATCCGCAGCGCCTGCTCGGTGACATCGACCGGTGTGTGCATCCGCGCACCGTCGAACCGCGCCACCTGCAGCGACCCCAACGCGCGTGCGACGAGGTCGGCCTGCGGGCGCACGTGGTCGCCGCCGAGCAACAACGCCCGCGACGCACCGAGCCGGCGCACCTCGTCGGCAACCTTCGCCGCCGCACCCACGCCGAAGAGGACCCGTGCCGGCTGTGCCGTGTAGACGAAGCTGCGCATGCGCCCAGAGTCTCACGCCGACCACCCGCGCGCGGGTGGAGTTCACGGAAGTCCGTACACCCGTTCGGCGTTCGCGGTGGTCGCCGCGGCGAGCAGGTGGGCGTCCTCACCGCGCAACTCGGCGAGGGCGCGCACCGTGTACGGCAGACAGTACGACTCGTTGGGCGCACCGCGGAACGGATGCGGCGTCAGGAACGGCGCATCCGTCTCCACCAACACCTGCTCGCGGGGAACGAGCGGCGCGGCCTCACGCAACGCCTTCGCGTTCTTGAAACTGACGGTGCCGGAGAAACTCAGCACGTACCCGGCGTCGACGCAGGCGCGCGCCGTCTCCGGACCCGACGAGAAGCAGTGGAAGATCACGGTCTCCGGCGCTCCCTCGTCGTGCAGCACCCGCAGCAGCTCGTCGTCGGCGTCACGGTTGTGGATCATCAGCGGCTTCCCCAGCCGTTTCGCGAGGTCGATGTGCCAGCGGAAACCCTCCTCCTGTTCGGCGGGTTCGGCGCACCCCTCGAGTTTGCCGGGCCAGTACAGATCCAGGCCCGTCTCCCCCACCGCGACGCACCGCGGGTCGGCGGCGAGCCGTTCGATCTCGCCGCGGGTCGCGTCGTCGAGAGTATTCGCCCGGGTCGGGTGGATCGCGACGGCCGCGAACACCCGCTCGTCCCAGTGTGCGGCCCGCGCGGCGAACCGCGCCGCGTCCAGGTCGTCGGCGACGGTGACGACCCGCTGCACCCCCACGGCCGCGGCCCGGTCGACGATCGCCGCGACACCCGCGGCGTCCGCGGCGCCGCACGCATCGAGGTGCGTGTGGGCGTCGACGAGTGGTTCGAGCGGCTGCGGGGCTTCGGGCGCGGGACGAGTTCTGCTCACGACATATAAAGTAATGGTCACCATGACTGCCGCTGACTCTTCCCGCCCGCCGTACTACATCACGACTGCGATCGCCTACCCCAACGGCGCACCGCACATCGGGCACGCCTACGAGTACATCTCCACCGACGCGCTCGCGCGGTTCAAGCGCCTCGACGGATTCGATGTCCGGTTCCTCACCGGCACCGACGAACACGGCCTGAAGATGCAGCAGACGGCGGCCAAGGAAGGCATCCCCGTCACCGAACTCGCGGCGCGCAACTCCGACGTGTTCGAGGCGATGGACAAGCGTCTGAACATCTCGTACGACCGGTTCATCCGCACCACCGACGCCGACCACCTCGAGGCGAGCAAGGCAATCTGGCAGCGCATGGTCGACGCCGGCGACATCTACCTCGACACGTACGCCGGTTGGTACTCGGTGCGCGACGAGGCGTTCTACACCGACGCCGAGACCACCGCGCAGGCCGACGGGTCGCGCATCTCCACCGAGACGGGCACACCCGTCGAATGGACCGAGGAGTCCACGTACTTCTTCCGGTTGTCCGCCTACCAGGACAAGCTGCTGAAACTGTACGAGGACCAACCCGAATTCATCGCCCCGGCCACGCGGCGCAACGAGATCGTCAGCTTCGTCTCCGGCGGACTGAAGGACCTGTCGATCTCGCGGACCACGTTCGACTGGGGTGTTCCGGTCCCCGACCACCCCGACCACGTGATGTACGTGTGGGTGGACGCGCTGACCAACTACCTCACCGGTGCCGGCTTCCCGGACACCGACCCCGACGCGTACCGCCGCTACTGGCCCGCAGATCTGCACATCATCGGCAAGGACATCACGCGGTTCCACACCGTGTACTGGCCCGCCTTCCTCATGTCGGCCGGCCTCGACCTGCCCCGCCGCGTGTTCGTCCACGGGTTCCTGTTCAACAAGGGCGAGAAGATGTCGAAGTCGGTCGGCAACGTCGTCGACCCCCTCGAGATGGTCGAGCGATACGGCCTCGACCAGTTGCGGTTCTTCCTGCTGCGGGAGATCTCGTACGGACAGGACGGCAGCTACAGCCACGAGGCCATCACCACCCGCATCAACGCCGATCTCGCCAACGACCTCGGCAACCTGGCACAGCGATCGCTGTCGATGGTCGCGAAGAACCTCGACGGTGTCGTCCCGGAACCCGGCGCGTTCACCGCCGACGACGAGGCGCTGCTCGCGCAGGCCGATGCCCTGCTCGAGAAGGTCCGCGCAGAGTTCGACGTGCAGGCCATCCATCTCGGACTCGAGGCGATCTGGCACGTCCTCGGCGAAACCAACCGCTACTTCTCTGCGCAGCAGCCGTGGGTGCTGCGCAAGACCGATCCTGCCCGCATGGCGACGGTGCTGTACGTGACACTCGAGGTCGTGCGCATCGTCGGTGTGCTCGTGCAGCCGGTGATGCCCGATTCGGGTGCGAAGATCCTCGACCTCCTCGGCCAGGCCCCGAACGCGCGGGAGTTCACCGCCGTCACCACCCGGCTCGCGCCGGGCACCGAACTGCCCGCACCGTCGCCGGTGTTCCCGCGCTTCGTCGACGACGAGGACTGAACCTCCGCGCTCCGCAGGGATGGGTGAGCCTCCGGCTCCGCGGGGATGGGGTGAGCCTCCGGCTCGCTGAGCGAACGTACCGTCCACTCGAATCAATCGACTGGGTGTACCACTCGCTCAGGAGGTGGGGCGCGGGTGACGGCGGTGAGGGCGCCGGTGCGTGAGCCGCTGGGTGCGAACGTGTCGGTGCCCTCGGCCACACTCTGCGGCATGGCGACCGAGGGAACATACATTCGAACGTCCGACATCCGGCCCGACGCGCTGCTCGTCGAGCTGACCGGCGCGTACGAGCGAGGGTGGCAGCCCGCCGACGTCCTGCACATCACCGCCGACGGGGGCGATGCCGCCGACGTCCCCCTCGCGGCGGCCGCGGTGCTCTTCGAGGCGACACTCAGCGGTGCCGCCGACCGCGCCCCCACCGACTGGGTGGAGCAGCTCCGCACCATCGCCGACCGCCATCCGGTGGCCGTTCCCGTCACCGCCCACCCGGACGATTTCGGCGCCGGCCTCCGCGCGACACTCCCGAACGCGACGCGGTACCGCATCGACGGATTGGCCTTCACCTGGAAGTACCTGCCCCGATTCGCGCGGCTGACACCACCGCCGTCGCAGTGGCCGCACCATCGCTCCGCCCCCGACGGCACCGCCGCACCCGCACCCGACCCTCGCATCCTCGACCGCATCCGCGGGTTGCTGTCGAAGGCCGAGTCCACCGACTTCCCCGACGAGGCGGAGGGCGCTCACCGCGAAAGCGCAGGAACTGGTGACGCGGTACTCGGTGGGTGCCGCGCTGCTGGCCGGCCCGTCCACCACCGCGCACGTCCGCGGCCGGCGCCTGCATCTCGAAGGCCCGTACATCCGGGAGAAGGTCCTGCTGCTCACCGCCATCGGCGACGCCAACCGGGTGCGCACCGTGTGGTTCACGCGGGTGCGGATCGCGACGGTCGTGGGGTCCGTCGTCGACCTGCAGCAGGTCGAGATGCTGTTCGCGTCCCTGCTGGTCCAGGCGACGCGGGCGGTGTCCGCCGCCGACACCGCCGGTCGGCGTGGTGGCGCGACAGCGTCGTTCCGACGCGCCTTCCTCACGGGTTTCGCGGCGCGCATCGGCGAACGTCTGCGCGCGGCGGATGCCCGCGCGACCGCCGGGGCAGCCGCCGACGCGCAGATCCCCGTCACGGAACTCGCACCGATTCTGGCGCGCCGATCGGACGAGGTGGACGCCGAGTTCGCCCGACTGTTCCCCACCACCCGCACCGCCCGCAGTCGCGGTGTCGACGCGGACGGTTTCCACGCCGGCCGTGACGCCGCCGACTCGGCGACACTCACTCCCGGCGACCACCCCCTGGCGCGGTGAGGCACACTTCACATCGACGACTGTCACGTTTCCGGCCCGCGCGGTGTCCCATCGACGAACGGTCGACACACGACGCACTGGAGGGAAACAGCGATGAGCGCACGCAAGCATGTGGTGGTCGTCGGAGCCGGATACGCCGGGATGCAGGCCGCGAACCGGCTGCTGTCCCGGCACACCGACATCGATGTGACGGTGGTCAATCCGCGGCCGGTGTTCGTGGAGCGGGTGCGGCTGCACCAGGTCGCGGCGGGAACCGGCAGCGCCACACACGACCTGGTGGATCTGCTGCATCCGCGCGCGGCGCTGCGCGTCGCGAGCGTCGTCCGTGTCGGTGAGGACGTCGTCGAACTCGACGACGGCGCGGCGGTGCGGTTCGACGCGGCCGTGTACGCCGCGGGCAGCGGACCCGGTGTGCCGGAGGTGCCCGGCGGCGACCGCGCGTACTCGGTGTCCGATCTCGACTCCGCGACCGCGCTGCACGATGCGCTCACCTCGCTCCCCGACGGATCCGCGGTGACGGTCGTCGGTGCGGGGGCGACGGGAACGGAGGTGGCGAGCGAACTCGCCGAGAGCCACCCGCAGCTCACCGTCACCCTGGTCGGTGACGCCGGAGCGGGGCTGCCCGACCGAACCCGCCGCTACCTGCACCGGACGCTGACGTCGCTCGGCGTGCGGCTGCGTGCCGGTACCGTCACCGGCATCACCGACGACGCAGTGCTTTTCGACGACGGAACCACCGCCGCATCCGACGCGACGGTGTGGGCGGGCGGCTTCGCTGTGCCCGATCTCGCCCGCCGCAGCGGCCTCGACGTCGACGAGGCGGGACGGCTGCTGGTCGACACGACCCTGCGCGTGCCGGGCCGCAGGCGCCTCGTCGGGGTCGGTGATGCCGTGCGCGTCGACGCCCACGACCACATCCGGATGAGCTGCCAGGCCGCGATGCCGCTCGGCAGGCACGGAGCCGACACGGTCGCGGCGCTGCTGCACGACCGCGAACCCGCACCGTTGTCGTTGCGGTTCGTGGCGCTGTGCCTGTCGCTCGGCCGGCGCCACGGCGCGGTGCAGGTCGTGCGCGCCGACGACACTCCCCGCGACCTGGTGGTGACGGGCCGCGCCGGAGCGCTCGGCAAGGAGACGGTGGTGCGGAGCACGGTGTGGGACATCCGGCGCACGGGACGCAAGCGCGCCGCGCGAACAGCGGAATCATCCTCGCCCACAAAAGAATTCGATGCGGCGGGCGAGCGGTGAGCGCTCCCGACGACCACAGCGCCGATGTGTTCGTCCGTCACCGCGGCCTGCTGTTCTCCATCGCCTACGAGATCACGGGCAGTGTCGCCGACACCGAGGACGTGCTTCAGGACAGCTACCTGCGGTGGGCGAGAGTCGATCCCGCCACCGTCGATGATCCCCGCGCGTACGCCGCGCAGATCGTGACCCGGCAGGCGCTGAACGCGTTGCGCGCGGCGCAGCGGCGACGCGAGGACTACGTGGGGCCGTGGCTGCCCGAGCCCCTGCTCGCGATGCCCGACGGCACCGACTCCGTCGAGCTCGCCGAGTCGGTGTCGATGGCGATGCTGTTGGTGCTCGAGACGCTCGGCCCCACCGAACGCGCCGTGTTCGTGCTGCGCGAGGTGTTCGGGTTCGGGTACCGGGAGATCTCCGAAACCGTGGGCCGCACAGAACAGTCCGTGCGACAGATCGCGCACCGCGCACGCGCGCACGTGCAGACCCGACGGCGCCGGTTCACACCGGCGAGCGACGAGACCACCCGCATCGTCGGCGAATTCTTCACGGCCGTCACGACCGGCGACCTCGACACGCTGGTGACGATGCTCGCACCCGACGCCGTGTACGTCGCCGACGGCGGCGGTCGGGCGACGGCGGCGCGCGTACCGATCCACGGTGGCCGCACCCTGGCCCGACTGTTCGCCGGGATGATCCGGAAGCCGCTGCCGGACATGACGATCGAGGCGGCCGAGGTGAACGGGCTTCCCGGAATGATGGTGTTCTCCGCGGGGAGACTCGACCTGGTGTTCGCGTTCGGGATCGACGACGGGCTCGTCACCACCGTGTACGCGATCCGCAATCCCGACAAGCTCGCGCACCTGCATCGCGACGCCCACCTGACCCGCGACCCGCACGGGAGGCCGTGACAAGCTGGACGCATGCGTATCGAACGACTCGGACGGGGAGGCACCGTCGCCCAGGTCCTCGCCGGCCTCGATGCCCGTGCCCGCCGGTCGGGGCTGCCCGCACCGGCGGCCCTGACCGGTGAGTGGTTCGGGTGTGCCGCCGTGATCGCACCGTCCCTGGCGACCGCCGCGGTGCCGCCGTCGCACGCGTTCGAGTCCGCGCGGGTACGTCCCGGTACCGGCGCACGGCGCCCCGGCGGCCCGGTGATCGGCGGCGGCTGGATCGGGTATCTCGCCTACCCGGACGGGAGTGGTGCGGCACCGTCGTTGCCGGCCGCGGCCGGTGGGTGGACGGATTCGGTGCTGCGTCTGGATCTCGACGGGTGCTGGTGGTACGAGGCGCTGACCGACGAGCCGTGTCCGCGCGATGTGGCCGCGACCGTCACGGACGGAACCGTCACCGGCAGCACCCCGACGGTCGGCGCCGCATGGCACATCGACTGGTCCGCACCCGACCCCACCGAACACCGGCGCGGCGTCGAGAGCTGTCTCGACGCGATCCGGGCGGGCGAGGTGTATCAGGCGTGCGTGTGCACCCGGTTCACCGGACGATGGTCCGGCGACCCGCTCGGTTTCTTCGCCGATGCGGTGACCCGGACCTCCCCCGCCCGCGCCGCGTACGTCGCGGGACCGTGGGGTGCCGTGGCGTCGCTGTCGCCGGAGCTGTTCGTGTCGCGGCACGGCCGTCGGCTGCGGTCGAGTCCCATCAAGGGCACGGTGCCGCGGACCGCCGATCCCGCGGAACTCCGCGCATCGGTCAAGGATGTCGCCGAGAACATCATGATCGTCGATCTGGTGCGCAACGATCTGGGTCGCGTCGCCGACACCGGCAGCGTCACCGTCCCCGAACTCCTGACGGTGCGTCCCGCCCCCGGGGTGTGGCATCTGGTGTCGACGGTCGCCGCGACCGCCCGCGCGGGCACGTCCGTGCGCGAACTCCTCGATGCCGCGTTCCCGCCGGCGTCGGTGACGGGTTGCCCGAAGATCCGGGCGCGCGAGCTGCTGCAGCGGTGGGAACCGCACGCCCGCGGTGTGTACTGCGGTGCTGTCGGCATGTCCGGGCCCCTGGCCGGTCTCGAACTGAACGTGGCGATCCGCACCGTCGAGTTCGGTCCCGACGGCAGCTGCGCGCTGGGGGTGGGCGGCGGGATCACCGCCGATTCCGATCCGGACGCCGAGTGGCGGGAATGCCTCGACAAGGCCGCGAGCATCGTGCGGTTGCCGTCGCGGTCAGCACACCTCACGGGCGGGGTCCGGTAGGTTCAGCCCGATCAGCAGATCGCGGACCCGCCCGTCCGTGGCCGTGCAGATCCGGTCGACGACCGCGTCGGCGTCGAGCGACCACGATCGCAGCACGCCGTCGCCGCCGGCCGCGACGAGAGTGCCGTCGGTGCGGAACCTGACCTGCCACCGTCCCACTCCCGTGTCGGTGACCGGCCCACCGACTTCCCGCATCGCGTCGGGATCGGTGATGTCCCAGAGGCGGACGGTGCCGTCGTCGCTGCCGCTGACGATGCGGGTGCCGTCCGGGGACACCGACACCGAGTACACCGTTCCGGTGTGACCGCGCAGCGGTGTCGCCCGGGCGACGAAGTTTCCGTCGGCGTCCCGATCCCACACCAGCACGTCGTGGTCGTCGCCGCCGGTGGCCAGGACGGTCCCCGTGTCGTCGAAGGACACCCCGTTGACACCGGAGGTGTGGCCTCCGGTCACCGACACCGGGCGGGGCGCGGCACGGTCGTCGATGTCCCACGCATACACGTATCCGTCGGCGCTGGTCACCACGAGGCTGCGCCCGTCCGGCGCGATCGCGGCGCTGCGCACCAGGTTGGTGGGGCCGGACAGCGGCGGCGCCCACGGGACCGGTGCCGCGGGGTCGGACAGATCCCACATCCGCACCGAATGGTCGTCGCTGCCGGTGACGAGGGTGCGGCCGGCCGGGCCGAACGCGAGAACGGACGTGAAGCGGGTGTCCAGTTCCAGGGTGGCCAGCGGCGACGGCGACGCCGGGTCCGCGACATCCCACAGTCGCACGCCGCCGCCGGACGTCGCCGCGGTGGCGAGGACGGTGCCGGACGGCGACAGCGCCGACACGTATCCGCCGCCGAGCGGCCGCGGCAGATCCAGCCGACCGGCGCGGTGCCATCCCGCGTCGTCGACCCGCCACAGATTGACCACCGAACCGTAGCTGCCGGTCGAGACCAGGGTTCCGTCCCGGTTCGCGGACGGCAGGGTCAGCGCGCTGTGCGAAACCGGCACCCGGTCCTGCGGCATCGTCCAGATCCGCAGGTTCGCGTCCTGGCCGCCGGTGATGACGGTGCGCCCGTCCGGGGTGACGGTCAGGGTGGGGACACCGCCGCCGTGCCCGGTCAGCGAGGGAGTGAGCTCGTCGAGGGCCCGATCGGCCAGGTCGATCGTCCACATCTTCGCGGTGCCGTCCCACGACGCACTGACCAGTGTGTTCTCGCCGGGCACGAAGGAGATGTTCCACACTCCACCGGTGTGGGCGCGGATGGACGGCCCGATCTGCCGGACCGCCCGCGGATCGGACGTGTCGAACAACCACAGGTTTCCGTCGTCGCTGCTCGCGGCCAGCATGCTCCCGTCATCGTTGAAGCTCACCGAGTGCGCGACGTCCCCGAACCCGGTCAGGGGCGCACCGAGCGGCACGGGGTGACGCTGATCCGCGACGTTCCACAGCCGCACCGTCCGATCGTCGCTGGAGGTGGCGAGCACCGACCCGTCCGTCCGGAACGCGACGGTGCGCACCGCGCCGTCGTGCTCGTGCAAGGTGGTGACGGGGAACGCTCCGCTGCGCGGTGCGGAGGTGTCGACGAGCGCGACCGCGCCGTCGTCGTAGGGTACGGCCAGCACGCGACCGTTCGGGGAGTACCGCACGTTGTGGACGGTGCCGTGCGAGAACATCCGATCCTCGAGCACGACGTGCGGCGCCGTCCGGTCGGTGACGTCCCAGATCCACACCCCGCCGTTGCCGCCGCCCGCCGCCAGGTATCGGCCGTCGGGACTGAACGACACCGACGCCATGTAGTGCGCGGCCGACACGAGAGGTTCCCCGACCTGCCCGATCTCCCCGGTCAACGACCACAATCGGACGGTGCCGTCGTCGCTGGCCGACGCGAGCGTCGCGCCGTCCGGCGCCACCGCCACACCGTAGATCGGTCCGTCGTGACCGGACACGACCCGCGCGAGCGGTGTCCCCTGGGTTTCGATGAGCCGCGAGTAGGCGACGTCGCTGCCGGGGCGCATCAGCGTCGCGGCGAGCGCGAGCCGCGCCGACGTCGTCGGGTCGTCCGCCCGCAGCGAGTCCGCCAACGTGACGACCTGCTGGAACTGCGCGGCGCTGCGCTCGTCCTCCGCCTGGTTCTTCCCCACCCACGCCAGCGCACCCATCACCAACGCGATGATCGTCAGCAGCGACAGCGCCGCGACGGCGCCGCCGCGACGCCACACCTGCCAGGTGATCTGGCGGCGGGACGCGGCGAGGAACTCCATCGCCGTCGGGCTGATCGCCGAGTAGGCGAGCTCCGCCGGATGCCCGAGCCGCGCATCCTGCTCGGCGAGCAGATCCATCCGTCCACGCTGGTAGAGCAGGCTGCTGGTGCGCCCGTTCTCGAGCCAGTCCGCCGCGTCGGACTCGATCTGCTGACGCGACGCCGCGTAGGCGCGGTCCTCCTGCACCCACGAGCTCAACCGCGGCCACGCCTCGATCACCGCGTCGTGGATCAACTCGACGCTGTCGGCGTGCGCGACCAGCACCCGCGCCGACACGAAATGGTCGACGACCCGGCGGGCCGCCTCCCGATCGTGGCCGCCGACCGCGACGAGCCGCTCGAGGGGACGCGCGATCTTCACGTCGGTCCCCGTGTTCGTCACGTACACCAGGTGCACCAGGATGGACCGGGCGATCTCACGGTCGCTCTCGCCGAGTGCCGACCATGCCCGCTCGGCGCTGGCCGCGACCGAGCCGCGCACACCTCCGGTGGCCCGGTAGTCGGCGACCGTGAGGGTGCCGCCGCGGCGGGTGTCCCACATGGTGTCGAGCAGATGCGACAGCAGCGGCAGCTCCGCGCCGCTGACCTCACCGGGTGCGAGTACTCCGAGGTCGTGCAGGATCAGGTCGACGAGACCGGCCTCGAGCCGGACCCCCATGGTCCGCGCGGGCACGGTGATGACCTCCACGAGGTCGTCGCGGTCGAGGGGCCGCACCGTCTTGCTGCGCTTCTCCAGTGCGCGGGCCGACACCGGATACCGCACCGCCCGGTCGTAGAAGTCCGACCGCATCGTCGCGACGACCATCGCGGGGGCGTCGCCGTCCCGCGCGGTGGACATCGTCTCGAGCAGGTCCAGGAACCGTGTGCGCTCCTCCCGGTCGGTGCACTGCGTGAACAGTTCCTCGATCTGGTCGACGACGACCATCAGCACCGACGCGTCGGACTGCTGTGCCCGGGCGCGTACGGCGGCGTGCACGGCGCACCGGTCGGTGAGGTCGGCGACGTCGGCGAGCGTGGGGATCGCGTCGGCGACGCGGTCGATCGGCGCCGATCCGGGTGTGAACACGACGGGTGTGCAGTCACCGGCCCCGCAGATCGACGGGATGGCGCCGGCCTGCACGAGGGAGGATTTGCCGACTCCCGACGCGCCGGTGACGATGACCGGTCCCTGCCCGTGGGTGCCGACGATGATGTCCACGAGGGTGCGGACGCTCTCGGCGCGCCCGAAGAACATCCGCGCGTCGCCCTCCCGGTACGGGGCGAGTCCCTTGTAGGGGCGCAGACCCGCGGGCACCGTCTGCGGGGTCTTCTCCGACGATCGGGCGGCGCCGGTCTCACCGCGCGCGGCGGTCCACCAGCCCTCCCACTGTTTGAGCGAGTACAGGCCCGGTGCGGGCGGTTCGATGTTGAGGGTGCGGGCGGCCCGGATGAGGCTCACGAGAACGGGACGCACCGATTCGAAGCTCGCGGGCAGGCGCTTGCCGCTGCGCCAGTCGCTGATCCGCTGCACCGACACCGAGCGGTCGCTGCCGACCGACCGGGACACCGCGGCGGCCTCCGATACGACCTTCTTCAGGGCGGGTCTGCCCGCGGCCGCGAACAGGGTGCGCAGCTGGTCGGCGAAGAATCGCCGCTGCTCGTCACCGCGCTGTCCGTTGTCGTCCGTCATCGGTGTTCCGCACCCTTCCACGTCCCGTTCCGCGGAGTTGCGACGCTCCGATCATCCGCAGCGGAAAAAATCCTCACCGCTGTTGACCTGCGATGATACCGGTTCGGCGGAGTGTGTTTGTTGGCGAGCACAACGAGGCCCGGAACAGTGGTGGACACGGCGAGCCCAACCTCGCCTCAGGGCGCGTCCTCCGCGCCGGCCGGAACTGACGAGGGGTAGTTCCCACCGGCGCGGAGGAACCCCCGGTTCCGCCGCCCCGGCAGACGCTCAGGCGCGTTCGTCCGGCTTCTGGAGCACACCCTCGCCGAGCAGGAACGGATCCCGGTCGAGATAGGCCTTCGTCTCCCGCGCGATCATCCCGGACAGCAGGAGCAGCCCGATCAGGTTCGGCAGGGCCATCAACCCGTTCATCACGTCGGAGAAGTTCCACACCACTTCGAGCTCGGTGGTCGCGCCCACGTACACGACGAGGACGAACAGCACGCGATACGGCACGACACCGCCGCGGCCGACGAGCCGTTCGGTGCAGCGCTCCCCGTAGTACGACCAGCCGAGGATCGTGGAGAAGGCGAAGAAGACCACCGAGATCGCCACGATCCAGTTGCCCCAGTCGCCGCCGAGTCCCTCCGCGAACGCGACGGACGTCATGGTCGCGCCCTCCGCACCGGACTTCCAGGCGCCGGTCGTGATGATGACCATGCCGGTGAAGGTGACCACGATGATCGTGTCGATGAACGTCTGCGTCATCGACACCAGACCCTGACGCACCGGGTGGGTGGTCTGCGCGGCGGACGCGGCGATCGCGGCGCTGCCCATGCCGGACTCGTTGGAGAAGATGCCGCGCGCCACCCCGTAGCGCAACGCCACCATGAAAACCGACCCGATGAAACCGCCCGTCGCGGCGGTGCCGGTGAAGGCGTCGGCGAACACCAGCGCGAACGCGCCGGGCAGTTCGGAGATGTTCAAGGCGAGCACGATCACACCGGCGCCCACGTAGAGCACGATCATCGCCGGCACGAACCCGGCGGTGACCCTGCCGATCGACTTGATGCCGCCGAGGAGCACCGCCGCGGCCAGCACCATCATGACGGCGCCGCTGCCCCACGCCGGGATTCCGAACGTGTTGTCGAGCTGCGTCGCGACGGTGTTGGCCTGTGTCATGTTGCCGATGCCGAAGCTCGCGAGCACCGCGAAGACCGCGAACATCAGGCTCAGCACCAGCCCGAACCGGTTCGGGATCGCACGCGCCAGGTAGTACTGCGGGCCACCGCTCTGCTCACCCTTCGCGTCGGTGGTGCGGTACTTGACCCCGAGGAACGCCTCCGAGTACTTGCTGGCCATGCCGACGAGACCGGTGATCCACATCCAGAACAGCGCGCCGGGTCCACCGAAGTAGATGGCGGTGGCGACACCGGCGATGTTGCCGACACCGACCGTCGCGGCGAGCGCCGTCGTCAGCGCCTGGTACTGCGAGATGTCGCCCTCGGTGGCACCGGGATCGCGGCGCGTGATCAGGCCGAGCCGCAACGCCGGCCCGAGCTTGCGGAACTGCAGACCGCGCAGCCGCACAGTCAGGACCAGACCGGTGCCGAGCAGCAACGGGATCAGCAGGAAGGGACCCCACACGATCTGCGCGACCTCGACCAGGAAGTCGTTCACTGCGTTCTCCTACCCGTAGACGGAACCGGGAGAGTGTACGTCCGTGCCCCTCGGGTGCGCGGGACGCGCCTGAACGTCCGCGTTCAGGCGCGTCGTGCCGCGAGCACCGTGTCGTACAGTTCCTTCTTCGACACACCACCGGACGCCACCTGTGCGCACGCGTCCTTGAGGCGCACACCGTCGGCGACCAGCCGCTCCACCTCGTCGACCAGATCCTCCGGGTCCGTCTCCTCCGGTGTCGCGCCGGCGAGCACCACCGTGATCTCGCCGCGCGCACCGTCGACCGCCCACTCGGCGAGTTCGGCGAGGGTGCCGCGGCGCACCTCCTCGTACGTCTTCGTCAGTTCCCGGCACACCGCGGCGCGACGCTGACCACCGAGGACGTCGACGGCGTCCGCCAGGCACGCCGCCAACCGATGCGGTGCCTCGAAGAACACCACGGCCCGTGACTCCGCGGTGAGGGTCTGCAGCCAGGCGCGCCGCTGACCGGCCTTGCGGGGTGGGAACCCGTCGAAACAGAACCGTTCGACGGGCAGCCCGGACAGCGCCAGTGCCGTGGTGACGGCGCTCGGACCGGGCAGGCACGTCACCGGTAGATCGTTCTCGACGCACGCCGCCACCAGCCGGTACCCGGGATCGCTCACCGACGGCATGCCCGCATCGGTGACGAGCAACACGGTTCGTCCCGCCTCGAGGTCGGCGAGCAGCGCCGGCAGCCGCGACACCTCCACCTGGTCGTAGAAGCTCACGACCCGGCCCGTGATCGTCACGTCCAGCGCGGCGGCCAGCGACCGGGTACGCCGGGTGTCCTCCGCCGCGACGACGTCCGCCGTCGCCAGTGCGTCGCGCAGCCGCGCCGACGCGTCGCCGATGTCGCCCATCGGTGTGGCGGCCAACACCAGCCTGCCCTGTCCCGGATTGTCTGCGCGCATGCGGTTCAGCCTACGATCGGTGCGTGACCGCGACGGACCTGCGCCCCACCGAGGCACCGGCCCGGCGGCTACTGAGCCCCGGACCGCGCGTTCCACCGGTCGATCCCGAGCCGTCCGACCGCAGGCGCGGCTGGATCGTGACGGCCTTCGTCACCGCGCTCGCCGCCATCACCCGGTTCGCGATGCTCGGCTACCCGACGGACGCGAAGACCCCCGTCTTCGACGAGAAGCACTATGCGCCGCAGGGCTGGCAGGTGCTCACCGGCGGCGGGATCGAGGACAATCCCGGTTACGGGTTGGTGGTGCACCCGCCGGTCGGGAAGCAACTCATCGCGATCGGGGAGGCCCTCTTCGGTTACGACGGGTGGGGCTGGCGGTTCTCCTCCGCCGTCGCGGGGGTCGTGCTCGTGCTGCTGGTCACACGCATCGTGCGGCGGTTGACGCGGTCGACGATGCTCGGTGCCGTCGCCGGGTTGCTGCTGGTCGTCGACGGGTTGACGTTCGTGTCGTCTCGGCTCGGGATGCTCGACATCTTCCAGGCGACGTTCGTGGTGGCGGCGTTCGGTTGCCTGATCGTCGACCGCGACGACGTGCGTCTCCGCATGGCCCGGGTGCACGCCGAGGGCCGTATCGGCGACACACCGTGGGGGCCGCGGCTCGGGGTGCGGTGGTGGCGTTTCGGGGCCGGTGTCCTGCTCGGTCTCGCGACCGCCACCAAATGGTCGGGTCTGTACTTCATCGCGTTCTTCGGGTTGATGTCCGTCGCGTTCGATCTGGCGGCGCGGCGGGGCCACGGGGTGCGGCGACCGTGGGTCGGCACCGCACTGCGTGACATCGGACCCGCCCTGTACGCCCTCGTCGTCGTCCCGGTCGGTGTGTATCTGGCGTCGTTCTGGGCGTGGTTCGCCAGCGAGACCGGTGTGTACCGGCACGCCGTCGGCAACCAGATCGGGCACGACGGTCCGTTCTCGTTCGTTCCCGACGCCCTGCGATCGCTGTGGTTCTACACGACCAGCGTCCTCGAGTTCCATTCGGGATTGACCAATTCGGCCGGCAACCATCATCCGTGGGAGTCGAAACCGTGGACGTGGCCGATGGGCCTGCGCCCCATGCTGTACTACTTCGCCGACAGCGACAGCATCGACGGTTGCGGCGCCGAACAGTGCGTCAAGGCCGTCATGCTCGTCGGGACACCCGCGCTGTGGTGGGTGGCGTTGCCGGTACTGGTGTGGGGGCTGTGGCAGCTGCTGGTGCGCCGCGACTGGCGGTGGGCGGCGGTGCTCACCGGGTACGGTGCCGGTCTGCTGCCGTGGTTCGCGTCCCTCGACCGGCAGATGTACTTCTTCTACGCGGTGCCGCTCGCGCCGTTCCTCGTCATGGGTGTCGCCCTGGTGCTCGGGGACGTCCTCGGGTCGGCGCACGACTCGCCCCGTCGCCGCACCCTCGGACTGGTCGCGGTGTGCGGATACGTGGCGCTGGTCGTCGCGAACTTCGTGTGGCTGTGGCCGATCCTGACGGGCCTGCCCATCACCGTCGAGCACTGGAACCAGCAGTTGTGGCTGCCCAGTTGGCGGTGATCGTTCAGGCCTCCACGTCGCCGGCGTAGCGCACACCCTCGAACCGTCGGGCGAACCGCGCGTCCACGGTCGCCAGGAATCCGCGCAGAGCCACGAACAGCGAGGCCAGATGCCCGGGGACGAACGGTTCGCAGACGGCGTCGAGCGTCGCGACCAACCGGTCCTCGACCAGCACGATCTTGATGTGCGGCCAGTGCCGGTTCAGGTCGGCGAGCTCACCGGCCGCCCGCACCGCATCGGTGATGCCGTGCAGCAGCGGAACCCACAGGGTGACCCGTGACCCGGTCGGGTCCACCACCACGAACACCGCCTGCGCATCGACGACCACCACGAAATCCCCGTCCGCGTCGATCGCGACCGGTCGCCGGAACTGTGCGGTCAGCGCCTCACCGACACGGTCGCGGAGTGCGCCCGCGGCAGTTCCGTCGGACACGTGGACGAACACCGGGTGCACCACACCGTGCGCGGTGCGGACCGCCGTCGTGATCCGGCGTGCGAGATCCGCGGTGTGCCCGGAGGGCCGCACGATCGGTCGGCTGCCCAGCAACTCCACCGTGATGGTCGCGGGCTCGGCAGCATCGACCGTCGCGCACGGGACCTGTCCGTGCGCACCGTCCGCGGTGACCGTGAGGCGACCACCCGGCACCATCGTCGAGATCCGGGCCGCGAGACGATGGCGGAAGCGGTTCCAGTCCCGTTCGACGACGTCGTCGAAGTGGTCTGTCTCGGGCACTGTCGACTCCCCTCTCGCACGGCAACCGCGGGTAGCCGACACGCTACGTCCGGATCGGGTGCACCTCCGGAAGGCGCGCGGAATCCCGCCGGCCGATCGTCGCGAGCACACCCACCGTCCGGCCGTGTTCGACGATGTCGACGATCGCGAACCCCGCCACCGACAGCGCGGCACTGATCCGCATCGAGATCGGTCCGGTCGCCGACGCGAGCGGTGGCTCGTCGAACACCCAGAGTTCGCCACCCGGGCGCAGCAGAGGGACGACTGCGGCGGGCACCGCCGGATCACCCGACCGGAAGACCGGCACACAGATCGCGAAGATCAGATCGAACGGGCGGGTGCCGTCCGCGAGACCGGGGAACGCGGCGGTGCGCAGTTCCACCGTCCCGGCGTCGAGCAGCGCACGGTTGCGTCGGCGGGCCCGGTCGATCTGCGTCGCGGACCGATCCACCCCGACGACCACGCCGTCGGGAGCGATTCGTTCGTGCACGAGCGGGACCGCGACCCCGCCGCCGCAGCCGATCTCGAGCACCCGGGCGCCGGGTCGCGGATCCATCGTCTCCACCGCGAAGGTGATCCGCTCCGGGACGGTCACCCGGTGCGCTGGAGTTTTCGGCGGTCCCCGGCGACGAGGGGGTCGCGTCGCAGGTCCCGATAGAGCGACACACACAACCCGATCATCACGATGACGAACGGTGCCGCGGCGATGATCGTCATCGTCTGCAGTGCGTTGAGCGCTTCGGAGCCGCCCGTCCACAACAGCAGCGCCGCGACACCACCGGTGAGGCCACCCCAGAACACGACGACCCATCTGTTGGGGGCCAGGGTGCCGCGCTGAGTGAGACTGCCCATCACGATCGAGGCGGCGTCGGCACCGGACACGAAGAAGATCGACACCAGGACCATCACCACCACGGTCGCCACCCCGGCCAACGGCAGGGTGTCGAGCAGGCCGAACAGTTGGGCTTCGACGCTGCCCGCCGAGGCGATGCCGGCGCCCTCCTCCTGCGCGTTGATGGCGGCACCCCCGAACACCGCGAACCACAGCAGGCTCACCAGGCTCGGCACGATCATCACGCCGACGACGAACTCCCGGATCGACCGACCACGGCTGATCCTCGCGAGGAACATGCCGACGAACGGCGCCCACGAGATCCACCAGGCCCAGTAGAAGATCGTCCAACTCGACAACCACTCACCGGCGTCCGGGCCCGACGCGGCGGTGCGCGCCGACATCTGCGCGAGATCGGAAGCGTACCGGCCGAGTGTCGTGGGGATGAGGTTGAGGATGAAGACGGTCGGACCGAGCACGAACACGAACAGCGCCAGCACCAGCGCGAGCACCATGTTGATGTTCGACAGCCACTGGATGCCCTTCGCGACACCCGACACCGCCGAGGCGATGAACGCGCCGGTGAGGATCGCCACGATCGCGACGAGCAGCAGCACGCTCGCTTCCTGGAGCCAGCCGGTGACCTCGAAACCCGACCCGATCTGCAGCGCACCGAGGCCGAGCGAGGCGGCCGTGCCGAACAGCGTCGCGTACAGCGCCAGAATGTCGATGATCTTGCCGATGGGACCTTCGGCGCGGCGCCCGAGCAGCGGGAGGAACGCCGCGCTGACCAACTGCTTGCGGCCCCTGCGGAACGTGCCGTACGCGATGGACAAACCCACCACCGCGTAGATCGCCCACGCGTGCAGGCTCCAATGGAACATCGTGGTGGCCATCGCGACCCCCGTACCACCCGAGGTTCCCGGAGGCGGCGACACGTAGTGCGACAGCGGCTCACCGACACCGAAGAACATCAACCCGATACCCATGCCGGCGCTGAACATCATCGCGATCCAGCTCACGGTGCGGAACTCCGGGCGTTCACCGTCCTTGCCGAGCGGGATCCGCCCGTACTTGCTCAGGGCCAGCCACAACACGAAGATCACGAAACCGCTCGCCGCGAGGACGAACAACCAACCCATCTCGACGACGACCCAGTCGAGCACGGCCCCGGTCACGGACGTGAAGTTGTCGGCGGCGGCCAGGCCCCACACGACGATCGCGACGACCATCGCCGCGGCGACCGCGAACACCACACGGTCGGTTCGTGCCGGTCGGGACGCGGCCACCTCCGTGACCACGCCGTCGGATTCCGCTTCGGGAGGTGCACTCATGCCCCTACGGTGCCCCGATCCCCCTCGATCTTTGGCCGATTCGGGCGAACTGGCAGGAGATCGGGACCGTCCCGGGCGTGTCGTCCGTCGCCGCGACCGCAACGCGACCGGTCGCCGCTGCGGTCGCGACGACGTCACGACGACCGCAGCGCCTTCTCGACGAACTCGGTGATCTCGTCGTCGCTCATGCCGAGCGCACGCACCGCCGCGACGTACTCGGTGGAGATCTGCTGCGCGCGGGTGCGGGTGGGGTCGCCGCTGTCGGCGACGAACGTCCCGGCACGCCCGCGGGTCTCGATGATGCCGAGTTTCTCGAGTTCCCGATACGTCTTGGCGACGGTGTTCGGGGCGATACCCAGCGTTTCGGCGAGCCCGCGTACCGTCGGCAGTTTCGTACCGGCGATGACGTGACCGTCGCGCACCAGTTCGACGATTCTGCGTCGAATCTGCTCGAACGGCGGCACCGGCGAATCCTGGTCGATCACGATGTCGAGCACGTTCGCAGATTACCCGAGTGAACGGCTCACGCCGAGTGAGCGATCGGCGTTCCCGCCGAGTGAGCGAACGTATCGCTCGCTCGACTCAGTGAGACGGGTGTACCGTTCGCTCACACCGGGGGCGTCCCGTCCCCCACGCACGCCGCGCTCAGACGCGGGCCTTGTCGCCCTCGTCGTCCGTGGCAGACGTGTAGCGGCCCGTCTCGAGGAGGTCGCGGATCTGGATGAGCAGGTCCGTCTCGCTCAACGGCGCGTCCTCGGGTTCCTTGTCGGGCGCGAACCGGGCCTTCGCTGCGTTGACCGGGACGATCAGGACGAAATAGACGACGGCCGCGATGATCACGAAGTTGATCGCCGCGGAGATGACGGCACCGAAGTCGATGAACGTCGCGTCGTTGGAGGCGATGATCCGGAACCCGAAACCCAGTTCGTTGTCGCCGCCGACGGTCGCGACGAGGGGGTTGACGATGTGGTCGGTGAACGCGGTCACGATCGCGGTGAACGCGGCACCGACGACGACGGCCACGGCCAGTTCGACGACGTTCCCACGCAGCAGGAAGTCCTTGAATCCTTTCAACATCACCGAATGGCCTTTCCCGAATTGTTGCATGAATGTGATGGGTGGACCGGGAAAGAGTAATCGGCCGCACGCGCTCCCTCAACGGCGACAAAACCGACCATCGAGGTGAACGTGCAATTCCGGGCGCGCGCGAGAACGTGCACAATCGGGTTCATGGCCAACACCGCGACGATCTATCACAACCCCCGTTGCAGCACGTCCCGCAACACCCTGAAGCTCCTGCAGGACGAGGGGATCGATCCCACCGTCGTCAAGTATCTGGAGACCCCGCCGACGCGGGACGAGTTGTCCGCGCTGCTCGACGCCGCCGGGTTGAAACCCAGCGAGGCCGTCCGCCGGAAGGAAGCCCTCTACAAGGAACTGGGTCTCGCCGAGGCGACGGAGGAGGAGGTGCTCACCGCGATGGCGGAGAACCCGATCCTCATCGAGCGCCCGCTCGTCGTCACCGACAAGGGCACGGTCCTGGCGCGCCCGATCGACAGGGTCCGCGACATCCTCTGACCCACCCGTGCGCGTTTGTGGTAGCTCCGACTACCACAAACGCGCACGGCTAGAGGGGGGTGCGGGCGAGCGGGCACGACATGCATCGCGGTCCGCCGCGCCCCGAACCCAACTCCGAACCGGCGATCCGCAACACCTCGATCCCCGAATCCTCCAACCTCGCATTCGTTTCGACGTTCCGTTCGTACGCGACCACCACACCCGGTGCGAGGGCGAGGGTGTTGTTGCCGTCGTCCCACTGCTCCCGCTCGGCGACGACCGAGTCCAGGCCCGTGTCGATGATCCGCAGCTTCTCGATGCCCATCGCGTCGGCCGCCGCCTCCAGGAACGGGCGGGGACCGGAGATCCGCACCGTCTCGTCACGGCGGATCGTGAACGCCTGCAAGGTGTCGCGGATCGCGGGATACATCACGACCGCGTCGACGTCGACCATCGTGCACACCGTGTCGAGGTGCATCGACGCGCGCTGCTGTTCGATCGGTACCGCGAGCACGGTGTGCGCGAGTCCGTCCTCGAATACACTGCGCGCCAAGGCTTCTGCACCGGCAGGGCTGGTGCGCTCCCCCACCCCGACCGCGACCACCCCGGGAGCGAGGAGCAGCACGTCGCCGCCCTCGACCGGCGCGGTGTGCGATTCGTAGGCACGCCGCACCCCCAGGAACCGTGGGTGGAACGCGTAGATGAGGTCGGTCAGATTCGTCTCGCGCCGTCGCGCCGGCAACGCGAGGGTCGGTATCGCCACCCGCGACCCCACCCAGAACGACGAGTCGCGGGTGAACAACAGGTTCGGCAGCGGGTCGATCACGAAGTCGGCACCGTGATGCATCATCCGCACCAGCGACGGCGCGACACCCGCGCCCGTCACGGGCAGCTCGTCGAACGTCATTCCGGCGACGAGGATCGTCGCGAGGTCGGGCGCGGGCATGGTGCGTAGATGCGCGACGAGTTCCTGCGCGAGTGCGTGCCCGAGCCTGCGCGGATCGACGGCCGACGAGATGGACTGCACCCGCGCGGCGCCGCTGACGTCGAGGGTCTCGGTGAGCAGATCGGAGAGCAGCAGGACTTCCACACCGCGACCGCGCAGCACGTCGGCGAACGCGTCGTGTTCGTCCTGCGCCCGCGCGACCCACGGCAGACCGTCGAACAGCAACTGGTCGTTGTTGCGGGGTGTGAGGCGTTCGAGTTCCGCCCCGGGCCGATGCAGCAGTACCGATGTCAGCGCACCGACCTCGGATTCGACACCCCACTGATGGTTCATGCGACAACGGTAGACCGGCGAACGGTGCCGGGAGATGACATGCCCGCGCCGGGCGACGAAGATGTCGGTGAGCTCTCACAGCCCGAGTGCTCGACAACCGATGTGCGAGGAGATCCATGTCCGACGACGATCCGCTCGGTCACCTGGCCCCGTTCGCGGGCCGCTGGGTCGGTGGCGGCGACGGCCACTATCCGACCATCGACGATTTCACGTACGACGAGACGATCGAGTTGTCGCCGATGCCCGCGAAACCGTTCCTGATGTACGTCTCCCGCACGAAGCATCGCGTGGAGGGTCGCCCCCTGCACACGGAGAACGGGTATCTGCGGCGCAGCGGCGACGACGTGGAACTGCTGGTGTCGCAGCCGACGGGCTTCGTGGAGATCCAGCGCAGCCGTCTCACGCACGGGGTGCTCGACTTCGTGACGGTCACGCTGCAGCGGTCGGCGGACGCGAAGCCCGTCCACGAGGTGAAGCGCCGTTGGGTGCTCGACGGCGGCACCCTCGTCTACGACCTGTGGATGGCGCACGCCGACACTCCGCTCACCCACCATCTCCACGCGGAACTGCGGCGCGAGGGGTGACGCGGTTCCCGCGGGCCGGATCGCTTCCCGCGGATGCAGATGTCCCGGAGGGAAACCATTCGGTCCGCGGGAGCGTCAGGGCTCGGAGCGTGCCGTCCGCAACACCCGACGGAAGTAGTCGTTCGCGCCCTGCATGACGAGGTTGTAGGGCGGCGCGAACTTGCGGGCCCACCAGTATCCGAATCGGGTGTCGAACGACGTGTACACCATGAAGCGGTTCTTGCGGATCCCGGTGAGGATGCACTGGGCGACCTTCTCGGGTGACGCGGCGTGCTCGACGAACCGCCCGGTGAGTTTGCGGACGGCGGGAGCGTCGCGGTCCACCCCGACGATCTGCACGGTGTCGACGAGCGGGGTCGCGACCGCGCCGGGCACGACGAGCGAGACCCCGATGTTCTCGCGTCTCAGGTCGAACCGCAGCACCTCCGACACCCCGCGCAGCCCGAACTTGCTGGCGCTGTAGGCCGAATGCCACGGCAGCGCGAGCAGACCCGCCGCCGACGACACGTTGACGAGGTGCCCGCCGCGACCGGCCGCGATCATGGGTGGCACGAAGTTCTCGATGACGTGGATCGGGCCCATGAGGTTGACGTCGACCATGAGCTTCCAGTGCTTGTGTTCGAGCCGGTCGACGGTGCCCCAGACCGACACTCCCGCCACGTTCGCGACGATGTCGACGGCATCGCACAGTGCGTGCACGTCGTTCGCGAACGCGGTGACGGCGTCGTAGTCGGAGATGTCGAACGCCGCCGCGTGCAACACCGTCCCGCCGCGGTGCCGGATGTGCCCGACGACGTCGTCGAGTCCGTCGGAGTGCAGGTCGGTGAGCACCAGCTCGGCGCCTTCGTCGGCTGCGGCGACGGCCAGAGCACGACCGATACCGCTGGCCGCACCCGTCACGAGGAACCTGGTGCCGCGCAGATCCTTGATCGCCATGTGCGCCACACTAACCGTCACGACGCGGCCGGTGCCGTGTTCGTGACGGGTCCGGGCGCGTCACAACCGCTGTGCCATCTCCTCCTGATAGGTCTGCACGGTCCGCTCCAGCATTTCGGCGTCCTCGGCACGCCCCTCGGACCGCGCGAGATCGATGCGTTCGCGCAGCACCCGGATCGCCCGCCGCAGCTCCTCGTCGCTCATCCTGTGATCCATGACACCCAGTGTGCCGGGTCCGGTGCGCGGATGCCACGCCGCTTACCGGATCGCAACTGTGCTCACAGCGGGGTCGGCTCGGGAGCGGCCCCGTACCCGCCGATGGTCACGGATCGCAACGGGCGCTAACGTGGTCGGTGGACTCGACACGGGGTGCCGGACACGGCTGAGAGAACACCCGTCGAACCTGCTCTCGATCATGCGAGCGAAGGGATGCCGAGCCGGCGGAGGACGCGCCGCGTCCGTCGCTGTCGCGTATCCCTTCCCACCACGGGAAGGCGAAGAAGATGTCACTGCAGAACCGGATCGTTCTGGTCACCGGTGCGGGCCGCGGACTCGGCCATCACATCGCGCGGGCCTGCGCCGACGAGGGCGCGTCCGTCGTCGTGAACTATCGGCGCAGCGCGGAGGCCGCTCGGGCTCTCGCCGAGAAGATCGGCGCCGACCGCGCGGTCGCGTTGCCCGCCGACGTCACCGACCGCGCGCAGGTCGACGAACTGCTGGCCCGCGCGCGGGAGCATTTCGGGCGTCCGGTCACCGCGGTGATCAACAATGCGCTGCCCGATTTCGCGTTCGACGGCGACGCCCGCGCGAAGGCCGACGAGATCGGGTACGCGGCGTTCGCGCAGCAACTCGAGGGCGTCGTCGGCGGCGCGGTCAACACCGTCCAGGCCGCGCTGCCGGGTATGCGCGAAGCCGGCGGCGGCAGCGTCGTCAACATCGGCACCAATCTGTTCCAGAACCCGGTGGTGCCGTACCACGACTACACCGCGGCGAAGGCGGCGCTGCTCGCGATGACGCGCACGTTCGCGGCGGATCTGGGCCCGGACGGGATCCGCGTGAACATGGTGTCGGGTGGGTTGTTGCGCACCACGGATGCGTCGGCGGCGACGCCGGAGGCGGTGTTCGATCTGATCGCGTCGTCGACTCCGTTGCGGAAGGTCACCACCCCCGACGATTTCGCGGCGGCGGTGTTGTTCTTCGTGTCCGACTGGTCGCGGGCCGTGACGGGGCAGAACCTCGTGGTCGACGGCGGCCTGGTGATGGACTGATGGCCCGGACCCTGCACCTGGGCGCGTTCCTGCACGGCGTCGGGCATCATTCGGCGGCGTGGCGTCATCCGGAGTCGGCCGCCGAGCGGCTCGGCGACATCGCGTTCTTCGAGGAGTCGGCGCGGGTCGCCGAGAAGGGCCTCCTCGACGCGGTGTTCTTCGCCGACGGGCATTCGGTCAACCGCACCTATACCGCCGGCACCACGTGGTTCCTCGAGCCGATCACGGCACTGTCGGCGATGGCCCGCGCGACCTCCCACATCGGGCTGGTCACCACGGTGTCGTCGAGCTTCTGGACGCCGTTCCACGCGGCGCGGATGCTGGCTTCGCTCGATCACATCAGCGGTGGACGGGCGGGCGCGAACATCGTGACGTCGATGTTCGATGCGGAGGCCCGCAACCACGGTTTCGACGCGTTGCCCGCGCACGCCGAGCGGTACGCGCGCGCAGCCGAGTTCGTCGAGGCGCTCACCGCGCTGTGGGATTCGTGGGGCGAGGACGCCCTGCTCGTCGACCGCGATGGGGGGCGGTATCTCGACGGCGACGCGGTGCGCGCGATCGACCACCGCGGCGATCATTTCCGTGTCGACGGCCCGTTGACGGTGCCGCGCTGCCCGCAGGGGCGGCCGGTGCTGTTCCAGGCGGGGGCGTCGGAGACCGGTCGGGATCTGGCGGCGCGCTGCGCGGACGCCGTGTACTCGGTGGCGTGGGATCTGCCGGCCGCGCTGGAGTATTCGACGGATCTGCGTGCGCGTGCCGCAGCGGCGGGCCGCGCACGCATCGCGATTCTTCCGGGGCTGGTCACGTACGTGGGGCGCACGGAAGCGGAGGCGTGGGCGAAGAAGGCGGAGCTCGACGCCCTGCTCGACGTCGACTCCGCGATCGCGCAGCTCGGGGTGTTCACCGGCCAGGACTACACCGGGCACGATCTCGACGCACCGGTCGCGCAGCTGCCACCGATCGACACGTTCACCGGGCCGCAGGGTCGGTACGCGACGGTGCAGCGGATCATCGAGACGCGGAATCCGACCCTGCGGGAGCTGCTCGGTTATCTGTCGGCCGGGGGTGGGCACGCCACCATGATCGGCACACCCGAGTCCGTCGCCGACGGCATCGAGGAGTGGTTCGTCGCCGGGGCGTGCGACGGGTTCAATCTGATGTGCCCGACGTACCCGGATTCGCTGGTGGATTTCGTCGACCTGGTCGTGCCCGAACTGCAGCGGCGCGGGTTGTTCCGCACCGAGTATCCGGGCACCACGTTGCGTGAGTCACTGGCGCTCTGACCGGGTCGGTGCGCAGTTGTCGCCGGTCCTGCTCGACGACGACTGCGCACCCGACGGCGGGGTCACTGCACGGTGGCGGCGAGGATCGGTACGAGCTGCTCGGACGCCCACCGTGCCGCGAGCGGGTTGCTGCCCGACAGCGCCCACGGCAGGTTCCCCTCGTGTTCCACGCCGTCGTGGACGTACGCACTGCGCTGCTGCGAGAGGTTCTCGACGAGTGCCCAGCGACCGTCGCGGACCGCGGGGATGTTCTGGAACAGCGGCTGCGACGTGATCTCGTCGATGTGACCCTCGCTGTTGTCGACGAGGATCAGCACGTCGGCGTCGAGTTTCCCGATCAGTTCGTTGCTCACCGCGTCGTCCTCGACGAACTCCGCGGCGATGGGGTTCGCGGCGAACCCGAGGTCGAGGAACAGTTGCTCGACGTCGCTGCCCGCCCAGCTGGAGTAGGCCAGCCCGTAGCCGCCGCCGTAGTAGAGGGCGAACGTGGCGGTCTTGCCCGCGAACTCGGGATGCTGCTCGCGGAAGTCCGCGTAGAAGCCTTCCTGGTCGGCGATGAACTCCTCCGCGGCGTTCGACAGGTCGAGGGCTTCGGCGATGATCCGCAGCCGATCCTCCCAGCCCGCCGCGAAGTCGTCCTCGGTCTCGCCGGCGAGCACCGGTGCGATGGCGGACAGTCGCTCGTACGAGTCCTCGGGCTCCCAGCCGCCGACCATCACGATGAGATCGGGGTCGGCGACCGCGATCGCTTCTGCCGGATACGGATTGTCGTAGTCCAGTTCGTAGGTCTCGGGTTCGCCGGGCGCGACATCGGGGACCCACACGGTCGCGCGTTCGGTGGTGGACGGCGCGATCACCGGTTCCACGCCGAGGACCGCCAGCAGTTCGCTGGTCGATCCGTCGGGGGCGATGGCGGCGATCCGCTCGGGCCGTTCCTCGAGGACGGTGTCGCCCCACGGGGTCGTCAGGGTCAGCGGGTATTGCGTCACACCCTCCGCCGCCGGCAGAACGCTGTCGGTGTGCGCCGTGTCCGCGGCAGTCGTCGGTCGAGCATCCGGTAAGCACCAGGACGCCGGTGACTGCGGCCGTGAAGAACGCGCGGGTTCGGCGCGTGGCGGTGAAGACGGTCATGAATTTCCTCGATCTGAGAGTTCTCGTGGTGCGGCGCGCGCGGCACCGCCCGAGAAGGTTAGCCAAGGCTATACTCACCGACCGTGCAGTTTTCGACATCGAGCGTGCAGAATCCGACGGGCACGTGCACGGGCGGCGCGAGATCGGCGATCCGGTACAGCCGGTGCCGACACGACCTCGGCGGCATCACCACCATCGACCGGAATCACCCCCGTCGGTGGACATGCTCTGCGACGGTGGACAGAGGAATGTCGGTGCAGCAGCATGCCGGAGAGGTGGCCGCGCCCCTACTGGAGCGGTGCCGGTGTCGTGCTGCTGTGTCGAGATAGAATTGACAGTGACGGCGTCCGCGAGATCCGAAGCGTCCCGTCACTGGAGTCACGCCCATCCATGCGTGCGATGTATCTGTGCCGCGTTGAGATGAGGCGTTCATGCTTGATCCACACTGGGTGTTCGCGGCGGCGTTGCTCGGCGTGGTGGGCAGTATCCGGTACGCCATCGCGATTGTTCGGGGCGCTGTGCGCCCGAACCTGGTCACATGGTCACTGTGGGCGGCGGCGCCGCTGATCGCGTTCTTCGCTCAACTCGATTCAGGTGTTGGGTTGCCTGCGGTGATGACCCTTGCGGCAGGTGCTGGGCCACTGATCGTGATCATCACCAGCATGATCACCCGGCGTCACTACGCACACCTGAACATTATCGATCTGGTCTGCGCAGGGGTTGCTGTGGCTGCTCTCACGGTTTGGCTCGGGCTCGGTGCAGCGCCGTTGGCGGTGCTCTTCGCCGTGGCAGCCGATGCAATCGCCGCGATCCCGACACTCGTCAAAGCGTGGCGACATCCCGACTCGGAGAACATCTTCTTTTTCGTCCTCGTCGGAGTGGCCGCTACGATCACGCTCTTGACGCTCACGGCATGGACTCCGCAATCATTCGCCTTCGCCGTCTACCAGCTCAGCATCTGCTTGATACTCACGACCCTTATCGCCACAAGAAGACATGCCCATCAGCGTTCCCCGAGCAGGCGAGCCTGAGACAAGCCGGGAGCCTGCACTCCTGACGCGCAGGCTCACAGCCGCGCGGCAGCACGGTGAATCGGAAACCTGCAGATCATCACTGCGCGACGTTGAACGGGTACTGGCGGCGCGCGAGGTATTCGGCGGTCCGCGAGTCGTGGATCGTCAGCAGTTCGCAGGGCGTACCGGAATGGACAATGCGGCCGCCGTCGATGATCCAGTCGGCGCGGGAGATGACGTCGAGATTGCGCTCGTGTTCCTCGACCACAACGTCCAGGCCCTCGCCGTCCGCCGACAGTGACGCACGGCGGAATCTGGAACTCAAACCGGTGATGTCGTTGGTTTGAACAACGACCTTCTGGTGGAGCTGAGGGGAATCGAACCCCTGACCTCTTCGATGCGAACGAAGCGC
>ERZ764778.359-NODE-359-length-55994-cov-7.346520_pt1 | contig 55994 bp, 59 predicted proteins | sample MGYA00374951_ERZ764778 | MGnify/ENA primary metagenome ERZ764778 (study PRJEB28918, sample SAMN05720193) | bioreactor metagenome | isolation source: Anaerobic biogas reactor | place: USA:Washington, USA | collected 2015-08-08 ...
ATAGCCTTGTATAATTGTCTATGACCAATATAGCCAACAAATAATCCCTGCTCATCAACTACCGGAAGACCGTACAAATGTTTTTCCAAAAGGATTTCCGCTACTTCAGTCAAGGTATGCCACGAATTGCATACCAATGGCGTTGGTATCATAATATCCTGTGCCTGCATCCCAATCCCTCCTGCTATATAACCTTAAAAATCATTTCTGCCGCAATAATATTATAAATTCTAATTAAAATTTTTGCTTACTCATTAAATAATATCCCAATGATCCGATAACGTCTTATTATCAAGTTGCGACAACATATTTTAAATTTGCCCGAAAATCAATCGCTTAAAACAAGGCTATCCCTTCAGGCTGAAGGCCTAAAGGGATAGCGCTACTGAGGAGGGGGGGAAATTAACCAAACACTATCCTTAGCATTACAGCCCCAGATAGGCCTTCTTGATATGGGGATTTACCAACAGCTCATTTGACGGGCCTTCCATGGAAATAAAACCGTTTTCCAGGACATAACCCCGCTGACTTAATCCCAGGGCTTTCTTTACATTTTGTTCAACCAGCAATACGGTCATGCCCTCGTCTCCGATTTTGGCAATGATCTCGAACACCGTTGATACCAACAAGGGTGATAAGCCCATGGAAGGTTCATCCAGCATCAGGATCCGCGGCATCGCCATCAAGGCTCTGCCGATAGCCAGCATTTGCTGTTCGCCGCCGCTCATGGTGCGTCCTACCTGATCTTTACGTTCAGCCAAGCGGGGCAGCAGATTAAACACAAATTCCAGGTTTTCTTTCTTTTTACTCTTGGCTCGCGGCAGGGCTGCCCCGATCATCAGGTTTTCGTAAACCGTCATCAGGGGAAATATTCTTCTGCCTTCCGGCACCTGCACGATGCCCATTTCAGTTATTTTATGAGCGGGCAGATTGTCCACCCGCTGACCTTCCAGCCAAATTTCCCCTTGCTTGGGCTGCAGTATTCCGGAAACCGTATTGAGCAAGGTGGTTTTGCCGGATCCGTTGGCGCCAACGATACTGACAATTTCTCCTTCATTAACGCTGAGAGAGATATCCTTCAGTACGGTTACATCACCATAACCTGAATATAATCCTTTAATTTCAAGCATTTTCATAATCATCACCCAAATACGCTTTAATAACTTCGCTGTTACTGGTCACCTCTTCGGGAGTTCCCTCAGCGATTTTCTTGCCGTAGTCAAGCACTATAATCCGGCTGCATATCGCCATGGTGGCCTGTAAAACATGCTCGATCATTAAAACCGTAATCCCTTCCTGATTAATGGATTTTATCAAAACGATAGCATCCTCGATCTCGGTAGGATTCAAGCCTGCCAGCACTTCATCCAAAAGCAGCAGTTTAGGTTTTGTGGCCAGCGCCTTGGCCACTTCAAGTCTCTTTCTTTCAGGTATGGTAAGATTTTGGGCCAGATCATCTTTTTTGTTTTGCAGCCCAACTTTTTCCATGATTTCGGTAGCTATCCGTTTGGCTTCCTTTTGTTTGGGAGTATTAACGAATGCCCCTACCATGATGTTTTGCAATACTGTCATTTTGCCGAACGGTTTTACGACCTGGAAGGTGCGGCCGATCCCTTTGCGGCAAACTTCGTAAGGTTCCAGACCAGTTATATCCTCACCGTTAAAAAATACTTGTCCTTCAGTCGGTTTATATACTCCTACGATCAGGTTGAAAGCGGTGGTTTTGCCGGCGCCGTTAGGCCCGATCAAGCCAACTGCTTCGCCGTTATACAGCTTGGTATTCAGCTTGTTTACAGCTGTAAGTCCGCCAAAGCTGATGGTCAAATCTTTAAGCTCCAGAAGCGTCTCTTGCACTACTTGCACCTCCCTCTCCCTGATCTTGCTTTCCTCTTTTTCGCTTTATCCGGTCAACCAAGTCCATAATTCCTTTGGGCTGGAAAATAATCATAAGCATTACGATCAATCCGTAAATAAACAGGTGTAGTCCCATTAACTGACCACCCAAATAGAAACGGATGACTTCACTGACCAACGAAAGCAGAATTCCGCCAATGACCGGCCCCAATACCGTACCTGCACCACCGACGATGGTTAGAAAGACCATTTGATTTGACATGGTCGCACCGGCAATCGCGTTGGGTTCCAAATAGCGGATTAAAACTGCATAAAAGACGCCGCCCAGAGCGGTAAAAAACGCACTGATGGCAGCGGCGATCAGTTTGTTGCGGCGTACATTGATCCCCATAGCCGCAGCCGCATCTTCATCTTCCCGCAGAGCTACCAGGTAATAACCTAATTTGGATTCCTTCACCCATTTGGATATAAAAATAATCATGAATAACATAAACAATACAATATAGTAATATGGAATTTTGGAATTAAACTGAATCGCGGCGGGTGAATTGCCCACCATTTTAACGATCAGACCTTCCGCCCCGCCGACTACATACTGGCCGACGTGACCGGTATTGTTGATCAGCACCACAATGGCTTCGGCAATGGCTACTGTGGCCAGGGCATAATATGCACCCCGCAATTTAAACGTCGGAAAACCTATAATGAAACTCATTAATACTGCTACACCGCCGCCTATAAACATCCCCAGCCAGGGGGACAGTCCATAGGTGTTGAACAGAATCATGGTAATGTAAGCACCCGCTGCGGTATAAATGCCGTGACCTAACGAAAGCTGCCCGGCATATCCGCCGATGATGTTCCAGCAGGAGGCCAGATATGCCCACAAAATACACATGATGATAACATGCATATAATAAGGCTTGGTAACCACCATAGGCAGAAGACACATCAGTATAACCAGGCCGGCTATTATAATACGGTTCTTGTTTATTAATCCTGTCATGTCTTTCACCTACCATTCATAGGGCGAGCCAAATATACCTGTCGGTTTGATGAACAGAACCAGCAAGAACACTGCATAAACCAGCATGGCGGTTAAAGTAGCCGTCATATACTGTGCAGCTATCGATTCTATCAAACCAATAATAACGCCGCCTAAAATAGCGCCAGGTACACTACCCAATCCACCCAAAACGACAACAATAAATGCTTTAGTCATAAAGACTGATCCCACTGAGGGATGCACATAATAAAACGGAATCAGGGCCACGGCTGCTACTGCAAGCAATGCAGTACCAATTCCAAAAGCAATCGCATACGTTTTTGTAATATCAATGCCCATCAGTGAAGCAGCATTGCGATCCTGCCCGGTAGCCCTAAGATTACGTCCGGTCTGCGTATACTTCAGGAACATGTAGAAGATGGCTGCAACCACCAGGGCGATCAGCAAACCGTAAAAACGTGCCGCGCTAACGGTAACCGAACCCAGTGCCAGTGTCTGGGTCGAAAAACTGGTCTTGGCCATTACATAGTCTGCGCCAAACACCATCAAACATAGATTTTCAAGCACGATCGCAAACGCTGCCGTAAGAAGAAGCACACTCACCGGTTCCCGCACATCCTTTTGTGCATCCAATACGGGTTTAATTAAAAAGCGTTCGCTGACGTAGCCAATCAAGAACATAACCGGGGCAACGATAATAACTAATATATAAGGACTTAATCCGGTGGCCGCCCACAGCCAGTAGGATACCATCATCGACAGCATAAGCAGGGCGCCCTGGGCAAAGTTAATGATCTTCATGATCCCGAATATCAAGGTCAGTCCCAGCGCTATCAAACCATATATACAGCCCATGCTGAGACCGTTCGCGATAACTGAAAAAAAGCCCACTGTTTACAACACCCCTTTCTCTGGGGAGAATGGGGATTGTCCGCTGGGGGACAATCCCGCACCTCATTCAGGATACTTATTTTACACCAGGATAAGGCCATACGATCTGTGAGCCGACCCGGGCCTCTGCTTGCGGATACACGGTCACACGTTCCATCTTGCCATTAACCTTCTGGTACTGGCAGATAACCAGAGGAGCATTCACCATTTGTCCAGTTTCATCAAATTTGGTTTCAGATGCATACATTTGGGCAGGTCCCGACTTAAGATCAGTTGACGCAAAAGCTTCGCGCAGTTTTACAGGATCAGTGGAACCGGCTCTTTCCAGAGCATCTGCGATTACATACATGCCAACATAAGCTTTGACTGCTTCGGCGTTCATCATATAACCATATTTTTGTTTGAACTTCTCGTTGGTTTCCTTGGAAGTCGGACGGTTTACGTCAGGTTCCCAGGTAGAGATATCAAAGAAATTCTCACAGGCATCACCAGCCAGGTTATAATAGGTAGGATCAGCAAATCCGCCGCTGGTGCCGATAAATGCTTTGGGAGTAACCTTCTGCTCAGCAAAAGTTTTGGTTAAAAGCGCAGCATCAGATACATAGGAAACCATCATGATAATATCCGGATTTAACTGTTTGGCTTTTAGTACAACCGGTGTCAGGTCAGAGGAATTAGACGGATAAGGTTCTTTCATTACGATTTGCAGGCCGGCTTCAGGCAGATATTTTTCCCAGGCTTTTACTGCACCCTGACCCCAGGCGGTGTTTTCATAAATAAGTCCAACGGTTTTAACTGGAGTATTGTATTTTTGGGACATTTCAGTTATAAATTCAGTCTGAGCTCTGTTTCTCCAGCTGGTTTTTTCAGCCAAGCGGAAGATATATTTAAATCCGCGCTCAGTGATTTTATCTTCGGAAGGAACATCTACAAAATAAGGAATCTGATAGCGTTCAGCAACTTCGGTGGAAGGCATGGCCACACCACTCTGATAACAACCGGTAAGCAATACTACTTCTTCCTGAGTAATCAACCGTTCCGCTTCTGATACACCTGTTGCGGGGTCGCCTTTACTATCTGCATAAACCATTTTTAATTTAACGCCATCCATGGATTTGATACCACCGGCAGCATTGATTTCTTCAATCGCCATATCGCGTGCTTGCTGGCCGATTTTGCCCAATGGCGCAGCCGAACCAGACAGCGGAAGGATCGTACCCATTTTAATTTCTTTGGCAGTATCTTTTTGAGTGCCGCCGCCGCAGCCTGCAACCAAACTCAGCATCATTACTAAAGCTAAAAACAGACCAATGTAACGCTTGTTTTTAAATCTCATCCTTCTAACCTCCTGATAATTTTCAATTTAGTTGCCAACAACAGTGTGAAACTTTTTGCGGGGGTGTTTCCCCGTTCCCTGCCCCCCTGGCTTAAATACTTTCCCGCATTTTTCTTATTTTTATCACCAGCTTTCTATCTTCAACTATTTCCACTACTCAACAATGCAACTTAGGATTGCAAGGAACTCTGATTAACGAGAAAAATACGTGCTGTAAGCTTCTTTTCTTATTTCAGTTCTGAAGTCGGGATGGGCAATGTTGATTATTGCTTCCATCCTTTCTTTCACAGTCTTGCCTTTCATAGAAGCGATTCCATATTCAGTTACTATATAATCAGTATCATGCCGTGATGTAGTAACTGCTGATCCTCGGGCAAGCACTGCAACAATGCGGCTGGTTTTACCCTTCTGAGCAGTAGAGGGAAAAGCAATTATTGATTTACCGCCTTCTGAACGGGCCGCTCCCCTGATAAAGTCAACTTGTCCGCCTACACCGCTGAATTGCATCGGTCCTAAAGTATCAGCTGCCACCTGCCCCAGAACATCCACCTCCAGAGCAGAATTGATGGCCGTCATGCGGTAATTCTGGGCAACCACCCAGGGGTCATTGACATAGTCTTCGGGATATAAATTAATAGCATGATTGTCATGCATCCAATCATAGAGCTTGGGAGTACCCATAACAAAATTTGATATGACTTTATTGGGATGTAAAGTTTTTTTCCTGCCGTTTATAACCCCTGCTTCTACCAGATCCCTGACCCCGTCTGAAAACAATTCGGTATGAACACCAAGATCATGCTTTTCATAAAGAAAACCCAGAATCGCATCTGGTATTGAGCCAATACCGAGCTGTAAAGTAGCACCATCCTCAATCAGGGAGGCTACATTCATCCCTATTTGCTTCTCGGCCGGACCTATAACGGGACGATCCAATACAATAAGTGGTTCCTCGGCCGGTGCGAAATAATCAATTTCACTGACATGCAGTAAGGTGTCTCCATAAGTGCACGGCATATTGGGATTGACCTGGGCAATTACGGTTTTCGCAGCTCGTGCAGCCTGAATGGTATAATCGATCGATATTCCCAATGAACAGTAACCATGATTATCCGGCGGAGTAATTGATATTAAAGCAACATCGATCGGAATTTTGCCGCTGAGAAACAAACCCGGTATTTCACTGATAAAACTGGGGGTAAAATCTGCCCGACCATCTGCAATCGCTTTTCTGGTCGGCGCACTGCCAAACAAGGAATTTAATTTGAAGTGGCCTTGCATTTCAGGATTTACATAGGATGATTCACCCATCGCAACTCGTTGTATGATTTCAACATTTTCGAGTTCCTGCGCTCTGGCAACCAGTGCACGTGTCAACGCCTGGGGTTCACCACAGGCATGTCCCAGTATTACACGATCCCCGGATTTGATAGCTTTTACTGCTTCCGCGGGGGTTCTGATATGATCACTGTAGTAAGTTTTCCAATCCAACACTCTCCTGCTCCTTTCCTAAGGCTCCTGACATATATAAAAGCAAACAACATGCCAAACCAACTGAAACCAGATAGGTTCAGTTGCAAATCCTTATCTAAAGCCGATATTATTGTTATTTTTTCACTTTGAAAAAATTTGATTCATTTTCACAAGATCGAATTAGCGTATTTACATGTAAACATTTCGAACCATTTATGATTCACCTTGATTATTTTTTGTCTAAAATTGCTCTTTAATTCGACGTTCTTCGTGCTGATTCATTTTTGATTCTATTTATCTTGTTGATTCATTTTAGGTTCACAAATAGAATTCCCGATTTTAAGCCTTTTTGTAGATACCAGACTTTTTCCGGTTGCAGAATGGTATCACGACTTGATCTATTTATCATTCATCTATCGTTTTGTGATATATTGCTTCATTATAAAATCGTCATTCAATCTCTGCTTGAAAACTGCTGTGGCAAAGACTGTTCCATCTGCAGCGACATGAGTTTCGGTTTTTAAATCTGTATGGCATTGATTTTGCATATTAATGAGGGTGAATAGTGCAGTGGTATAAATAGAGAAATATCCCAATACATTTTTTTGCGACGCTGTTTTTCAAGACAATGATTATTTAGAAAGGCGGGAATATATAATGGCATTAAAGACTGCTCAGGAGTATGTCGACAGTTTGCGCAAGCAAAAACTCAATATCTATATGTTTGGGGAAAAGGTAGATAATTATGTCGATCATCCTATTATCAGGCCTTCGATCAACGCGATGGCCATGACTTATAAACTGGCAGAGGAACCTGAATATGAGGATCTAATGACCGTAACGTCGAGTCTTACCGGAGAAAAGATTAACCGTTTTACGCATTTACACCAGAGCACAGACGATCTGCGCAACAAAGTTAAAATGCAGCGTCTGCTGGGGCAAAAAACCGGCTGCTGTTTCCAACGTTGTGTTGGCATGGATGCATTTAATGCAGTTTTCAGTACCACTTTTGAAATCGACACCAAATACGGCACACAATACCATGAGCGCTTTAAGAAATTCTTAATATATGTGCAGCAGAATGACCTGGCCGTTGACGGATGTATGACCGATGCCCGAGGAGATCGTTCCAAATCTCCGGGACAGCAGCCTGACCCGGATGCTTATTTGCATGTTGTGGAAAGACGTGAGGACGGAATAGTGATTCGCGGCTGCAAACTACATCAGACCGGTATGGTAAATTCGCATGAAATTTTGTTAATGCCTAATAATTCACTGAAGGACGACGAAAAGGAATGGGCGGTATGTTGTGCAGTCCCAACTAATGACCCCGGCATTATATATGTCTATGGCCGGCAGTCGTGTGATACCCGCAAACTGGAGCCCAACAAAATTGACGTCGGCAATATCAATTTCGGTGGTCAGGAAGTTATGACCATATTTAACAATGTGTTTGTTCCCTGGGAACGCGTTTTTATGGATGGCGAAACTGATTTCAGTACCATGCTGGTTGAACGTTTTGCAGGATATCATCGCCAGAGTTACGGCGGCTGCAAGGTCGGCACCGGCGATACTCTAATTGGTGCTGCCAAGGCAATAACTGACTATAATGGCGCTGCCAAGGCCTCGCATGTAAAGGATAAAATTGTAGAAATGTGCCATCTGAATGAAACCCTTTACTCATGTGGTATTGCCTGTTCTGCCGAGGGACGCAAAACCGCATCTGGTAACTATATGATAGATCTTCTGCTCGCCAATGTCTGCAAACAAAATGTCACCCGTTTTCCTTATGAGATCGCACGCATCGCGCAAGATCTGGCCGGCGGTTCACTTGTAACGATGCCTTCCGCTCAGGATTTTGATCATCCGGAAATAGGTCCTTTGGTTAAAAAATATATGCAGGGTGCCGGTGATGACAGCGCTGAAAAACGCCAGCGGATGTTAAGATTAATTGAAAATATTACCATGGGATGCGGAGCCGTTGCCTACCTGACCGAATCCATGCACGGGGCAGGTTCACCTCAGGCGCAGAGAATAATGATTTCCAGACTGGTTGATCTGAATCACCGCAAGGACTTGGCTGAAAAACTTTGCGGTATTCAGGATAATACTGATATAGATTGGAAATAATAATATGAGACAGGTACTGCTAAAGTACTGTGGAGGCTGCAACCCGGATATTAATCGTTCCAAAATCATTACCGAAGTCAAACGCGGCCTCCCCCCTGATATTGAATTGGTCAGCAAAATAGCAGATGGGATAGCGGAGGTGGGTATTATGATGTCAGGTTGCACCACAACTTGTTTGGATCGGGAAGATGTGCGCAAGTCTGCCCAACAGTGGATTATTGTGGGAGGCAATAATGTCAATTATTTTCCGGTTGAAAACGATCAGCTGACAGACCATATTATCAGAAAAATACTTGCCTGTCTGCCTCCCGCAAGTAAATAATAACACTGTCAATAAAGTCAAAAATCAAAAGAGCGAGCAAAAAAGGCGAAGAGCAAGGCTTGCAAAAAGCCCGTGATTGAAGCGGCGTAAGGTATGGGGACACACCCCTTTGGGGGAATGTCCCCGTAACAAGACGCCGACTGAACGGGCTTTTTGCATAACACAGCTATTCGCCTTTTTTTGACGCTCTGGGATCCCCCCTCGGGGATCCTTTTTTGATCAGATAATTATTGCATCGATTGCCAGAGTACTTCGGCTACATCGAATACCTTGGTGTTTTCTTCTGCTTCTGCAGCTTTAACACCGTCAGAAATCATGGTCAGACAGAAGGGGCAGTTGGTTACGATCATCTGCGGATTAGTAACCAGCAGTTGATCAGTTCTGGTATCATTGATGCGTTTGAATCCTTCCACTGCTTCTTCTTCCATCCACATACGGCCGCCGCCTGCACCGCAGCAGAAACCAAAGTTTCTTGATTTGTCAATTTCCGTGATGGATGCACCGGCAGCTTTCAGAACCGCTCTCGGCTGATCATATACGCCGTTGTGACGTCCCAAGAAACAGGAATCATGATAACTGATCTTGGCACCAAGCGATTTACCAGGTTTTAACTTGCCTTCGGCAACCAGTTTGGCCAGGATTTCAGTATAGTGATAAACTTCAAAATTCCCGCCCATCTGCGGATATTCGTTTTTCAGGGCATTATAACCATGCGGGCAAACCACGATGATCTTTTTAACCCCATAGTTGTTAAACGATTCGAGATTTTGGTTGACCAAGGTCTGGTATAAATATTCGTTGCCCAGTCTTCTGGCAGAATCACCGCAGCAATATTCTTCCGTTCCCAGGTAACCAAAACTTACTCCGGCCTTGTCAAGCAATCTGACTAAAGCTTCTCCAACTCTCTTGTAGCGGTCGTCGAAGGAAACCGCACAACCGGCATAAAGGAGATACTCAAATTCTTTACCGTCTTCAGGAACCAGATTGACTAGATCTCTGACGCCTCTTTCCTCCAGCCATCCGGCTCTTCCGGCCCAGCCAACCCCCCAGGGATTGTAGTTGCGTTCCATATTGGTAAATGCCATTTGCGCCTCACCGGGCATATCTCCCTGCCACATAACCAGGTTTCTGCGCATTTCAACGATCTTGGGAATATGCTCAATATACATCGGGCAGTGTTCCATGCAAGCTCTGCAGTTGGTGCAGTCCCAAATGACATCTGTGGTAACAACGTCGTAAAGCAAACTCTGATCCATGGGGCTGACCTGTTCAGCAGCCGCATCGGTCATGGCAACCTCTGTAACTTCCTCGGGATTTTCCTTGGCCTCAAGCAGATAAGGCATTTTTTCCTCGAGATGTTTTTTCATATTCTGTATGATCGTAATCTTGGGATTCAAATGTTTACCGGTGTTGTAAGCCGGGCAGTTTTCCTGACAGCGTCCGCAGCGAATGCAAGCGTCAAGATCAAGCAAATCCTTCCAGCCGTATTCTTCAATTCTCTCAACACCAAACGTTTCTGCTTCTTCAATATTTTCAACAAAACGTAATGCAGAAGGTTCCAGGTCGCGGAAAATATAGTTGATCATGCCGGCAAATATATGCCACAGTTTGGTGAACGGTATAATGGCAATAAACATAAAAGCTATAGCCATATGGAACCACCACAGCAGTCGATGCCATATGAGAATGCTGTCCAGGCTCATTCCGGCAAACATGGCAGCAAACATCCACCCAAAGGGTGAACAAATTTTCTCATAAGCGATCTGTGCCATTGTCGTTGAAAGCTGAATTTGAGCTGCTAATCTGAGCCCTTCAATAAAGTATCCGGTAAGAAGAATAGCGAAAACCAAGAGGATGATCCAACCATCAGAGGCTTTGGTATCATTTAAACGGTCAGGCTTTTGTATATAACGGATATAAGCCAGTACCATAATACCGATCAGGGCAAGGAAACCAAAAACATCTACGATCCAGGACATACCCATATACAGATATCCTACTAAATGCGGCCATCCCAGCCAATGGTGTGCCGCATCGATCCCGGCAGCCATAAACAGCAGCAGGAAGCCCCAGAACAGGAAGAAATGCATCCAGCCAGCCAGCGGTTTTTTAATTACTCTGGCCTGCAAGAAGCTGTTTACCAAAAATGACACTGTGCGCGCTCCAGCTTTGTCATTTCTGTGAATTTCCCCTTTGCCTATGGTCCACATCTGGTATTTTTTAAAGGCACCGTACAGAAATATGCCAATGGGGATAAACATAATAATATAAATCAGCCAGTCGAAGGGAATGTTAGCCCCAACTTCACGCATGGGGATATCGTAGCCGCCTTCTAATGGTTTAAAACCAAAAATCATGAAAAAACTTCCCTCCCTCAAAATTTAAAACCCGGTTTGTGCCGAGCCTCCGGCGAATATAAGAATCAATGTTTGCTTTAGATTACCACATTGATACTCATCACCCGCCTGAATAATAAAAGTCTTCCGGATAAACCTGTTGGGCGTATCCGGAAGTCTTTTATTTATCAACTATTTCTTCAGCTCATCACAAAGGAGCGGAACAACCTTGAACAAGTCGCCGACAACTCCGAAATCTGCTACACCAAATATGGGAGCTTCAGTATCGGTATTGATTGCGGCGATAAATTTGGAAGAGGACATTCCAGCCAGATGCTGAATCGCACCGGAAATACCACAGGCTACATACAGACCGGGGCAAACTACCTTGCCGGTTTGGCCAACCTGAAGTTCATGTCCCAGCCATCCTGAATCTATGGATGCACGGGATCCGCCCAGAGCAGCGCCCAGCAGATCAGCCAGCTGTTCAACCACTTTGATTCCTTCCGGACCTTTACATCCGCGTCCGCCGGATACAACCACGGCAGCTTCAGTCAGTTCAGGTCTGGCGGAAACAGTGGGAATAAACTCTTTGGCTACCTGGTAAACATCAGCAGCAGTTGCAGCTACAGTAGCTTTCACAACTTCGCCTGCACCAGCAGCTTCAACCACTTCCCATACACCGGCACGAATAGTTGCCAGCACGGGACTGCCGCTTACTTCAACTTTGGCCAGGGCTTTACCGGCATAGATAGCTCTGGTAAAGATTCCTTTGCCATCTGAAATTTCAGCAGCAATAGCGTCAGTTGCCAAACCTGTATCCAGTTTCTGGGCCAGTCTTGATGCCATGTCCCGGCCATTCATAGTGTGGCCGAACAGAACTGCATTCGGTTTGTATTCATTAATCATGGCAACGATCTGGGCTACATAAGCACCAGTATTGTAGGCTGCAAAAATATCGTCATCAGCAACATAAACCTTGTCAGCACCATATTTTGCAAATTCTCCGGCTAGACCTTCAACGCCCTTGCCAAATACAACGGCTGCTACTTCTCCGCCAAATTTTTTGGCTTCAGACAGCATTTCAAACGTGACTTTGCGTATATTTCCATCTCTTTGATCAACAAAAACCCATGTTCCAGCCATCTATTACCCTCCTTTATTTATACACAGGTATAAATTATTTTACTTCTACTTTTACGGTGTTCTTCATCCAATCGGCCAATTTTACTGCTGCCACATCGGGATCGTCTTCGATCTTGATACCGGCAGTCTTGCCAGCCGGCAGGCCGAATTCTACTATTTTTACCTTGTTGTCTACTGCAGCTGCATCAACAGTAGCAACCGGTTTCTTTTTGGCTTGCATAATACCCTTCATGGAAGGATAACGGGGTTCATTCCAGCTTACCTGACTGGAAATAACTGCCGGAATAGCAACTTCAGTTACGGCAGTACCGCCATCAGCTTCACTGGTGCAGGTTGCTTTGCCGCCAGCGATTTCAACACTGGTCATAACGTTTACATGCGGCAGACCTAATATTTCAGCAATACGGGTAGGAACCTGTGAAGAACCATCATCGGAGGCTACGTGACCGGCCAGAATCAAATCCGGATTTTCTGCTTTTATGGCTTCTGCCAGGACTACAGCTCTGGCATATTCATCGGCAGCAGTATCCTGCTTAACTAAAATACCGCGATCCGCTCCCATGGCAAGGGCTGTACGAATGGCATCCATGGCTTTGTCAGCACCGGCTGAAACAATAACCACTTCCTTGGCGATGCCTTTTTCTTTTAATTGAATTGCACCTTCTACGGCGACTTCATCATAAGGATTGATAATGAGGTTTATACCTGCGTCGTTAATTTTGCCATCTTTTAACTCAATTTTGGCTTCTGTGTCAAAAGTCTGCTTAACACATACTAGAACCTTCAAGTTCATTCCTCCTTTTCATCTGCTGGTTATCTGTTTTTTAAAATTAAGATCACTGCCAAAAGCCTACAGTTCTCTTCATCACCCCCATGAGAATTAATATATATTTACTGTTGCCTACGGCAAAGTTACCGCCAGAATTATATATCAACCACCGACACCTCACGGCGGAGGCAAATAGAATCGGGGTTTGTTGTACTGCCATCACAAGCAGAAACGGGGCAGTTGCGATAGCACAAAAAGCCATAGACAGTTATTATCTTCTATATAAAAGTCCAATTTCCTGCTTAGGACTTTAAATCCCATAAATTTTTAATTGCATTTTGACTCTTATCTGTCAGATACTAGTTTTTTTGATAGAAAAAAGTAGACCGGGCATGAAAGCCAACTTCCACAGCCTGGAAAATCTGTTCGGTACTGCCGATGAATAGTATTCCTCCTGGTCGCAGGGCAGCAGCAAATTTACGGTATAAATTTTGTTTGCTTGCCTCAGTCATATAAATAAACACATTTCGGCATAAAATAAGGTCATAATCTTGTTCATACGGATCCTTGAGCAGATCATGGCGTTCAAACTCTACCATTTTCTTTATTTCGTCAATAACTTTGTAATACTCGCCCTCAGGCTGCATATATCTTTGCAAATAGGGATCCGGTAAAGTCCTGACAACTTTATTTGGATACAAAGCTCGAGCTGCTTTTTTCAGAACTTCCCGATCCAAATCAGTGGCTTTGATGCTTTGTACATGACCGGGAAACCTGGCTTGAAAAAGCATGGCCAGCGAATAAGCCTCTTCTCCGGTGGAACAGCCCGCGCTCCAGACCTTAAGCAGCGGCCGCTGCTGCAAAAGCTGCGGGATTATATCTTGTTCAAGAATCCTCCAGTAATCAGGATTGCGAAAAAACTCTGAAACGTTTATGGTTATATACTCCATAAATTTATGACATATTTCAGCGTCTGCGTTTAACAAGCTGACAAAAGATCTGTAATCAGTGCATCCGGCGATTCGCATGAAATTATTAATCCGTCTTTCCATTTGCGGCCTTTTATATGCACTCAAATCAATCTGGCTGATGGTTTCAAAATTATTTACAAACCATTCCCAGTCATATAAACTCTCCTGCAATATGCCTCCCCCTATTTCATCATATCCAAGGCCTTCCCCATCGCTTCCAGGGTTATATCGATATCCTTCAGATCATGGGCGCTGGAAATGAAAGAAACTTCAAACTGTGATGGCGGTAAATAAACGCCGCAATTCAGCAAATTCCGGTAGAAAGTAGCATATTGACCGGTATTGCAGCTTTGTACCGATTCATAATCGTAAACTTCTTCTTCCGTAAAGAAAATGCAGAACATGGAACCCAATCTCTTGATTGTATAATATAAGTCATGCGCTTCGAACAAAGTCCTTATTTTCCCGGCCAGCAAATACCCCAGAACTTCCAAACGGTCATATAGTTCACCATCTTTTAACTGTTTTAAAGTAGCAATACCGGCTGTCATGGCCAGCGGATTGCCGGCAAGGGTTCCGGCCTGGTATACTTCCCCCTGTGGAGCTACCCTGTCCATTATTTCGCGTCTGCCTCCGTATGCCCCGACTGGCAGCCCTCCGCCGATTATTTTACCCAGGGTGGTTAAATCAGGAATTATGCCGGTTATATTTTGAACCCCGCCGTAACAAAGTCTAAACCCGGTAATGACTTCGTCAAATATAAGAATGCTGCCATACATACTGGTAATTTCGCGGACAGCTGTTAAAAATTCAATTTCTGCCGGAATCAGTCCCATATTGCCTGCCACCGGTTCAATTATAACTGCGGCAATATCAGGGCCAAACTGCATAAATGCTTTTTTTACTGATTCAATGTCATTATATTTGCAAAGCAGGGTATGTTCGGTAATGGATCTGGGTATGCCGGGACTGGACTGACTGCCGGTGGTAAGCATACCTGAACCGGCCTTAACCAGAAAAGCGTCAGCATGGCCGTGATAACAGCCTTCAAATTTTATGATCTTGTTGCGCCCGGTATAAGCCCGCGCCAGGCGGATGGCGCTCATGGTGGCCTCAGTTCCCGAGTTAACCATCCGTACCTTATCGATGGAAGGAAACGCCTCACATATCATTTCGGCCAGTTCTATTTCCCGGGCACAGGTGGCACCAAAACTACTGCCATTTTTAGCGGCGGCTGCAATCGCTTCCACTACTGCCGGATTACAATGCCCCAGAATAAGAGGTCCCCAGGAGCCCACATAATCAATAAATTCATTATCATCTTCATCATAAATCCTGCAGCCGCTGCCCCTTTTCATAATTAGCGGGTCCATGCCCACCGACTTAAATGCGCGTACCGGGCTGTTTACACCGCCAGGCATTAATTGGAGCGCCTGCTGATATAATTTTTCTGATCTGGTAGTTTTCAATCGCATTTCCCCCATTCACAGTTGACAGTCAATGCCAGGCCTGTATTATATTAATCGAAAAAGCGCATGCTTACCTTTTTAAGTTCACGTACACTCCTCAGGATAACATAGTCATCCAAACCTGTCAGTTCAGCAATACTTTCAATTGTACTCTCCAGTTCCTGTGTACTGCGGCCATGAACCATGGAAAACATATTGTAACCAAAATCGGGGCTGACCTCGCGCAGGTAACAGTGGCTGATTTGTTTAGCGGCAGCCATGATTTCGCCTGCCTGGTCAGCTTCCTCAGGGGTAACTTTCCAGGCTACCATAGCATTATTCCCGTAACCGGCTTTTTGATGCCTGAGGACCGCTCCCCATCTGCGCATGATGCCCCGAGCCTTAAAATCTTTAATGCACTCCAGGACTTCATCTTCAGACATCCGCAAAGCAAGCGCCAGGTTTTTTAGCGGACGGGGTTCAAGGGGTATATCACCCTGAAGGAATTTAATGATCTGCAAATCCTTTTCATCATATATCATGGTTTATCCCCCATATCGAAAGAGACCTTGATTTTGTATAATTTTCGGGCCGGCATGGACAGTATCGACAGCCCGCAATCTTGTTCCAGTTCTTGCAACTGTTTTTCCGCATCAGATTGGGAAGGTGCTGTGATTGTAAACCAAATATTATAATGATGATCGCGCAGGTAATTATGAGTTACGCCTGCCAATCGATTTATCTTTTCGGCTACTTCATCAATTCTTTCGGCTGGTACTGACAGGGCACAAAGAGTTGAAAAATAGCCCAGCTGCTGCGAATTCATGATTCCTCCGATACGCCGGATCAAACCCGTTTCTTTCATCACCGCAATACGTCTGATGACCTCGTCTTCACTGATTTCCAACTGCAGGGCGATATCTGCAAAAGGCTGACAGGTCAATGGCAGTGCATTCTGCAAAATATCGAGTATTAAGCGGTCTATCCGGTCAAGTGACATATCTTTTAAACCTCTTGGCGAGGCTGATACAGGCACCAGCTGTCTTCGGCCATGATGCTGCCATTATAATAATTGGCCCGCGCCCGGCAACCCCCGCATCTTTCCTGGTAATCACAAATCCCGCATTTGCCGCCGTATTGTGCACTTCTCAGCTCTTTTAGAATCGGGTTTTCCGCCCATATTTTATCAAACGGCATATCCCTGACATTGCCTAATTGCATATCCATGTAAGCGCAGGGCTGTACGTCACCTTTGGGACTTATTATACAATAGCTTATTCCCGCCAGGCATCCCCTGGAAAAGCGTATGGTTATTCCCTTTTTATCAGCCACCCGGATGAATTGCGGTGCACAGGTAGGTTTTATTTCAATCGGCACGTGTTTTTGTTTCTCCATTAAACGAGCCAGGGTTTTTTCATATTCGACTACCCGTAGCGCTTCTTCTTCAATATTAGCCCCCCGTCCGGTCGGCACCAGGAAAAAGACATGATGGGCTATCGCCCCGATCTGTACGGCAAAATCAGTTAACTCTTCCAGTTCAGCTACATTCCAGTCCATCACAGTAGTATGAATCTGAAAAGGAACCCCGGCTTCCTTGAGATTTAACATTCCCTGAATAGTTAAGGCATAGGCATTATCCAGTTTTCGGAAGTCATTGTTTTTTTGGGGTACCAAGCTGTCCAGACTTACTCCGGCTGCCATAAACCCAGCCTGTTTCAGATTTCGGGCCACTTCCGGGGTAATCAGGGTACCGTTGGTTCCCAGTACGGCACGCAGGCCCTGCCGGCAGGCATAACTGCCCAGTTCATATATATCCGGGCGCATTAATGATTCTCCCCCACTGAAAATCATGATTTTAAACCCAGCTTTTTTGATTTCATCAATCAATTTTTTGGCTTCGGCGGTAGTCAGTTCGTCATCAAATTTCGCCCCTGCATCGCGGTAGCAATGATCACAAAACATATTGCATTGATTGGTGGTATTCCAAGAAACCAGCATTCTAATCCCCCTAACTAATGATACCGAATAATCAATTCCTGTCTGCCAGGTCAACCAGAATGGATTGTAGCAGGCCATCGATGGTATATTCACGAGCAGTAATATCTACTTGCAAACCATTTTCTCGTGCTTTTTCAGCTGTAATCGGCCCGATACAGGCAACTTTTACCCTGCGGCCCAGCTCCTCAGCCTGTTGGTTGCCTATTATGTCAACAAAATTGGTTACCGTCGAAGAGCTGGTAAAGGTAATATAATCAATGGGTTGTTCCAGCATTGCTGCAATGCTTAAGCGATTCAAACTGCGGGGAACGATTGCTTGATATAAGCAGATTTCTTCCACCATTGCCCCTAATTTCCCCAGTTGAATCGGCAATATGTCGCGTGCTCCTCTGGCCCGGGGCAAAAGTACCTTCTGTCCGGGTTTAATTATGGTCTGTAATTCTTTGATTATCCCTTCCGCCTGATATTCTTCCGGTACCAGCTCCACCAGCAGTCCATATTTCTGCAGACGTGCTGCCGTTGCCGGCCCGATGGCACCTATCTTAATTCCTGCCAGACTGCGAATATCGTGACCCTGGTTGCTTAATTCCCGGAAAAATATATCTACCGCGTTAACACTTGTGAATATGATCCAATGATATGATTCAATATGGTCAAAAGCTTTATGAAGCTCACCCAAATTCTCTTCTTCTGCGATTTCGATAGTGGGAAACTCGATGGCATCCCCGCCCAATTCCCGTATTTTCTTAACCAACACGCTGGCCTGGTGGCGTGATCTGGTTACCAAAATCCGCTTGCCCCACAGTGGGCCTGTTTCCCACCAACTGAGTTCTTGGCGCAGTTCCACCGTTTCCCCTACAATAATTATTGCCGGAGGTTTTAATCCAGCTGCCCGCACCCGGGCGACGATATTATCCAACCTGCCGCTGACAACTTCCTGATCGGGCATGGTTCCTCTTCTGATCAAAGCCACCGGAGTCTCAGGGCTGCGGCCATTTTCCAAGAGATTTCGAACAATATATTCAAGATTCTCTACTCCCATCAGGAAAACCAGGGTGCCAATGCCGGTGGATATAAGTTTCCAGTTGATAGAACTCACTTCTTTGCCCGGTTTTTCATGTCCGGTTATCACCGCAAAACTGGAAGTCGCATCACGGTGCGTAACCGGAATACCGGCATAGGCAGGTACGGCTATCGCCGAACTAATACCGGGTACAACCGCAAAATCAATGCCCTGCTCCCTGACATATAATGCTTCCTCTCCACCCCGGCCAAATACAAAAGGATCTCCGCCCTTCAGTCTGACCACCATTTTTCCCTGCGCAGCTTTCTGTGCCAATAGGGCATTGATTTCATCCTGACTCAGGGTATGGCGGCTGGATTCTTTGCCAACGTAGATCAATTCCGCCTGCGGATTGGCCCAGGCAACGATTTCCGGGCTCACCAGGCGATCATATATCACCACTTCCGCCCGTGCCAGCAGTTCTTTGCCTTTGATGGTAAATAAACCGGGATCACCCGGACCGGCGCCAACCAGGTATACAAATCCCTTTTGCTCCATGATCATTCTCCCTGTAATCTGATTTCATCCAGAATCTTATCGGCTCCCATTGCCAGCAGCTGCTCCGCCAGCTGCCGACCGCTGGCAGCAACATCATCAAAACCGCACTCCGTTGCAGCTTTATACATCTTGCTGCCATCCAGTGAAGCAACCAGACCGTTGATTCTTACCTGCTCTTCTTCCTTTCTGGCCAGACAGGCGATCGGTACCTGGCAACCGCCTTCGAGACGGGCTAAAAATGCACGCTCGGCGGTAGTTTCGAGCCAGGTATCATAGTCATTAATGGTTTGCACCAACCGCGAAGTTGCTTGATCATCCGATCGCAGTTCAATTGCCACGGCACCTTGTCCAACCGCAGGCAGGATATCTTGCGCAGCAATAATTTCGCGGATAAATTTATCATAGCCCAGTCTTTTTACACCGGCATAAGCCAGAATAATTCCGTCCAGTCCTTGTTCCTGCATCTTTCTGATTCTGGTTTCAACATTTCCCCGCATATTGACCAACTTTATATCCGGCCGCAGTTTTTTTAACTGGGCCGCCCGACGCAGACTTGAAGTTCCAATTACGGCTCCGGCCGGTAAAGCGGCCAGACTTTGATGGCGGGTAGATATTAGTACATCTTGTGGATTTTCGCGGGGCAAAACAGCACCTAAACATAAGCCCTCACCCAAAAGCGAAGGCAGATCTTTCATGCTGTGCACAGCCATATCAATTTTGCCGTTAAGCAATTCATTTTCAATTTCATGGGTAAACAAGCCCTTGTCTCCGATTTGAGCCAGGGGCACATCCATTATCTTGTCACCTTTGGTTTTAATGGTTACGATCTTTATTTCCACTCCGGCCAGGTGACTGGATAATTCACGGGCAACGTATTCTGCCTGCCATAAGGCCAGTTTACTGCCCCGCGTTCCCAATCTTAAAACCTGCATTATTTTCCTCTTCCTCGCAATCAACATCCAAATCAAAAATTTTTTTCACTACTTCCGCATACAGGTGGCCTTGGTTGCTGACTGCCATTTCTTTCATTTTCAGTACCGGGGAACGCAACAGCTGGTTTACGATTGATCCGGCCATATTCTGAATGATAACCTGATCCCGCTCCGAAATTTTTCCCATGCGGCTGAAAGCTCGCTTGAGTTCAGCTTGTTTGATCGTTTCACCGATATTTTTTAGAGCAGTTATGACCGGAACTACATAAAGCGTTGCCAGCCACTGGTTAAATTCTTCCATTTCTTCAGCGATTATTTTTTCTGCTATAACCGCTGCTTTGCGGCGCTCCTGATAACTGGCATTGACAAAATCCTGCAAATCATCAATGTCGTATATCGTAACTCCGTTGATATGCTGTAAATTTGCCTCCACATCACGAGGTACGGCAATATCAATAAAAATAAGCGGACGTCCCTGCCGGGCCCTAAGCGCATCCGCACAGTTGCTTTCCGTGATTACACAGTGATTAGCTGCAGTACAGCTTATGATAATATCCGCGCCGCTCATTTCCTCGGCAATCTGATCAAAGCGAACCGCCCGTCCCTCGAAAACAGCTGCCATTTCCTGCGCTTTTTCATAGGAACGATTGGATACGATGACCGAATGGATTCCGTTAGAAATCAGATATCGGGTGGTTAGCTGACCGGTTTCACCCGCTCCCACCACCAAAACTGTTTTATCCTGTAAACAACCCAAGCGCTGACAGGCCAGATCAACGGCCGCATAACTCACCGAGACCGGATGCTGGTCGATTCTGGTTTCGGTCCGAACTTTTTTACCTACATAAAGGGCTTTTTGAAACAAAGCGTTCAATACCGCATCGGAAGCATTGTAATTTCTCGCTGCCTCATAAGCCTCCTTCACCTGACCCAGGATCTGAGTCTCACCCAATATCATCGAATCCAAACCGGAACTGACCCGGAAAAGATGGGCAATTGCATCATAACAATTAGGCTGATACATATACTCCCGGTATTGTTCTTCGGACAGACCGGAATAACTGAGCAAAAAATCCTTCAGTACCTTCTGCCCGGATTGGATATCCCGCGTTGTAGCATATAATTCGGTTCGGTTGCAGGTCGATAGAATAACCAAACCTTCAATTTCTTCGTATGCAGTAAATTGCTTGTATGTATTTTCCAGCTGTTTTTCCGTAAAAGCACATTTTTCTCTTATCTCAACCGGGGCAGTACGATGACTTAACCCCGCCAGGAGGACATACATTGATTTATCCGCTCCTCTGCCTCTTCATATCGTCCGGCCCGCAGTAAGTCGAGCAAATCAGAGTTGACGATCTGTTCCAGTACTTGTTTGCGTTGATTTATATCCAGGGTGGAATTTCTGAGTTCCTCCCTTATTTGCCCCAATATATCTACAATGTTTCCATATTCTTCGGTTATGATTGCTTCGAGTTGCCGGCGCAGCCGGGCAGCAAAAAGTGGGCTCTTGCCTTCGGTTGATACGGCAACCGCCAGAGAGCCCCGCCTTAATACGGAAGGAACAAAGAAATCACAGTTGGGAGGATCATCTACGGCGTTGACCAGGATTCCTCTCTGCCTGCACAAACCGGATATTTCTTTGTTCAAACTGTTATCATCAGTAGCAATAAAGACGATAAAAATGTTGTCTAGATCATTATCTGCAAATTCTCTGGCAAACCATTGCAATAAATTTTGGTCAGCCCAGGCAACGATTTTTTTTTCGGCCAAAGGGCTGACTACCTTGATATGCGCTCCGTATTCAAGCAAACTGGCGGCCTTACGTTCCGCCACCGGGCCGCCGCCAATAATCAAACAGTTTTTCCCGGCCAGACTTAAATAAATTGGATATAAATGTTCCATTGCCTAATAAAAACAGGTCTGCGCCCCAGACCTATTCTTTATCCTTTTCCTCCAATTCATCAAACTCCTCTTCCTTGGCTTTTCTGAAACTCTGCAGGGCTTTTCCCATTGCCTCGCCCACCTTGGGTAATTTACCGGGACCAACAATGATCAATACAATAGCCAGAATAAGGATGAGTTCCCATGGCCCAAAATTACCAATCAATCCAAACAAAATCAAAACCTCCTCAAATAACTGTTACTATTATGTCAATTCGTTGCGCGGCCTAAAAACCATTGTTTATATATATCTCTCTCGTTATTATGACAACATTAGCGCACTTTGTAAAGAATCCGCTCCAGCCATTAAAACCAAAAATAGGCTTATTATCTCTATTGATCTGCTTTGTCTTCTGCAGGGCTTTCCTGGTCGCTTATGTCATTGCCTTGATTTTCGGCGCTGTTGGTTGCCGGGGCCGCCGATTTTTTCCTGAACCAGCTGCCCTTGGCCTTTCTTTCCTCGTTGGGCTGAGCAATACGGGCTACCAGGACACTTATTTCATAGAGAATGTATACCGGTATACCCATCATCATCTGTGAGATCGGATCCGGTCCCGGGGTCAAAGCCGCAGCCAGAATAAAAATTATCAGCAGGGCATATTTTCTGTTGCGGGCCAACCCCGCGGAAGATACGATTCCCATTTTGGCCAGGAAAAATATGATAACCGGCAGTTCAAAAACCAGTCCAAAAGGAATCGTAAAAGCCAATACAAACGATACATACTGATCCACCTTGAACATCGTGTCCAGATTGGTTCCGGCTATATAAATGAAGAAATTTAATACCAATGGCAATATGCCAAAATAAGCAAAAACAACTCCACCGCAAAACAGCAGCAAAGTTATGGGAAACAGAATATAGACATATTTTCTTTCACCGGGATAGAGAGCCGGCTTGATGAATCCCCATAATGAAAGTACAACCACTGGAAAAGCTATACAAAACCCAGCAAAAAATGCCAGCTTCAGTTTGACAAAGAAGGCTTCCGTAACCCCGGTCACAATCAGCTTTTCATTCAGATTTTTTAAAGGAGTGATGATAAAAGTGAGAATCTGTTCATTATAGGCAAAGCAGACGAAAGCTGCAATTATTATTGCCACTACACTTATAATCAAAGACTTTCGCAGTGCTTCCAGGTGTTCAATAATCGTCTGTTTATCTTCAGGACTTAAATCTGAAAATGCCAACCCGCATGCCTCCTTAAAAATCTCTGCCGGATATAAAGCAGGCCATATCAGCCAATGCTTTCCGTACCGAAACATCCGGCAGGAATTGCAATTGCCTGATCGCCAGGTCTGCATATTTTTTGGTTACCTGATAAGCATATTCAATGCCATCGGAAGAAATAATTATATCGATTATTTCTTCCGCCCGCTCTGCACAGCTTTCCGGTGAGCCCAGCAGGGTTTTCAGTTCCTGGCCGCGCTGATCAAACTTGATGGCATAAATTGAGGGCAAGGTTATAACCCCCTGGCGTATGTCACTGCCCACGGGTTTGCCCAGGACTTCTTCCGAAGCTGTGAAATCGAGAATATCATCTGTAATTTGAAAGGCCATGCCCAGATAATAACCATAGCGTTTCAAGGCTGTTATTTCTCTAGTCTCGGCATTCATTACCATCGCACCCAGCTGACAACTAACCGCTATCAGAAGAGCCGTCTTCCTTTCAATCCGATGCAGATAATCCTTTAAACCCTGCTGTGTATCGTAACAGCTTACCATTTGCTGAATTTCTCCCTCGCATATACGCATGCTGGCATCTGCCAGCACGTCCACAATGTCGCTGCGGTGATAGCTTTCTACCAGCAAAAGTGCCCGGGCAAAAACGAAGTTCCCTGCATATATGGACATGCGGTTGCCCCAACCGCTTTTGACGGTTTCCCGACCGCGCCGCAAGGATGAATTATCAATTACATCATCATGAACCAAGGTGGCCATGTGGATAAGCTCCAAAGCTGTCGCCAGAGGAATCACATCCTGTACCGAGGGCGAAAAAAATTTGGCTGATAATAGTGCAAAAGCCGGACGAAGTCTTTTGCCCCCTGCTTTCACCAGATGGGTAGAAGCATTTTCCAGAATCGACAAATCACTTTGCACGTTATTTATTAATTGCTCTTCAACCTGATCGAGTTCTTCAGATATATGATTAAACAATTCAAAACTGGTCATTATGTTCCCCTTAATACAGAAAGTAATTATAATTATAAAGTCTATCCGGATAAAATCCAATCCAATGACCCTGCTGCTTATTCATAACGCTGAAATGAATCATTGGGAATTCTCATAATATCCAAAATTTTCCCGACCATAAAGGATACCATTTCGTCTATGTTGCGGGGGTGATGATAGAAACCTGGCATTGCCGGTACTATGGCCACTCCCATTTCAGCCAGGCGGAGCAGATTGCGCAGGTGAATAACGCTTAAAGGTGTTTCCCTCGGTACGATAATAAGCGGACGACGTTCTTTAAGCATGACATCGGCGGTACGCTCGATTAGATTATTGGATAATCCATTGGCTACCGCCGCAACCGTTGACATAGTACAGGGTACGATCACCATTCCCTCGGTTATAAAAGAACCGCTGGCCAGTCGGGCAGCAATATCAGCATTGTTATACAAGTACAGGCCCGGCTGAGGAAAATATTGACGCAAACTTTCCTGCGGGTATTCTCCCAATTCCCAGCCCATTTCCTGTTTCATAACGATACACCCCGGCTCACTGACCACCAAATGCACTTCATAGCCTTGAGCCAGTAATACTTCTGTTATTCTTACACCATATATGATACCGCTGGCGCCGGTAATAGCCACTATATATTTCGGCATCCGGTTTCCTCCGCTCTGTTCAATTCAATATATCAAGCACTGCAGTTATAAAAATAATCAGTCCCACATAATGGTTGATCTTAAATGACGCAAAATTTACCCGTTGCAACTGCCCGGGTCTGACAATAATATGTTCATACAACAGTATAATAGCAGTAAAAGCAACTCCGGCATAATACCATTTCCCCAGACTTAAAATAATACCGGTTAAAACCAGACACACTACCGTTAGCATATGGAACCAGGCAGAAAATATAAGCGCTCCTTTTTCACCAAAACGGGCGGGGATGGAAAACAGATGGTTGGCCCGGTCGAATTCAATATCCTGACAGGCATACATGGTATCAAAACCGGCGGTCCAAAAAGCAACCGCCAGTCCCAGCACAAAAGGCTGCCAGTCAAAAGTTCCGGTGACGGCAAACCAGCCCCCCACCGGTCCTATACCAATCGCCAATCCCAGAATAAGATGGCACCACCAGGTAAATCGTTTGGTGTACGAATATATCCACAGCACGAAAACCGCCAGCGGAGCCAATTTAAAGCAAAGCGGATTAAGTTTGGACGCTGCCAGGAACAATAAACCCATAAAGACAAATACCAGCACCCACACCCATCTGACTGAAAGCTGACCGGAAGCCATAATCCAATCTGCCGTACGCGGATTGCGGCGGTCTATTTCGCGATCGATCAAACGATTGAGGCAAAGTGCTGCTGAGCGTGCACTGACCATCGCCAGGGTTATCCAACCAAACTGAGCCAGGCTGGGGGTGCCCATCAGCGCCAGGAAAGCACCCAAATAGGCAAATGGCAAACCAAACAAACTGTGTTCAAAGTCAACCATGGTAAGAAACTTGCTCAGTTTATCCAATTCCGTATTCACTCCACTTTTTAGTCACCAGCGCTTTTATTTCCGGACTCATAACGATATCCTCCGGCCATTCCCGCGTATGACCTTCCTCGGGCCATTTACGGGTAGCATCAATACCCATTTTGGAACCGTAAAGCGGCAGCGGAGCGGAATGATCCAGCACATCCAGCGGCCCTTCTACAATCATGGTATCCCGGCGGGGGTCAGCATTATTAAAAACTTTCCACATTACTTCTGATACGTTCTGCACGTTGACATTTTCATCAACGACAACGATATATTTGGCAAACATCATCTGTCCCATTCCCCACAGAGAATTCATTACCTTGCGGGCATGACCAGGGAAGGATTTTTTAATTGCAACCAACACACAATTATGGAAAACACCTTCCATGGGCAGATGCATGTCAACAACCTCCGGCAGTTGAAACTTCAGCAGAGGCAGAAATATTCTTTCCGTGGCCAGCGCCAGATAACAGTCCTCCTGAGGCGGCTGACCGACAATCGTGGTAGGATAAACCGCATCTTTGCGCCGGGTGATACATTTGATATGAAAAACCGGATAATCACCAGCCAGGGAATAGTAACCGGTATGATCGCCAAACGGTCCCTCCAACCGGCTTTCCGCCAGATCAACGTAACCTTCCAGAACAATCTCCGCATCCGCCGGTACTTCCATATCAATCGTCCGACAGCGCACCAGATCGACCGGCTTTTTCCGTAAAAAGCCGGCAAAGATCAATTCATCTACATCTGGCGGCAGCGGAGCGGTGGCCGCATAAGTAATCGCCGGATCTCCGCCCAAAGCGACGGCAACCTCGATGATCTCCTTGCCCATTTCTTGCGAAGCCCTGTAATTGGCCGCCCCATCATGATGCATATGCCAGTGCATACCGGTAGTGTTTTTATCATACACCTGCAGGCGGTACATACCCAGATTGCGTTTGCCCGTACGGGGATTGCGGGTATAAACCTGGGGCAAAGTAATAAATCGTCCCGCATCCTGCGGCCAGCATTTCAAGATTGGGAATTGATCAAGATCAGGTTGCATGGACACCACTTCCTGGCAGGAACCGCTTTTGACCATGCGCGGGAAAAAAGAAGATAATTCCGCCAAACGCGGCAGCAGCTTGACTTTACCCAGCATGGTGGTCGGTACATTATCGGCCATTTGCAAAAGTTCGGTTATTTCTGCACCGATATCATCCAAATGTTCAACCTGCAAACTCATCGCCATACGTTTGATTGTTCCATAGGCGTTGATCAGTACTGGGAAATCGGATCCTTTGACATTTTCAAATAATAAAGCCGGGCCGAGGGCTTTGCTGACCCGGTCAGTGATTTCGGTAATTTCAAGCTCTGGATCAACCATGGTCTTAATTCTTACTAACTCTCCACGGGTTTCCAATAATGAAATAAACTCATGTAAATCTTTATATGCCATTTTGCTCCTCCTATAGGCAGATTAATCTAGGGGCAGCCGGCTGCCGGCATAGTTATCATTTTGATTTTATTGGCCATCTCCTGCAATAAATCATACAGACAGTTGTTCTTAAATCCTTGAGAATTATTAAATTTATTTAACAGAGCAAAGCTTGTCTCAATATAAGGCAAAACTTGGAAAGTGTTTCCGGTAATCAGCAATTCCATGGCCATGCCAATATTAAAACCTAACTGCCCATATAGTTCAATTGCTTTATGATCAAGCATCTTTAACCGTGCCGCTGTAAGAAAAGCAGTTTCATAAATGACGGCATTACCCCTTTTTATAACTTCCAGCTTTTCCGCTGCCAACTGGTATTGCATGACCAGACCTTCATTGATCCTGCACATCATCCAAGCCAGGTTGTCCAAAACCTGAACCGCACCAATTTTTAATAAAAGCTTAAGTACCCGGCCAAAAATATAATCACCGATCAAAATTGTAAATTGCAATTGCTGATCGTTTTTCTGGCCTTCTTCTTCGTCTTTAATCTGATTATGGATCAGATTGGCGAAGTACAGTGTTTTAAAAAGTCCGGCCATATCAATCGACAAACGATGATCTGAATCCAGATATTTGTATGCCAGGACAACTACGGCCGGCATCAACTGCAAACTTCTATCTTCATGCAGACGTTCCCGCAGGGAATACAGTTCATCCCACCAGATCTGCAGGCTTTGCTGGTAGATGGTATCGACTTCCTTGATTTCCTCAGCCCAAACGCTGGTAAAAGCGAAGTTCATTAATTTGCTTCCTCTCATATTATATGATATCTATTATCATTCCAAAACCCATTGTCTATCATTCTACAGGATATGAGAAGTTCTGCATATTAGTTTTTTTAGCCATACATAACAATTTAAAATTTATATAATAAAATAACAAGGCCCCACTTGTTGTTATCAAGTCAGGCCCTGTTAACCGTGTTTATAAATTTTTACGTTACTTCGGTCTACTAAAATAGTATCCCTCCTAAATATTTACCACCAAACGTTCTTCTTGCTCAGGTATATATCCCCTTTTTATTTCAGAAGCCTGAACATCTCTGGTTCCGAATTTCTCCGCCATATAATTACAGGCGTCCCAGGGATTTACCTTCTCCCCGCAAGTGAACACATCTACTGCTGCATAACCCAGCTCCGGCCAGGTATGAATTGCCAAATGAGACTCAGAGATTACCACTACTCCGCTTACACCTTGCGGACTGAACTTGTGAAAAACCACTTCTCTAACTTCAGCGCCGGCTTCCAAAGCCGCATCGATCATGATATTCTGGACTTTATTAATGTCATTGAGCAAATCGAACCGACATCCATAAAATTCAGCCAGAACATGACGCCCCAAAGCTTGCAATAATACCGCCTCCCATTTTAATTATTTGGTTTGTTCCCAAACCCCCTTTTTTTAACATAAAAAACATACATGTAGAATTTTATCGATATTGATTTAACTTGTCAATATTCACAGAAATCAATTTTTATCATTATATTCCAAGGTAAATATATAGTGCTCAATGCAGGTATAAATATTTACTGAAAAAAAGCAGTGCCCTTAAAAAGCACTGCCATTCAGATATTTTTTTTAGCCCTCCAGACCATTTATTATATTATTTATCCCATGGGTAAATTCTTTTTGATTGCCTTCTCCCAGCAGGTCATACAAGCGTGAATTGAAGGCAATGCCGATTTTGCTTGCTTTTTCAGCAATATCCCGTCCCTTGGCGGTAATAAAGACTCTTATCGCGCGGCGATCCTGAGAATCAAGTTTTCTGACCACCAGTTCATCCTTTTCCAATTTATCGACAAGTACGGTCATCGAAGAGCTGTCAATCAAAGTCTTGTTGCCGATTTCTTTTAGTGTTGCACCATCTTCTTCCAACAGACTGTAGAGAATAAATGACTGCGGTATACTTACCCCATATGGTTCCAACTGCTGACTCAAAGTCCGATCAATTTTCTTCATGACCACCCGAAAACTAAAACCCAAATAGCTATTCAAATCCAACAATTTTTCGGCCTCCTTTATTTAGCTTTTTGCTGAAATACCAGGATCTTCTGTTATTAGATTAACCCTCCGGAACTTGCAGGCCCAACCATTGAACAGACCTATGATATATTTTGAAAATGTATTTTAAATATTTTAAAAATACATACATTAATATTATTACAGAATATTTTGATTTGCAATTCAAAAAGCCACTAAAATTTATATATGTTAATTATAACCAAAATGTAAATACTTGAAATTTACTTTATATGATGTTATTTTATATGCTAAGCATAAATTTAAAATTAATTGGCTATGAAAGAGATTAGTAAGCAGCCCCAGAGCTGAAGAGAACCGGGAATGGTGGAAACCTGGTGCTTCTGAACTGCTGAATGGACTCTGGAGTTTCAGTACTGTTTTCAGTTTACTGACGGTTTTCCCCGTTAACGGAGAGGGAATATTTTATTCCTGGCAAGTGGACCTTTTGTCAATAAGGGTGGTACCGCGGATTCATTTCCGTCCCTTAGCTGATAAAAGGTTTTTATAATTTCAGGCAGAAGGGATGAAAATTATATGAAAAAAAGGATTCTGACCGGTGACCGCCCGACCGGGAAACTGCATCTGGGGCATTATGTGGGCAGTCTTGCCAATCGGGTAAAACTACAGGAGGAATATCAAAGTTACATCATTATAGCGGATGTACAAGCACTTACTACCAATTTTGAAAATCCGGAAAATCTAAGCCGGGATACTTTCCAAATTGCGGAAGATTACCTGGCTGCCGGCCTGGATCCGGAAATATCGACCATCTTTATTCAGAGCATGATTCCTGAGATTCATGAGCTAACCATGTACTATTCCATGTTTACCTCAGTCAATGTATTGCGTCACAATCCCACCGTAAAAACCGAAGCGCAGCAGCATGGATTCAGTGATATGACCTACGGTTTTCTGGGCTATCCGGTCAGCCAGGCGGCTGATATCAGTATATTCAAAGCCAATCTGGTTCCGGTGGGAGACGATCAAATTCCGCACATTGAATTAGCCCGAAAAATCGTACGCCGCTTTAATGATCTATATAAACCGGTGCTGATCGAACCGGAGGCTTTGATTGGTGAAGTGCCTCGTCTGATGGGTTTGGATGGCAAGGCTAAAATGAGCAAAAGTCTGAACAATGCCATTTATCTAAGTGATAGTGCCAGCGAAGTGGAAAGCAAAGTGAAAGACGCTGTAACCGATCCGGCCCGCATTCGCAAGACTGATTTGGGCCACCCGGAAATTTGTACTGTATATGGCTATCATCAAGTATTTAACCGTTCGGAAATGGAAGAAATTGAGCATGCCTGCCGTAACGGAGAGATCGGCTGTGTGCAGTGCAAAAAGAAACTTGCCGGCTGCCTGAACAAACTGCTGGAACCGATGCGTGAACGTCGCATCAAGTATGAGAATCAGCCGGAGTTGGTAAAAGATATATTAGAGGAAGGCAGCCGAAAGGCTCGTTTAACTGCACAGGAAACTATGCGGGAAGTCCGCGATGCCATGCGCATCAATTATTTCGCTGCGACTGAATAAAAACTACACCCGTAAAGAAAACCCGGCTTGTAATCCAGCCGGGTCAGAGCATCAAAAAAGGTGAAAAGCTGCGTTATGCCAAAAGCCTTGCTCTTCGCATTTTTTGCTCGCTCTGTTGATTTTGGATATAGGACAACTGGCGATTGGGTCTTTCCATAAAACGACAAAATCGTATATTTATTTTGCAGCTATTGTAAGATCCGCTGCTCAAGTTCAGCCAATTTACCTATTTGCGCATACAACCTGCGGAATTGTTCGGGTGTGAGGGACTGACGACCGTCTGATAGCGCCGCTTCGGGATGCTGATGCACCTCCACCAGAAGACCGTCAGCACCGGCCGCAACAGCTGCTTTGGCCACGGGTCCGACCATCTCTGCCCGGCCTGTGGCATGGCTGGGGTCTACCAAAATCGGTAAATGGGACAGATGCTTGATAATAGGAACTGCCCCGATATCGACCGTATTACGCGCATATGGTTCGAAGGTTCTGATCCCCCGTTCACAGAGGATTATTTTATGGTTGCCGCGGTCCAACAAATATTCTGCCGCCAGCAGCCATTCTTCGATTGTAGCGGCCAGGCCACGTTTCAGCAAAACCGGTTTATCCGTCCGGCCTAGCTCTTCCAACAAAGAAAAATTCTGCATATTGCGGCTGCCTATCTGAAAAATATCTATATGTGGATACAGATCTTCAATATCCCTTACATCCAAAACTTCGGTAAGCACTGCCAGCCCGGTTACTTGGCGGGCTTCTTCCACTATTTTCAGGCCTTCTCCTCCCAGCCCTTTAAAGGAATAGGGAGAAGTCCTTGGTTTATAAAGGCCGGCCCGCAATATATGTATACCGATTGATTTTAAAGTTTGGGCAATCTCAATATAATCTGAGTGATTTTCCACTGCGCAGGGACCGGCGATAACAGTGCAGTAACCGGCACCGATAGAAACAGGATTATGCGGACCGGGTATTTCAATTACTGTATCTTGCGCGTTATATTTTCTTGCCGCCAATTTATAACTTGGCATTTATTTACCTCCGTCTATGGTTCGATCAAGCTTAATACAATTATAATAAAAAATTTTATAATAAGTATAGCATGCGCTAAACTGGAAATTGATATGAATGATGATTTTAAGTAAAAATAGTAATGTAAGCGACAATAATTGGAAACAGTCTGCTTGAAAGTGAGGTTAAGCATGGATAAGATTATTCATACCGCCATTTGCCAAATGCAGACGGGTTATGATAAAAGCGCCAACCTGGACAAGGCTGCGCAAATGATAAAAACGGCTGCCAAACAGGCTCGTTTGCTGGTTTTGCCGGAAATATTCAATGCCCCCTACCAGACCGATTTGCTGCCGGATTATGCTGAAACCATACCCGGGCCGACTACTGAAGTACTGTCTGAACTGGCCAAAGAGCACCAGATCCTGCTGGTGGGTGGTTCAATTGCGGAAATCGATGCCAATGGCAAAATCTATAACAGCAGCTGCATTTTTGCTCCTGATGGAAAAATGATCGGCTGTCATCGCAAACTACATTTATTTGATATCCGAATCCCTAAGCAGATCGTTTTTAAGGAATCAGATGTTTTCACCGCTGGAGAAGATCTGCACATATTTTTTTATGACGGGTTATCCTTTTCCGTGCTGATCTGCTATGACATAAGATTTCCTGAACTGGCACGTCAGGCAGCCCTAAACGGAGCCAGTATCATTATCGTGCCGGCTGCCTTCAACCTGACCACGGGTCCGGCGCACTGGGAATTATTGATGCGCACCCGGGCACTTGACAATCAGGTATTTCTGGCCGCTGCTTCGCCGGCCCGCAACCCATCTGCCAGCTATCAGGCCTGGGGGCATTCGATGGTTGTTGACCCCTGGGGAAATATTATGGCCGAAGCGGGAACGGAGGAGGAAATTATCTATGCAAAAATCGATCTGGAACACTTGCAGAAGGTACGCAGTGAATTACCGCTGTTGCAACACAGAAGACCGCAACTGTATCAAAAAATAAGCAGAAAGGGGTTGGAATCATGAGATTTCACACCGAATATTTATGGTTTAATACGGAAAAACGCCGCCAGTATATTTGCATTACCGAACGAGTAAGAGAAGCCTGCCGTACAAGCGGCATCCGGGAAGGTATGATTCTGGTCAGCGCCATGCATATCAGCGCCGGCGTTTATGTCAATGACAGGGAAGATGGAATCATTCAGGATCTGGATGAAATGCTCGAAAACATCGCCCCGTTGGGAAAGGATTACCACCACCATCGCACCGGCGAAGACAACGGTGATGCTCATCTAAAAAGCATACTGGTGCATCATCAGATTATCGTCCCCGTAACCGGTGGCGATCTGGATCTGGGTCCGTGGCAGGAAATTTATTATGCTGAATTTGATGGCCGACGTCGTAAACGAGTCATCATTAAAGTCATGGGAGAATAATCTTCATTCAGATATTAAATCCGGCCTCAGGATTTCCGCTCCATGCAGGTAAACATGTTTGATTTGATCCTGGTTCAGGTCGGTGTTCCATAGAATCAGGATCCTGATGCAAAGCGGCAGAGCCCCCTCTGTTTCCACCTCCTGGAAGCACAGGAGCGGCACCTGTCCCCAGCCCATATTACGGGCTGCCCGAGCAGGAAATACAGAATGAATATCGCTGGTTGCGGTAAAAAGAACCGCTGCAATTTCCGGAAGGGCAAACGAATTAACCCGCTGCATCTGTTCCAGCAATTCGCTGGTAGACGCGAGTACGTCTTGCTGTTGGTCGCATGCAACTGTCGTTGCACCCCGTATTCCTCTTACTGGCATTAAATTTTACCCGTCCTTGTCCAATAATCAGGGCACCGCACGATGCCCAAGTCCAATCGCAACTTCATCCAGATGCAAAAGACCAATCCCGAAAAATATGGCCACACTGATATGATCACCATGCCGGGCGATGCCAATCTTGCCGCCCACATTCAAACCCAGCGCCTTGGGCATGATCTGGGCCAGCGCTTCCCGCGCCGCACCGGCAACCGCGCCCTCATCCGCATGGCTGTCTTTGATGACCCCTTCCCGTTTGGCTGCAACAACTGCTCTTTCAACAATTTTGGCGGCCGAAGTGATGAATTCCCCGCCATAGTCAACTGCCACTGCCTTGATCGATAATTCTTCCAGCAGCGATTTTTTCAGCAGACCCTCCTCCTGTCTGGATAGGGTTAATGCCATCTTTACGGCTGCGGTCGCAACCAGTTTACTGCCAATTTCCATCCTGCCTACCACCCTGCTATATTTTTTTCTATTTTACTATAATTTTGCCTATCATTACTATACTCTGATTGCCGCTAAAGATCTGACCACGGCTGGGATAAGCCAAATTGTCCGACCCGGAATCGATTCTAAACTCCAGCGGCACCCGGCAGTCCCTGGTATCGATCTCCACCGTATCCCCAGCATCGACCCTTAGCGTTACCTGTTGCTTTGAAAAACTGTAACGGCTCTGGCCATTGATCATTATTTTAGCCTGCGATGCGGATGGATAATTGCTCAGTTTGATGGTCAGCAAGGCCTGCGGTGATTTAATGTCCACATTGATCCCGGGTAAAGAATCTCCTTTCTCTGCAACAACCGGGGCAGGCAAATTCTGTCCTTCCATTCTCTCACTCCAGCTCATATAAAAACGGGTGGTATCATCGGTCATCAGCCCCTGGGCAACAATGACCGCAACGAAACACAAGACCACCAGACGCATCAAGTATTTCTCCGCTTTATGGAACACAAAGACCATCTCCTCAAGCATTTTTTCTATCATATGCCTGCAGACGGCCCTTTATCCATTTTTGGTTCATTATTTTATTCAGCTTTTTTGCTAATCCCTGGCCTTTAAAATCGCCAATGCCATGGCAGCCGCGCCAAAGCCATTATCGATGTTGACGACCGCCACTCCGCTGGCACAGCTGTTTAACATCGCCAGCAAAGGGGCCAGGCCGTTGAAGCTTGCCCCATAGCCGACGCTGGTCGGTACCGCTATTACGGGTCGAGAGGTCAGTCCGCCCACTACACTAGCCAGAGCGCCTTCCATACCCGCAACAACAATTACTGCCTGACAGGCATTAATCAGCGTTATTTTATCAAAGAGCCGATGAATTCCGGCTACTCCGACATCATAGATGCGGGTAACCTCTGCCCCCATAATCTCCAGGGTCAGGGCAGCTTCTTCGGCAACCGGCAGATCAGCTGTCCCGGCCGTAATCACTGCAACCTGACCCGGACAGGGCGGGCTGTTCCTACGCAGGTAAAGCAGCCTGGCAAGCGGATCATACTGAACCTGAGGAATTTTTTCCCGTATGGTTTGCAATACCGCTTCATCGGCGCGGGTAGCCAGAACATTAGCGGATTGTTCGGCCAAACGGATAAAAATCTCCTCGATCTGGGCAACACTTTTTCCGGGGCAGAATATAACTTCGGGGAAATTATCCCGTAACCCGCGGTGATGATCCAGCTTGGCAAAGCCAAGATCTTCATAAGGAAGTGTTTTAATTTTATTATATACGTCGTCTACTTCCAGCTCACCCTGCTGGAGCTTTTTCAGCAAGCTGTGCAATTCCTGTTCATACATGAACAAATCTTCGCTTTCCGTTAATAATTTTTTTGACTTGGTTTACCATTTTTGCCGGGCATATTCTACTCCGGTCATAAAAGCTTCTTTATTTTTTTCAATCACCGTTTGCTTTTTGCCTTTGAAAATACTATCGAAAAATTCCAGCACCTTTTCTATTTCTACTACGCCGGTCTTCTGCAGGTAAGCCCCCAGCAAAATCATATTCGCACCACGGGGGTTGTTTATTTCTTCGGCGATCTGATTGACGGGAAGTTCCAACACCTGCAGGTCTTCGCGCTGCGGTTTGCGGTCCACGAGTGATGAATTAATCACCAGCGTGCCATTGGGCTGCAGTTTGTTTTCAAATTTATCCAATGAAGGACGATTCATAATGACTGCCATCATCGGGTTTTCGGTAAGCGGCGAACTGATCTCCTCATCGGCAATGGTTACCAGACAGTTGGCCGTACCGCCGCGCATCTCTGCACCATAGGAAGGAACCCAGGAAACATTCTTGCCAGCTTCCATGGCCGCATAAGTAAGAAATTGTCCCATCGACAAAACACCCTGCCCGCCAAAACCGGCAAATAAAATCTGCTTTTCCATTAGAATGCCTCCTTGACTTTAAATTCACCCAGGGGATAGTAAGGAATCATATTTTTTTCCAGCCAATCCAGCGCCTCGATAGGTCCCAGGCCCCAATTGGTAGGACAGGTTGACAGTATTTCCACCATGGTAAAACCCAACCCGGTTTGCTGAATCTGCAAAGCTTTTTTAATTGCCTTTTTGGTTTTCATAACATTGGCCGGATTGTGTACTGAAGTTCGGCAGATATAAGCAGAACCCTCATTTTGCGACAACAATTCCGCCATTTTGGCCGGGTAACCTTCCCATTCTTTTTTCCGGCCATAGGGTGAAGTTGTGGTTACCTGTCCCAACAGGGTAGTTGGCGCCATTTGTCCTCCGGTCATGCCATAGATAGCGTTATTGACAAAAATGACGGTTATCTTCTCCCCGCGCAGCGATGCATGGACAATCTCTCCCATCCCTATGGAAGCCAGATCGCCATCACCCTGATAGGTAAAAACGATTTTGTCCGGCAACAGCCGCTTGATTCCCGTAGCAATAGCCGGAGCTCTGCCATGGGCAGCCTCCAGCATATCACAATTAAAATAATCGTAAGCCAGCACCGCACAGCCTACCGGACATATGCCAATAGCTTTTTCCCGTAGGGAAAGTTCGTCCAGGCATTCTGCCACCAAACGGTGAATGATGCCATGGGTACAGCCCGGACAATAATGAAATTTATTATCCTTAAGGCTGGCCGGGCGTTTGGCGACAACTTTCATCGCAAACCCTCCCTTTCCGCAAGCATCAATATCTCCCTTAATATTTCCTCGGGATTGGGAATAACCCCAATGCGTCCGTAAAAATCTACCGGAATCCGTCCCCCTACCGCCAGGCGAATGTCTTCTATCATCTGCCCCATATTGATTTCCACCGATAGGAATCTTTTCGCCGTTTGCGCCGCCTTGATGATGGCATCGTCCGGAAACGGCCAGAGCGTAATCGGGCGAATCATGCCCACTTTAACTCCGTTTTTACGGGCTTCCATAACTGCTCTTTTGACGATTCTGGCCATCAGGCCAAAAGCCACTACCACCAGATCAGCATCTTCGGTCAGGTAAGACTCCGCCTTTTTTTCCCGGCGGGATATTTCATCATATTTATGCTGCAGGTGTCGGTTGCGCTCTTCGAGGTATTCAGGTGACAGGTGCAGCGTATTGATAATATTGGGCTCACGTCCCTGGCAACCGTTTGTAGCCCAGGGCTTATCATAGAATTTGGTTACCGGTTCTCTGACCACGATCGGCTCCATCATCTGCCCCAGGGTTCCTTCGGCCATAATCATTACCGGCGTCCGGTATTGGTCAGCCAGAGCGAAGGCTTCAATGGCAAAATCCATCATTTCCTGTACCCCCGAAGGCGCCAGTACGATGAGGCGATAATCGCCATGCCCGCCTCCCCGGGTAGCCTGAAAATAATCCGACTGGGCCGGCTGGATGCCCCCCAAACCAGGGCCTCCACGGGATATGTTTACAATCAGACAAGGCAACTCAGCTTCCGCAATAAAAGAAATACCTTCCTGTTTCAGACTTATACCGGGGCCGGAGGAGGCCGTCATCACTCTATGACCGGTTGCGGCTCCGCCGTAGACCATATTGATGGCAGCCAACTCGCTCTCCGCCTGCAAAAAAACACCGTTCATTTTGGGAAATTTGCGGGCCATATATTCAGCGATTTCGCTGGATGGAGTTATGGGATAACCAAAAAAGGCTTTACATCCAGCAATAAGCGCTCCTTCTGCCAGCGCCTCATTCCCCTTCATTAATACCTTTTGCATGCCCTTACTCCTTTTCCACCTCAATAATCAAATCAGGGCACATTAACGCACATATGCCACAGCCGTTACATTCCTGAGGACGTAGAATGCTGGCCGGATGGTAGCCTAAAATATTGATGACATTTTCATCAAGCCCCAGAATACCTTGGGGGCAAAATTTAACGCACAACTCGCAAGCTTTGCACTGATCAATATGAAAATGCACCCTGCCTTTGGCCATCCTGCTCCCCCCTTATTTACTGCAGCCATTCAGGCTTTAAATAAAGTGTGATTGGCTTTAATATTTTCCCGTATTCATGTACCAGATCGCCCCAAAATCTTGCCTCTACCGTAATGTAACACAGCGGCAGCCTCATTGCCTGCGCATAGTCTAAAACCATCTGCTGACCGCTCCTGATTATTTCCGGATTGGTCTCAACCATTAAATTAGGATTGCTGATTAAACCGGTAAAATTTAAATGCGCCGCACCTTCCAGCAACTGTTTTAATTCCATTACGCTGGCCAAATCCCGGGCAAAAGGCCGGTATGGGTTTAAAACCAAATAGAAAACGTAGTCGCGGTCTTTTATGTAACGGCTTAAATAACCCAGCACCATAGAGCCCACTTCATCCCCGGCCACGTCAATAATAACTTCATCAGGGCCGCGCAAAATCCCAATTATTTCTGAGGGAATACCGGGAACATCTGCATAGGATAACTCTCCGGCGGGAGCCAGCAGCCTAATCCCCCTGGCTTCCAGTAAATCACGTACATCCCGGGCAGCAAAATAGGGGTTGACCAAGTCAAGGTCGGCTAGAATAATGCTATCCACATACCGGCTTCTTTCCAAGGCATAGTTGATGGCCAGTTCAGACTTGCCGCTGCCAAACCCGCCCGCAAATATAGTAACTTTAGCCAATTTAAGCCTCTTTCCGAGTCAATTTCTTATTGAGTAATGGTACATTAGGATAATCTTAAAAGCAATAAAAAGTTGATATTAATTTAAAATGGATAATAAAAAACCGGACCGTATAAAACCATCCGGCTCATCTTTCATGTATATTATATAAAATCCCTGTTTCAAGTTTACCGGGGGATTAAGAGCGTTTTTATCCCGGGAAGAATTACAATCATCTCCAGTTATTAATTTTTTTCAACATGTATTCCTTGTAATTGCGCAGTTCATCATTCGCTTTCAACAATATGCGTTCAACTTCAGCTCTGGAAAGATTAATATTTTCCGGTTCCAGTACTTCGATGGTACGGAATTCATCTTTCATGGAAAATTTAAGGGCGTCCTCGATGCTGTCAGCTGAGACAGTTATAATTAACGGAGCATAAGCAATCTCTTTGCGGCCGATTTCATCAAAAACGGTATATACTTCGCTGCTCATATCGATATCCTCGATCCTGATCCCCTGACTCGGTACGTTTCTAAGCAGAGCTGCTTTATGCTGTCTTATTTCTTCGGCATTTTGCTCAATGCTTTTTTTGCCGAAAATTCTGCCGGTTTTTCCCTGACCCAGATAATCAAACCTGATTTTTATTTTAATTGCCGTCATAAAATTCTCCTTCCCTTAATCCTCGCTAATGCTGCCGGCACAATCCTTTAGCTGCTGGACTTCCTGCTCTTTGAGAAGCCTGTACCCGCCTTCTTCCAGGCCCTGCAACGACAAGAAAGCCAGTCCGGTTCTTTTTAGATTTAGCACCGGATGACCAATCGAGGCGCACATCCTTTTAATCTGCCGTTTACGCCCTTCATGGATGGTAATTTCCAGCAAACTGTTCTTTTCATCCTGGGCTATCAGTCTGACCTGGGCCGGGGCAGTCATGCCATCTTCCAACATTAAACCCCGTGACATAGAGCTTAGTTCCGGTTGACTAACCCGTCCCCTGACCCAAGCTTCATACTTTTTCTTGATTTTATAGCGGGGATGAATCATCAGGTTGGTAAACTCTCCGTCATTACTCAAAATCAACAGTCCCGACGTATCAAAATCCAGCCTTCCCACTGGATAGATGCGCTCTTTAATATCCTTTAACAAATCCAAAACCGTAGGGCGGCCCTGCGGGTCATCAACACTACATATAAATCCCGCCGGCTTGTTCAGCAGCACATAAATCATCCTCGGCCTGGTGCTGCCGACTATTCTGCCCTGGTACTCAATTACATCTTTTCCGGGTTCCACCTGGGTGCCCATTTCCGTTACCAGTTGGCCGTTCACCTTTATTTCGCCATTTTTTATCATCTGTTCTGCATGGCGGCGGGAAGCTATTCCAGCCTGGGCCAGGTATTTGGCTAATCTCAATTTGCTTCCTTCCTTAAACGAATCCTTATCGTCTGACTGATCTGTCTAAGCCTTACCAATAATTCTAGCATTCTACATAAAGGTTGTTAATCCTTTATGAGCTGTATCCGGCCAATAATAATCCTGTCCTTTTCGTCTTATAATAAATATAACCATTATGTTTTATCAAAAATCAGTCCTGACAGATAATATCTGTTATCATTAAAAAAATATTTGCTAAACTGCTTGGAGGACAATATGGAGAAATTAAATTCAGTTGACAAGGAAAGCATTGAAAAGGGAGTAAAACAAATCCTGCTGGCCATTGGCGAGAATCCGGAAAGGGAAGGAATCAAAAACACGCCGGCGCGGGTGGCACGGATGTACGAAGAATTATTCTGGGGAATGAACACCGACCCCCGTGATTTTTTGGACGTATCATTTACTGAATACCATGATGAGCTGGTATTGGTCAAAGACATTCCTATCTATTCGATGTGCGAGCATCATTTCCTGCCCTTTTATGGTGTGGCCCATATCGCCTATATACCCAAAGGCGGCAAGGTAGTAGGGATAAGCAAACTGGCCCGGGTAGCCGAAGCTTTTGCCCGCCGGCCGCAGTTGCAGGAAAGACTTACTTCCCAAATCGCAGACTGCATTTACGAAGCATTGAATCCGATGGGGGTTGGAGTGGTAATTCAGGCCGAACACATGTGCATGACCATGCGGGGCATAAAAAAACCAGGTTCGATTACTGTCACCTCAGCCGTACGGGGCATTTTTGAAACCCGTTCGCAAACGCGGGCAGAGCTGTTTGCACTGATTACGAAGTGATTATCCGGCTGATAAAAGCCGGCCGAAAGGCCCCCGGGATACAGGGGGCCTTTTTCAGCGGCCTGCACTTCCCCTTGTAGCCCCGAAATACGGCGCTTAAGGCAATTTTAATTATCATAATATTTTAATATGTCTGCTGATTTGGTTGTTCCGCAATTCGATTAGTGCTAATATTTATAATAATGCCGATATTAATATGAAATAAAAACTATTTTTTACCCAACCAAAGCTGTCGCAACAAACATAAAATAATTCCAAGCCTATATCAACAAATCTTCACAGCATAGAAATCGTCAAAGATATCCGGAAAATTTCCCGCATTATTTCATATTGTCAGATTTCATCAAATCCTAAAAGAATAATTGCAAAATCTAAATATTATATATTGATCATGAGTAACTTGAAACGCTGCAACTTTATAAAAAGGTTTAATGACACAACATAAACATCACCTTGTATCTTCTTGCTCGTATCTTCATGTTTGGGTCATAACTTCTGCGTCCAAATTTGATCATTTTTCATTAGGCAAGGGCTGAAATCCCGGCGATAAAGTCCAAGTCCAGTGAATAAGTATATTGTGGATTGTATTAAACAATTCACTGAAGAAAGGTGGGTGGGGAACATAAATCTGGTAATAAAATTGATGGGGGGGATATTTTTTTTAAAACAAAAACGAATTATTATTGGGAGGTATATTTAGAATGGTAGGATTAACGCCTGAAATGATGGAACGACGTTTTTGGTTGAAAAGTTACGATAATAATACCAGACCGACATTAAATTATCCGAAATTCCCTGCCCACGAAATCTTACATCTGATCGCTACTACAAATCCTGACAAAGCCGCCACCGACTTTTATGGTACAGAAATTTCATACTGGGAATTATATTTATATTCTACGCGACTTGCCAACGGCCTCATCGAAGCGGGCATAAAAAAAGGTGATCGGGTAGGAATTTTACTTCCCAATTGCCCGCAGATGGTAATATCTTTCTGGGCTATTCTGCAGGCAGGCGGTATAATTGTTAATCTCAATCCCATGTATAAACCGGAAGAATTAAAGGGTATGATAGAGAAAACCGGCATGACTGCTCTGATAACTTTCGATGGCATAATGGGAAATGTTCAGGAATTGTGCCGGATGGTGAATATTCCCTTTGTGATGGTTACCAGAATAACTGATTATATTAATGGTATGAAGATAAGTACCCCGGAAGAGCTCGGATTACCCGAAGGTTGGCATCATTTTTCAAGCTTTTTGGCCCAAAGCGTCAATGAAGCTCCCCCGGCAATACCTTTTAATACCGAGGAAGATGCTGCCATATTGCAATTTACCGGCGGAACCACCGGAACTCCCAAAGCGGCTACCTTAACCCATCGCAACCTTGTAGCGGCTCTATATACCGGCAATGAATGGGGCCGGTCGATTAGCGAGTTTATTCCCATTGAACGTCGCAACATCATGGGAGTACTCCCCTGTTTCCATGTTTTTGGCGAAGTCTGCGGCATAGCCATGTCAACTATAACCGTATCAACCTTGATCATTCTGCCTCGTTTTGATTTGGATGAATTTATGTCTACCATGGAACGCATACCCCATATATGGTTTTTCCCGGCAGTTGCCACCATGCTGGGAGCTATATTAAACCATCCCCGCGTCGAAGAAATAAACCTGGCTAAAAAAATTGCCGTAATTAACGCAGGCGCCGCCCCATGCTCTTTGGATCTTTTGCAAAAGGCCCGGGAAATGGGCTTTATTATTTCGGAAGGGTGGGGAATGAGTGAAACTACTTCCGTAGGGATAACCACCCCGTTTTTGGGCGTTAAAAAACCTTTAAGTATAGGAGTGCCTTATCCTGATGCCGAGGTCCGGTTCATTGATGTTAATACCGGCGAGGAAGTCCCGCGGGGAGAAGCGGGCGAAATGGCAATGAAATCCCCCATGGTTATGAAAGGATATTGGAACGATCCTGAGGAAACAGCCAATCAATTAAAGGATGGATGGTTACATACCGGCGATATAGCTTACCAGGATGAAGACGGCTATATATTCATCGTTGATCGGGCCAAGGATCTAATCATTGCCGGGGGCTATAATATCTATCCCCAGGAAATTGATAACATGCTGCTGCAACACCCCCAAGTCGCAGATGCAATGACCATAGGCATTCCTGATGAATATCGCGGTGAAACGGTCAAAGCCTTTGTCCAACTGACCGAAGGTGCCACTGTCAATGAAACCGAATTGATTGCTTATTGTCGGGATCATTTGGCAGCTTACAAAGTACCGCGCAGCATTGAAATCAGAAAGAGCCTCCCCCGGTCAGCCACCGGCAAGGCTCTGAAAAGACTGTTGCGGGATGAAGAAATCGCCAAAATGAAGAAGGGCTAGCCGCCTGTACCAGTACAATCAAACACCTGCCATCATATTTTGCTATGCGGCAGGTGTTTGTTTTAATATAAAGTTTTAACCCTAGAACAATCCAACAATCTCGCCGTTGGGCAGGATATCTATTTTTTCCGCCGCGGGCGTTTTGCCAAGGCCCGGCATGGTCATGATGGCGCCAGCCAGGGCGACAATAAAACCTGCACCTGCAGACAGTCGAACTTCCCGAACGGTGATGGTAAATCCGGTAGGACGACCGATGGCATTGGCATCATCACTTAATGAATATTGCGTTTTGGCCATACAGATCGGGAGATCTTCGTAACCAAGTTTTTCCAAACGAGCGATCATATTGTCCGCTTCTTTGCTGTAGTTAACCGCCGCTGCTCCATAAATCTTATGGCAGATGGTTTCGATCTTGGTTTTGACCGGGAGATCCAGATCATACAGGAATCTGAAATCGCTGGGAGTTTCGGCTGCCGCCATTACTTTACGGGCCAGTTCCTCACCCCCGGCGCCGCCCTCGGCCCATACTCTGGAAACCGCCATCTCTGCCCCCAAAGCCTTACATTTTTCTCGGATAAATTCAATTTCTTCCTGGGTGTCACCCGGGAATTCATTCAGCGCCACTACCACCGGAGGACCAAAATAGTTCAGGTTTTCCAACTGTTTTTCCAAATTGCTGACGCCTTTGGCCAGCGCTTCCATATTTACTTCCGCGAGCTTATCTTTACTTACTCCACCATGGTTTTTGAGTGCCCTTACGGTGGCTACCAGCACCAATACATCGGGTTTCAGGCCCGCGAAACGGCATTTGAGATTCAAGAATTTCTCGGCGCCCAGATCAGCACCGAAGCCGGCTTCGGTAATTAAATAATCGCCTAACTTCAAACCCATTTTGGTGGCCATTACACTGTTGCAGCCATGGGCAATATTGGCAAACGGCCCGCCATGGACAAAGGCCGGCGTATTCTCTACGGTTTGAACCAGATTGGGTTTGATGGCATCCTTCATTAACAACGCCATGGAACCGGCAGCATGGAGAGCGTCTGCGGTAACCGGTTCTCCTTCATACGTGTAGGCTACCACCATGCGTTTAAACCGTTCTTTTAAATCCATTAAATCCGAAGCCAGACAAAGTTCGGCCATTACCTCGGAAGCAACCGTAATATCAAATCCAGATTCCCGTGGTATGCCGTCGGCTTTACCACCCAGACCCAGAACAATATTGCGCAGTGCCCGTTCATTCAGATCCATGGCCCGACGCAGCACCACCTGGCGGGGATCGATATTGAGCCGATTGCCCTGATGAATATGGTTGTCCAACAGAGCGGCCAGCAAATTATGAGCCGTCGTGACCGCATGAATATCTCCGGTGAAATGGAGATTGATATCTTCCATAGGTAATACCTGGGCATAACCTCCGCCTGCGGCACCGCCTTTAACGCCAAAACTTGGTCCCAGGGACGGTTCACGCAGGGCGATGATGGCCTTTTGTCCGAGACGGTTCAGTGCCATACCGAGACCCACCGTGGTGGTGGTTTTCCCTTCTCCGGCCGGGGTTGGATTGATAGCGGTTACCAGTACCAATTTACCATCGGGCCTGTCCTTGATTTTTTCCCATGTTTCCAGCGTAACCTTGGCCTTGTATTTTCCGTACAGTTCTATATCATCTTCGCCCAGACCAATATAACGGGCAATTTCGGATATTGGCTGCATGGTTGCTTGTTGAGCAATTTCAATATCGCTTTTCATTTTGCTACCCCTTTCGAAATGTCTTATGGTGTATATTGCCTTTATCTTATCAAAAATCGTAATTTGAATAATTATAACCTTATCATCGGGGCAAGTCCAGAATACTAATGAAATAAAAGATTACAAACATAGATGGAAGCAATCAAACCGGTAATGTCTGCGCTGAGCCCGGTAAGCAAAGCATAACGGTAACGTTTTATCCCTACCGATCCAAAATATACAGTAAGAACAAAGAAAGTTGTATCCGTGGTTCCCTGCATCACTGAGGCCATTCGTCCGATCAAGGAATCAGGTCCATATATTTTGATCAGTTCCGTAGCCAGGCCCAGTGCGCCACTACCGGAAAGTGGCCTCATCATGGCCAGCGGCATTACTTCTGCCGGGGCACCCAGCTTTTGCATCAGCGGCATGATGGCCTGAATGGCATAATCCATAGCCCCCGAAGCCCGAAAAACAGAAATCGCAACCAGCATGCCAACCAGAAAAGGAATGATTTTTACCGCCGTATAAAAACCTTCTTCGGCACCTTCGACAAAGGTCTCATATACCGGCAGTCGTTTCAAAAAACCATAGATCGGTATAGTCAACAGAAGAAACGGAATCGCCCAGCGGGAAACGGTATCAAGCATCGCCAGCAGCATCAGTTCTTCCTCCCCGGCCGATATAGATTTCTGAGCAGCCAATCCAGAGATACGGCCACTACAGTGGCACAACTAGTGGCAAAAATGCAGGCTCCCACTATTTCTGTCGGGTCGGCAGAACCATAGGAAACTCTGATACCGATGATGGTTGCCGGGATCAGGGTAATACAGGATGTGTTCAAAGCCAAAAAAGTACACATGGCCGTTGAGGCTTCATCACGATCGCCATTTAATTTCTGCATCTCCTGCATGGCTTTCATCCCAAAGGGGGTGGCAGCATTGCCCAGACCCAGCATGTTGGCACTCAGGTTCAGTACGATAGCACCCATGGCCGGATGCCCGGAAGGTATGGAAGGAAACAGCCGCTTTAGCAGTGGATTTAAAAGAAATGCCAGGATCTGGATTAAACCACCCTTTTCAGCAATTTTCATAATCCCCAGCCACAATGCCATGATACCAATCAAGTTAAAACAAACCTCGACCGCATCCTTTGCAGCTCCCAGGGCGGCCTGGCTGACAACTTCAATATTGCCGTTCAGAGCTGCAACGATTATACCCGAAGCCAACAGCAAAAGCCAGATGATATTTAACAATCGTCTTCCTCCTGCCCCTGATGATTAAATCCCTGTTTAAGCAAATTATGATAGGGGGCAGAGAAATAGAACAGCCCGGTTTGATACGGGCTGTTTGCTATAATTCATTTACCTTGGACAATTGCCTGCGGACTTTGCTTTAATGTTCCATTGTCTCATCTGTTTCATTTCTGGTTCGTCTGTCCATCATCCCCTGGATTTTATCAAGCAGCTGCGGCGCCAAATCAACGACTCTTTCCGCCAGGCTGTTGCCATTTACGGAGAGCAAGCGCACATCATTCATTCTGACCACCAAAAAACCTACCGGTTTTACTGATACACCGGCACCGCTGCCTCCCCCAAAGGGAATATCCTGACTTTTACTGCCGTTGTCGAACTCGTATTCCCCGCCGCCAGCGGCAAAGCCGCAGGCCACCTGGGAAACAGGAATTATAACCGTCCCGTCGTTGGTTTCCACGGCATCACCGACCACGGTATTTACATCCACCATTTCCTTAATACTCTCCATGGCCGTTTTCATTAGACCTTCAATAGGACGGTTGTTGCCTGGTATTTGCTGCGAATCCATTTATCCACCACCTGACTTTCCATACGATTAAATAGAATGCTATGGTGATAATATGTACGATTCGCATTTTTAATATACAATCAATTTGACTGTTAAATTCAGCACTGAGGTAATCAGGTTCAACTGCCAACTGCACCTTCTTTAGGCAGCTGATATTGGCCAGAAAGGTTACGCCCAGTCCTATTATAGTCCATAGCATTCCTGTATTAAGCGCCGCCCACATCGCATTTCTTCCGCCCACCCGGCCTTGCCAGCTGATTTTTTCAATCACAGTATAGCCCAGAGCCTTTTTGATGATATTAAAAGTCTGTTGTTCCCAATCTGATAATAGATGGATACGTTTGCTTATTTTAAAAATATCTTTTATGTGTTGCCAGTTCCAATCTTTCTTGGAGCCAATACTTCTCTCCCAGCGGTCCACCAGCAATGCTTCCAAAAAACTTAAACGGGGATCAGTATAGTCATAAATTTGTTCAAAGCGGTATACGGGCAGGCCGAAACGTATTTGTATGCCCTGAAACTGATCATTGTCAGTCACAATGATTTCCATGCGGAAGGTAATGTAACTAAATAAAACAAGTATCAATAACAGCAATAACAGCAAAACGATATAGAAGTACATAGAGATTTCTCCTGTTTTTCCATATCGTTCCCTTATTCTTTTTTGCTATACACCAGATTATGGATTCTGATATCTGGCAATCGTGGTTTCTATCTCATTAATAATTTTTTCCATTTCTTTGGCGATCACTAAATTTCTCCTGCCCTGCCTGAAGGTAGGGCAATGCAAATTGAAATCGAGGATTTTTTTATCTATTTTCACCAGATCAGCTTCTCTTTCCAGATAAAATAATTCCTTTTTATGCTGATATCTCTGCAAAGCCCGGTCATCATGCTGATCAGTCCAAAAAAGTTCGGTATAACGTTTGAAATATTGAATCTCCTGTTGCAGTTTTTCCATGGCAACATCAATTTCTTTGCCCAATTCAATCCAATACGGTGCAAAGTCGTTTTCTTTAAGTATCTTAAAAGCCATACGCATTTCAACCGGTTCAAACGGATTCTCTTCCAAATCCAGCGGTTTTCCGGCCCCGGCCAAATTATCAAAGTCTCCCCGTTGCTGGGCTTTGCGTATTTGTTCTTCGACCAGATCCCGGGTGCTGCTCATATAACGGGCTAGTTTTCGGTTTTGCTGGGCTTTCAGCATTATTTCTTCTTCCAGATCTTTTTCGCCCAAAGCTCGCTCATCCTTTCTCCATCGGGTCAGTATTCATCATACTTGTCTGCACTTGTTTTTATTCCGCGTCCGGATCCAGTTGCGGGAGTTCTTCCAGGCTGGACAGGCCAAATATTTTTAAAAATTCATAACTGGTCCGATAAAGAATAGGCTTGCCGGCCGCATCTTTGTGCCCGTCTTCTCTTATAATTCCCTTTTCCAGCAAATTGCTGAGCACGCGTTCAACTTTAACGCCCCGGATCTGTTCGATTTCGGCCCGGGTTACCGGTTGGCGGTAGGCAATGACCGCCAGTGTCTCCAGCGCTGCGGTTGACAGCCTTAAGCGAGCCGGCTTGGTCAATTTACTTACCAGCTCAGTAAACTCAGGCTTGGTGGCCATGATATAGCCTCCCTCGAGCGAGATGATCTGCAACCCGCGGGCGGATTGATGGTACTCCAGCATCAATTCCTGCATGATGGACTTGAATTCCTCTTCCCCAATCTGCAATATTTCCAGCAATTCATCCATATCCAACCGTTCACCGCTGACGAACAACAGCGCTTCAATCCCCGCTTTTATATCATCCCGCATTAACATCACTGCATCTCCCGTATCTTCAGTATTATTTGCCCAAATCTAATATCCTGAATGGCTTCAATCCGGTTCAAGCGGATCAGTTCAAGGATGGCCAGAAAACCGGCTAATATTTCCCGCCGCTGTTTATAGGCACCGCACAGCATCTGAAAATTGGATTGCCCGACCATTTGCAGATGCTGCATGATTTCATCCATTTTCAGAGAAACATTCACGTTCTCCCGGGGAATATTATAACTATCAAAGTCGATATCACTGTGGAAAAGCTTTATATAGGCTTTAAATAATGATGGTAAAGAAACTGCCAGTTCTTTGTGGGGCTCGATTATTTCCATCTGTCCATGGCGAAAAAATGGGCGCGGATAATCTTCATCCAATCGCAGCGCCAGTAATTCAGCGGCTTTTTTATAACGTTTATAAGCAATCAGTTTGTGCATTAGATCTTCGCGAGGATCTAATTCTTCCTCCTCGGTTTCATTCAAAGTTACCGGCAGCAACATCCTGGCTTTAAGACTCAGCAGATAGGAGGCCATCATTAGAAAATCACCTATTTGATCCAGGTCAATATTGCCGCTGCCGGTAATATACTGCATGTATTGATCGGTGATTGCCGTAATCGGGATATCGTAAATGTTCATCTCATTTTTCTCGACCAGATAAAGGAGCAGATCGAGCGGCCCGTAGAATTGTTCCAGATTGACCACATAATCCACAGCTTAACCCTCCGCTAAAATACTGTCCCATAAATTACAATATAGATCACATTGTAGAGCGGCCAGATGATTTTATCGGCCAGGTTGGTAAAAATAATCAGCAATAGCAGTAGAGGTCCGAACTGCTCCAGGGAGTAAATAAAATTTGCACCTTTATCCGGCAAAAGCCCGGCCAAAATTTTCGAACCATCCAGCGGAGGTATGGGAAGCAGGTTAAAAACCGCCAGAATAATATTTATCTGTACCAGCGGCACCAGCATCTGAATCAATGCTGGCAGACTGCCGCTGTAGGTTCCCAGCTGCGGATCAAATCCCAGCAAACGCAGGGCAATCATCCCGACAACGGCAAGCAGGATATTCATGGCCGGTCCGGCAAGGGAAACCAGCATCATGCCGGATTTGACGCTGACGTTTTTGAAATTGTAGGGATTAACCTGTACCGGTTTGGCCCAGCCAAAATGGAAAAACATGAGCGCAAAAAAGCCGATCCAGTCAATATGGGGCAGCGGGTTAATGGTAAGACGGCCCTGATAATAGGGAGTATCATCACCCAACCAATCAGCCACCCGGCCGTGCGCATACTCATGAAAAGTCAGCGCTATCAATATTGCCGGCAGAAAAATAAGCATATTATATATATACTGCATCAGGAATACTCCCTTCTTCAAGCCACTGTTTAACCATATTAATTTCGTCCTGGCGGGTTTTAATTTTTTCGTCCAGCTTGTATGCATACAGCCTTTCCAGAATTATTTTGTAGGCAGGGCCCGGCTTCAATCCCAATTCCCGCAGGTAATTGCCATTAATTTCGATTTTCACTCTGTCCTTCAGATCCAGATATATACTCACCCGATCCCAGGTAATTTCATCTTTGATACATAACAATAAATAAAGTTTGTTTTCGTTGGCCAACTCCGCCAACATCCTCTCCAGATCGCTGGGGAGCAGCTGTTGATTATTGCTGATTGAGACCGCCCGGGATGGAATCAATTCGGCATCAATGATCGCCTGTTTAGCAATGCGATCAATGGGGTAATGCTGCAGCAACTTATCCTTTTTTTCGGCCTCCAGTTGCGCGAAAATAATAATCAAGTATACTAACCAGGTTTTGAATTTCCATCCATAATATCTTTCCTGCCACCACCCGGTAACCAACGGCACTCTTTTGAGTTGTTGCCAGCTGACTTTGTCAAAATCGATTTCCGGCAGGACATATTTCCATACGCCGATATCCTGCATACGTTTTAAAGCCGGGATGGGATCCTTCTCATTAAGGATCAGAGTCAACTCGGTAAAAATACGCTTATAAGACAGTTTGCCCAACATATGTCGCTCAATTGCATCCCGGGCAAATCGCATTGTATCTGCTTCGATTTTAAAGCGGTAGCGTTGTTCGAAGCGAATCGCCCTGATTATCCTGGTAGGATCTTCAACAAAACTAAAGTTATAAAGAATCCTGATCAAACCGCTGCGTAAATCATTGCTGCCGCCGAAATAATCGATCAATTCCCCAAAATGATCAGGGTTAAGGCAAATTGCCAGCGTATTTATGGTAAAATCACGCCGGTACATATCTTCTTTAAGCGATGACCTTTCCACCTGCGGTAGTGCAGCGGGAAATTCATAATACTCGGTTCGTGCCGTGGCTACGTCAATTTTACTCCCGTCCGGCAAAATCACCACTGCCGTGCCAAATCGTTCATGCACGCGTAATTTGGCATTCAGCTGCTGCGCCAGCCTGGCGGCTAATTTCTGTCCGTCACCTTCCACTACCAGGTCAACATCAAAATTGGTTACCTTTAGTAATAAATCTCTTACAAAACCACCAACACAATAAACCGTGTAGTTAAACTCAGCGCCTGTTGCTCCTGCCAAACGCAGGAAGGACAAAAGCTGCCTGGGCAGCTGTTTCTCCATTTGTTCACTGCAGTTTTCCCAGGAACCCCCTGAAAATGAATAGAGTAATTCATGGTCTTCCGGATAATCATTACCATGCAGTGTTCTTAGAATATCAGTCCGGGATACAATACCGACAAGTTTGCCGTCTTCAATTACCGGCAATCTTCCGATATCATGTTCTACCATCAGCTTTTGAATATCACTGACAGATGTGGCGGAGGTCACCGACAAAACATCGGCGGTCATAAATCCCTTGACCGGCGCATGCCCAAGTTCATGAATTCTAGCCTTATCAACATCACGTCGCGATATCATGCCGATCATTTTATCATTTTCCACCACCGGCATACCGGTATGTCCATATCTGAGCATTAATCTCCCGGCTTCCTCCATACTGATACTGGAGCGCAGGGTTTTGACCGGACTTGACATAATATCTGCAGCTATATTGGAAGGATGGATTAAAACCTTCAGGTTATCGAGGATAATTTCTTTAACTTCGCTGCATTCTTTGGAGCGGATAACGGCGGAAGCAGCTTTGTCATGCCCCCGCCCTCCCAGGGGTTTCAATACTTCATTAATTTTCACACTGCTGCTGCGGCTTCTGCCGATTACATTTACTTTACCTTCCATTTTGACAATCACAAAAACTGCGTCGCAGTTTTCCATTTCAAACAAACGATAGGTTACCAGATCCAGTCCGGGTACGAACTGATTGCCCTCAAAATCAGCCAGCACAATATCCAGATCCTTGATCTTGTGATGGATGCCCGCTTCTATAAGTCTATACAGCATCTGCCGTTGGTCTTCGGAAAAAGGCTGTTCCATGAAATTGCTTACCACGGCCAGATTGGCTCCACGGCTTAATAAATAAGCAACTGCATTGGCATCGCGGGAAGTCGTGGAAGGAAACAGCAGACTGCCGGTATCATCATATATCCCCAGGGCTAGAATGGTTGCTTCAAAAGGGCTGAGCTGGATATTTCGTTCGATAATTTTTTCCACCAGGATCGTCGTCGCAGCCCCGGTGGAATGAATTTCAGCCAGGCTGCCTTGCAGGTCGTCCTCATGTTGAGGATGGTGATCGAAAATGTGTATATCCAGATCGCTGTTTTCCAGTACCGGAGTCAGCTGGGCCAGACGATAGGAACTTGCAGTATCGACCAGCACCAGTCTTTGTACGGCAGGCAGATCGATTTCTTTCACGGTTTTAATGGCCAACAGATCTTTATATAAGGCCATAAATTTTTTTACACTTTTGTTTATGGTCCCTGAAAATACCCGCACTGCTCCCGGGTATAATTTGGCTGCAGCGACCATACTGGCCAAGCCGTCAAAATCAAGCGCATTATGTGAAGTAATAATTTCCAAGCCAATTCTCCCTACACTCAAACTATTTGCATTATAGCATACCCTCAAAGCAGTTGACACTTGCCGTCATAACTGGCTGTAGCAGCATTCTTCAATGAATATAAAATCCGCTCAATCAACGTATCCTTACGTATCATGCGCGGATTTTTCAGTTCCTGGTATAAATCAAATTGATGTTTATGCAGTCGGGTTTTTATTTTCCGGGGGTGAAACATTTTTAGCTTTCAGGGAGGTTATCTCCCGCTCCAGTTTTTTGTTGTATTTGGTCAGTTCGTTTAATTTCCGGCCCGTTTTAAAAGCCCGGAAACTATCGATCAAAAAAGTGATGATAGCTCCCCCCATGGCTGCGATCAGGGCCACCAAGGCCAGAGAGATTTCCGCTGTATCCCAGATTAAAAAATGTACGGTCACCGGAATATTGTTTTGCATAACAAAAATAACAATCCCGACCATAAAAATTAATGCACCCAACAAATACGCAGGCATAAAGCAGTTCCCCTTCCCAAATAATTGCCTTGGGCAATAATAATTTGTTTACTACTGATTATTTTACGTACTCTTTTGAAATAAGGGAAGAACAATAAATTATTATTTCCTGTCCATTATGCCATTTTCAGGCCAGATGACTTTATCCCTGACGATTTATACTATAAAATTATCGCAAATTGGCAATATACTTGATAAATTATACTTAATGAAAATTATACTTGCCAAAATTTAGAGACTAACATATAATATTCGAAATGCACATATATTATAGTCAGGTTTTTAACCAGGCTCGCAATGAGCAGCGGTATACCGCGGGACTTCTAAAGTACGGAAGTCCCGCTATTTTTATATGATGGGGGTTATATTTTGAGTTTCGTAAAGTTTATTCGTGATTTGTGGGCGGATGAAAAACAAAGGGTTGCATCAATTTCTATTCTATCAAATACCACCTTGGTTCTTTTAAAGTTGGCTGCCGGAATTATAACCAGCTCAGTCAGTATAATCTCTGAAGCGATCCATTCCAGTCTGGATTTGGTAGCGGCCATTATTGCTTTTATTGCCGTACGTATTTCCAGTCATCCACCTGATTCCAAACATCGCTATGGTCATGGCAAATTTGAAAATGTTTCCGGTACGATTGAAGCACTGCTTATTTTTATTGCGGCAATCTGGATCATGGTTGAGGCTTACGATAAAATTATTCATGGTGCCCACGTTGAAACGATTGGCATGGGTATTGCTGTTATGGCTTTTGCCTCTCTGGTCAACTGGTTAATATCAAGTCTCTTGATGAAAACTGCCAAAAAAACCGACTCAATTGCGCTAGAAGCTGATGCCATGCACCTGCGTACCGATGTTTATACTTCTCTCGGAGTTATGCTCGGCTTACTGCTGCTGTCAATTACAGACATCCAAATTCTTGATCCTATCATTGCCATTGCGGTAGCCCTTTTGATACTTAAAGCTGCCTATGAACTGACAGTTAAAGCTTTGGTTCCTTTATTGGATGTAGCCCTCCCGCAGGAGGAAGAAAACGCGATAATGGAAGCCATTAATATGGTAATTCCCGAAGGGGTGGTTAATTTCCACCAGTTGCGTACCCGTAAAGCCGGTTCAGAAAGATATGTCGATATGCATTTGGTTGTGCCGCGTGATTTAACCATTGCTGAGGTACACGAATTGTGTGACCAGATTGAAAATGAAATTGAAGAACGGCTGCTGCACGTACATGTACTGGTACATGCTGAACCGTGTGAAGACGATGACTGTGAGCAATGCCACCAAAAAGAATGTAATATAAAATCTGAACCAGCAGAATCTTAACTGCATTAATTAAAAATCCCTTGCCTTTTGGCAAGGGATTTTTTTGTGATAGTTATGCATTTTCAATATAATATACTGCCTGGGTCATAACCCATATTACTGATTAGCTGGCCGAACGCTGCTTGATATCGTAATATAAGGGGCTGGCTACGCATATCGAAGAGTACACACCAAAGATAAAACCAACCAGCAGGGCAACTACGAAAATCTTAATGGTGGAACCACCGAACAGCAACAAGGTGACTAACGGCATTAATACTGTCAGTACCGTATTAATGGAACGATTCATGGTCTGCATTATGCTTCTGTTAAGCAAGGTATTGAGCGCTTCTTTCTTCCGGGTACGCAGATTTTCCCTTACCCGGTCAAAGATGACAATGGTATCGTTAATGGAATAACCAACAATCGTCAAAATAGCGGCTACAAAGTAACTGCTGACTTCCCATTGAAATATGGAGAAAAGCCCCAATACAATCAGAACGTCATGAAACAGCGCCAGCACCGCTGCCAGGCCAAAAGCCAATTCAAAGCGGAAAGTAATATATATAAGCATCAGAACCAGAGCGATACCAATAGCTATCAAAGCATTGCGGGCTAATTCACTGCCGATGGTGGCGCCAACACTTTCCGCGCTCTCCAGGGTAACATTCTTAAATTTCTCCTTCAGACCGGCGGTCATTTGGGCAGTTTGTTGCTGATCCAACTCATTGGTACGGATGTAAAATTCGCTGCCGCTCTTCTGCACACTTACTTCTTTAACCATTTTAAGGTCACTTATTGTATTTCTGACCTGATCGGCGGTTATGGAACTATCCATTCTATAACGTAATAAGGAGCCTCCGGTAAAATCAATGCTCCAATTGAATCCCTGCATGAACATGGATACAATACCGGCAATAACCAAGATCGAGGAAAATATATAAAACCATTTTCTTTTTTCAATTAATTGCATTTTCTACCCTCCTTATACGCCATATAACTTATTGTTTTTCGTAATGTCGGCAAACCAAACCAGCATATAGCGCGTAAACGTCAACGCTACCAACATACTGGCTACAATACCAATGGAGAGGGTAATAGCAAATCCTTTAATTGATCCGGTTCCAAACCAGATCAAGACGAGGGCGGCAATCAGCGTAGTCAGGTTGGCATCAAAGATTGTCAAAAAGGCCCGCTTAAATCCAGATTCGATCGCCGCTTTCAAAGTTTTTCCTAAACGCAGTTCTTCCTTGATATGCTCGTAAATAATGATATTGGCGTCCACTGCCATACCTATTGATAATACAAAAGCGGCAATTCCAGGCAGCGTCAGCACCACCCCCAGCAGAACCATGGTGCCAAGTACCAGAACTGAATACAATACCATGGATACATCAGCTACAAATCCAGGCAGACGATAATATCCCAGCATAAAGATCAGGATCGCCAATAACCCCATCAAGCCGGCTTTAACGCTAAAATCCAGCGAATCGCTTCCCAGACTTGGTCCCACCGTTC
>ERZ764778.365-NODE-365-length-55107-cov-6.545666_pt1 | contig 55107 bp, 44 predicted proteins | sample MGYA00374951_ERZ764778 | MGnify/ENA primary metagenome ERZ764778 (study PRJEB28918, sample SAMN05720193) | bioreactor metagenome | isolation source: Anaerobic biogas reactor | place: USA:Washington, USA | collected 2015-08-08 ...
GAGATATATTTTGTTTCCTTCGGCGTAGCTGTCATGCCGATTTGCGTGGCCGAGGAGAAGTAATCGAGTATTTTACGCCAATTGCTATCCTTCTTTGCAGAACCGCGGTGACACTCGTCCACAATAATGAGGTCAAAGAAATCCTTCTGGAACAACGTAGCAAGTCGGCTGACGGCTTCGTCTTCTCCATTCTCGCTTTCATCTTCTTCACGGTCGGTTAACTGCTGATACAGCGAGAAGTAGACTTCATGAGATGTGATAGTAACGGGATCATCCTTGGCAAAATTAATTTTATGTATCGTTTTTTCAAGGGGAGCGAAATCTTGCAGAATAGACTGGTTGACAAGTATATTGCGGTCAGCCAGATAGAGTACCTTTTTCTTCATGCCGCTTTTCAGTAAACGGTAGACAATTTGGAATGCGGTGTATGTCTTTCCTGTTGCAGTTGCCATGACAAGAAGAATCCGCGGCTGTCCCTTGACTATAGCATCTACTGCACGATTGACGGCATTGCACTGATAATAACGCGGCGCGTATGTGGTCTGGCTTGTATAGTAGGGCTGATCGATAATATCCTTTTGCTTGTCATTCAGACCTTTACCAGCCTGATATCGGGCAATCAGCTCATCAGGTGGAGGGAATTCGGCCAAGGCAAGCAGCCTTTCCCGCCCGGTCAAAAAATCATGCTCATAAAAAGCGTCTCCATTGGAACTATAAGCAAAAGGCACATCAATCATCTGAGCATAGGTCATGGCCTGTTGCAAGCCATAGGATACAGTATGATTATTATCCTTTGCCTCAACGATGGCAATCGGATTATTGGCATTAATGTAAAGAATGTAATCAGCTTTTTTCGGCTTCTCGCGAAACACTAAATTACCTTTTAGATTTATTTTGCCATCCGTGATTTTAGTTTCCATCGTAATATGGTCAACGCTCCATTTAGCTGTAATCGCTGGAGTGATATAGCGGAGCTTAATATCTTCTTCAGTCATCTGTTTTTTATCAATCATGAATTTTCGCTCCTTTCCTTGTCCGGCACATAGTCTAAAATATCACCATAGTTGCAGCCTAACGTATCACATATTTTATCCAGAACATTCAGCATAACTGGCTCGTCCCGGCGCAGCTTAGTCATGGTGTTCGGGGACACGCCGGAGGCTTTCCGAAGATCAGCCTTGCTCATTTTTTTGTCAATGAGCAGTTTCCAAAGTTTATTGTATGAAACAGCCATAATAAGCCTCCTATGCTATATTTCATAATATTATATCACGCAATCTGTAATTTCCCAAGACCTTAAGAGAATCTCGCAAGGAGATGATATCATTGAACTTACGAGAAATTTTTCAAGCAATTCAATGCTCCGGGGGCATAAACCGTCAAATACACAGTAGTGCGAGCCATCCGATTAGGGAGTGCCCGCACTTGAGTATACCTGATTACGTTATAACCTGACGCAGCCGCCGGTTAGGAACGCTCGGCATCTTCTGCTTTCAGCACCTTGCGCAGGATTTTGTTGGTTGCGCTCTTGGGCAGAGAATCCCGAAATTCAATCATACGCGGATATTTATAGGCCGACATCTGTTCTTTGGCCCAGTCAATAAGCTCCTGTTCGGTAACCTTCCCCTGATATTCGGGCTTCAGGACCACATAGGCCTTAACCTCTTCGCCCTTGTACTCGTGGGGTATACCGATTACACAGCATTCGGAAATTGCCGGGTGGCGGTACAGGTAATCCTCAACTTCTGCAGGGTAAACACTGAACCCGGAAGCCTTGATCATCTCCTTGGTCCGGCCGCGGAGCCATAGGTAGCCCTCTTCATCCATACATACGATATCTCCGGTTTTCAGCCACATGTATTCACTGTCATCCTGTTTAATAAAGGATTCAGCACTGGCTTCCGGACTGTTCCAGTAGCCAATGCCAACTGATGGTCCTCTCTGCCACAATTCGCCATCCTCACCAATGGCCGCATCTTTAGTCTCATCATCCAGATTTACGATCCTGATGTCCACCATGGGAACCGGGAAACCAAGAGCACCAACCTTAGAATATCCTTTGGGGTTGGCAATGGTATAAGCCATGGTTTCACTCATTCCGAAGCCGTCCTCCAGTTCAACATTGAACAACTCCAGGTATCTCTTGAATAGTGCCTGCGGCAACGGCGCTCCGCCGGTTCCGGTTTTCTTGAGTGATGAGAGGTCGTAGTCTTTCATTTTTGGATGCTCGATAAAGGCTATGTTCAGAGTGGTGGTAGCGACCCAGGTTGTACACCGGTACAGCTCAATTGCTCTGAACATAGTCTCAACGTCGATCCGGCTTAGAAGAACAATAGTACCTCCACTAATGATCGGGGCATTCATAATATTGTTGGAACCGTTGACATGGAACAACGGTAATGCACAGAGGTGTATGTCATCTTTAGTTCTTTGCCGGTTGATCGCCGAGTTGGTGGCACTGGCCAAAATATTGAAATGGGTAAGCATAACTCCCTTGGGATTGCCGGTGGTCCCGGATGTATACTGGAGCATGGCAATGTCCTGCTTTATATCCAGTTCGGTGAGTCTTTCAATTGGATCACTGTCTGCTAACTGCTGCCAGGTGATGGTGTTGGGAAATTCACTTTGGACGGGTATCTTCTCGAAAGGAACCGGCAGGGTAGGGTCTTCCGAAAGGTATTCGCAGAGTGCGGTAACGATTACGTGTTCGACGGATGGTGACTGGCCTCTTATCGCCTGGAATATTGAGAACAGATCGTCTTCAATAAAAACAACTTTTGGCGAACAGTCATTTAGAACAAAGGCAAGCTCGCCACCCTTGTACATGGGGCTCCCAGTAATGGAAATTGCGCCAATAGCCATGGCTGCATAGTAGGCGATTATGAATTGAGGGCAGTTCTGCAGGCCAATATAAATGCGGTCACCTTTCGCAACTCCCAACTTTTGCAGACCACCTGCAACCCGCCAGACCAAGTCATTCAGTTCTTTGTAACTCATTACGGTTCCATAATAAATTAGGGCGGACTTATCCGGTTCATAGCAGCTATGGTTGTTAAGGTGCCAGGCCAGTGACTCACGTCCAAATTCGTAATACTTCGTATACCAGGGGGGGCAGTTCTTTTCCCATACCCTTTCCATCGGCTTGAACATATCTGCATCTCCTCTCGATATTTAAGCTACTATATTACAGAAGAATTGTAGTGATGATGCCTCCTTTCATTTCAAAAGTATAGGGTTACGTGCAGATAGTGCTTCAATCGTTTGTACTAGATATGCAGTGATTGTTTATGCGAACTAATCAGGTTATTTGAAAATTTCGACAAATAGTTATTGAGTCCTGCAGCGACTTTTAATAATTTCACCTTTCCATAGTAAAACCGAGGTAAAATCCTTATGGGACTATAACGGTGAAGCTGCGAAGATCATCGATGGCCTGATTTCCATTTACGGTCGGTTTAGGGAAAAATCGTGTGACGAATCCCCATACCAATACAACTTACCTTTGAATGATTGGAGTTGGGGTTACGCGCCTGTATAACCAAAGGAAGATAAGGATAAAAGAAAAACTGCACTCATGGTTTTATCCTTCGGTGCAGTCTTTAGTTTTGGTCTCCGCTTGAAGATTGATGAACTCCTTTTTTGGGGTTTTCTTTACGAAAGCACTCTGAACAGATTGGCCATTTCTATAGCGGTTATGGCAGCATCAAATCCCTTGTTTCCGCTTTTAGTTCCGGCTCTTTCAATGGCCTGTTCAATGGTATCGGCCGTTATCACTCCAAAAATTACCGGTTTTCCGGTGTTCAGCCCTACTTGAGCAATCCCTTTGGTGACTTCTGCCGAAACATATTCAAAATGGGGTGTAGCCCCCCTTATAACCGCCCCCAGACAAATTACCGCATCAAAGTCTTTCTGCGTCATCTTCTGGGCCACCAGAGGCATTTCAAAGGCACCCGGCGCCCAGGCAATATCTATATCATCCGGGTCAACCCCATGACGAATAAGGGCATCCATAGCTCCCCCCATTAGTTTTTGAGTAATAAACTCATTGAATCTGGCCACGACCAAACCGAATTTTAATCCTTCACCTAAAAGCTTACCTTCATAAATTATCGCCACTAAATTCCCTCCTAATGTTTTTTTAATGGATTACCAGCTTTCCTTTTAGAGAGAAGCCAGAAGATGTCCCAATTTTTCTTTTTTGGTCTTAAGATAACGTTCGTTTTCTTTAAGAGCAGGCATCTCAATAGATACCCGTTCTACTACCTCCAGGCCATATCCTTCCAGACCTTTTATTTTACGAGGATTGTTAGTCATCAGACGCATCTTGCGAACTCCCAGGTCCACCAGAATTTGAGCACCTATGCCATAGTCACGCAAATCCGCCGGAAATCCCAATTCCTCATTGGCTTCAACCGTATCCCGTCCTGCATCCTGAAGCTCATAAGCCCGGATTTTATTTAGAAGCCCAATCCCCCGGCCCTCCTGTCGCATATATAAGACTATTCCATTCCCTTCTTTCTCAATCATGCTCAGGGCACTGGCTAACTGATCACCACAGTCGCAACGCAATGAACCAAATACATCTCCGGTCAGGCACTCCGAGTGAACCCGAACCAAAGCTGCTTCATCTGCTTTGATCTCCCCTTTGATCAGAGCAATATGCTCCTTGCCGTCCAGCAAAGATTCATATCCGATAGCTATAAATTCACCAAAACTGGTAGGAAGTTTGACCTCAGCAGCTCTCCTTATAAGCTTCTCATTATGACGCCTAAACTGGATGAGGTTGGCAATAGTAATTATCTTGAGATCATGCCGAGCCGCAAATTCCATGAGTTCAGGTACCCTGGCCATGGTGCCGTCATCATTCATAATCTCGCAGATTACTCCAGCCGGATATAGATCGGCCAGTCTGGCAATGTCTACGGACGCCTCAGTATGGCCGGCTCGACGCAATACGCCCCCCTCTTTATAGCGAAGCGGAAAAATATGGCCGGGACGACGGAAATCATCAGGCTTTGCTTTCGGATCTAACAATGCTGCCACCGTCAAGGCCCGTTCCTGAGCTGAAATACCCGTTCCTGTACTCCGGTGGTCCACGGACACTGTAAATGCCGTTTCATGATTATCGGTATTGTTTCTGACCATCTGGTTTATTCCCAGCTCATCCAGCCTTTCTCCGATTAATGGCATGCAAACCAATCCCCGGGCATGAGTCACCATAAAGTTAATAGCCTGAGGAGTTACTTTCTCGGCTGCGATAATTAGATCTCCTTCATTTTCGCGATCCTCATCATCCACCACAATGATCATTTTCCCCCGCTTTATATCCTGTATCGCTTCTTCAATTGTATTAAACATTGTGTTGCCTCCTTGAATAATTGTTACTCCATAAAACCATGTTCCTGTAAGAAACCTAAGCTGATCTTTCCTGTATTTGAAGACTTCTTTGGTCCTTTCAGCAAATGTTCCACATACTTGCCGATAATATCGGTTTCCAGATTGACCAGATCACCGGTCTTTTTCCATCCCAGAGTCGTAAGTCCGGCGGTATGAGGTATCAGTGATACCGTAAAACTATCGGGCAAAACTTCGACTACCGTCAGACTAATACCATCTATGGCCACCGAACCTTTGGGTAAAATATACGGCGATAGCTCAGACGGATAGCCAATACGGACGACCAGGGCTATATCCAGCTTCCTTTGTTCAACAATCCGCCCCACTCCGTCAACATGACCCAGTACCATATGTCCCCCCAATCTGTCCCCCAGCCGCATGGCTCTTTCCAGATTCACCACATCACCGGAGCGCAGTCCTTCCAGGCTGGTTTTTTCCAAAGTTTCAGCCATTACATCCGCAGTAAACATGGCTTCATTAAAAGCAACTACCGTGAGACATACTCCGTTAACAGCTATGCTATCCCCCAGCTTAACGTCCTCAATAACCAAGCCGGCATTGATATCAATTTGACAAGATTGACTGCCTCTTCGTATCTCCCTCACCTTTCCAAGCTCTTCAATGATACCGGTAAATATAGTAATCACCTCGTCTATTCACATATATTGGGCTTTATATACCCTTCTATCATAAGGTCACCGTCAAAGCTGTGTACTTCCACATTATGCAAATCGATGGTTTGATTCATCAGCGCAATACCCTGTCCCCCTACCGCAGATAAGGCACGGTCTCCTCCACAAATACGGGGAGCGATAAACCAGTAAACCTTGTCAACCAGGTGATTTTCCAGAACGTAGGCATTTATTTGTCCTCCGGCTTCAATCAAAACGCTCATTAAACCTCGAGCGGCGGCATCCCGGAGAATATCTTCCAGAGGAAGCTTATCCGGATCCTGGCCAATCAAGACAACTTCAGCACCTGAATCTTCTAATTTTCGCTTCTTGACGGAATCTGCCCGGAAGCTTGAATATATTATGGTCGTCTGTTGTTCAGTAGTTTCCATAATATTGCAATCGCAGGGTATTTCCAATCTGCCATCGACTATTAAACGCACCGGATGATGAACATCTTCTTTAGCTAGGCGTGTATTTAAACGGGGATTGTCTTTAAGAACCGTTCCGCTCCCTACCATTATGGCATCAAAAATATCACGCAAACCGTGAACATACTCCCGGGATTTTTCATTGGTGATCCATTGAGAATCACCGGTATAGGTGGCAATTTTCCCATCCAGAGTTGTGGCGGTTTTCAGCGCTACAAAGGGCATTCCCCAGGTGATAAATTTAAAATAGCATTCATTAAGAGCCTGAGCTTCCTGCTCCATACAACCCAGCTGAACATCTATCCCGGCCTCACGCAGCCTGTTCACACCACTTCCTGCCACACGGGGATTGGGGTCCAATACCCCTATATAAACCCTTTCAATACCCGCAGCTATGATTGCCTCTGTGCAAGGGGGAGTTCTGCCATGATGGTTGCATGGTTCCAAAGACACATACAGAACTGCTCCCCGGGCCTTCTCACCGGCTTCCCGGATAGCCAGCACCTCGGCATGGGGTGACCCGGCCCGGTGGTGATACCCTTCTCCTATAATCAGACCGTCCTTTACCACAACTGCACCCACCAAAGGATTGGGACTGGTCCTTCCCTGTGCTAAACCAGCCAACTGCAGAGCTTTTTGCATAAATACCTTATCTTGTTCCATAATAGATTACCTCAAAAAAATAAGCCCCATTTCGGGGCGTGGGACCATTAGAAGCATCAGACCTGCTCTATTATAAAAGCATGACTAATTCAGCCTCCTTCTCCTATCCAGACTATAACTGTCGGCTCCGGAGTTACACCGGATCATGCCTTGCGGCTAGCGGGCTATACCGCCGATAGGGAATTTCACCCATCCCCGAAGGAAGTAGACTATTCGGTTGCCATAATAATAACATTCCTGCTATAGCGGGTCAATAAGGATTACACTTGTCCGCTACATTGACTTCAACAAGGCAATTGCCCCCTCCAGGTCGTCGGCACCAAAAATATATGAGCCTGCCACCAGAATATCGGCGCCGGCTTTAACAACCTCATAGCCTGTATTACTATTTATTCCGCCATCCACCTGGATCTGAGCTTTTGAACCGCGCTCATTAAGCATTGTTTTCAGTTCGGAAATCTTCCGCCCGGCCAGAGGCAGATATCCCTGGGCGGCAAATCCCGGGTTAACACTCATAATCAGTATCAAATCCAAATCATTAACAATATACTCCAGAACATTGAGGGGAGTAGCCGGATTTAAAGCTACCCCGCACTGGACACCCAATTCCTTTATTTGGTGCACAGCCCGATGAAGATGAACCACCGCTTCAGCATGAACCGTAATAAGACCAGCACCGGCATCGATAAATGGCCTGAACAAATTTTGCGGTTCTTCCACCATCAGATGAACATCAAAGAAAAGCTTGGTATGTGGTCTCAGACTGGCAACCACCTGGGGCCCGATGGTGAGATTGGGAACGTAATGCCCGTCCATAACATCTATATGCAGCATATCCGCACCGGCTTTTTCCACTCTGGCCACATCAGCAGCCAGATGGGCAAAGTCGGCGGATAAAATGGAAGGAGCGACTTTTGTCATCAGTAGGACCTCTCTTTCTCTATAATCTCGGTCAGACCGATCATATAGCTTTGGTAGCGGCTGGCGGGAATAACGCCTTTCTCAACCGCATCTTTTACCCCGCATTCCTTTTCTCCGGCATGAATACAGTTGATAAAACGGCATTTTTCCGCCAGTTGAGAAAATCCCCGGAAAAGGGATTTCAATTCTTCACGTTTCATGGCGGGGAGATCAACTACTCCAAAGCCGGGAGTATCCGCCAACCATCCTCCTGAAATAAGGGGAAACAGCTCCACATGACGAGTAGTATGCTTTCCTCGCGCCAGCTTTCGGCTGACCTGGTCAGTTTTCATCTCCATTCCCGGAATCAGAACATTCAGCAGACTGGTTTTGCCAACTCCTGATGGCCCGGCCAGCACCGTGATGCTGCCTTTGATTATGTCGGCCAGCTCCTGGATGCCTATATTCTTTTTTGTAGAGGTAGACACTACAGGATAGCCTATAGAAGTATAATACTCAATTATCGTTTCTACCTGTTCATTTCCGGCCAGATCGCATTTGTTGAGAACGATTACCGCCTCCAGCCCCTGGTTCTCAATCAAAATCAGCAATCGATCCAACAAATGAAGGTTGGGAATTGGTTCTACATAACTCATGACCACCAAAACCTGGTTGACATTAGCAATAGCAGGACGACGAAGCTCTGCATCCCTGGCTAAGACAGTGTCAATAATCCCGGTTTCCGAACCGGTCAGAGTAAATTTCACCCGATCACCGACTAATAGTCTCCCGTCTTTCAGCTTGCCGCGCAGTTTACATTCGAATATCCGATTATCCTGGGTTTGCACATAGTAAAACCCGCTGTATCTCTTGATAATCAGGCCATTCACACTTTTTTCTCCGGCATCCCTTGTCATTCAAGCAACTGCCTTTCAACCTCTTTGCCATCCAACATAATATAGACGGTAGCCTGCCCATAAAATTCAATTTGCCGGGATATAAAGTATCCCCCTGGATGAGTGTTGTTATATACTTCGCGGCGGCCTTTAGCATCCACCACAATAATGGATATCACCATCTGATCATTGCTGTCCGGAAGAGTGTACCTTATCTGCGCCATTTTCGGCAAGGGACCCGGGCCCTGGCTGACCACCAGTGAAACCGACTCACCCCGTTCCACCGGTTTACCGGCCGATATGCTCTGTTTGATTACCTTTCCGGCAAAAACGGAATCACTCGCCTGTTGTTCGGTAGAGCCAAGCACTAACCCATCGGCTTCCAGTTTTGCTTTGGCCTCGGACAGATCCATTCCTAACAGATCGGGCATGTTAAGCTGACTACCCTCTCCTGCTCCATCACTAACAGTAACATCAACCTTTTCTCCTAATTCAACTTCCACACCTTTTTCAGGTTTTTGTGTAATCACAATTCCAGCGGCAACCTCGGGATCGTTGATTCTGTTTACGTCTCCCATGATTAATCCCCGGCTTTTAAGCATAAAGGTGGCATCTTCCAGGTTCTTGCCTGCTATATCCGGCACCTCCGTCAATTCAAGCCCCAGACTCAGAACTACTTCAACCTGTCTGCCCTCCTTAACCCTCTCATCAGCTTCAGGATCTTGTGATACTACATGACCTTCTTCAATTTCCGAATGAACACGATTCCCGACAATCATCTCCAGCCCCTCTTTCTCTAAGCTGTTGGCAGCTTCTTTGGTCGAAAGGCCTACTACATTTGGAACCGTCACTTCCTTGCCAAACAGATTATCCCTCATACTAAAGGCAATCCCTAATGCCAGCCCGATAAATATTGCCGCAATGGCAATTATGCCGATGGGTCGTATCTTCTTTTTGCGAGCCACACCGCCGTATTCATCTCCTCCAACTGCCGGCATTACCAAAGTCTTGTCATGCTGACGTTTTTTTCGGGCCAGCTTGTTTTCCCGGCCATAAAGAGCATCAGTCAAAGCCTGCCGCATTTCGATGGCAGTCTGATAACGGTATGACGATTTCTTTTCCATAGCTATCATGATTATTTCTTCTAATGATCCGGGTATTTGGTTATTGATGACACTGGGGGGAATCGGTCGCTCATGAATATGCTTGAGGGCAACGGTAACCGGGCTGGCGGCGTCAAAGGGCACTCGTCCGGAAACCATTTCATATAAGACACAGCCCAGGGAATAAATATCTGATGAACTGTCAACCGGCTCACCCCGGGCCTGCTCAGGTGATACATAATGGACTGATCCTACCATATCACCGCCAAACGTAATCGTTGAGGTACTTGCCGCCCGGGCTATACCAAAATCCGCCACCTTGGCTACTCCATCCCGTGTAAGCATTATATTATGAGGCTTAATGTCACGATGGATCAACCCTTTTTCATGGGCTTGGGCCAGGGCGTCGCAAATCATAAGAGCAATGCTTATTGATTCCTCAGGAGATAAAAACCCTTTTTGATCAATATATTGTTTGAGGTTAATTCCCTCTATGTATTCCATTACAATGAAGTTGGCCCCCCGATCCTCTCCAACATCATAGACGTTTACGATATTGGGATGAGAAAGACGTGCCGCTGATTGGGCCTCACTTCTAAATTTCGCAACCAGATTGGTATCCCGGGTATACTCTTCTTTTAATATTTTTACCGCTACTATTCTGTCAAGGAGGGTACAGCGCGCCTTATAAACTGTGGCCATACCGCCCTCTCCAATTTTCTCCAGGAGCTCATAGCGGTTTTGAAGCAGATCCTTCATTTCCTTCCTCCTAAGATGGCACTACTGCAATCATAGTAATATTGTCGTGTCCGCCTCTCTCATAAGCAATTGTCATTAATCCTGACAGAGCACGATCAATATCGGACTCCTGCTCAAATTTGTCCCATATCTCCCAAGGCTCAACCAAATCGGTTAATCCATCAGTGGTCAAAATAAGCTTATCCTCATATTGGAGATTACTGGTGAATAAATCAATTTCAACTTGATCCTCCACCCCCAGAGCGCGAGTTAGTATATGTCTGTATCGGTTAGACTTGATTTCATCTTCACTTAGCAAGCCTTCCCGCAGCATCCTTTCAGTCATAGTATGATCCCTGGTAAGCTTTTGAGGTCCATCTTCACGTATAAGGTAAAGACTGCTATCACCTATATGGCCCACATACAATATCATCTCTTTTATTATCGCAGCCGTGATTGTGGTCCCCATATCCGAAAATTCTTCATTCTGACGGGCCATAGAATAAATCTGCCGGTTCGCTTCCATGATGGAATCACTCAGAAATTGATGAGGGTGTACTTCATCCAGAAGATCAATCCGGGCCCAAATGGTATCGATGGCAATCTGAGCGGCAACTTCTCCGGCCTTATGACCACCCATGCCGTCACAAACCACAAACAGACCACGTTTTTCATCCACCAGAAAACGGTCCTGATTTTGTCTTCTGATTCGGCCAATATCCGACAAAACTATTGCCCGCATATTAACACCCCAAAACATTAAAGAATCTTCCCTATTTCGGTCTTATTATATCATTTTCCTGCTTGTATCTGGCTAACCTGCCCTTAAGCTGACCACAAGCCGCTTCAATATCAGCACCCATCTCTTCCCGAAATGTAACATTTACACCTTTGTTTTTCAGCAGGGCGTAAAAACTGTTAATAGTTTCTTGGTCAGGTCGCTGAAATTCACAGACATCCGTAGGGTTGTAAGGAATAAGGTTAAGATTGGCCAGCAAGGAATTTACCATTTTCGCCAGTCGAACAGCATCAGCAGCAGAATCATTGATCCCTTTTATCAACACATACTCAAAAGTAACTCTGCGCCCGGTTTTCCTGATATAATCGTTTACAGCCTCCATTAAAGGTTCGAGGGAAAACCTGCGATTGACAGGAATCAAACTAGAACGCTGCTCATCAGTGGCAGCATGGAGGCTTATGGCCAGAGTTACCTGAAGTTTAGAAGCGGCCAGCATCTCAATGCCCGGGATTATCCCGGCAGTGGAAATAGTTATATGGCGCTGTCCAATCCCAATTCCCCGCTCATCATTAATAATTTCTATTGCTTTCAGCACCGCATCCAGATTTAAAAGAGGTTCTCCCATGCCCATAAAAACCACATTAGACAACACCTTTTCACTATGGGCAATCTTTTCGCGTTTTCTTATTTCCCGCTCCGCCACCACCAACTGCCCGACAATCTCACCGGCAGTAAGATCTCTTTCAAAACCCGATTGTCCGGTAGCACAGAAAGCACATCTCAAGGGGCAGCCGACCTGACTTGACAAACATATGGTATACCTTCTATCCTTGTGTCGATGCTGAGGAATAGCAACAACTTCGATTCTCTTTTTTTCCGGCAGCTCTAAAAGGAATTTCCGCGTCCCATCTTTGGAAATTCGTGCTTTGATCATCTTAGGCAAAGAAATGGATAGTTGGGCATTCAGCGTTTCCCGAAGCTCCTTGGGAATATTGCCCATCCCAAAAAAAGAATGAGTCTGCCGCTTATAAAGCCAATGATAGATTTGATTGGCCCGATACCGGGGTAAGCCCAAGCCGACAATTACACTTTCAATTTCCTCAAAGCTAAGTCCCAGGATTTCTGTTTTGGCCACGTTCTACTGCCTCCTCAACAAGCATATGAACATACCATCCATTCCATAACAGGGCGGAAAAACAGTAAGCCATTCCTGCTCATTACCCATCAATTCCAATCGCCCCGTTAATGCTTCCCCAACATTCAAAAGCTGATAGTCAGTATGCTTCGTCAGAAACTTTTCAATAACCTGCTGATTTTCCTCGGGTTCAAGGGAGCAGGTACTATATACTAGCCGCCCCCCCTGGCGCACCTTATCGGCCACAGCTTCCAGCATCTGACTTTGCAGCATTGCCATAGCTTTAATATCCTCCTCAGTCCGGCGCCATCTGATATCCGCCCGGCTTCTTAAAACCCCGGACCCGGAACAGGGTGCATCGAGCAAAACCGAATCCCCCCGGGCAAAGCCCGGCAGCATTGCTACTACGTCTCCGGCCCGGCTCTCAATAATATTAATTCCCAATCTTTTGCAATTTATCTTCAGCAGGTCCAATTTATGCTGATGAAGATCAACCGCCACAATCCGCCCTTTATCCTCCATAAGCTCAGCCATATGGCTGGTCTTGCCTCCCACGCCCGAGCATAAATCATAAACCAGCGAACCGGGGGATGGGTTCAGAGCCAGGGATATAAGCATACTGGATTCGCTCTGAATATAGTAGAGGCCCTGGCGGTACGATGAAAGGCGAAACAAGGGCAGCGGCAAACTATCCAGAATTATACTGGTTTCAGACACCCGACCAAGTCGGCTGATTACCCCTTCTTCGTCTAAAATGCTCATCAGCTGACTTTGCTCAGTCTTCATCCGGTTAACTCGGATGGCGAGGGGCGGAGGTTGATTATTAAATACCAGCAGCTTTTCAGTCTGTTCCAGACCGTATATTTCCAGCCACCGGGCAACCATCCACTCGGGGTGGGAGTAATATGTGGCCAGATACTCAATGGGCCGGCGGTCAGGGTCGGGAAATTCAATGGTCCCCCGATTTCTTTCCACATTGCGCAACAAACCGTTTACCAAGCCCGCAGCTCCAGGGCCATCCCGCCTGGTCATTTCCACAGCTTCATTAATAATGGCATAGGCAGGTATACGCTCCAGGAAGAGCATCTGATAAAGGGCAGAGAGCAAAACTACATGGACATGGCTTTTCAGCCCGGAATTTTTGCGGACCAAAAAATTATTAAGCACCCACTCCAGGTGCTTTTTCATGCGAATCGTACCATTGACTATTTCGGTTACAAGTCCTCGGTCTCGTTCAGACAAATCCGAATTTTTCAGGCCTTGGTCCAAAGCCAGGTTAGCATATGCTCCCTGGTATATTACGCGTATCAGGATCCTTACTGCCAGCTGCCGGGCTGATAAATCAGACTGTTTCTCTCGTTTTTTCTTATTCATGCCTGCCTCCGCCCCAATAACAAGCATCCCGAATTAAATGGGGCAGGGGTTTCGTATTCGAATGCATCAATTAGCCTCCGTTCAGCATTATTCCTAAAGCCTCTTCAACCTTGACCAGATCCACCTGGGTATTGTGACACGGGCCGTTAGGCCTGTCGTTCAAGACACCCATAACCGGCAGTGGAGTGGCGTCCTTAATCCCCAAGGATAAATCCCTTTCACAAGCGATGGCTATTACCCCTTTGGGGTTAGTATCTTTAAGTATTTGACGGGCCAGAGTCCCTCCGGTTGCTACCCGCAATATTGCCCCATGTTTCTCTGCTACCTCAATCAAGCCTGAAATAGCGCATTTCCCGCATCGGCGGCAATTTTTAATGTCCGTGGTAATCTTGAAAGGGCAATCCGAATCCTGTAAACAGTGGGGAGCGAGAATAACTACCCTTCCGGCTGGGATAATTCGCCGATAAGTCTTCACCATATAATTGTTTACTTCAATAAATGATCCCAGGGTTCGGTCTTTGGCAATCCCTATAATTTTGCCTAATTGAACCGCCACTGGAAACAGAAAAGCAGTGGCTATACGGATGACGCCCTCCAGAGAGGTAATCTTCCGGGCCCTGATAATCGATAATAAAATGGCCACTGATCCTGCCGCTATCAACACAAACAGAATAATAAAGCCAATGGCCAATCCAGCAGCAATTCCCCTGATCAATGGATAGTTCTGAAACCGTACCAGGTTATATACGAAAAAAAAGATCAAGCCTATCACCACAAGACTGGCAAACGACAAGCCTATATAGAGGCGCTTACTGTTTTTCAAGGCTTATCACCTCCCCAGGTGTTCACCTTCACACAAATCGTTTCCTTTAAGAAACTCACTGGCCGATATCCTCTTTTTCCCCGGTTTCTGAACCTCTGTAATCATCAGTCCACCCCGCCCGGTCCCTACCACAAAGCCCCGGTTGGGTACAATTTCAATGATTTGGCCAATGGCTTCAGGTATAACCTCGTCCCTAATCTCCGTGCGAAAGATTTTGAGCTTGTTCTCCTTCCACCAGGTATATGCCCCGGGCTTTGGGGATAAACCGCGAATCTGGTCCTTAATATAATGATTCGTCTGATTCCATTTTATCAATTCGTCATCCCTCGTCAAAGGAGGGGCATATGTGGCCCTGGAGTGATCCTGATGAAAGCGAGGGGCCTTTCCCTCTTCAATACACACCAAAGTATCCACCAGCAATTGTGCTCCCAGATCAGCAAGAAGAGCAGAAATTTCACCATAGTCTTCATCTCCCCTCACCTCAATACCCTGCTGCAGAATAATATCACCAGTATCCATTCCCTTGTCCATATACATGGTGGTCACTCCCATTATCTTTTCTCCGGCCATTATAGCCCTCTGTATGGGAGCGGCGCCTCGATAATGCGGAAGCAGTGAGCCATGAACATTGATAGAGCCCAAAGAAGGAATGTTCAGCATCTCTTCCGGCAGAATCTTGCCATAGGCTACTACCGCCAGCACTTGAGGATTCAAATCCCTGATTATCTTGTGAACAGCCGGATCCCTCATGTCCTCAGGCTGGAAAACATCTAATCCCCAATCACCGGCACTTGCCTTAATAGGGCCGGGTTTAAGCTTATGCCCCCTTCCCTGGGGACGATCCGGCTGGGTAATTACTAAGCTCAGATCATGTCCCGCCTGGATTAATCCATACAGAGACGGAACGGCAAACTCTGCTGTTCCCATAAATACTACTCGCATAAAATTACTCCCTTTTGACCACCCATTCAGCCCGATCCACAAAAAGTATTCCATCCAGGTGGTCTATTTCGTGCTGAAAAGCTCGGGCCGCCACACCTTCAGCGTCAATTGATATCTCCTGGCCCTGGCGATCCAACCCTTTTACTAAAACCCGGGCATTTCTGATTACCTGGCCATTAAGCTCCGGAACGCTCAAACATCCTTCAATTGCTGATTCTTCGCCTTCAGCTTCAAGGATTTCAGGATTAATCAGTTCATAGTATTCCTCATCGGTATCCACTACTATAACCCTTTTCGATACCCCTATTTGAGGGGCAGCCAAGCCAACCCCGTCGTATTTAATTAGAGTGTCGCGAAGATTATCCAGAAGCCTGACAATTGAATCGTTAATCTTCCTCACCGGTTTAGCTTTCTGCTTCAGGATCGGATCTCCCATCAGCACCACTTTATATACCGCCATATTCACCCTCCATATTCACATCACAACCAAAGGGTCAACATCCACATCTAACCTCATCTGGTTGGGCAATCTCCTCTCCATTATATAACGAGTTATAGTCCTCATTAAATCTAATTGCGTACTCTTTAAAATTATTTGATATCTGTAGCGGTTTTTGATACGAGGTCTTATAGACGGCGCCGGCCCCAGAATTTCTATCTGATCCCCTAATTCACCGATCATTTCTTCAATTAGATTCCGGACGAAGTTGGTCTCCTCCTGAACTCTGCTCTCCACCGGTCCGGAAAAAAGAAGCTTAATTAAGTGAGAGAAGGGAGGATATCCCAAGGCCATTCTGAAAGCTATCTCCTGATTGTAGAATTCTATATAGTCTTCAGATTTTACTAAATCAAAAAAAGGATCATCCGGTTCCATGGTTTGGATCAGGGTCAGCCCCCTGGTGTCTCCTCTTCCGGCTCGGCCCGCCACCTGAACCAGGATTTGAAAAGCTTTTTCCCGGGCCCGGAAATCAGGAAAACCCAGCAAGGGGTCCGCATTTACAACCCCCACCAAAGCCACTCCTGGAAAATCAAATCCCTTGGCTATCATCTGAGTCCCCAAAGCTATATCCACCTTACGGTCACGAATTTTTCTGATCATTTTTTCTATCCCGGTTTTTCCGGCACTGTCGGTATCCATGCGGAGTATTCTCGCCTGAGGCAGAACCTCCCGCAGTTCTTTCTCCACTCTTTGGATACCGGTCCCCACCATACGCAGGTTACTTTCATGACAACGGGGACATTTCTGGGGAGTGGTCCTTTCGATGCCACAATAGTGACAGACTGTTTTGTCTATGTCACGATGGTAGTTCAGGGCTATCTCACAGGCCTGGCAGGTCAGAACCAGCCCACAGGCAGGACATAAAACCGTAGTGGCGAAGCCCCGGCGGTTTAAGAACACAATCGCCTGATTTCCCGCTTCCACGCATTTTTGCAGTTCAGTCACCAGCTGGGGGGATAAATTCCCCTTTATGCCACGCCGCAGCATATTTCTAACATCTACTATTTCCACATTACTCTGGCCGCTGGAAGCTATTTTCTGAGACAGGGTAATCAAATCATATTCTCCGCTTACGGCCCGATGGAAGCTCTCCAAGGAAGGAGTGGCACTGCCCATAATAACCACCGCCCCATTCCTTTCAGCCCTTTTAATGGCCACATCCCTGGCATGATAGCGAGGGGTTTCTTCCTGGCGGAATGAAGCTTCCTGCTCCTCATCAATAATGACAAGCCCCAAATCTTTAAAAGGGGCAAAAACCGCCGAGCGGGCCCCCACCACTACCTGGGCCTTGCCCTGTTTAACTCTCAGCCACTCCAGGGCCCGTTCAGTTTCACTCAGCCTGCTGTGCATAACACTTATCCCCGGACCAAGCCGCTGCTCAAATATATCCGTTACCTGCTGAGTAAGACCGATCTCGGGAATGAGCACCAGGCATTGCTGCCCTTGCTGACACACCTTCTCAATGGTTCGCAAATAAACTTCGGTCTTGCCGCTGCCGGTTACTCCAAAAAGCAGAAAAACCCGGCTCTTTTCTTCTCCCAGGGCCGCACTTATCCGCTCAATAGCCTCCGCTTGTTCTTCATTAAGCAATGGATCCTGAAATACTCTGGGGCTCAAAGGTCTGCGCTCAATATATCCTTTTTCAACTAATCGGTTTAATACTGAAACACCGAACTCAGCTACTGCTTGCCGTTCAGTTAAAGGCTGACCATGCCGGATAAAAAAATGCAGAGCCAGACCCTGACGCGGTGCCCTCCGTTTAAGCCGATTCACTTCATCATCCGTTGGCATGGCTGAAAGGCAGTACTCTACCCCGGATGGATATGCCTCACCCCATGAACGAGGTCGGATTCTGGCTTTACCGCTCCGGAGAAGGTCAAGGATATCTGCGTTGCCATCCGGCCCAGTTGGATTTTTCCAAGATTGGCCGTCTATACTGTCAGTATGATCATTCTCGCCTTGATTTACAGGATCATCAATAACCACCAGCTCTTTTTCCGGATCGTCTAATAAAGCCGGAAACATGGCCCTCACCACCCGGTTCAAAGGTGCCATATAATAATCAGACAACCACTGAGCCAATTCCAGCAAATTATTATCCAGCAAAGGCACTTCATCGAGAACATCCAGAACAGGCTTCAAGTCGTCGGTGTCTTCTCCTTCCTCCATATAAAAGACGAATCCTCGGTGGAGGACTTCTCCCAGTTGAACCAACACCCTTTTCCCCGGTGTCACCTGTTGTGCCAATGAAGGTGGAACATAATAAGTGAAAAACTTGTTTTCTGAAGTTCGAGGCACATCAACCAGAACCTGAACCTGCATTGACTTCCTCCCCTGAATAAAACTAACCGGCTAACAAAAAAGCGGGGAAACCCCGCCTCAGGCTGATGACAAAAGCGAATCTCTGCGTTGCCTGGAAAACCTGCTGAATCAACACATATTGACCTTCGCTCCCGTCATCGGCCTGACTACAACCTTGATTTGCCGCTGTTTATCATCTGGCCGCAGCTTTGCGTAAAGACTCGGCTTTGTCTGTTTTCTCCCAAGTGAAATCGGGGTCGTTTCTTCCGAAGTGTCCATAGGCTGCGGTCTTCCTGTAAATAGGTCTGCGAAGATCAAGATCGCGGATGATGGCAGCCGGCCTCAAATCGAAATTAGTCTTTATCAAGGCTACAATTTGTTCATCACTAATACTCCCCGTCCCGAAAGTATCAACATGGACAGATACCGGATGGGCTACCCCAATGGCATATGCCAGCTGCAGCTCACATTTTTTCGCCAGCCCGGCAGCAACCAGATTTTTGGCCACGTAACGCGCCGCATAGGCCGCGGAACGATCCACCTTGGTGGGATCCTTGCCGGAAAAAGCTCCGCCTCCATGGCGAGCCATTCCTCCGTATGTATCTACTATTATCTTACGTCCGGTCAGGCCCGAATCTCCCTGGGGTCCCCCAATAACAAATCTTCCGGTGGGATTAACATAATAATTGGTTTTGTTATCCAGCATGGCCGCGGGAACTACCGGCTTAATTACCTGTTCGATTATTTCATGACGAATGTGCTCCAATGGAATGTCGGGGCGGTGTTGGGAGGAAACCACTACAGTATCAACTCTGACCGGTGTATTACCATCATATTCAACGGTAACCTGAGTCTTTCCGTCAGGACGCAAATATGGCAGCATCCGGTTTTTACGAACCTGAGAAAGCCGCATGGCCATGCGATGCGCCAAAAGAATAGGCATGGGCATCAGCTCTTCGGTTTCATCACTGGCATATCCAAACATCATTCCCTGGTCACCTGCCCCCAGGGCTTCTATCTCTTCATTTGATATCTCACCGGATTTAGATTCCAGGGATTTATTAACTCCCAGGGCGATATCGGGAGATTGTTCATCAATGGAAGTGATAACCGCACAGGTATCACAGTCAAAGCCATATTTGGCCCGGGTATAACCTATTTCTCGAATTGTCTCCCTGACCAGACCAGGGATCTCTACATAACACTGAGTACTTATTTCTCCGGTTACAACCACCAATCCGGTGGTGACCAAGGTCTCAGCAGCAACTCGGCCACGAGGATCATCAGTTATAATGGCATCAAGAATCGCATCTGATACCTGATCGGCGATTTTGTCAGGATGCCCTTCGGTTACTGACTCCGAAGTAAAAAGACTGCGGGACATTAGTTCATCCCCTTCCTTGCTAATATGTTGCTTTATTCTATTCTGCAACCTGCCCGGCAGGCAGACTGTCAAATATGATCCGGGCCACGTCAGCCTTGGACATTTGAGGCAGATTCTTAACTGTCCCATCTCTGAAGATCAGACTGCAAATGTTGGTCTCAACTCCAAATCCGGCCCCTTCACGGGTTAAATCATTGGCTACCAGATAGTCTAAATTCTTTTTCTGCATTTTGACCCGGGCGTTTTCAATAAGGTTGGATGTTTCCGCCGCAAAGCCAATTAAGATCTGATGTTTTTTGCGCTGCCCCAGGCCCTCTAAAATGTCGGGATTCCGGGCCAATTTTAAGGTCAGGTCGCCATCTTTTTTCTTGATTTTCTGATCACTATAGCTGAGAGGCCGGTAATCGGCCACTGCAGCCGTTGCCACAACTATGTCAGCCTGATCAAATAATTCTATGCAGATTTCATTCATTTCAACGGCACTGCGCACCCGGTATATTTCCGCATTTACAGGCACCGCCAAGGAAGTGGGACCACTGACTAATAGAACCCGGGCCCCACGGTTAATGGCTTCCTGGGCCAAAGCATATCCCATTTTGCCTGTACTCCGGTTAGTAATAAACCTTACCGGATCAATATCCTCCTGAGTCGGACCGGCAGTAATCAATACGGTCTTACCCTGTAAATCTTTTTTACTGTTCAGGATATCTGATATGTTCTGATAGATAATGTCTACATCCGGCAATCTTCCCCGGCCAGATACACCACAGGCCAGTTCTCCTTCCGCCGGTTCAATAAATAATATTCCCCGATCCTTGAGGGCCTTGATGTTGTCTTGAGTAACAGGGTTATCAAGCATATTAGTGTTCATTGAAGGTGCTGCCAGAACAGGCGCCCGGGTGGCCAGAACAACGGTCGAAAGCAAATCGTCAGCCAGGCCGCATCTCATTTTAGCCAGGAAGTTGGCCGTCGCCGGTGCTATCACTATAATATCTGCTGCTTCAGCTACTCCGATATGCTGAACCTTCCATTCAGAGTATTCCTCAAACATATCTGTCAAAACCGGGTTGTTGGACAAGGTTCGCAAAGTCAGCGGGGCAATAAAACGGGTCGCCGCTTCTGTCATTACCACATGAACATTAAAGCCGTTCTTGCTTAATCTGCTCACCAGATCTGCCATCTTGTAGGCTGCTATTCCGCCTGTAATTCCCACTACTACATTTTTGCGTTCTGTCATCACTCATTACCCTTACTTTTATAAGAAATACTGAATTTGCCGTCTTGCAGCTCGTCAAGAGCCTCGGTAACCATGGCGGCCAGCCGCCAATCTTCATCTTTCTTCTTGGTTTCCGATAAAGAACGAGCCCGTTTGGCCACAGCCACTACTACTGCGTATTTGCTGTCAGTTCTCTCCAATAAGTCTTTTAACGATGGTGGGATCATGTTAGCACCCCCTGCTTTGTATTCTTTTTACCTTGCATCTTTCGCCTATGATGATGGCCCTTAAAGCTTCTGCGGCAATATTAACATCATCATTGATGATTACATATTCATATTCTCCAATACAAGACATCTCCTCCTCATAGCTCTGAAGACGTCTCTCCACCTCTTCACAGGTATCCTTGCCGCGCCTTAATAGCCGCTGTCTGATCTCCTCAAAACTGGGAGGCATTACAAACACAAATACCCCGTCGGGAACCAGGCGCTTAGTTTTCAAAGCACCCTGAATATCTATTTCTAATAGAATATCCTGCCCCTTTTCCAGGCAATCAAAAACATATTGCTTTGGGGTTCCATAGTAGTTGTCGTAGACCAATGCCCATTCTAAAAATTCACCTTGAGCAATAGCGGACTCAAAAACTCCGGTTTCAAAAAAAAAGTAATCACGTCCATCGATTTCCCCTGCGCGTGGTTTTCTGGTAGTAGCAGAAATGGAGTACGTTAAATTGCTGATGGGCTTTTTCATCATAGTCTCCCGAATAGTACCTTTGCCTACTCCGGAAGGGCCAGAAATTACAAATAGAATGCCTTTACGATTCATGTATCTATGCTTCGTCGGATTGGCTGCTTTCCTTAACGGAAAGACGATTGGCGACCGTCTCAGGCTGAACTGCAGAAAGAATGATGTGTCCGCTGTCAACAATGATTACTGCACGGGTGCGACGGCCATAAGTAGCATCAATAAGACTTCCTTTTTCTCTGGCCTCCTGGATTATTCTTTTTATGGGCGCAGATTCAGGACTAACTATGGCAACTATACGATTTGCAGCTACTATATTGCCAAAACCTATATTGATCAGTTTAATCTCCATAATTCCCCGATTTCCCGGGCCACCTCCTCATCCTACTCCACGTTTTGAATTTGTTCCCTGATCTTTTCCAATTCCGCTTTCAGATTAACCGCAGTCTTGCTTATGATTAGATCATTGGCTTTGGAAGCGATGGTATTTACCTCGCGAAACATCTCCTGCACCAAAAAATCGCATTTTCTTCCGACCGGCTCCTCAGAAGCCAACATTTCTTCCATCTGACCACAGTGGCTTCTCAACCGGACCAGCTCTTCGTCTATACTGGCCCGATCCGCAAAAATCGCAATTTCATTCAGGAGCCTGTTCTCATCAACAACTCCATCCAGGCTTAATTCCTGTAATCGCCGCGTCATGCGCACTGCATGTTCTTGCACTACCGCCGGTCCGCGTTCGGCAATAGCTTCAACCGTGTCTTGGATGAACCGGTTCTTCTCTCTTATATTATCAGCCAGAGCCTGGCCTTCTCGAATTCTCATATCCAGCAGGCTATTCAATGCAGACTCCAAGGCTTCCTCTGCCACAGTCCACAATAACTCCAAATCCTCTTCCTTTTCATCAAGAGTATAGACCTCGGGCAGTCGAAATATGTCCATAACAGTATAAGCAGGGGGTATTTTAAGTGTTTCTGCTAAATCTATCAAAGAATCATGATAAATCATTGCCAGTTCCTTGTCAACTCTTATACCTCGGCCGACTCCTTCGGCTTTCTCAACGTTCAAATACAGCTCCACCCGGCCTCGGGTTACATATTGCTTGACTTTCTCTCTGATTCTTTCTTCAAGATTATTATACCGTTTAGGTATTCGCAGATTAAAGTCCAAATAGCGGTGGTTTACTCCTCTTATCTCACAACTGATATGATATTCAGAGCTGCTCCCCTCTCCGCGGCCAAATCCCGTCATGCTCTTGATCAAATTTTAGTCCTCCTTCTTCATTCTGGCCAGGGCCAACAGCTCAGTCCCGGTCCCTGTCATTGCTAGAATTCTACCTTGCCAATGGCTTTCTCCATCCTTTGCAAAGCTTCTTCCATTCTATCTTTGTCCACCGTCAAGGCAATCCTGAAATAACCTTCTCCATATTCACCATAACCTATTCCTTGAGTTATGATAACTCCAGCCTTTTCCAATACCAGCTCGGCAAAGGAAGATGAGCTATAGCCTTTAGGAACCGGTGCCCAAACGTAAATACTGCCGGGAGGAGCTTCGATTGACCATCCCATACGCCGCAAACCCGCCACCACCACATCTCTTCTGGCTTGGTAAAGGCTGCGCATGTCCTCCACACAGTCCTGTGGCCCGGATAATGCTTCCATGGCAGCATACTGCACTACTTGAAAAGCCCCCGAATCTATATTGGATTTGTAACGTCCCAGAACCTCTGTCGCATAGCTGTTTCCTGCCGCCCAGCCAATCCGCCATCCGGTCATGTTGTAGGTTTTGGAAACCGAATGGAATTCGATTCCCACTTCTTTTGCCCCCGGATACTCCAAAAAGCTTCGGGCAGGTCGATTATCAAAGAAAATCTCTGAATAAGCTGCATCATGACAGATGAGAATCCCATATTCTTTGGCAAAAGCTATCACCTCTTGATAAAACTCATCATTAGCTACTGCTCCCGTAGGATTGTTGGGATAGTTTATGAACAGTATTTTAGCCTTACGCGCCACCTCGGCGGGTATATCCTTCAATTGGGGAAGGAACCCGTTTTCAGCCAGCAAAGGCATCTTGTAAGGTGTGGCGCCACATAAAATCGTCCCTATACTGTAGACCGGATAGGAGGGATCGGGGACCAAGGTTGTATCTCCAGGATTCAGGAAACAAGCAGATATGTTAGCGATTCCTTCTTTGGAACCAATCAATGACACAACCTCTGAACGGGGATCCAGTTCTACCCCAAAGCGCCGCCGGTACCAGGCTGCAACTTCCTGTCTGTAAGTCAGCATACCAACAGAACTGGGATACTGATGGTTGGCCGGATCCTGCATGGCTTTGGCTGCCCGAGCGATAATATGCTCCGGGGTTGGTTGGTCGGGATCACCGATCCCCAGATTGATTATGTCTATGCCTTTTTCCCTGGCTTCCTCAATCTTTTTTTCTATTCTGGCAAACAGGTAGGGAGGCAGTTTTCCCATAACCAAATTCTCTTGCATATCAAATCTCCTCTATCCATATTTTGTTAACCTAACCGGCTATCGATTAATCCTGGATTTGACCTTCAAATGCTGTCGCCGCCGGCCCGGACATGAACACATGATTGTCCTTTTTCGACCACTCGATAATCAAGTCACCGCCATCCAAATGAAGAATGGCCTTCCGATCAGCTTGACCATTCAGGACTGCAGCCACTAAAGACGCACAAGCGCCCGTCCCACATGCCAGTGTCTCACCGGCCCCTCTTTCCCATACTTTCATGCGCAATCTTCCGGGCTCCAGGACCTGTACAAACTCAACATTGGTTTTGCTCGGAAAAACCGGATGTCTTTCTATAGCCGCTCCCCACCGGGCTACCGGAACTTCATTAATATCATCAACGAAAATGACACAGTGGGGATTGCCCATGGAAACTGCCGAATAAACAAACTCCCGATCGGCCGCTACTAATTTTTGCCCTATTGCAGCATCACCGGTGAGATCCACCGGAATGCGGGCCGGCGTTAATATGGGCTCACCCATATTAACTTTGACCAGGACAACCCGTCCATCTTCTATAATTACTTCCGGATAGATTATACCGGCCAGGGTTCTTACGGCAAAGGATTTTTTGGAAACCAGGCCTTTTTCCCAGGCATACCTGGCAACACAACGAATTCCGTTTCCGCACATCTCCGGTTCGGTACCATCCGAATTAAAAATCCTCATGAATACATCATATTCCGGATCACATCCGGTAACTATGAGTCCATCCCCGCCAATGCCAAAATGGCGGTCACACCATTTTACCGCTAATTCGGCATAATGCTCCGGATCAAAAGATTCATCTTCAATGACGATGAAATCATTCCCCAGACCATGCATTTTTACAAACTGCAATTTCCAACCTCCTTTTCTTCTGGAAAATTAAGCTGTATGAGTTCTTATGTTCTCCAGTTTAACATATTGATCCTGCCGTTTTAAAACTTTTCCTGACTGTTTAATACCCCACTTGATCAGAATTCCTGCGCCTGCTACCGCCAATATTACCATCCAGGACCATGCCTCCAGGGGAGTAGTTCCAAAAACCCTGTTCAAGGTTGGAGAGTACAAAACCAACAAATGCATAGTGACAGAACATCCCACCGCTCCCAACAAAAATGGATTCGAGAAAAATCCCAATTCAAACGGAGAATGCTTTTCGGAGCGGCAATCAAACACGTAAAGTAATTGGGCCAGAACCAGATTTGTCAAGGCCATAGTCCGGGCCAATTCCAGTCCGGATTGCCCCGTGACTCCGGAATAAGCCAAGCCTATTATCAGAACAAATAGTGTGCTCAGCCCGATAAAGGCCCCCCGCCCCAGCAAATGCCACCCCAGCCCATTAGAAAAAATGCTCTCTCCAGGTGGTCGGGGTTTGCGCTGCATTACGTCCGGCTCCGGTGGTTCCAGACCCAGTGCCATAGCAGGCAGACCATCTGTAACCAGATTAACCCACAATATTTGCAGGGGCAGCAATGGAAGAGGCATCCCCATCAACGATGCTAAAAACATGGTAAGAATCTCTCCAATATTTCCCCCCAAAAGATAGCGGATAAACTTCCTGATATTATCGTATATCCCCCGGCCCTCATGGACTGCCACTACAATGGTGGAAAAATCATCATCTGCCAAAACCATGTCGGCGGCTTCTCTGGTTACCTCGGTGCCGCTGATGCCCATAGCTACCCCAATATCAGCCTCTTTTAAGGCCGGGGCATCATTAACCCCGTCGCCGGTCATTGCCACCACATGTCCTTGGCGTTTTAAGGCCTGCACAATCTTGAGCTTGTGCTGAGGTGATACCCGGGCAAATACCCTGATCTGCAGGGCTTGTTCCGCCAACTCCCGCGGTGACAGATGATCGATTTCATCAGGACCAATAACACTGCTCCCTTCAGATATCCCCGTTTGCCGGGCCACAGCCAAGGCGGTTACCGGATGGTCGCCGGTTATCATAATCGGCACTATTCCGGCCTGACGGCAGTCTTCCACCGCTATTTTCGCAGAAGTCCGGGGCGGATCAATCATCCCGCAAATCCCCGCCAGGCATAAGCCGGATTCCAGCCGTTCATCATCAGCCGATAGCCCAGCCCCGGAAATGTCCCGGTAAGCAAGAGCGAGAACCCTCATCGAATCCCGGGCCCACTCCTCCTGCTTTTCCGTCAATAATTGGCGATGGCTTGCCCGAAGGGGTTTCTCTCCGGAGGAGGTAAGAATCCGGGTGCATTTCCCCAATAATGTGTCTAATGCCCCTTTACTCAGAATTCTATAGCCTTGATCAGTTTTTATGACCACACTCATCATCTTGCGCTCTGAGTCAAAGGGTGCCTCTCTGAGGATGGGGGCCCTGTTTCTGATTCCTGCTTTGCGTCCCATCACCAGAAGAGCTCCTTCAGTGGGATCTCCCTGTACCGTATATTGATTATTATCTTTTATGATTTCAGCATGATTGCAGCTGCTTCCGATTTCAAGAGCAGTGAGAATCAACCCGTTCCTGAGGGGCTTAATCTCTCCTTCTTCACCGATAAAAAGCCCCTCCGGTTTATATCCTTCCCCGGTAATTAACACCTCTTGCTCAGCAGTATACAGTTTTCTGACCGTCATTTGATTTTGGGTAAGAGTTCCGGTTTTATCCGAGCATATGACTGTGGTGCAGCCCAGAGTCTCCACCGCCGGCAGCTTCCTTACTATCGCCTTTCTTCGGGCCATTCTCTGAACCCCCAAAGCCAGCACCACCGTAACAATTGCCGGCAAGCCTTCCGGTATGGCAGCCACTGCCAGACTAATGCCGGCCATAACCATTCTCACCAGGTTTTCACCGCGATAAATGCCCATCATCATTACCGCCAGACAGGCACAAAGACAGATGACAATCAATACCTTGCCCAGACTGTCCAAGCGCTTCTGCAGTGGGGTCGTCTGCTCCGAAGGCCGTGCAATCAACCTGGCAATCTCACCCATAACCGTCTGCAGCCCAGTTGCTACTACTATCCCGCGACCTCTTCCTCTGGTAACCGCTGTTCCCATAAAAGCCATGTTAAACCGGTCCCCCAGGGGGGCCCCGGCAGCAGGCAATGACTGAACCGACTTAAGAACCGGTTCTGATTCTCCCGTCAGAGAAGACTCCTCTATTTCCAGACTGTTCACTTCGAAGAGGCGCATGTCGGCAGGCACCTTGTCACCCGCTTCCAGTAAGACCAGGTCACCTGTTACCAGCTCTTCAGCCGATATTCTTATTTTTTTCCCCTCACGAACGACTATGGCAAAAGGTGACGACAGCTTCTTTATCTCTTCCAGGGATTTCTCTGCCCGGTACTCTTGAATAAAACCCAAGAGACCGTTGATTAAGACTATGATCAGAATAGCACCGGCATCCAGCAAATCCCCCAGAATCCCGGACAGCACCGCCGCTCCCAGAAGCACCAGAACCATCGTATCAGTAAACTGGGAAACCAGCATAGCCAGAGGTCGGGGTTTATCAAGTCCGGCAATGGCATTGCGGCCAGTATCAAGTTTCTTCAATGCCGCTCGTTCAGATAACCCCAGGCTGATATCAGTCCCGCAAATTTGGGCCACTTCGGTAATCCTCTTAAAATGCCAATCGGTATCGCTCATTTTCAGGCCCTTCCTTTAGCTTTTTTGGTATCTTTATTCAGAAGAGCCTCTATAAAGAACTGCCTGTCTGATTTTTAACCTGTCCCTCTATGGCATCAGCGTTCAGACAAATATTCCGAACATCGATTATTAACTTTCGAAATATATTGACTATAGCTACTTGTCAGACGATAATTAATTTAGCGCATATAACCAATCACAATAAGGGGGGATTCGCAGGTGCACAAGCCAACCCAAAACCTGCCTTTCTGGCGAGACAGTGACAAGGACTGGGATGGAGAATTCGACAAATACCTGACGGCGAATAAGACCCTGGCCTATATGATGTTGAAGAATGCGAAAATATTCAAGGATGCTAAGGCCCTCACTCAAAAGAACATAGCGGGTGAGTGGGAATCCATTACCTGGACCGACTTTGGGGAACGGATCAGGGCTTTGGCGAAATCCCTGATCAATATGGGGATCGAAGCCGGTGATATGTGTTCAGTGTTCTCAGTAAACTGTGCCGAATGGGCCATCTCAGACCTGGGGATTCTGGCGGCCCGGGCAGTCTCAGTGCCAATCTACGCCACCAATTCCAAAGAGGAAGCAGAGTACATAGTCAACGATGCGGAAGTCAAAGTGGTCTTCGCAGGCGATCAGGAGCAATATGACAAAGCTCAGCATATCATGACAGCTAACCAATACCTGAAGTACATTGTAGCCATGCAGGATAATATTCAGATATCCGGTGATAACAGCTTTTACCTGAACAAGCTTATAGAGAATGGGAAGAAGTTAACCAATGATCAGGAATTCGAAGATCGGCTCAATAACGTGGATCCCGATGATATTGTTACCATAATCTATACTTCAGGGACCACCGGCAATCCCAAAGGTGCCGTACACACCCATCGAAGCTTTTTGAACGGCATATTCCCTTCGCTGCGTTACCCTGAAGCCGGCCCCCATTACGTTTCCCTTTCACTTCTGCCTCTGTCACATGTATTTGAACGGCTATGGTCTTACGGGTGTATGAGCATCGGAGTACAAATAGGCTACTGCCCTAACCCCACAGATTTGCTGGAATACATGGTTCAGTATAAGCCTCATTTCATGACCAGTGTTCCACGGGTATGGGATAAAGTATATGGTACGATTCACACCGGGATGCAAAACGCCGGCGGCATAAAGTACCGGTTGTTCAAATGGGCCGAGAAAACAGGTATTGAGGCTTACCGGAAGGATCAGTATGGGTTTAAGTATAAAATCGCGGACAAACTCGTATTCAGCAAGATACGGACCATGTTGGGGGTGGAAAACTGTAATATTTATCATGTTGGCGGTTCAGCCTTTGCCCCGGAAGTAAATGAGTTTTTTCAGGCAGTCGGCATAAATATTGCCATGGGTTATGGTCTGACCGAATTCTTTCCGGTCTGCGTAGGCTACAGAGACAATGCCATCCCCGGCTATTGCGGATGCCTTCTCCCTATGACCCAGGTCCGGCTCTCCAATGAAGGGGAGGTTCAGCTAAAGGGCGGCATGTCAATGACCGGCTATTACAAAAACCCGGAAGCGACCCAAGCCATTTTTACCGAGGATGGTTGGTTTAAAACCGGAGATGTGGGCGAGTTATTTTCGAAAGAAAAAAATGGCGAAGTCCTGACTTACATAAAGATAATCGACCGGATAAAAGAGCTTATCATAACTTCAGGCGGCAAGAATATCTCACCACAGCAGATTGAATCCCTCCTGGGAAATGAGGTATATATCTCTCAATTCGTCTGCATCGGCGAAGGGAAAAAGTTTCTCTCCGCACTGGTGGTGCCTAACTTTGTGATGCTGGAAGACTATTGTAATAAGAACAACATCGAATACACTTCACCGGAACAGATTATCAAAAACCCGGCGGTCTACAGCTTCTATGAAAGACTTATCGCCGAGAAAACCGAGAGCCTGGGCCAGGTTGAGAAGATCAAGCGGTTTGTTCTGCTGCCCCAGGAGCTTACCCAGGAGGCAGGTGAGCTTACCCCGACCCTTAAGCTGAAACGTAAATTCATTGATCAAAAATACAAATCGCTGATTGATAAGCTCTATGAGGGATAGATAAGAGTTGACAGATATGAGGTGGCCAAGATCAGTCAAGTGAGCCGGCAATTATCTGAAACAGCGGCTCCAGATCAGCAACACTTTGTTCCAAATCCGAATGGTTGAAATCAGCGGTCATAAATAAGTACTCACTGGACCGGAACAGCTTGTTTTTTACCTCATTGAATTCTCTTTGAAATGGGTCTAAAAGCCCAAAGGCGCGAAACACATACTGATATGTCTGTTCCCCTACTGTAATTATTACTTTAGGAGCGAAAATCTCGATTTCTTCCAGCATGAAATGCAGGCAATTCATAGTTTGCTGATCATCCGGCTGCCCCATTAATCCATCACACTGCCGACGGGTCAATAAACATCTATTGTCCGCATTTATAAGGACTCCATCGAATAAGACCTCTTTGTTTCTTCGCAGGGTGCATATCTTGGGCTGGCATCTGACCATAAAGGTGTGATAAACCCCGGATTCCCCTCCGGCCATCCGGGCAATTTGCTGACGAATGCCGGAATACTTTGATTTGGTCCATGACTGGTCACATTCGTTGGAGAAGATAATCATTATATCCGGATCCAAGTCTCCTTTCCCGGTTGAAGGTCTGTGGCAGCATACCCTGACTTCACTGCACCGGGAACAATTATGGATTCGTTCCTCCATCTTTACTATTCTGCTGATAGTTTTTTCCTTACGCAACATATCTCCCCGGACCACCCTCTTTAGGTTGATAAGGTAAGACTTGATTCAGGTGGAGTTTTGACTCCATCTGAATCTTAGTCGCACGGATCCAGGGACTTAACTGCCCTTGGGCACCCGCCGTCTATAGAGGCGGGGGACTTAGGGCAGATTAGTCATCGGATCTATAAGCCTGAACCCCATTTTACGCCTTCCAAATTGTTCCTTATAAAGTTTTCTACTTAAAGTAAAGGATTTCCTGCTTGTATTATTCTCTTTTGTCGACCTTCTGCAAATAATGTCGGGTCGTTCCGTTTATTCCCCAAGTGGCTTCTCCCATTTTGGTGGAAATATAGGCTCGAATATTAGCGTCTAATTCAGGGTTGGAATGGTCAAAGATCATGTAAAATGCCCGCATCATGCTGGCAAAGTTATCAAAAACCCGATGGGGAGGAGCATTGCTCAGAGTCTCATCATGACGGCCATAGTAATAAATAAATCTTTTTACGGTCCAGAGAATTTCCGCATTGCTCCAAACTCTTTTCTCCAGAATTTCTTCCATTAACGCTTCTGGGCCAATCTCCAATTCCCTTAATGTTATTTCTATCCAATCATTGCTTTCTATTATAGTCTTCATCCTCTACCTCCGTAATTATCCGGAATTGAATCTTCTGACCGTGATGTCCTTGTAAGTCTCTCTACTTATTATATCGGTATTTTCCACGGCCGCCTTTGCACTTTCTCATAAAAAATTATTCAAGGCTATAACCAGTATAGCCCTAAGTAGCTTTTATTCATAATTTGTATGGACGGGATAACTAAGGTTACCATTCCTGTGCCATGGGAAAGCCATACTCTTTATCGAAAATTTGAATAGCTGCCTCGTTAACATCACAGATTTCCCCAAAATCGCGATCTTGCCCCTTAATCCGCTCGTCATGTAATCCGGTGAGTATCTGAGCCGCCGTCTCCAGTTGAGCAAACTGTGAGTTCAATGTTTCGGTGTATGTGGGCTTGCTTGCCATTTCACATTGGATGCGAAGGCAGTGCAAGTAATGCTTGAATGAATCCCCTTCTTTGTAGTTCGTCGATGACGGCATGGCGCCGCCGAACAGGACGCTACTGTATTCATTCGCCATTTGCGTTGGCGTTGCCAGCCTTCCAAGAATCCCTGCCCGGTGGGCAACATCGAGATAGGTAACTTTGAACTCGGAAAGCGCCTGTGGGCAATAAAACCATGTGGTGCGACGGCTGGGGTCATCGCTCTCCGTTGTCTTAAAATGCTCCGGCTGAAACCAGCGGACATTTAAAAAATTTCCTGCTGCTATGGCATCACACTTTGCCAATGCGAGCGGGAGCATTTGGTGATTGGCGTACCCAACGACGACCTCTTTCCCTTGTCTCTTAATGCCAGCCACGAGAGACAGCAAATTAGCTACCCATAAGGGCTTGTCGACAAGGTAGTACCGTTCGGGGTGTTCGCACACAATGTAAACACCGTCAACATCCCAGTTTTCTGCGCTTTGGATAATGCTTTCAACCTGAGTGTCTTCTGATAAAACGTCCTTCCCAAGAGCAATGGTAAGAAGCGTCCGCTGACCGCTGGCCGCCGCTCTCGCTTGGTCTGCGATTGCTCGTTGCACCTTACCCCAACGCTCATCAATTTTATTAATGATGCTTGAGGGAAGGATGAATGCCTCGGAACCTATGGTGGAATTTATGTTGGCGAGCTTAATTAGCAAATCACTGCAATCGCCCATCTCAATGCTCGTAAAATCCGATTGCGGCCAGTAGTCATGCGTCTGTAGGTTCTTTTGATAGATACGCGGCGCATAAAGCTGGGGGTCAAAAAGCACAGAACCGCCAACCTTACGCATTGAGTCAGCAAAAGGCTTCAACTTGTTAGTTGGGTGAATATTCTGCGGGCTGAGAATCACCGTAGCTTCGCCCCATGCTGCGCTCAGGTCTTTGCACATAGCTTGCATACCGTGTCCCATTTGTAAGTAGAATTTCATAGTTTCGCCTCCTCATACTGAAGTGTTGGCTTCGCTGCTGTTAGCCAGTTCAGCGCCTGTGTCGCATTCTTAGGCCTGCGCGACGGGAACTTGCCCATTAGCGAACTAAGAAGCCCCATAAACTGCTGTTGGGTGTCCCCGTGTATCTGGAAGGTTACCGGGGTTATCGTCTCTGTCCGCTGGAGAATATCCAGATGGCTTACAGCCCCTTCGCTAAACGGGTTTTTGCCTGATAAGCACTCATAAGTCACAACGCCGATAGAGAACAAGTCAGCCCGCGAATCAATGTCACTTTTGAGATTGTTAAATTGCTCTGGTGCGGCGTAGCCAGGCGTGTGCGGGCCCATCAGTGCCTCCGTTTTAGTGAGCGACGGCACCCCAAGGATTCTTGCTATCCCAAAGTCCAGAAAGTTCACTTTACCATCTGCCGAAACGATAATGTTTTCCGGCTTTATATCACGATGAACGATGTTCTTGACTTCCAGTTGCTTAATAAACGCCAGCCCTTGCTCCAAAAAATCAACGGCTTCTTTCAAAGAGAAGCCTTCGCCACGCAGCAAGCGTTTCCTCAATTCTTCCCCGTCTACGCGTTGCTCGATGACGTACAATGTGTCAGACCCGACATATGTAACGTGGCCGGTTTCGTAGATTTGAGGAACGCAATCGAAGTCCGTTTCTGTGCTGATGTCTATCTCGCGCTGGGAGCGGGCATCAGTCTTGAAGAACAGCTTGATGACAACGCTCCCGTAAGCGGGGTGCGTTGCGCTGTAAACGACTTTTTGCCCGCCGCGAGCTAATTGCTGCAAATCGGAGAGCGTTGCCTTCAATTCCTCAAAGTCACGCATACTGTATCCCTCCTTCGCGAGCTAATGATTTGCCAATCCACTCATTAAACTGGAACGATAAATAACTGGACGGTAGGGAAAACGGCTTGGCTTCAATAATGCGCCGGAATTGTGAGTCTTTGCCGTACAAGCCCAACCCAAAGCGTTTGAATGTCTTAACCGTCGTTCCCTGCGGGTGCGCTGAGTTAGTGAGCGCATAGGACTGCGAGGCAAAGCGCGTGTTGAGGTGTGTTTGCTCAACAACCTTATTTATGTCGTTTAGCTTTGCCTCTACCGCAATCAATTTCGTAAGGCTGAAGACTTCGCGTAATTCACGAACACGCCAGCTACATCCACGGTATGATACCAGCTTGGCGTCCATTAGCTTTTCCAGAGAGGCTAATGTCTGTTTTTCAGGGAAACCAAGCGTCGAGATTATCTTTGACCCGATTACGTCCTCGGTAGTGCATAGATAAGACAGCAGCTTGAGGTCGAAAACGTCTAATGCCTCACGCTTATCTGACCAATTATCGGCAATTGATGGCAAGTAGGATGCAAAAACAACATCGGGGAACCCAGAGTCGATTCGTGGCTCAACAAAGACGGCAAGCTGGGTCTTCTTATTGTTGCGAATGAAAGTGTTGCAGTAGTAATCAATGAACTGCCCCACGAGTTCGTATTCATCGCCCACAGTTGCAGGGCGTGTATACAAGCCGATATCAGGTCGGCTGTTCTTCATTATCATTACCTGACTCATGCACAAACGCCTCCTTGTCAGGAATACAGGGAATGCAGACCCTGTTCCTTTCTATTATAATATTCCATGAATCACTCCTCAAACCCCGAATCTCTTACCCGCAGCGTTCGGCAGTTTTCGGAAATTGTCCGCACGGTCTGCTGAGAGAAGCCCTCATCGGTTTCGGCTTCAACTTCGAGCGAGACTTTAACCTTCGCGCCGCTGACCGAGGTCAGGTGCTGGATGATTTCTTCAACGTACTTCTGGACATCACGGTTGATACGTGTGGTGTCGAGGTCAGCGGACATGAAGAACCGCCTGTTTTTCGGTGCGGCAGGCTGAGTCGGCACGGGGTCTTCGTGAACTTCATACCCGGTACCAGTGCCGCCCGGTGTGTACGGCTGGTAGGTCATTGTTGATTCGCCGCCGCTTGTGCTTGCCGGAACTGACACACCTGCGGCTGCAGCACAAGCCGCCGCTTCTGCCTGACGCTTTGCGTCATCGTCGGCAAGTTGCTTCTGGGCGACGGAGACTTTGACCAAGAAGCCTGAACGCTCGACGATGCCAACGTACTGGTTGAACTTCAGGTCGATGTAGCGTGTGCCGTCAAAGCCGGAGGCAAAGGCGAAATACTGGTCGGAGTTGAGTCCCGTCTGGATTGCCTTGTCGAGGACGGTGTCGTTTGCTAAACGCGGGAGGTAGCAATATGTGCAGAGGTACTCCCATAATTTTTTGACGGAGATATTGTCCGAGTCTTTCCACAGCACATTGTCCAGTTCCATAAGGAGCAGAGCCGGAGCCCATGTCGTGATAATCTGCTCGTTCTGGAGCATCTTCTTGGCAGCTTTGTAGATGATGCTGTCGTTGCCGCCGCTGATGCGGATGGTGTCCCAGACGATGGTCTTCATGTCCGCAGCCTTGTCGATGTACGGCACGAGGAGCCAGCAGTAGGCTTCCTTAATCCGTACGTCCAATGTCTCATTGCTTCGGCGGAGGTTGTTGTCGGTCTCGCGATTTTGCGCCGCGTCGAGGTTCAAGTCCTCGCTATCGTCCTTTATGGATTTCCAAGCGATGTAAAGTCGAACGGCCTGTTTAAGGGAAGTCATCAGATCTTGGTCCGGCGCAATGAAGGCAAGCATATTACGGTAGATGCGCGGCGTGTTGCCACGGTTGTTCAGGATATCCGTGACCGCCGTCATCGCTATATTGCGTGGATTGGATGCCTTATACTCGTCGGTTGGGCGCAACACCACAAGGCGGGCGGTCTGGTCGTCCGGTACGTCAAGGGAGGACGACGGGCAAATATGGAGGCCCGCAAAAGGCTGCTCTTTGCGGAGAGTGCGTAACCTCGTCTCGATTTCATATTCAACATCGGAAGCCGCTATTTGGGTGGCACGGTCTTCGACGGTCTTACGGAGCGTCGGGCGGGTGTCATACCAGAAGCGGTCTCCTGACGGATTTGTGTAGAGATAAGCCAGTACGGAGGTCAGTGTACTCAATGCGTCGTTGAAGTTGGCGATGTTCTCGCCGGGCTGAACCACGCCGAGGCGAATGCGCGAAGCCTCTATGCCGCGCACATTCTGGTCGCGGCTGGTCGGTGCGGAGCCGAGCATAACCGTCCTTGCCACGCGACGGGCAGCCAGTTTGCCGCCATAGCGCGGATTAGACTGGTCCTTCTGGTACGGGATAGACTTCTTGCCATCCACCTCACGGTCAACGAGGGCGTTCCAACCTTCGGAGAGATGCCGCGTCAGTTCGTCACGGACATTCGGCACATCAAGCGGGATAGATCCCGGCATTATCATTAGGCTGGCATCGTTGCCCATCCAGAGTTCATGGATAACCGCCGCCATCAAACGCAGGACGCCACGGGTGCGCTGGAAGCGCTCCAATGTCGCCCAGTCCTCGTAAAGGCGGTCGAACACCTCGGGGTGAATAGGGTAGCAGGAAACCATTCTGTCACGGTATTCCACCTCGCGGGCTTCGAGCGGGAAGTCGCTCTGGTTCTCGTTATACATTTGGCTGAACTTGGCGCAGACAGCATCACGCCCGTCAGGGTTCTTGCAGTCGAGGAACAAACGGCGGCGCACAACTTCGAAGCCCTCATTGGCGGCGACAGGTTTCCATATAGACTCCATACGCCCAAAGGTATGCTCTATTGTTTCAAGCGCAATTTTGCCTGCCTCTCCGCCAATTTCAATCTCCGACTCTGGGATAGACGCCACCACGAGACTGTTTTTGCTTGCTCTTGCCGCTTCGGTTACTTCCTGAATGAAGGAAATGAAGTTATCAAAAGTTCCGGCGGGCAGACCGTTAACACCATATATTTTCTTGGCGTATGCCACCACCTCGTCCATCAGGATGAGGCACGGAGCAGCGGCATCAAAGAGGTTTTTCAAAACTTCCGAGCCGGGGGAAACCCCTTTTTTATCTGCCTCTTTCACATAGTCATAGATTTTCGGGTTGCCGGAAGACTCCGCAAGCTGTGCCGCCATCTCGCCCCACAACGTGTTTATGGTAATGCCGGGCATGTTGTTTGGACGCTTGCTCTTCGTGGGATCAAGTGCGGTGCCGACGAGAACGGCCACGTTCGCTTTTGGCAGTGCTGTAACATCTGCACGCTGTAAAACGGGCTTTACGTTCGGAATTTTATCAATTGAAACGCGTCCGCGCATCATATGGTAAAGTGCAAGCATGGAGTGGGTTTTACCACCGCCAAACGCCGTCTTGAGCTGAATAACAGGCTCGCCGTCCTTTCCGCAAATGCGGCGGAGCGATTGTTCCAACAAGCCGGTCATTCCCTCTGTAACGTATGTACGGGCGAAGAACTCTACAGGATCGCGGTATTCGTATGCTCCTTCCCCACGGGCCACCTGGGCCAGATCGGCAGCGAACTCGGCGTTCTTGTACCGCCCCTGGGCCACGTCGGGGTGTGGCTCGATTACGGCGCGCCAACTGGAAAGCCCTTGTATGGGCGTTGTTATCAAAGTGTTATTTCTATTGACACGTCCGGGCAACTGTATAGATAGTAGGTCTCTTCCGGGCGCCCTGATAGAATTTAAATTAGCGTCTATGCCACTCACAATAACCATGCTTGAACCACCAGCGGAACCATAGCGCAGGGTGCGAAGCAAAACTCTAATTTCCTCCGCGCTTTCAGGATCGATTTGCTCGCAGAGCCTTGACATGGTATCCAACGCACGCCAAGTATCATCATCGGAAAAATCTTCCCCTCCCAGGTGGGCCAGCTTGTTGCGCACCCCTACCAGTTCCTTAGCCCAGGTGCGATGGTCTACTGAGAGCCTTTTGCGGAATACTTGCTGCCAATGTAAATCAAATAGTAAAAGGCAGCGGGCGATATCCAGTGAATCCACCAGTTCCGCCCACTCGCCTGAATAAGGCAAATCGCGCTTCTGATCATCATAGAGGATATCCACAACTGCCAGTTCCCACCACTTATCCCCCACCGCTCGGCTCAGTTCCAGAGCGATATAGGGCGCTAATGCCCCCAGCAACAGCCTGAATCCCTGCGCAACCTGCATGTGATTGTTCCCCACAGTTATCTCCCCCTATTCCCTATTGTTCAGCATCGATATCGAAAAGCGTCATTGGCTTGACATCTCTCATGCGCGCAACCAATCCAGCCGCTTTAGACTGAACCTCCGGCCATGCGATGACGAGCGAGTTATAGGCGTAGGCTTCCTGCGCCCATCCTTTGCGATCCGCGATGGTGAACAGGCGATATGCCAGAGCCTTGGCGTGTTCCGGCTCGGATGTGAAGATGTCGGCGACAATTTTCGCCGCACCGGCCACGCCGTCTTTTTCCATTGCGCAGGTAAGCTGCTGTGTTAACAGCCAAATAATCCCTCTCTCCGTCTTTGCGGGGATTTCATCCCGCGCCAACAGATGCACCACACCTTTTTCAGCGTAGAGAATTCCAGCCGTGCGCAGCTTGTCCACCGACGTATTTTTAGCCCGTGCCAGCACATCCGCCTCTCCGAACTTCATATCGTTGAAGGCGTACTGTGTATAAAGGTCAACGCAGAAGCGGCTGTCGCGGTCCAGTTCGCCGTCCTGCTCAGTAAAATAAAGGTCGAGCTCTTGATTGATGATTTGCAAAGCCGAGCGGACGCTCATCGGCGTTCCGTCCGCTTCCATAACCTTGGAGAAGCGGGAGTACACACCCATGCCGGGGCCGATTGCGCTCTGCGCCAAGTCCACCGGGGCGATGTTGCTTGCTTGCAGTTTCTGCAGGGCGGGCTTCAGTTCACGCTTCAGCGTGTTGATGAAGTCGCGACGGGTGCAAACCGGCGCGTCAGCGGGACGCTTGCGGCAGACGAGGACGATGGAGGATGCGAGGGCATTGACATCTACTTTTAATCCTGTTGGTCGTTCGCTTCTAACTGGCCATGTACCAGTGATGGTAAACCCCGATTGAATTATTGCTGAAAGCATGGTTTCCCAACCAGTTGAAGCGGTTTTTTCCCCTTCATTTTCACTTTGTTTATAAGCATAATAAACTGTCACAGGATAATCTTCCCGTGTGTATAGGTTTATTTTGCTGAACGCCTGCAACATCCCACCTTCGAAAAATTGATTTGCCTCGCTCCTGTTTCCGTCGAATCTATAAGGCGAAGCTACTAATTCTTCTGCTTTAGGCACAAGCATCGTCTTAAATAAATCCGGGTAAGTCTTTTGCAATGAGTGGCGAAGCCAAACATAAAAGAAATCACTTAGGTCTGCATAACAAATATTATCGTAGTAAGGTGGATCTGTGGAAACCATAATATTCCTTAGCCCATTATCAGTCTGCGCATCACCCTGAATAGCATAACCTACCCTTGTGGCTGAGAAGTTGTTCAAGACTTTGCATATGCCACCCAAACTGACAAGAAAATCACCGGCTGACTCGTTAAAAACATTATTCTCAGTAAAGTCCCAAGTCATTGCAATCGCTTGTCTGCTGAATAACTGTACTGCTTGGTCACGAGTCACCGACCACGGCACAAGCGCATTGTCGATATTTGTCATTTTACTAATAGCAAGAGCAAGGTAAACTCCGATTGCTTTCGCATAGTCATCGCTTCCACCATCTGTAACAATTAATTGTTGGGCTTCAGGGATAATTTCAGCGAAGGTCGATAGTGATGTGAGTTGCCGACTTGTAAACAGTTCGGAAAAACGAGTGTATCCGTATAGTGGCAGTTGGTCTGCCGCTTTTCCGCACAATTCACCGTCAGGATACCAGTCAGGTGCGCTGCACTTAGCTATTTCAATTTGTTCTGCGTTAGCTGTTATATAGATCCGTCCGCTGGTTCCGCCTGCCACTACAGCTATAGGCACAAAGCCGATTCTTTTTGACTGACCTTCGGACTTTATATAGCTGCTCTCAACAGGAGAATCGCAATAAATACAACGAAATTGACCTCTTCCGGATTTTGGTGGTTGTGGCGCGTTCTTCCCATACCTCACCTCATAGCGAATAGACTTACCTTCGATAATAGGCTGTATATACGCCTCCTTGCCCTTCTTTTTCGACAACTCAAAACTGCTCGCCAATGGCATCTCACACCCACAAGCAGGGTTCGGGCATTTTACCGTTCGCGCCCAAATCCAGGCGATGACGGTATGCTCCTGCCCGTGTTCGTCTTTCACCTTCGGGTAGAGATGCCCAATACGCTCGAAGGCTTTCTGCTTCATCCACTCGCCGTAGTAGCGCACATCCTCCGCAAGGCCTTGAGCCCCTTTCCAGTTTTCGGGGTCACGGCTATTGGCGTATTTGCCGACAACGGCCGGGTGAATCGGAGGCTGCCCGGCAAACTTCGGCGGTATCTCAATCATCGCCTTATTGATCATTACTGCGACGGGGTTTAAGTCTGCGGCGTAGGCTTCCAAGCCCAGCCGCTGCGCTTCCAGCGGAATAGACCCGCCGCCCGCGAAGGGGTCAAGCAGAGCGGGCGGGTTACCGTCTGTGGACTTCATTATCTCAGCTTTCGCCACGGCAAGGACTTCTTCGTTGTTAGAGTTCTCCCACTTTACAAGCTGCTCCAGTATGCCGAAAAGACGCTGACGTTCAGCGTTCTGCTCCTCTTCGGTAGGAAACTGCTCCGGCAGACACGACGGATCATCCACAAGCGAAGACCAGATAACCGCTCGCGCAGCAGCCAGAGGCCGCCTCGCCCACCATAAATGCAGCGTGGATGGATGCCCATGACGGATGGATTTCTCCCTCGCAGATTGCTTATTTATTGCGTCAAGCGGCAAAGCCACTTCGATAAGCTTTTTCTTATATTCCATTTGGGTTTTCCTCGCTTCTATATATTACTTCCGAACTGCCCGTCAAATCCGCGATGTCGTAGTTCACACTTGTCGCGGCGAAATCAGGCCGCTCTCGGAAGGGTTTCTTCAAGTAAACTGTTTTGGTTGCGCCGCCATCCACTTCCACAATCGCCAAAATATACTCGTCGGGCTTGTTGAACGCCGTGAGAATCTCGTTCTTGCTGACCGTGAAGGTGGCCGCGCCTTTGACCCTGCCTTTGACTTCGATGAAGCGGAGCGGCTCAAAGTCCTTGCTACGCTTTTCTTGTGGAATGAGCGACTCCACATCATAGCCGACTTTCGCCGCGCTAACATCGGTCGGGATGTAGCCGAGAGACCTTTCTATGTCCATCACGGCTTTCATGGCGGCAAGCTCAATCTCGCGCCGCGCCACAGCGTCGGCGGCAAAAGGGTCAACCCTACCCGTCAGCTTGTTCAGCAAGCCGCGCGGGATAACCAGCGCGCCGCCGACCACCACGGGCGGCATAGCGGAGATGAGTTTTTCGGTCTCCAGTTCGGCGAGCCGCTTTTGCATACGAGCTTCCAAATCCTCCGCCCGCTGCGCCGCTTTTTGAGCGTTTAGCTTGGCGTTCATCTTGCCCGCCTGCTCCTTCACCTTCAGCTCTCCGGCGCGGAAGTCCCAGTATTGTATTTCTGCTGTCAAGCGGTCTTTGACAGCCTTGGTGGTTTTATCAATAAGTTTTGTCTTTCGCTCCCGCACCTCGGCGACGTGGGCGGGGATAACCTGCGAGATGGCGTAGCCAACAGCAATGTCCTCCACGTTCGTTTGCAGCCATTGCTGGCTTTCGAGGAAGGAGCGGATACCAGATTGCTCGTCCTCTTTGGCGGAACGGTAATCGAGATATGGCGCGTATCCGGCGTTCGCTGCCGAGCCGTCCTCTTTAATCTCCACGAAGTGAATGTGCTTGGAGATGACCCGCTTACTACCGTTCGGCAGGATAACGCCATCCTGCACGGAGTCCTCTACATAGAACAGAAGCCTCGGCTCTGTGTCGTAGTCACTGTCGTCGATGAAGACCGCGCCGCGCTTTAACACATCTTGATTGCGCTCACGCACAAGGTCGATGGTCGCTTCCAGAAGCGGATGTCCCGGCGCAATCAAGGCGGCGGGAACTTGCCCTTGGATGTTGCAGTAGGGCTTGTCAAAGCAGACCCGTTCGTAGCGTTGCAGGACGGGTTCGCCGAATCCTATCTGCATATCTCTGTTGCGAACGGCAAACGGCACGGAGGTTATTTCATAGCGTCCTTTTTCGCGGGCGCGGATTTTGCCGCCCACGCTGGTGAACGCCTCTATAAAGAACGATTCGATAAAATGCGGCTGCAGCTTGTGAGCTTCCATCCGCTCCATATCCTCGCGAATAGCCATAACCTGATGGACGTCCATCGTGTTTTCGGTCAGGGCGTGTTCATCGAGGAGCGCCCGCAAAGCGTCACGGTCGAGGGAGTGGTCTACCACTTGGTAGAGCCTTGCCCGCACTTCGGGGTCGTTGCCATAGCGCACGGCTTCGAGTATCAGATCTTTTAGCGACTTGTTGTCAAAGGACACTTTGCCCAGAACATCAAAGACCTTTCCGTGAAGTGCTTCACGCTCTTGCTCCAGTTTCTCAAAGAGCCGTTGGAAGACCATGCCTTCGCGGGTTTCCTTGGAGACCAGGTTCCACAGGTGGCAGACCTCCGTCTGCCCGATGCGGTGGATTCGCCCAAAGCGCTGCTCGATGCGATTGGGGTTCCACGGCAGGTCGTAGTTCACCATCAAATGCGCCCGCTGAAGGTTGATGCCTTCGCCGGCGGCGTCGGTGGCGATGAGTATTCGTACATCCTTATCCTGTTTAAACAATTCTTCAACCTTGCGCCGCTCGTCGCGGAGCAGGCCTCCATGTATGGTTACGACCGCTTCCTCACTGCCGAGCAAGGAACGGATTTTATCCGTCAGGTAGCGGAGCGTGTCGCGGTGTTCCGTAAAAATAATCAGCTTCTCGCGGGCGCCATCCGTCCCGAACATATAGCTGTTGTCTTGGAGCAATTTGGATAGCTCATCCCATTTGCGGTCTACGCCGCTTTGCCGCACGTCGTTTGCCATGCGCTCCAGTTTTTTCAGTGTGTTAATTTCCGCTTCCAATTCGGCGATGGTCTGCGCCGCCGACGCTTGGTCGGCAACCTTTTCCTCGGCGTCTTCCAGTTCTGCGGAGGGCATATCGTCATCGTCATAATCTTCATAGGAAGCAGCAGTGAATGTATAGTCAGCCGCCCGTTTGCCCAGACGCTCCTCGGCAAGACGGTTTTCCAAACGCTCGCGGCGGCGCTTCAATGATTGATAGATGGCTTCCGGCGAGGAAGCAAGCCTACGCTGCAAGATGGTCAGGGCGAAACCGACTGTATTCTTACGGTCGTTGTTAAGCTGGTCGGCGCGGTTAAACTCTTCCTGCACATAGTCTGTCACAGCGGTGTAAAGCTGCGCTTCTTTAGGAGAGAGATCATAGTTGACCGTATACGCCCTGCGCTCAGGAAACAGCGGAGTACCGTCGAACTTTAACAAATCCTCTTTTACAAGGCGGCGCATCACATCGGACACGTCCACAGCCTGATTTCCACTTCGCGCGACGCCTTCAAAACGGTCTTGGTCGATGAGGGACATGAAGAGTTGGAAGTCCTCCTCTTTGCCATTATGCGGCGTGGCGGTCAGGAGCAGAAAATGCCTCGTGATAGAGGATAGTAACCGCCCAAGCTGAAACCGCTTTGTGTATTTGATTTCGCCGCCCCATACGGTTGCGGACATTTTGTGTGCCTCATCGCAAACTATCAAGTCCCAGTCAGTGGCACGTAGTTTCTCCCGAATATCCTCATTGCGTGACAGTTTGTCCAAACGGGCGATGCAAAGATTCGCTTCCGTGAACACATTTCCTGTAACCGCTGATTCGATTCGATCATTGGTGAGTATCTCGAACCGCAGGTTGAACTTGCGGTAAAGTTCGTCCTGCCACTGCTCCGCTAAATTGCCCGGCGAAACTATCATACAGCGTTTCAGGTCGCCCCGGACAAGCAGTTCCTTGAGAAACAACCCCGTCATAATGGTTTTACCCGCACCGGGATCGTCTGCAAGAATATAACGGAGCGGCAGCCTTGGGAGCATTTCCTGATAGACTGCCGAAATCTGGTGCGGTAGAGGTTCAATTTCCGATGTATGTACTGCAAGATATGGGTCAAAAATATGTGCGAGGTTAATGCGGTAGGCCTCTGACGTGAGCCGCAGAAGATTGGCATCCGCATCAAAACTCCAGGGCAGGCTATTGTCTCCAACGTCCAGTCGTTCCTCGTCTTCACGGTATAGTATCTGCTCGGCTACATTGCCAGTAGCGTTTTTGATAGTAACTGTCATGGCATTCGTGCCGTGCCATTTGACCGCAACGACACTCACCGGCATGTTCCTAGCAATACCGATGACGGTTGCGCCTACGGTTATATCTTCAAGTCGAGCCATACGCTGACTCCTCCTTTACTCAGTTATCGTAGCTCCTTCCCCTGGATTATCTTCATCAGGGACAAATTCCATAATATCGGATATATCACACTCTATACTTTACATATACGCAGAAGGATTTCGGTATTTACATTCTCGACTTTACCCAGTTTGGCAATTGAAGCGGAACTGATACCTGTCATTTTTCCACAACCAAATGACATCAGCATGCCACTAACGAACTTGAATAAATTCCTTAATAGTTTATCTTTCGGCTAACAATTGTTATTCCCTGCCGAGTGCGGCTTTTCTTGTGGATTAAACATCGACCGTCTATACTGGATATTATTGAGGTGATTTAATATGCCCTTTGACGGATTGACAATTATGCATCTGACCGGAGAACTCAACCAGTTGTTGGCAGGTCAGCGCATTGAAAAGATTTTTCAGCCAGAGAAGGATGAGCTGACTCTGGTTATCAGAGGCAAAAAAGGCAGCCATCGTCTTACCGTCTCCGTAAATGCCCGCTGGGGCCGCATGTATATTTCTCAGGAACGCAGAGAAAACCCGCTCCAGCCATCGGCTTTTTGTATGCTGCTGAGAAAACATCTGGAAGGAGCCAAAATCATCGACTTTGCTCAGCAGGGTTTTGATCGGATCGTCCACCTGAGAGTGGAAGCGTTGAGTGATCTTATGGAATGGCAGGAGAAAATCCTGGTCTGTGAGTTCACGGGTAAAAACTCTAATGTGGTTTTAATAGATCCGGAAAGAGGCGCCATAATTGATGGATTGAAACGCTATGGCAGCGAATTAAGCAGTTTTCGGGAAATCCAACCGGGGACGGTTTATGTATCCCCACCCACTCAGGACAAACTCACCCCCGAAGCTTGCGATTATCCAAGCTTCTATAATGAAATGTGGTCTCAGGATTCTTCCACCTCTCTGGCTATGGCCTTGTTTCGGTCCATGACCGGCTTCAGTCCCCAAACCAGTACCGAGTTATGCCGCCTGGCAGACCTTGACCCGGAAATTCCGGTGGGAGAGTGCGGCGATTATGAGCTTTCCAGACTATATAACATTATCTCTAACCTGGATTTACTGCCGGGCCACCCTACTGTGTCGGCAGGACCTGAGGGCCTGGAGGATTATTTCCCTTTTTGCCCCTCTATTGGACCCAACCGCACGGCCTTAACTTTTGCATCAATTAATGAAGCTATGGATCATTTTTATCTGACTAAAATGACCCAGACCCGATTGGAATCCAGGCGCGGCAATATCAGCCGCAATCTGAAAGAACGTTTGAACAAAGCTCATCGCAAGTTAATGAATCAGGAAGGTGATATGCACCAGGCCCGGAAGGGTGATCTTCTTCGTACCAAAGGCGAGCTTCTCACCGCCTATGGTTTTCAGATCAAAAAAGGAGATACCCAGGTTATCCTCCCCAACTTTGACGGGGATGGTGAAACCGAAATCGAGCTGCAGCCTTTTTTGACCCCTCAGGAAAATGCCCAGCGATATTTCAAGCAGTATGCCAAAGCACGTACAGCTCGTCTCCGTTTGGCGGAATTTATCAAGCAAAACCAGGAAGAGATCCTCTATTTGGAATCTACCGCCGTGGCCCTGGAAAGAGCCGGCAGTATTGAAGAAATTGAAGAGGTGGTAGAGGAACTGACTGAACAGGGTTACATGAAACATAAGCCTTCTAAGAAAAAGGCTCGTGCCGTTAAATCTCCCCCCCGCCGTTTTACCACCAGTGAAGGATTGACCATTCTGGTAGGAAGAAACAATTATCAGAATGACCAGCTGACCTTAAAGATTTCCCGGAAGAGTGATATTTGGCTGCACAGTCAGGGATATGCGGGAACCCATGTTATTCTCCAGCCCGAAGCGCCCCTGCAGGATATTGATGAAATACCTGTGGCCTCCCTGGAAGAGGCCGCAATTCTGGCCGCCTACTATTCCAAAGGCAAGGAAGCCGACAAAGTCCCCATTGATTATACTTTTCGCAGCAACGTAAAAAAACCCCGGGGGGCTCGGCCGGGAATGGTAGTGTACGATAATTATTGGACCATCAACGTAAGCCCTTCTGATTCACGTATCCATTCCCTGCTCAAATCACAGGTGGAATGAGACGTTAGGCGTAAGGCGAAAAGAGTAAGGCGCGAGGCAGGCGGGAGCCGAATCTCCTGAAGAGATTCGTGCTTCCGCCTCCCGTTCGCCTCTCTCCTCACTTAGATCAAATTCCTGCTTCCCGGTTTGCTGGCCGGGATTTTGCCTTCTTTGCACAGGGGGCAATTATCACCGGGGAATGATTCCACTTCCATGGACAGAACCGATGCCGTTTTTACCCCAAAAGAGATTTGGCCGCCACTGCGGTCAACCAGGACACCAACACCCACAACCTGGCCCTGGAAGGATTGGACCACATCAATAACCTCTTTGACTGAACCGCCGGTGGTAATAACATCCTCCACCACCAGCACTCTCTGACCCGGCTCTATGAAGAAGCCCCGCCGCAAAGTCATCTGACCTTCATGACGTTCGCAAAAAACCGATTTGACTCCCAAGTGACGGGCCACCTCATAGCCTACAATAATGCCGCCCATAGCCGGTGCCACCACTACATCTATCCGGTCATCAGCAAATTCCCCGGCGATGATCCGGGTAAGCTTTTCCGTATGTTCAGGGTATTGCAGAACCCGGGCACACTGCATATACTGATCACTGTGCCGGCCCGAAGTCAAAATAAAATGTCCCTGGAGCAAGGCTCCGGTTTGAACAAATATCTGCAAAATATTTTCTTTCTTCACTGTTATTCCTCCAGCTCTTTAATAATCCTTTGGGCCGCCTCTATGGGATCATCAGCTCCAGTAATCGGCCTTCCGATCACGAGATAATCTGCTCCTGAATCTACCGCTTCTCGCGGGGTAGTAACCCGCTTCTGATCCTGGGTTCCTGCCCAGAGCGGTCTCACTCCAGGGGTCACAATCAGGAAATCATTGCCGCAGGTTTGCCTGATTGCCTTCACTTCGCGAGGTGAGGCTACAACTCCATCCAGACCGGATTCCTTGGCCAACAAGGCCCAGCGTGACACTACTTCTTCCACACTGCCCGGTATTCCAATTTCAGCATTAAGCTGGTCCTGAGAAAGGCTGGTCAAAACTGTTACTCCCAAAACAAGGGGGGGATTTTTCCCCGTTTTTGATGCTTCTTCCCGGGAAGACTGAGCCGCCGCCGTCATCATAGCGGCACCTCCGGCGGCATGAACATTAAACATCCAGCAGCCACGGCGGGCTGCTACCCGGGACACGGCCCCTACCGTATTGGGAATGTCGTGGAATTTCAGATCCAGAAAAACGCGGCTCCCTCCCTCATTTATCTTTTCGAGGATATCCGGCCCCACACTATTATAGAGCTGCATCCCGATTTTGAAGGCTCCCACATGATCTTTAAGCCGGCTTACCAGCTCCAAGGCTTTTTCCGGATTATCAACATCCAGGGCCAGCACTATTCTATCTTTAGCCTGCATTCCAATTCCTCCAAATATTAATGTTAGTCAAATTGCTTCGCTTGCCAAAAGGTTATTGGGGGAGGGCTGCTCCAATAATATCATTAATGTCAGCTATATGGCATTCCTCCATGTATTCCTGAAGTCCTGCTATTATTTGAGTGGTTATCATGGGATCCACAAAATTAGCCGTGCCGATGGATATTGCCGTGGCCCCCGCCATTAAGAATTCCAGGGCATCCCGGGTATTCATTATTCCTCCCAAACCCATGATAGGCAAAGGGACCTCCTGGGCTACCTGATATACCATCCTTAAAGCTACCGGCTTTATTGCAGGACCAGATAGCCCTCCAAAGGTGTTGGCCAGCACCGGCCGTCGTTTATCCACATCAATGGCCATACCCATCAAAGTATTGATCAAGGCCAGACAATCAGCACCACCTTCGTAAGCGGCCCGGGCAATAGCCGTAATATCAGTTACATTCGGTGACAGCTTAGGCATCACCGGTAACGATGTTTGAGATTTTACCGCAGCCACCATTTCTTTGACCATAACCGGATCGGTTCCAAACTGAAGGCCGCCCTGCTTTACATTAGGGCAGGAAATGTTCAGCTCCAGTCCCGCAATTCCCGGTTGACCGTCAAGCCTGGCTGCCAGCCGGGCATATTCTTCCATGGTGTTGCCGGCAATGTTGGCAATAACAGTAACACCACGGCTTCTCAATGCCGGTAAATATTCGCCGATAAAAACATCCACACCCGGATTCTCAAGACCTATGGCATTTAACATGCCCGCCGGGGTTTCAATTATCCGGGGAGAAGGATTTCCCATCCTGGGCTCCAGGGTAGTGCCTTTTACGATGACGGCACCTAATCCGGCTATATCCACAAAAGGCTCATACTCAAAGCCATAACCGAATGTTCCGGAAGCAACAGTAACCGGATTCTTCAGCTGCATCCCTCCCAGATTGACCTGCAAATTCAGTTGAGCTCGGGCTTTTTTCCTAGTCTTCTTGTCCGTAACACTCACCTCTCATCCTGGGAATGGAATAGTACCTCGCCGATTTTAAATACCGGCCCTTCACTACAAATCTTTGCATAGCGCTGTCCCTCGCCAGTCTTAACCAAATGAGCACATCCCAGACAGGCCCCTACCCCACATGCCATATGACCTTCCAGGGATATCTCACCTTTTATGTTTTGCTCCATAGCCAACTCAGTAACTGTTTCCAGCATAGACTCAGGGCCACAAGCGAAGATGTAATCACATTTATCAATCAATAGCTGTTCAGCCAGGAGTTGGGTAACCCTTCCCTTTAGTCCTTCGCTTCCATCATCAGTACTGACTAAAAAGGGAACTCCAAACTTCTCAAACATACTTTTACCTGCCAGGAAGCCGGCAGTGGAAGCACCCATGAGCACCTTGGTCTTTATCCCTTCCGAACTAAGAACCCGTGACAAATAAACCAAGGGGGCTATTCCTACTCCTCCCCCTACCAAAAACACTTGATCAGCTTCGGTGGGAATTGAAAAGGAGCGGCCCAATGGCCCCATAACATCTAAAGGCTTTTGGATAGGCATTTGGGACAGCAGCTTTGTTCCCTTTCCTACCACCTTGTAGAAGACGGTTATGCTGCCCAGCTTCTTGTCCACATCATACACACTGAAAGGTCTCCTCAGCAAAGGATCCAGGCTATCCGAAATCCTTATGTTTACAAATTGGCCGGGCAGGACCTCCAAGGCGATTTCAGGAGCAATGAATTCTAATTCGTAATAATCGGGCACAACCTCTCTATGTCTTATTACTAATGCCTTTTCAACTGAAGACATTTCCAACCTCCGTTATCCAGTATTTGCAATTCAGTATTTAGTTGAAGGGATTCTCCGTTTTTATTACTCCGGATTGCCTGTGTCATTAAAGATATTCACTGCCAACCAGGATTTGTCCTGCATTACGAGGCGGACGGCATTCGACTTGCCGCCTTACAAAAGTCATGATTTCTCAAGGTATAATTAAACTATGCGGCCTTTTTCCGCTACAATCCGCCCATCCACCAGAGTAGCCACCGGCCACCCCTGCAAAGTCATATCCTGGTAGGGGGTGTTTTTGCCTTTGGATTCAAACAGCTCAGAATTCACTGTCTTGGTGGCTTCAATATCGATTATGGTTATATCAGCAGCCTTGCCCGGGGTAAGAGTCCCCCGATCCAGCCCCAGGACTCTGGCCGGACCTGCCGTCCAGGCCTTAACTACTTGACTGATATTAACCAGACCGGTCTTTACCAGGTATTCTATAGTGACTGGAATTGCTGTCTCCAGCCCGGAAATTCCGAATGAGGCCAAATTAAACTCACAATCCTTGGCTTCCAGCTCATGGGGAGCATGATCGGTAGCCATACAATCCACAGTGCCGTCACATAACCCTTGGATAAGTGCTTTAACGTCTTGCTGTGATCTTAGCGGAGGATTGACTTTGAAATTAGTATCATAATCAGCCAATGCCTGGTCAGTTAAAGAAATGTGGTGAGGAGTAATTTCACAGGAAACTCTGATTCCCCGGCTTTTTGCTTCACGGACCAGATGCAGGCTGCCACCGGTACTTAAGTGAGCAATGTGAAGCCGACCCGCAGTCATTTCCGTAAGCAAGATATCCCGGGCCACCATAGCCTCTTCGGCCACAGCGGGAATACCCTTCAATCCATACAGCGTAGAATAATAGCCTTCATGCATCTGCCCCTCCTCAGCCAGGCGGTTATCCTCACTGTGGGCAATCACCGGCATCCCTATCATCGACGAGTATTCCAAGGCCCTACGCATTACCTCGGCATTCATTACCGGCAAGCCGTCATCAGATACCGCCACACATCCCGCCTCTGCCAGGGCAAACATTTCAGTTATTTCTTGACCCTTTTGTCCTTTAGTTATACATCCAATGGGATGAACATTAATTAACTTATTCCTCCGGGCAGTTTCCGCCACAAAAGTGGCAACCGCCCGATTATCACAAACCGGATCAGTATTGGGCATACAGCAAACGGTGGTAAATCCTCCCACGGCCGCAGCCCGCATTCCGGTAGCAATAGTTTCTTTGTATTCGAATCCCGGCTCCCGCAGGTGAACATGCATATCAATAAAACCCGGGCAGACAACCAGCCCTTGTGCATCAAAGACCTCCGCCTCTTTGGCAGTCAAGGAGGCGGCAACTTTATCGATAAGGCCATCAGTAATAAGAATATCCCCAATCATGTCTATATTGTTGGCAGGATCAATAATACGTCCACCTTTAATTAAGATACTCACTCCGATGCCCCTCCTATCATTAGATATAACAAAGCCATGCGAATTGCCACTCCATTAGTAACCTGCTCATTTATTACTGAAAAGGCACTGTCAGCCACATCGGAAGCCACTTCTACTCCCCGATTCATAGGCCCGGGATGCAATACCAGCACATCCTTTTTCGCCAGTGAAAGTCTTTTTCGGTTCAACCCGAAATTCTCAGCGTATTCCGGCACACTTGGGAAGAGTCCCTTCTTCTGACGTTCTAACTGTAACCGTAAAACGTTTATGACATCTGCCCCATCCAAAGCTTCCTCTATGTTGTAAAATCTCTTGGCACCCATATTCTCAATATCAGCAGGCATTAAGGTTGAAGGCCCCACCACTCTTACCTCACAGCCGAACTTACTCAAACCGGCTATATTGGAACGAGCCACCCGACTATGTTGAATATCCCCTAAGATAACAACTTTAAGGCCATCCAGGGTACCCTTTTTCTCACGAATAGAATACATGTCGAGAAGTCCTTGAGTAGGATGAGCATGGAAGCCATCACCGGCATTTATCACCCTCATTTTAGTGTTCCGGGCCACATAGTGCGGAGCTCCGCTCATGCTATGCCGCATAACCATCACATCAGTTCCCATTACCTCAATAGTTTTTATAGTGTCCTTAAGACTCTCCCCTTTTTGAACGCTGCTGGTAGATACAGCCAGGTTCACAGTATCGGCGCTCAGATACTTGCCGGCCAATTCAAATGAAGTTCTGGTCCTGGTACTATTCTCATAGAATACGGTACAAACCACTTTTCCTCTCAGGGCCGGCACTTTCTTGATATCGCGGGTCAGAATATCCTTCATCGGAACTGCAGTATTGATAATACTTTCAATTTCAGCGCGATTTAATTCAGCTAATCCCAGCAAATCCTTGCGATGCTTAAAAACCATTAGCCAACCTCCCATTATGACCGATTTGATTTCATAAACTTGTCCCTCAAAACATATATAAAAGCCTTACCTGCCATCTGGCCGGTAAGGCTCAAAAGTCTCTCCTGACTTTCCCTTGCCAGCCTCTCCGGACTGTCATTTAAAGGGACCCTTATATTAAGTTTTTTCTTCGATAACTACCTCGTCAATTCCATCTATTTCAGTGACCTTTACTGAAATACTTTCTTTTTTGGAGGTGGGAACATTCTTGCCGACGAAATCTGCCTTGATAGGCAACTCCCTATGTCCCCGATCCACTAAGACCGCCAGTTGTATACATCGGGACCGGCCCAGGTCCGCTAAAGCATCCAGGGCCGCCCTCACCGTCCGGCCAGTAAAGAGCACATCATCTACCAATACCACCGTCTTGTTCTGAAGATCAAAACCCACCTCAGTGCGATGCACCAGTGGGTTCGGCCCCAGTGCGGTTAAATCGTCTCTGTATAAGGTTATATCCAGAATTCCCACTGGGATTTTAACCCCTTCAATTTCGCCAATCTTAACGGCAAGTCTCTCAGCTAACGGCCCTCCCCGGCGCCTGATGCCAATAATCGCCAGGTCATTGACTCCCTGATTCCTCTCTATAATCTCATGAGCTATTCTGGTAATTGCCCGGCGCACCCCATTTTCATCCATAATCTTTTTCTTTTCGACTAAGGCCAAGCTAAGATCCCCCCTTACATAAAAAGGTCTGCCCCTGTTATCGCAAGGCAGACCGCCGATCTTATCATACCACCTTGCCAGTCTCTCGGGACTAACTTAAAGGTTTTCTAGAAGAATTTTAGCTCAAACGACTGCATCTGTCAAATTATTTCAGTCAAGAACCGATGGAGCACCTTACTCCTCACCCCTCACTCTTAACGTTCTTTATCTGCGTTTCTAGCTTTCCGGCCCGTGATGAGTTCCACTAGTTCCCGGAATTCGAACCAACAACCTCAACTGCTCAGATTCGATCTCCGAGCAGCACACCGCCAATTCGCCCTCCATGGCTCAGGAGGCGGACTCAGGACCTCCTGTCCTTCGGCTGCTCTCCGATCTCACCTTTGCAGGAGTTTGTTTGGTTCTCATCCCTACGGTCACTACGTCGGAACCCAATCACGGGCTTCCGGATTATTATCCCTTCTAGCCTTTCTCCTGACGCCTCCCGCCTCACGCCTTCCGCCTCCCGCCTTCCGCCTCACGCCTCACGCCTCACGCCTAATTCATCAAAGTAAGAAGGCAAAGGTGATTCAAATTCTAAAACCTGGCCGGTTGTGGGATGCTCAAAAGCTAAATGAACCGCATGCAGCACCTGTTTGTCCAAATTCCACGCATTTTTTCTCGGTCCATATAATGGATCACCTACCACCGGATGACCTATGAAAGCCATATGTACCCTTATTTGATGGGTTCGTCCCGTTTCCAGACGGCACCGAACCAAAGTATATCCTTCCATTCGCTGAACCACCCTGTACCAGGTTATTGCAGCCCTTCCGCCGCTTACCACTGCCATTTTCTTTCGGTCCCGGGGATTCCTTCCGACAGGGGCTTCCACCTTGCCCTGATTTTCATTGATATGACCATGGACCAGGGCCATATATTCCCGGGTTACAGTATGGTTCTTTATCTGTTCCGCTAAGCTCCGGTGGCTATTATCATTTTTGGCTACCACCAACAATCCTGAGGTATCCTTGTCCAAACGGTGTACAATCCCGGGGCGGATTTCGCCATTGATACCTGATAAATCTTGGATATGAAACATAAGGGCATTAACCAGAGTTCCGTCCCAGTTGCCTGCGGCAGGATGCACTACCATACCCTGAGGTTTATCGATAACAACCAGGTCTTGATCCTCATAAATAATTTGCAGCGGAATATCCTGGGGTTCAATCATTACCTGAACAGGATCAGGAATAATCACCACCACTTCTTCCCCACTTCGCAAACGATGACTGGCTTTCACCGATTTTCCCTCCACCTTGATATCACCGTTTTTTATAAACTGGACCACCAAAGTTCGGGAGAGAAAAGAAATCTGATCACTCACATACTGGTCAATGCGATCACCCTGATTCTCTTCATCTACTCTCAGAGTTATTATTTTCAATTCCTTTTTCCCTCCTCCCGGCTTTCCCAGATAAGGAAGCCCATTAGCAAAAGGGAGCCTACAACTATAGCAATATCGGCCAGGTTGAATACCGGCCAAAACCTAAAATCAATATAATCCACCACACCGCCAAATATGAGCCGGTCAATTAAATTACCCGCCGCGCCGCCTGCTACTAATGCCAGAGAATAAGCTACTATAGCCGGTGGCCTCCAGCCCATTATGTAGACAAAAACACCGACGACAACAATTATCGCCGATATTATTGATATTGAAGTCACACCTTGGAAGAGACCAAAGGCTATCCCTTCGTTCTTAACATAAGTAAGGTAGAGAAACGGTTTGATTATCGGAACTGATTCATAAAGGGAAAAAGACACCTTGACTAAAATTTTTACCAGTTGATCCAGTCCCAAGATACTTAAAAAGATTTTGAAAAAACGTACAGATGAAGCTGGTTGCAATACACAAATCCTCCCTATCCCTTGCCGCCGCCCAATAACGCCGCGTTTGAAGTATACAACTATTTGTCAAAAAAACAAAATCCAAATAGTCCGCCTTGGTTAATTCAATTCCGGAGGACCTCGCCGGTAAAAGCATCGACTTTATATGTGTGATAATAGATTAAGTGGTCACCCCGATCCTCTGCAACCCTTATTGTGTAAACCGGATCATCAAGATTCGGCAATTCTTCTATCTGCAGTATACTATTACCTTTGATATGGCGGGCAAACTCAACCACCTCCGGAGTCTTAGCGACTGCGCTAACCGCCTGATTTTCAGCAATATAGACGGTTTGAACCTTGGATGTTTCCACCTCACGAATATTAGTACAGCTCGGCAAAACCGACAGCATCAAAATCATTATGGCCAAACCCGGGACTCTCCAGGAAAAACACATAGCAATTCCCCGCCTTCTAATTATCCTGCAGAATTCCACTTGCACCCGGAACAATCTCAACTGCTCAGGTTCTCATCCCTGCAGTCACTGGTTGGAATCCCCCCTGCCTTCTATTCATATTCGCTGCCTG
>ERZ764778.395-NODE-395-length-53468-cov-6.829143_pt1 | contig 53468 bp, 35 predicted proteins | sample MGYA00374951_ERZ764778 | MGnify/ENA primary metagenome ERZ764778 (study PRJEB28918, sample SAMN05720193) | bioreactor metagenome | isolation source: Anaerobic biogas reactor | place: USA:Washington, USA | collected 2015-08-08 ...
TCCTGCATCAAAAACTACACGTGTGAACTAATCGCCGAAAATTGGATCTCTTGCCTTAACCACTAATTGGCATATCATGATTTTGTCTGCGCCTGCATACACACCTTTAGATATGCTTATCGGGTAGGACCTGTGGTTCGTAAAGGAGGATGTGCCATGGTATTGACCTCGCCAGACCGCATACGTTTGGGCAACTCCATTTTGACTTTGCTGACAGTTGCCGCATTGTTAGTGCATCCGTTAGTCGCAGTGTCTGCTACACCCATACCGGAGGCGCACGTTGCACCGAATCACGCACCGCAGGCCACACTCACGGTGAACACGCTCACGGACGAGAGCGACGACGATTGTAATGATGGAGATTGTTCGCTGCGGGATGCCATTGCCCTGGCCAATCCCGGTGACACCATCGACTTCAGTGTAACCGGCGTGATTACCCTCACGGCAGGCGAACTTCCCATCACAAAAACTGTCACCATCACCGGTCCCGGCGCGGAGAACCTGGCCGTCAGCGGTAACAACGCCTCGCCTGTCTTCGTCATCTCCGGCACGGTGACGCTAGAAGGTTTGACCATCCGCGACGGCACTGGTAACAGCGGCGGCGGGGTGTCCATCACGGCTGGCAATGTCACGTTGCATGAGACGCAAATCATCAATAACTCAGGTTACTACGGCGGCGGGGTGTTCGTCGATACGGGTCAAGTCATGTTGAGTGGGGGGCAAATCTTCAGCAACACGGCTGATTATGGCGCCGGGGTGTACGTCGGCTATGGCCAGGCCGTTCTGAGTGGGGGGCAAATCCTCAGCAATACGGCGATCAATGACGGCGGTGGGGTGTACGTCGCCAATAGCACAGCTTTCTTTACCCAGACGAGTGGCACGATCGAAGACAATCACGCTACCTGGGGGGGCGGGATGTACGTCGAATTTGGCCGGGCCGTGTTGAGCGGCGGAGAAATCGTCAGCAACACGGCTGGTAGCGGTGCTGGGGTGTACGTCGCCAATAGCACAGCCTCCTTTACCCAGACGGGCGGTACGGTGGGGTATAACCAGGCCGACGCGGAAGGTGGCGGGGTTTTTAACGCCGGTCAGGTCGTGTTGAGCGGGGGACAGATCGTCAGCAACATGGCTGGTAATTATGGTGGCGGGATTCACAACGATTATGACGCCATATTGACGGTGACCGATAGCGGATTCTCGGCCAACTCGGCTGCTTTTTTCGGCGGCGGCATCTACAACCATGGTGGCACAGCAACGGTGATGAACAGCACGCTCTACAGCAACACAGCTACTATGACCGGCGGCGGCATCTGCAACGATATGAGCGGCACACTGACAGTGCAAGAGAGCACACTCTTTGGTAACACGGCTGACGATGGCGGCGGCATCACCAACTATGACATACTGACCGTGCAAAACAGTACCCTATCGGGCAACACGGCTACCAATGACGGTGGCGGCATCTACAACTATGGCACAGTGACGGTGACGCACAGCACACTCTCCGCTAACCTGGCTGGTACTGGCGGCGGTATCTATAACGACACCAGCGGAACCGTCACCATCACCAACAGCCTGCTTGGCGATAACAGCGGGAGCCTCGCCAGCGCGGACTGCTACGGCACACTCACCTCGCAGGGCTACAATTTGGTGGAAGCTATCGCAGGCTGCACCATCAGTGGCGACACAACCGGCAATATCACCGGTCAAGACCCGATCCTCGGCCCACTGCAAGACAACGGCGGCGACACCTGGACGCACGCGCTGCTGCTCGGCAGCGCGGCGATTAACGCCATCCCCAACGCTACCAACGGCTGTGGCATCACCTATACCCTGGATCAACGCGGTGAGGCCCGCCCCATGCCGAGTGGGGGAAGCTGCGACATCGGCGCGTTTGAGGCCAGCGGACGCTTTGTGGTGAACGTCAACGACAGTGGCGCCGGTTCGCTGCGGCAGGTCATCGCGGAGGCTTCCCCTGGTGAGACGATAGAGTTCGTCCTGACCTATCCGGCGACGATTACACTCACCAGCGGGGAATTGGTCATTGACAAAGACCTTACTATCGCTGGCCCCGGCGCGGATAACCTGGCCGTCAGTGGTAACAACGCTTCGCGCGTCCTCACTATTACCAGCGGCGTCAGCGTGACGTTGGAAGGCCTGACCATCCGCGACGGCGCTGTGACCGGCAACGGCGGCGGCATTTATCATGCCGGGAGTAGCCTCGTGCTCAACGCTGTTGACATCTTTGGTAATGCGGCGTCCGAACACGGCGGCGGGTTGTATGTCTACACTGGCCAGGCTGTATTGAACGGCGGTCAAATTGTCAGCAACACGGCTGCCATCAACGGTGGCGGAGTGTTTGTCTCTGAAAGTACAGCCGTCTTTACACAAACGACCGGCATGGTTGGGTACAATCAAGCCACCAACGATGGCGGTGGGATGTATATCGGCAGCGGCTCTGTCGTGTTGAGCGGCGGGCAAATCTTCAGCAACACGGCTGACGCTGGCGGTGGGGTGTACGTTATGGCGAGCACGGCTATCTTTACTCAAACGAGCGGCGCGGTCGAACGCAATTATGCCGTTATCGATGGCGGTGGGGTGTACGTTTACTATGGCCGGGCTGTGTTGAGCGGTGGGGATATCGACAGCAATACGGCTGGCTATCGCGGCGGCGGTGTATTCGTCACCTACAGTACAGCCGTCTTTACCCAAACGGCTGGCTCGCTTGAGCGCAATCACTCCGGTTCCTTTGGCGGTGGGGTGTACGTCGCCTTTGGTCAGGCCGTGTTGAGTGGTGGGCAGATCCTCAGCAACACGGCTGTCCAGAATGGTGGCGGGGTGTTCGTCTACGATGGCCAGACCGTGTTGAGCGGTGGAGAAATCGTCAGTAACACGGCCAACTATGGCGGCGGGGTGTACGTCCGCGAAAGTACAGCCGTCTTTACTCAGACGAGCGGCACGATCGGGTACAATCAAGCCAATAGCGATGGCGGCGGGGTGTACGTTTCGTCCGGGCAGGCCGTGTTGAGCGGTGGGCAAATCCTCAGCAACACGGCAGCCAGCAGCGGCGGCGGGGTGTATGTTTATGGTGGGGTCGCCGTCATCAGTGGGATGCACATTCTCAGCAACACGGCCGCAAATGTGGGTGGTGGGGTGCATAACGAGGCCGGCACCGTCACAGTGAGTTATACCACGATCTCGGGCAACTCAGCCAGCTACGGAGGCGGTATACAGAGTAACGGCGTATTGAGTTTGAGTCATAGCACCGTCGCCGGCAATATTGGCAACGGCATCGCCGCCATCGGCACCCTGAATATAGAGTCTAGTACGATCTCCGGCAATACCCTCAACGTTTCCGGTAACGGCGGCGCGGGCATTAATATCGGTGAAAATGGGGTCGCAATGTTGCGCAACAGCACCATTTCCGGCAATACCGTTACCGGTTCAGGCACTGTGGGAGGAGGAATTTACAACTATTACGGCGCATTGAATCTCGAATCCAGTACTATCGCCGGCAACACGGCTGGCAGTGGCAGCGGTATCTATTCTCACGGGACAGTCACCATCACCAACAGCTTGATAGGCGATAATAGTGGAGGTAGCGACTGCTCCGGCACGTTGACCTCACAGGGCTACAACCTGGTGGAAAGCGGCTGCACCATCAGTGGCGACCCGACCGGCAACATCACCGGCCAGGACCCGGTCCTCGGTCCACTGCAAGACAACGGCGGCGACACACTGACGCATGCGCTGCTGCCCGGCAGCCCGGTGATTGACGCCGGTGATCCGGCCAACTGCCCATCCACCGACCAACGCGGCGTTGCGCGACCTGTTGATGGCGATGGCGACACGATCGCCGTGTGCGATATCGGCGCGTATGAACAAGAGTACCAGGCCATCATACGATATGTGGATATCAATGCAACCGGCGCGGCGACCGGCCTCTCCTGGACGGACGCCTATACCAACGTGCAGGACGCGCTGGCGGTCGCCGGCGCCGGCGATGGGGTTTGGGTGGCGGCGGGCGTCTACTATCCCGACGTGGGCGCGGGGCAGATCGCAGACTCGGTCACGGCGACCTTCGCGCTGACCGATGGCGTCGTGCTCTACGGCGGCTTCGCGGGGACGGAAACGCAGCGTGACCAACGCGATTGGGAAGCGCATGTCACAGTTCTCAGCGGCGACCTAGACGGCAATGACGTGAACGCCGACGGCAACTTCATCGCTGAAACCTGGGCCGACCTCGTGGGCAACAACGCCTACCACGTCGTCACCGGCAGTGGTACGGATGCCACGGCGGTGCTGGATGGCTTCATCATCACCGCCGGATGGGCCAATGGCGCAAGTCCCCATAACAACGGCGGCGGGATGCACAATGACTATGGCAGTCCCAGCCTGGGCAACGTGATCTTCAGCGGCAATCGGGCTGCCGGAAACGGTGGCGGGATATTCGGCACCTGGAGTTCTTCCTCTCTGACCTATGTAACTTTCCAGAGCAACCGGGCTGAGGATTCCGGCGGCGGGATAGGGAATGACTACGGCCCCCTCCGGCTGGTCAACGTGGCCTTCAGCGGCAACGAGGCCGGGCAAGACGGCGGCGGCCTGCACCTCTACTATGGCGGTTCGGCGCACTTGATCAACGTCACGTTTGACGGCAACCAGGCCGGCGGCAACGGCGGTGGGCTAAACAACTTTTATCATACGCTCTGGATGACCAACGTAACCTTTGGCGGTAACCAGGCCGGCCAAAAAGGCGGGGGGATGTACAATCATGACTATACCTACGCCTCGATGGCCAACGTGATCTTGTGGGGCAACGACGCGCCCAATGCCCCGCAACTGTACGTGGACAACTATGGGGCCGTATTGGAGTATGCCCTGGTGCAGGGCGGCTGTCCGGTTTTTGCAAACTGCACCTCCTTGATAGACGCCGATCCGCAGTTCGTTAGCCCGATTACGGCGACGGCGGTCCCGACCACCACCGGCAATTACCGCCTCCGGCCCGGTTCTCCGGCCATCAACGCGGGGAACACCCTCAGTGTCACCGTGCCGACTGACCTGGACGGCAACCTGCGTATTATCGGTCGCGCAGTAGACCTCGGCGCGTATGAAAGCGGAACGCCCGTGACGAACACCCTCGATAGCGGCCCCGGTTCACTGCGGCAGGCCATCGCGGAGGTCGCGCCGGGTGGGACGATAGAGTTCGTCCTGAGTTATCCGGCGACGATCACACTCACCAGCGGAGAATTGGTCATCGACAAAGACCTTACTATCGCTGGCCCCGGCGCGGAAAACCTGGCCGTCAGCGGCAACAACGCTTCGCGCGTCCTCACTATCACCAGCGGCGCCAGCGTGACGTTGGAAGGCCTGACCATCCGCGACGGCACTGTGACCAGCAACGGCGGCGGCATTTATCATGCCGGGAGCAGCCTGATACTTAACAATACCATTGTCTTTAACAATACTGCCAGCGATTACGGCGGCGGGGTGTTTGTCGACACTGGTCAGGTCGTGTTGAGCGATGGGCAGATCGTCAGTAACACGGCCAATTCCCAGGGCGGCGGGGTGTACGTCTCCAGCAGTATAGCCGTCTTTACCCAGACGGGCGGCACGATCGGGTACAATCAAGCCAATTCCTATGGCGGCGGGGTGTTCGTTGACGCCGGGCGAGCCGTGTTGAGCGGTGGGCAAATCCTCAGCAATACGGCCAACTATGGCGGCGGGGTGTACGTCCTCAATAGCACAGCCATCTTTGCTCAGACGGGCGGCACGATTGGGTACAATCAAGCCACTTCCTATGGCTATGGCGGCGGGGTGTACGTTTATTCCGGGCAGGCCGTGTTGAACGACGGGCAGATCGTCAGTAACACGGCATACCATGGCGGCGGGGTGTACGTCTCCGGCAGTACAGCCGTCTTTACCCAGACGAGCGGCACGATTGGGTACAATTATGCCTATGACAATGGCGGCGGGGTGTACGTTTATTCCGGGCAGGCCGTGTTGAGCGGTGGGCAGATCCTCAGCAACACGGCCGACTATGGCGGCGGCGGGGTGTGCGTTTGGAACGGACAGGCCATGTTGAGCGGTGGGCAAATCCTCAGCAACAAGGCCTTTCAGTATGGTGGCGGGGTGCTCGTTGCCGACGGGCAGGCCGTGTTGAGCGATGGGCAAATCCTCAGCAACACGGCTGGCTATGGCGGCGGCATCGAAAACTATGGCATTTTGGTCATCCAAAACAGCACCATCAGCCGCAATACCGCATCGAGTGCAGGGGCGGGCATCCAAAACGGCGGCACAATGACCATCACCAACAGCACCATCAGTGGTAACGACGCCCTCGATGGCGGCGGCGGGTTGCACGTATATGGAACCTCGCAAACCGCCATCTACAACTCGACCATCACCGGCAACCGGGCGCGCCTCGGTGGGGGCATCTATGACGCTACTGGTTTCGCCGTTTCACTGTATAACACCATCGTTGCCGGCAATGTGGGCGACGAAGGTTCTCCTAACTTTTTTAACCCTGTCACTTCGCTGGGCTACAACCTCTGCGACGCCGACTGCCACTTCCTGACTGCGCCCAGTGACATCGTCGACCTCGATCCGGTGCTCGGCCCGCTGCAAGATAATGGCGGCGACACCTGGACGCACGCGCTGTTACCCGGCAGCCCGGCGATTGATGCGGGCGATAATGCGTCGTGTCCTGCCACCGACCAGCGCGGCGTTCCCCGTCCTTTTGATGGCAACGGTGATATGGTTGCTGTGTGCGACATTGGCGCGTATGAAGCCGATACGCTGGAAAACGACGCGCGCCCGTCGGCCACGTTGGTCGCCAGTTCGGAATTCACCCTCACGGCGGCGCTGACCAGCATCGACGACACCGACTGGTACCGGGTGCCGGTTACGCTGCCTGGCTCGACCATCATGCTGACGCTGACGATGACCAGCGGCGACTACGATCTGTACCTGTTTGCGCCGGAGATTGACGAGACTACCGGCACGGTGCGCGATATTGGCGAGATCATGGATATCGGCGAGATTATGGATATCGGCGAGATCATGGACATCGGCGAGATCATGGACATCGGCGAAATCATGGATATTGGCGAGATTATGGACATCGGTGAAATCATGGATATCGGTGAGATCATGGACATCGCCGGCCTGGGCAATATCATTCAGCAAGGCATCGGTAGTACGCTGGTGTCCCTCTCCGCGCATCCACTGACTGAAACCGAACGCATCGTGCGCAACATCCACGAACTGGCCGGCAACTATTACGTCGCCGTGGCCAATCACAACGTCGTCGACAGCCAGGGGTATACCCTGATGGGACAGATTATCACCCCCACCGAGCCGCTGGCCATTTACACCGGCACACTGCCGGTGACGTTTACCCTGCCGACCGCCGACCCATACACGCAGACCCTCATCCTCTTCAACGAAACGCGCTTCAACCGCTTCTACACGGCGACCGACACGCTCACCACGTCGCAGTTGATCACCCGGCTCAACCTGCTGGCGGCGCACCCGGCGGTGAACGGCCTCATCGTCAACCTGGATCAATACCCGGAAATCGTGGAGGCCTACGAGCGGTGGGACGACCATTTCCGGGAGCCGCAATTTGCCAACCAGGTGGCGATGAGCATCAAATCGCTGCTATACCGGTTGTACCCGTTATACCCTGACCTGCAATACCTGGTGATTGTCGGCGATGACCGCGTGATTCCCTACCGCCGTCTGGCCGATGAGACGGTGATCTCCAACGAGCGTTGGTACGCGCCGTGGGCGTATGCGGCCAATCTTGCCAAATCGCTGTACACCCGCCACATCCTCAGCGACGACTACTACGCCGCCTTGCTGCCCATCCCGGCCAGAGGACGCGAACTCTATCTGCCGCAGTGGGGCGTGGGGCGATTGGTGGAACAGCCCTCGGAAATCGTCGCCAGCATTGAGGCCTTTCTGCTGCAACCGGTTGTCGCCCCTGCCGATGCGGTGGTGACCGGCTACGACTTCTTGACCGACCAGGCCCAAGCCATCAGCGACACCCTGCACGCGCAAGGCATTACCGATCTAACCGCGCTCATCGACGATACCTGGACGGCGGATGATCTCCGCGCCGCCGTCTTCACACCTGAGGCCCACGCGCTCAACTCGCTGAATGCGCACTTTACCCATTTCTCGCTCTTCCCCAACGACCCCGATGATTGGGTCTTCGCCAACGAAGTGACGGCGACGACCGCCTACAGCGGGGCGTTGGTCTTTTCGGTGGGCTGTCACTCCGGCCTGAACGTGCCCGACGATGACGCTCTTGCGCCGACCACGGCGCTGGATTGGCCGCAAGCGTTTCTACGCCAGGGCGCGACCTTCATCGGCAATACGGGCTATGGCTATGGCGATACGGAGCTGATCGCCTACTCGGAGCGGGTGATGCTGAATTTCGTGCAGGAGTTGGGCTATTGGGAAGATGCCGCCACGTCGCCCACCGTGGGCAACGCACTGATGCGCGCCAAGCAGCGTTACTACAACAGCGCCGCCGGCGGCTCGTTCAGCAAATACGATTCAAAGGCATTGAACGTGATGACGCTCTACGGCCTGCCGATGCTCGCCGTGTCCATGCCCGTTACTGTTACGACCCCACCTGCCCGCGCGGCGGTCAATGAGATGCGCGTCGCGCACACCTCTACCGTCACCACATCGATTGCACTCACTGATCTCGACTACGATTTGCACTCCACCCCCACGGGCGACTATTACACCTTGAGCGGTAGCCACGAATTGATGGCCGCCAGTGGCCAGCCGGCACAACCCAAGATGAGCCTCGACGTCCACGAACCTGATACTGTGGCTCAGGGCGTGCTGATGCTGGGCGGCACATTTACCGAGGTGCAGCCCTTTGACCCCCTGATTGTTCGCCTTTTCACCCAGGAACTGGCGCCATCCGAACCGGCTTTCCCGCTCGAAATCCCCTATCCGGCGCGCCTGGCGACCCTCAATCGCCTTAGTCTTATCGGCGGCGATCTGCGCGAGCAATTGGTCGTCGTGCCCGCCCAGTTCCTGCTCACCACTGCGCCCGACATCACGCCCAGCCTGGGCATCGAGCGGCTCTACACCGACCTGCACTTCGAGGTGTACCACGCGCCTGCGAACGCGCCCGACCAGATCGCGCCGCTGATCTGGCAGGTGCAAGCGATCTCCTCCACGCACTATCTCCGTTTTCGCGTGACGGTTGAGGATGACGCCGGGACCGGCGGCGGGAGTGGAACGGTAGCCAGAGTCCTTGTCCTTTACCGCCAGGATGATGAGACGACCTGGCGCAAGGTTGAATTGACCTATCACCCGGAAGACGGCTATGCCGACATCTCCTTGCCGCCAACGTCGGCCGGGATCGAATATTTCGTGCAGGCCGTGGATTCCACTGGCAATGTCGCCGTTGGTATGGATCACGGCAAACCTTTCACTGCGGTTTCTCCGGGTGATCTATGGGATCCAGAACTGCCGCGTAGTGTGGAGGTGAACCATGCCGTCAATGATCCTGCCCCAGATGAAGGGGATACCATTACCTTCACTATCGTGGTGAGCAATACCGGGCTGGGGATGATTTCGGGTGGTGTCATAAGCGGGGTGCTGGAGGGTTTGACCATTGCCGGTCCCGTCACGCTTGAGCCGCCCGCGTCAGGCGTCACCGGCACATTGCCCGTTCTGGCACACAGCCTGGTGATTATGCCCCAACAGGCCATTACGCTCGAACTGCCGGTGCATGTGCTGGATGGTTCCTCGTTCGTTACCCATACCGTGACGTTCACCAGCACTGAGGTAGCCGGACCGCCCGCAGATGCCGTTGCCGCCCTCGTGAACAACCTTCCCCCCGTTGCAGTCGATGACGCTGTCTCGATCTACCAGGATAGTGGCCCTGTCCTAATCGACGTGTTGGCGAACGACTACGACGCGGCAGGCCCATACGATCCATTGACGGTGGTTGCCGTCAACCAGGGATTGATCGGCACGGTCGCTATCACGGTCTCTGGGACGGCTTTGATTTACACCCCCAATCCCGGTGTTTTTGGTGTGGATGTGTTCGACTATACCATTTCCGATGGTGACGGAGGCCAGAGTACCGGGGCGATTACGGTAACCGTAAATCCCCTTACCATATTCATTGCCAACTTTAACATCAGCGCCAATCCCAGCACACTTATCGCCGACGGCGCTGCTCAATCGACGTTATCTATCATGGCTACCAATGTGTTGGGCAACGGTACCCCCTTGGCCGGGCGAGTGGTCACACTCACCTGGGGTCTGGGGCATTATCCGAGTCCCGTAACCGTTACTCTTGGGGTCAACGGGACGGCAAGTTATATGTACACCGCCGGCTTGACACCGGGCACGGATACCATCACGGCCACAGTGGGCAATCAAGGCAGTCCCCTGACGGCTACCACCACCATTCACTTGAGTAAACCCGACTACCGGGTGTTACTGCCGTTGGTGTGTAAAGGTTATCCTGACGCCTATCACTTGTGGCTTCCATTGGTATTGAGAAATGCCCCTGGCACTCGATGATAGGGTGATGAGGTCGCTATGAAAAACCTGGTTCCACAGTTCATCCTGGAAAAGTACGCGCAAGGCGAGACGGGAGGACGGTTCGCCGCGGTAGGTCTGTTCGCCGACATCTCCGGCTTCAGCGCGGTGACCAATACTTTGATGCAGCACGGCAACGAAGCTGCCGAGGCGATGGCCGATGTGATGCTGGCGATTTTCGATCCTCTGGTGCAGCACATCCACGCGCATGGCGGCTTCATCACCACCTTCGCCGGTGACGCCTTTACTGCGTTGTTTCCGATTGCAGACAAGGCAGACGGCTACGCGCAGGCGCTGGCGGCTGCGGTCGGCATCCAGCGGCACATGATCGCCAATCCCACATACACCACCCCCTACGGCCATTTCCCTTTCACCATCAAGCTGGGATTGGGCGACGGCGAAGTGGATTGGGGTATCTTGCGACTTCAGGCTGGCGACACGCCGCCGGAAGAGGCGGAGGTCAAGGCCGCGTACTTTTTCAGCGGTCCGGCTATCGAATCTGCCGCCGCCGCCGAACATCACGCCCAAAGCGGCAACCTCATTCTCGATCCGACGGTTTACGAGCGCGTCACGGCATTGCTCAAGGTGATCCCCGTTGGCAACAACGACGCCCGTTATTATCGTTTCCTGAGTGCCGATGGGCTGCCCGAACCGTTGCCACCCGCACCGTCCGGTCTGTATGCCGGGTATGAGCAAGCCTTCATCCCCGCCGCCATCCTCCAGCGTGCCACCAGCGGCGACTTCCGCCAGGTTGTCTCAGTCTTCGTCAAACTGATGGGGATTGAGACCAGCCAGGATTTGGCGATCTTCATGCAGTCCGTGTTTGCGCTCCAACAACAATTGGGCGGCTATCTCAATCGAGTGGATTTCGGCGACAAGGGCTGCAATATGTTGTTGTATTGGGGAATGCCTACCAGCTACGAGAACGACATCGAGCGCGCGCTGGACTTCGTGCTGGAGTTGGCCAATCACACCCCCGGCACGTTCCGCGCGGGCATCACCTACCGTCCGATGTACGCCGGGTTGGCCGGCTCGCCCGACCGCGGCGAATTTACCTGTTATGGCGACGGGATCAATCTAGCCGCGCGCTTGATGATCGCCGCGCCATGGGGTTCCATCTGGCTGGATGACCGCATTGCCAATCGTGTCGGCCGGACGTTTGCCCTGGATTTTGTGGACCAACTGACGTTTCAGGGATTTGTCGATAAGCAAGTGGTTTACGCGCTGGTCGAACGCGAGCAGCAACGCGTGGGCAGTGGTTTCCAGGGGCAGATGGTGAACCGGCGCGCGGAGTTTGCCCGGTTGAATACGTTTGTGCAGCCGCTCTTCGCTGCACCGGAGGAACATCGTTTCGCCGGGATGTTGGTCATCCAGGGCGAGCCGGGTTCCGGTAAAAGCCGCCTGGCCTATGAGTTTCTGACCGGTGAGACCTGGCCGGTGGCCCAAGCGTGCCAGATTTTCGTCTGCCAGACCGACCAGGTGATCCGCCAGTCGCTCAATCCGTTCCGCCACTGGCTGTACCATTACTTCGCCCAATCCGCCACTCAATCGGAAACGCGCAACAAACGGGCGTTTAGTCGCAAGCTCGACCAGTTAATCACCGACGTACCGAACCCTGATCTGGGCAAAGAGCTGAACCGCGTGCGCTCTTTCCTGGGCGCGTTGGTCGATTTATATTGGGAAAGTTCGCTCTACGCGCAGCTTGACCCGCAGGGTCGCTTCGAGAACACCCTGGGCGCGCTCAAGACACTCCTCAAAGCCGAGAGCCTTACCCGCCCGGCGATTGTCTTGCTGGAAGATGCCCAATGGCTGGATGCTGACTCCATCGAGTTTTGCAAACGTCTGGTGCGCAATGTGGACGAGTATCCCCTTGCCGTGCTAGCGACCGCCCGTCCAGAACGCGATGGCGCGCTGTTTGGCGAGGGCCTGCCCTACCAGCAAATCGCCTTGGGCGTCCTGACGCCGGAAGATATGCGTCTGTTGATCGTTGACCGGCTGGGCGGGCCGGTCAGCGACGAACTGGCCGGTCTGTTGATCGAACGCGCTGAGTGCAATCCGTTTTTCGGCGAACAAATCCTGCTCTACTTGCGGGAGCAGGGGGCGATTGCGCTCCAAAAGGGCGAATGGCGGCTAGTCAGAGGCTCGCGCGAGTCCTCGTTGCCCGCCGATGTGCGCACAATCTTCGTCGCGCGCCTGGACCGGCTCGAGCACCAGGTCAAGACGGTTGTGCAAACCGCTGCTGTGTTGGGGCGCGAATTCGAGCTGCAAATTTTGTCACGGATGCTGCCTGATGGTGGGGATATCAGCGAGCACGTGCACGCGGCGGAAAACGCGACGATTTGGGTGAGTTTGGGACAGGGCCGCTACCAGTTCAAGCAAAGCTTGTTGCGCGACGCCGCCTACGAGATGCAGCTCCGGGCGCGTCGCCGCGAACTGCACTGGACTGCGGCTGGCGTTTTTGAGACGCTCTACGCTGGCGACTTGGAGCCTCACTACAGCAAAATCGCTCATCACTACGAGGCTGCCTACCAGCAGGGGATGCCGGAACTCCAACCGCAAGCGCTGGACTACCTGCAAAAAGCCGCTCAGCGGGCGGCGGAATCGTACGAAAATGCTGCTGCGGTAGATTACTATGGCCGGGCGTTGGTGCTCGTGCCTGAAGCTGACGTGGAACGCCGCTTTGAGCTGTTGCTGGCTCACGAGGAGATTTGCCACTTGCAGGGCGTGCGGCAGCTTCAGAAGCAAGACCTGGACGCGCTGGCGGCCCTCGCGGAGACGCTCAAAGAGCCTCTCAAGCAAGCCACCGTCGGATTGCGCCAGGCCAGATACGCTTTTGCCACAGGGGACTATGCCCAGACCATCACGGCAGCGCAGACGGCGACCGCTTTCGCGCAGGCCGCGCAGGACCCCGCCACCGAGGTCGCAGGGTATGTGTGGTGGGGCAGCGCGTTGGAGCGTTCCGACGATAACGAAGCTGCCCGCACGCAATACACACAGGCACTGGAACTGGCTTGCGCCGCTGGTGATCGGCATGGTGAGGGCGACGCGCTACGCGGGCTGGGCATCGTGGCCTGGCACATCGGTGAGTGGGCAGAGGCGCAACAGCACTCCTGGCAATCGCTCTTGATCACCCAGGCGCTTGGCGACCGGCGTGGCGAAGCTGCCACCTTGAACAACTTGGGTGTCCTTCTGCGCCAGTTGGACCAATCCAGTGAAGCGCGGACGTGCTACGAGCGCGCGCTCGCCATCCGCCGCGAAATCGGCGACCGGGCAGGCGAAGGCTCCACGCTGAACAACCTGGGACTGCTGTTGCAGACGTTAGGCAGTTACACCGAAGCCCGCGCGCAGCTCCAACACTCGTTGGAAATCTGGCGTGACATCGGCTCGCGCCCCGGCGAGGTCGTCGTTCTGGATAACCTCGGCTTCGTGAACCGGATGTTGGGTGAGTATGACGCATCGCAGCGCTATTTGAGCGAGGCATTGGCTCTGGAACGCACGCTGCACGCCCGCAAAGCTGAGGGTTGGACGCTGAATAATCTGGGCGACCTCTACCTGGCGCTGGGCGACTACGATCAAGCCGAGGCGCATTTCCTCGAAGCGCTGGCGTTACGGCGAGACGCGAACCTGTCGCACTATGTGGTTGAAGACCTGGCCGGGCTGGCGCGGGTCGCGTTGGCGCAGGGAGACCTTGTCGGGGCGATGGCCCGGGTCGAGGAGCTGTGGCCTATCCTGGAAAGTAATCCCACCCTGGAAGGCACCGAGCATCCGCAACAAGCACTGGTGACCTGTTACCATGTGTTGCGCGCCAACGACGATACGCGGGCTGCGCCGTTGCTCGCCACGCTTCACGCCCAATTGCAGGAGCGTGCCGCCAAAATCGCGGATGTCGATCTGCGGCGTTCGTTCCTGGAAAACGTGCCGGAACACCGCGAGCTGGTGCTGCACTTCACTGCTTCGCAGCCGGGAGCGCCGCCTCCACCGCCTGCCCCTGCCGCCACTCCCCAACCTGCCGCAGTCGAACCACCACCGGCAGAACCGACTGCGCCGTTGCCGCCAACTGAACCGGTCGCTGTAGAAGAGGCTCTTGCGGAAGTTGCCGTCCCGCCCGTTGGTGTAACGCCTGTCGCTGAGGAACCGCCGGTCGAAGTCGCCGCCCCACCCGTTGGTGTGACGCCTGTCGCTGAGGAACCATCAGTCGAAGTCGCCGTCCTGCCCGTTGGTGTAACGCCTGTCGCTGAGGAACCGCCGGTCGAAGTCACCGTCACGCCGGAGATCAAAACATCGAAGCGGCGCAAACCCGGTCAGGAGATGGCGCCGCTGAAAGTCGAAACCAAAGTTAAACAAAAACGCAATCGCAAGGACGAGTTGGTGATCAGAATCACGATCAAAATCCAACCGGATTGAAGCCTTTACCGTGCGCCAGCGCCGAGGGTGTTTGGCATCCGACGATGGCGGGCGCTTCGTGGATGAGTTCGTCGTTTTCGAGTGCTGCCACCATAAACAGGGCGAAATCTACGCGGCGGGTCAGGTTGCTGGCAAGGATAGGATCGCCCACATGGCGGCTCCAGACCGGCAGGCCCTGACTTTCACCTTCTTCCAGGTCGCTGCCGCGCACTACGGTCCAGCGGGTTGGGCTGGCAAAGATGCGCCGACAGGCTTCTATCTGGTCATCGATATCAATCATGCCGGTAAGCCCTCCGAGCAAGCGGGCTATCTTTTCGTCCCGTTTCATAGTTGACGAGTACACATCTTTCCCGTCACGCGTGATATGCCAACCGCAGGAGAAGATGAGCCGCGCCCCCGGCTTTGCATAATCGAGTACCGCCTGGGCCGTTCCGGTTGAGTAGTGCTTCCTCCCCCAAGGGACCAGCACAGTCAGCACGCCATCGCAACCTGCAATAGCCTTTTCGATAACGTGCCGGTCGTTGGTTGCGCCGGGAATGATCGTGATACGGTTTTGGAACCGCTCCAATTTATGAACGCTGCGCTCCCGGCAAACGCCAATCACCTCATCCCCTCGGTCAAGCGCATGTTGCACCATATACTGACCCAACTTCCCGGATGCTCCAACGATACATACTTTCATCACACACCCCCTTGTTGATCTTGAAACGAATCACCCATTTGACCGTCAGCGATCATGACGACAACGTTTCCCTTTTTATGCCCTTGCTCGACATACTTGTGCGCTTCGACAATTTGCGCGAACGGGTATACCCGATCGATGGCCGGTTTGAGCTGGCCGGCTTCGATGATGCCCTTGAGCGCCAGCAGGTGAGCGAGTTTGTTACCGCCATCTGAATCGGTATGTACGTTGAGATACACACCGCCCGGTTCGAGGGCCTTTTTCCCCTGCGCCGGAGACAGTTTGCCCACGGCGTCGAAAATCACATCGTAGGTTTCGCCGGTTTGGGCGAAGTCCTGGCGGGTGTAGTCTATGACGCGATTGGCGCCAAGCGACTTGACCAGTTCGAGATTTGCCATGCTGCACACCCCGGTCACATCCGTGCCGAAGTGACGGCTGGCAAGTTGGACGGCATTCGTTCCGACGGCGCCGGATGCGCCGTAAATCAGCACCTTTTGCCCCGGCTGGAGGTCGCCCTTTTTCAGGCAGTGCAGCGCCGTCATTCCTGCGCCCGGCGCGGCCGCTGCCTCCTCGAAGGTGAGATTGGCCGGTTTGAGCGCCAGCACGCCATTTTCGGGCAGGCATTTGTATTCGGCGTAACCGCCAAAGTTGGCAGCAAAGGTGGAGCCAAAGACCGCCTCGCCGGGCCGGAAACGGGTTACGTTCTTGCCGGTAGACTCGATCACACCGGCCAGTTCCATGCCCAGGATGGGGCGCTTGGGTTTCGACCAGCCCAGATAAAGCCGCGCCATGAGCTTCTGCCATCCGGCGACCGGCAGGTTGAGACTACGCATAATGGTATCGCCGATGGTGACGGTAGTGGCGTAGACTTTGATTAGCACTTCATGGTCGTGGGGAGCGGGCTTGGGCATGTCTGCCAGGCGCAGCACTTCGGGCGGGCCGTATTGGGTATAGATAAAGACTTTCATTTCGATGCCTCCGTCACGTTGAATCCCTTGACAATCAACCAGATTGCCAGGATGATTTCCTGGAAAAAGATGGGCAACTGTAATATCGTACTGGCGTCTGAGATCGGGCTGAACACGCCAAACATCGCCAGTAAACCGGCAACCAAATTCATCATAATGGCAAGCAAGCCCCAGAGCGAGAGCCAGCGCGGCGTGAGCCTGGACCGGTACAGCAGGGTGTAGAGCATGAATCCCCCTAGGCTGAAAACAACCATCAGTACCGCGCCCAGTTCCGGGGCTTCCAGCAAGGTGTTGGCCAAAGCCTGGGCGCTGGCGGTCTCCACCGCCCCGGACTGGTAGGCTCGGCTGAGCGGTAGGAGCAACAGCCAACTGACGACGATACCCATATAGCTTGCTCCTTCCAGTGCGCCGCGCAGGATTACGTAGCCCAGCGCCAGGATTTCGTCGTGCTGTCTGAGTACCGGCCAGGCAACCACCGGGATGAGCGCCAGGGCTATACCCATCGTCATCACCAGCAGGGCCGCCAGGGTGAACTGACTGGCATTGGCGGCAACTCTGAGCAAGAGGTCCTCGCCGTTCAAGGCCGGGGCCGTCAGCACGCGGCTGAGAATGCCTGCAATCGTCCCTGCCAGGTACAAAATCCCCATCCAACGGGCGATATTTCGATGTGTTTTCATCACGCATCTCCCATTTCGTAGGAAAAGACTTCGCCAATCGGCACGTCGAAGGCCAGGGCAATCTTGAAGGCCAGTTCGAGCGAGGGAGCGTACTTGCCGCCTTCGATGGCGATGATGGTCTGGCGCGTCACACCGACTTTTTCGGCCAGTTGTTCCTGGGTCATTCCGTCGTGGTGGAAGCGCAGTTTGCGGATATTGTTGCGCACTCGGTGCTTTTCCATCTCAACTCCCCCTGCTGTAAAAATGAAACTGGGCCAGGTCGCCGATGATTTCTGCCAACAGAGAGAAGAAAATGATCAGGCAGAACATCACCAGGGCAGGTTGGCCGATGACAAACGCCAGCATCGACACCAGCACGCCCAGCGAAAATGCAACGTAAGAGACCTGGGTGCCCTTCAGTCCGATTAACTTGTCACGTTCATCTTCGATGATGCGCACTTCTTTCGCCGATCGGGTTTGGATGGCCTGAACGATGTTGACACCGATACTGGTGAGGATGTTGCCGGCGATGTTCAGTACAATGGACGCAATGATGACAATGGCCGCAAGGCGAAAGACCTCTGCTGAAATCAAATCGCCTTGCCGCATCATTGGGATCAGATTGCCCAGATAGTAGCTCAAAATGAGCAGGGTGCTGATCAGAGATACAGAGATGGATATTTTCCGAATTGACATGTTTACCCCCTGTGTCTGTTTTAAGTTACTTATAGTAAGTTATTTCGTATATATAGTATAACATACTATACAATTCGTCAAGTATATTTTACATATCGCTTATCGAAAATGAAAACAAAAAGCCAGCGGCGCTCCGCAATCAGGTGCAACTTATTACCTACCCGGATTCTTTGGGCGGCGATTTGCCGGCTCTGTACGCCGCGCATCCCGACTTCGACGCGCGTCATTTGAGACTTGGTTATATGCCCCCCGATGGTATAATTTGTACAACCACTATAGAAATCTACACAAAGCGAGGAGTAAACGATGAAATACGGCTTGAACCTGAAACCATCTGCTGAGGGGGAACTGCAAGACAGCACATTGGACCTGGTATCGCTTGGGGGACTGGTCCATCGGTTGGACCCCGGTGTGATTCCCTTCCGCAAGGCGACCCATTGCGATATTCACGTGAGTGGTGGCGAGTTCAACGTCGCTGCAAATCTGGCGGATTGCTTCGGCTTGCGGACGGGCATCGTCTCCGCGATGGTGGACTATCCCATCGGCGATTTGATCGCGGAGCGCGTGCGCGCGATGGGCGTCATCCCTTTCTACAAGCACTTCGAGCACAACGGCGTCACCGGCCCCAACATGGCCACCGTCTACAGCGACCGCGGGCAGGGCGTGCGCGCGCCGGTGGTGTTCTACAATCGCAGCAACGAAGCTGCGGGCCAACTCAAGCTGGGAGACTTCGACTGGGGTAAGATCTTCGGTGATCGCACGCGCTGGTTCCACAGTGGCGGCATCTTCGCCGCGCTATCTGAGACCACGGGCGAGTTGATTATCGAGGCGATGAAGGCGGCCAAGGCCGCGGGTGCGATCACGTCCATCGACCTCAACTACCGCGCCAAGTTGTGGAACCTCTGGGGCGGGCACGCGATCGCGCTAAAGGTGCTCAAGCGCATCGTCGAAAACGTCGATGTGATCGTCGGCAATGAAGAGGACTTGCAGATGGGCCTCGGCATTCCCGGGCCTGAGGTGGCGGCCAAATCCAAGCTGGACCCCAGCGTCTTCTTTGGGATGATCGACAAAGTCACGGCGATGTACCCGAACGTCAAGGTGGTGGCGACCACGCTGCGCGAGGTTCATTCGACCAACCGGCACAGTTGGGGCGCGGTCGCCTGGATCAACGGCAAGACCTACCAATCGCCCACGTGCGAACTGGACGTGCTGGATCGCGTCGGCGGCGGTGACGGCTACGCTGCGGGGTTTTTCTACGGGCTGCTGTCCGGCGCATCCGAGCAGGAAGCGGTCAACCTGGGGTGGGCGCACGGCGCACTGCTCACCACCTTCCCCGGCGACACGACGATGGCGACGCTCGAGCAAGTCCGCGCGTTTGCCAAAGGTGGCTCGGCGCGCATTCAACGTTAGGGAGTGGACTTTATGCACACACTACAACAATTGCACGCAGCCGGACAATCGGTCTGGTACGATAACATCCAGCGGGGCTTGCTGGTCAACGGCGAACTGGCCGGGATGATCGCGCGCGGCGAGGTGCGCGGCGTCACCTCCAACCCGACGATCTTCATGAAGGCGATCACGCAATCGCACGATTACGATGCGGGCTTGGCGCCACTGGCGCAGGCCGGCCGGAGCGCGAAAGAGATTTTCTGGCAACTTGCCGTCGAGGACATTCAGGCGGCGGCGGACCTGTTCCGCCCGCTGTACGAGGAAACTGGCGGAGGCGATGGCTACGTCAGCCTGGAGGTTGATCCTTATCTGGCGGACGACACTGCGGGCACGCTTGCCGAAGCGCAGCAGCTCTGGCAGCGCGTGAATCGCCCTAACCTGATGATCAAGATCCCCGCCACGGTCGCCGGCCTGCCAGCCATCACCGGGGCCATCGCCGCAGGCATTAACGTCAACGTCACGCTGATCTTTGCGCTGGATCGCTATATGGCCGTGATGGATGCCTATCTGACCGGCCTGGAACAGCGTGTGACCGCCGGGCTGCCGGTGGACCGGATCGCGTCGGTGGCGTCTTTCTTCGTGTCGCGCGTCGACACTCAGGTGGATGGCCGCCTGGCGAAAATTGTTGACCGCGGCGGCGCGCTCGCTGAAAAGGCGCAGAGCTTGCTAGGGAAGGCCGCGGTTGCCAACGCCCGGATGGCCTACACCCGGTACCAGGAGGTGTTCGGCGCGTCGCGTTTCCAGGCGCTCAAAGCGCGGGGCGCGCGGGTGCAGCGTCCCCTGTGGGCTTCGACCAGCACCAAGAACCCCGCATACCGGGACGTCCTCTACGTGGAAGAATTAGTCGGCCCGGACACAGTCAACACGATGCCTCCGCATACTGTGACAGCTTTTCTGGACCATGGGCAGGTGCGCTCTGGCAGCCTGATGGAAGGCGTGGTGGGGGCAGAGCAGATGTTGGCAAGCCTGGAAGCGCTGGGTATCTCGATGGCCGCCGTGACCAATGCGTTGGAGTTAGAGGGTGTCAAGTCTTTCGCCGATGCTTACACCGCCCTATTGGATGCCGTGGAGGCGAGTCGCAAGACCAACGAAAAACCCTTGTCAATGGGTTGAGCGGATCTTTAGTCCGACACCCTGTAATCCTGCTATTTCCAGGAGGTAGCTATGTCTGGACCTGTTGATTTACCCGCCTGGCAGGCGCTGCAGCAGCATCAACGCGTGATCGCCGCGTTACATATGCGCGATCTCTTCGCCCGCGACCCGCAGCGTTTCGAGAAGTTTTCGCTGCGGGTGTCCGATGGAACGTCGGGGAGCGATATTTTGTTCGACTATTCCAAGAATCGCGTGACGCAGGAAACGATGTGGCTGTTGTGCGATCTCGCGCGTCAAGCCGGCCTGCAAGCGAAAATCGAGGCCATGTTCACCGGTCAGAAGATCAACAACACGGAGAACCGGGCGGTCTTGCACGTCGCGCTGCGCAACCGTTCGAACCGCCCGATTCTCGTGGATGGCGAGGATGTTATGCCGGGCGTCAACGTTGTGCTGGCCCGGATGCGGGCGTTCAGTGAAGCCGTCTGCTCGGGCGACTGGAAGGGCTACACCGGCAAGCCAGTCACCGATGTCGTCAATATCGGCATTGGCGGGTCGGACCTCGGCCCCAAGATGGTGTGCGAAGCGTTGAAGCCCTACGGCAAGCCCGGTCTGCGGATGCACTTTGTCTCCAACGTCGATGGCACCGATCTGGTCGAGACGCTGAAAGTCGTCGACCCGGAGACGGTACTGTTTCTGGTAGCCTCTAAGACCTTCACCACCCAGGAGACGATGGCCAACGCGCACTCTGCCCGTGCGTGGTTCCTGGAAGCCGCCAAAGACGAAGCCGCTATTGCCAAACACTTCGTGGCGATGTCCACGAATGGCGAAGGCGTGGCGCGCTTCGGCATCGACACCGCCAATATGTTCGAGTTTTGGGATTGGGTGGGCGGGCGTTACTCGTTGTGGTCGGCCATAGGACTGTCCATCGCGCTTTTTATCGGCATGGACAATTTCGAAGCGCTGCTCACGGGCGCGCACCAGATCGACCAACACTTCCGCACAGCGCCGTTCGAGGAGAATGTGCCGGTCATTATGGGATTGCTTGGCCTCTGGTACAACAATTTCTTCGGCGCGCAATCGCACGCGATCCTTCCTTATGACCAGTACCTCGTGCATTTCCCGGCCTACTTCCAGCAGGGAGATATGGAGAGCAACGGCAAGAGTGTCACGCGCGCGGGCGCGCCGGTCGACTATCAGACCGGCCCGATTATCTGGGGACAGCCGGGCACGAACGGCCAGCACGCCTTCTACCAGTTGATTCATCAGGGCACCAAACTCATCCCCTGCGACTTCCTGGCTGCAGCGCAGAGCCATAACCCGCTGGGCGAGCATCACACGCTGCTGCTCTCGAACTTCTTCGCGCAGACGGAGGCTCTGATGAGGGGGCGCACGCCCGACGAAGCCCGCGCCGAACTGGTGGCCGCCGGGTACGCCGGTGATCAACTAGAAACGTTGGTCGCCGCCAAGACCTTTCCGGGGAACCGGCCCACCAACTCGTTCCTCTATCCCCGGCTCACGCCCGGGACGCTCGGCGCGCTCATCGCGCTCTACGAACACAAAATCTTCACACAGGGCGCAGTTTGGGACATCAACCCCTTCGACCAGTGGGGCGTTGAGCTTGGTAAGCAGCTCGCCAAAGTGATCTTGCCTGAGTTGCACGGGGAAGAGCGCGTAGAATCTCATGATTCGTCAACCAATGGGCTGATCAACGCCTACAAGCGTAGTCGAAACAATATGATTCGCTAACTCACGTACATATAAGAAAGGAGCAAGTTTATGTCTAGAATAGCTATTCACGGTTTCGGGCGTATCGGGCGATCTCTGATGAAGGTGGCTCTCAAGAACAACTTGTTTGTTCCGGTGTCCATCTCTGACATCAAAGACATTTCAACCCTGGCCGCTCTGTTCGAAGTTGATTCCAATTACGGCCGCTGGTCAGAGCAGGTCAGCGTCAGGGATAACAGCTTTGTCATCGGTGGCCGCGAGATTCCCTATTTCGACGCTATGAAGGCTTTGCCGGACTGGAGAGCGCTTGGCGTTGACCTGGTCATTGACTGCACCGGCCGGGCCACTACGCGCGCCGGGGCACAGCCCCATTTCGATGCGGGGGCCAAGCGGGTGTTGGTCAGCGCGGCGAGCAAGAAACAGGAGGACTGCGACGCTGTGTTGCTGCCGGGCATCAACCTCGATCAGTTCGACCCGGAAAAGCATAAAATTGTCAGCATGGCGAGCTGCACCACTAACGCGCTGGCGCCAGTGGTCAAGGTCCTTCTCGAAAACTTTGGCATCAGGTATGGCCTTTTCTCAACGGTACATGCTTACACCAACACTCAGTCGCTCACCGATCAACCGATGAAAGACCGCCGTGACTCGTGGGCTGCGGCTGAGAACATCATCCCGTCTTCGTCGGGTGCGGCGCGGGCGTTGGCGTTCATCTGGAAGGATCTGAAGATCACCGGCAAGGCCTACCGCGTCCCGACCCGCACCGGCAGCATCGTTGAGTTGAACCTGCTCACCGAACGTCGGGTAACGGTCGAAGCGGTCAACGATGCCTTCCGCAAGGCAGCCGCAGCGCCACCGTTGCAGAGCGTGATGGCTGTGCTGGAAGACGAATGGGCCTCGTCCCGTATCGTTGGTGATCCACATTCGTCAATCGTCGACCTGCCCTTGACCACCATTCAGGAAGAGCTGCTGTCGGTCGCCGCCTGGTACGACAACGAGATGGGGTACTCGACCCGCTTGGCCGAAACGGCAGCCCTTATCGCGGTGTAGTAAGGGGCGTTCAGCATTAACCGGCGGTTCATTGGCGATTGGTTAGAATCTTCCACATGGATGCACAGGATATGCAGGAGTTCGAAATATCCTGTGCATCCTGTAAATCCATGTTGTTTTTGCGGGAGCGAGGAGGTATACGATGAGCTTGCATCCTCTGGCGGGCAAACCGGCCCCTTATGATTTATTGGTCAATGTTCCGCGCCTGATTTCGGCGTACTACACGGGCGCGCCCGATCTCGCTGACCCGACCCAGCGCGTGGCTTTCGGCACGTCCGGGCATCGCGGCTCGTCGTTCAGAGGCAGCTTCAACGAGGATCACATCCTGGCGATCTCGCAGGCAATCTACGAATTTCGCCGGACGCAGGGAACCACCGGCCCGCTCTTCATTGGCATGGACCCGCACGCTCTGTCCGAGCCGGCGCTGGCGAGCGCCGTCGAGGTGTTTGCTGCCAACGAGCAAGAGATTATGGTGGATGCGAACGCCGGATACACGCCCACCCCCGTCATCTCCCACGCCATCCTCAACTACAACCGGGGTCGATCCAGCGGTCTGGCCGATGGCGTGGTTATCACACCGTCGCACAATCCCCCGGAGGATGGTGGCTTCAAGTATAACCCGCCCGCCGGCGGCCCCGCCGACACCGCTACTACCAAGGCGATGCAGGCCCGCGCCAACCAAATTATGGAGAACAGCCTGCACGGGGTCCGACGTATTCCCCTGGCCCGCGCGATGCAGGCCGAAACTACGCATCTGTATGACTACATCACTCCGTATGTGTCTGACCTGCGTCACGTCCTCGACATGCCCGCTATTGCCACTTCTGGCCTCAAGATCGGCGTCGATCCGATGGGCGGCGCGACGGTGGACTACTGGGAGCCAATCGCCGAGATGTACGGCTTGAACCTTGAGGTGGTGAATCCACGGGTCGATCCCACGTTCTCCTTCATGACCGTGGACAAAGACGGCAAGATCCGGATGGACTGCTCGTCGCCCTATGCTATGGCGAGTCTGATCGGTCTTAAGGACCGGTTTGACATCGCTTTTGGCAACGACACGGATGGCGACCGGCACGGCATCGTGACGCCCAGCGTGGGGTTGATGAATCCTAATCATTACCTGGCGGTGGCTATCTGGTATCTCTACCAGCACCGGCCTGGCTGGCGTCTCGACGCAGCGGTCGGCAAGACGCTGGTCTCCAGTTCGATGATCGACCGCGTGGCGGCTCAACTGGGGCGGCGGCTGGCCGAAGTGCCGGTGGGTTTTAAGTGGTTCGTCGATGGCCTGGTGGATGGTTCCTTCGGTTTTGGCGGCGAGGAGAGCGCGGGGGCGTCCTTCTTACGCCATGACGGAACCGTGTGGACCACCGACAAGGACGGCATCATCCTTGACCTGCTGGCGGCAGAGATCACCGCCGTCACAGGCCGTGATCCCGGCGAGCATTACCGGGCGTTGACGGAGCAATTTGGCGACCCGGTGTATCAGCGCGCCGACGTCGCCGCCACACCGGCCCAAAAAGCCGCGCTCGGAGACCTCTCACCGGAGATGGTGACTGCGCAAGACCTGGCGGGTGAACGGATCATCGCCAAGCTTACCCGCGCCCCCTTCAATGACGCGCCGATCGGTGGATTGAAGGTGATTGCCGAGAACGGCTGGTTTGCGGCTAGACCGTCGGGCACGGAGGATATCTACAAGATCTACGCCGAGAGCTTCCTGGGCACAGAGCACCTCAAGCTGATTTTCAGCGAGGCGCAAGAGATTGTGGCGTCTGCGTTTGCGGCGGCGGGACTGTGAGCACCATGGATGACCTGAAGAGAGTGTTCTCCTTACTTGGATCGATGCTCGTGCTGGCGTTGGTGCTGACGGCGAGGGGGCTGGTCGTGAAGGCCGTGTCGCCAGGGACGCCGGCGGCAGAGGAAGCGATCGCTGTCATTCGCCAGAGCTGTAGTGGATACGGCGGCGCTTATCCATGTTACGAGTCCCTGGCAGCCTGGGAGACCGATTATGGCGGCATCGACTTTGGCGTGCACACTGTCGGTGACTTGATCGCCGCCGACAAAATTGCCGTGGCGCGCATCGAAGGGACGTGGACGCAGGTGGATACGACGCGCGTTTCGATCGGCGGCTGGGCGACCGACGCCGATCATTACATCCGCATCTACACAGCGCCCGAAGCGCGCCACACCGGCGTTGCTGGATCGGGCTATCGTCTGGCGAGCACGGATGCGTCCGGCGTGCTGCTGTATGTCACGGTGGCTTATCTGCGGGTGGAGGGGCTGGAACTTCACGCGGCTTCGACGTACAGCGGCCCGGTTATTTACCTGCGGCCCAACACGGACGCGGGCGTGGGTGAAATTCACTTTAGTCACAATCTCATTCATGGTAACCGCACCGCGACCGGCCACGGCCTGCACAATTACGACTGCCGAGGCATGGTCAAGGTGTGGAACAACATCATCTACGACGTGGGGGTGGCGGGGAGTACGGCCGGCATCATGAACGGGGTAGGGACTATGATCGCCTACAACAACACCGTCGTCGATGTGGTGGCCGGGTTTGCCCTGCGGAGCAGTGGGGGTATTCTGGCGCGGAACAATCTGGCCGACGCGCCGGGCACCGACTATTACGGCAGTTTCGCCGCAGGCAGCGACTTCAATGCTTCGACGGATGCGTCTGCTCCCGGTTTGCACTCGCGCCGCAATCAGACCTTTGTCTTTGCCAACCGTGCGGGCAAGAATTTTCACCTGGCTGCCACCGACACCGGAGCGCGCAACTACGGCCTTGACCTTTCTGCCGATTTGCATCTCCCGATTGCTGATGATATCGACGGGCAGACGCGCAGCGGCGGATGGGACATCGGCGCCGACGAGACGAGCGGCGCGGACACGATACCGCCGGTACGGTTCAATAGCGCCCCCTCCGGCACACTGCCGCGCGGCACCACGCAGGCCACGCTCTCTTTATCCACCAACGAGACCGCCACCTGCCGCTATGCGCCAACATCCGGCGTGCCCTACGTCGATATGCCCACAACCTTTGCCGCGACGGGCGGCGTCACGCACACGCACCTCGTCACCGGCTTGGAAGGGGAGCACACGTACGCCTACTACGTCCGCTGCCAGGATACGGCGGGGAACGCCAACACCGACGATGCGGTGATCAGCTTCGATGTCTTTTCCTCGGACGTCACGCCGCCGGTTATCTCCAACGTGCAGGCGGTCAACATCACACCTTACTCGGCCGAGATTGTGTGGGAGACGGATGAGGGATGCACGTCGCAGGTGGAGCACGGGATTGGCGTGGACTATGGCGCGCTGACGGTGTTGAGCGCCACGCGGGTGATGTCGCATAGCGTGCTCCTGACCGGGCTGGACCCGGCGACGACGTATCACGTCCGCGTGCGCTCGCAGGATGTGGCGTACAACGAGACGTTGTCTACCGATCATCCGTTCACCACCGGCGCGCTGGTCAACTTCTACTACGTCGATCAGCAGCATCCCCAAGCCAGCGATGACAATCCCGGCACGTTGGCCGCACCCTGGCTGACGATTCAGCACGCGGCGGATGTGGCGCAGCCGGGCGATACGGTCATCGTCTATCCCGGCGACTATGGACGGGTGACGATTAGGAATGGTGGCACGCCGGGCAACTATATTACCTTCAAGGGGTTGCATGTGCCCGACCAGAGCCTGATCAATCCTAATGCTCTGTTTGATCCTGCCCATCCGGTGCTAACGCTGGGCAATCCGGCGGTCAATGCGGTCACTGCCGGATTTGCCTTCATCCGGCCTTATGGCAGTACCTATCTCATCGGCTATGTGCGGATAGAAAACTTCGAAATCACGCGCATCTACCGGCCCGACGTGGGCATAGCCGGTCGCGGCGGCGTTCAACTCGCCAACACCGAACACGTCCAGCTTGTGCGCAACTTCCTTCACGACCTCAACCCCAATCCCAGCGGCTATGATTACATCGGCATCCGTGCGGATGGTCACGCCAACCTGGGGGCAGTCGTTAAAGATAACACACTTTACCGGGTGCAAGGGACGGGGATCAGTGTGATGGGGCGCGACTGGTTGGTGGAGGGGAACGCACTGTCGCACGGGCTGGACGCCAACACCGATACCGGCGCGCACGTGGGCGGCGATTCCGACGCCATGCGCTTCTTCGGCAGTGGGCACGTCATCCGCAATAACCATTTCCGCGATTATTTGGACGAGGAGCAGTACGGCGATCCGCACATCGACTGCTTCCAGACCTTTGCCGTCTACCCCGACAGCCAGTTCGCGTATGACATCCTGGTCGAAGGCAATGTCTGCCATAATTTTGGCCAGATGCTCATGGTCTCCGATAATGACGCGGGTGACTATGTTCACCATCTCACGTTTCGTAATAACATCTTCCGCGGGGCGCGGGCGTATGCTTTCCAGGGCAGCGAGGTTGAGTATCTGGTCTTTGTCAACAACGTGGTGGCCGAGAGCAACTACGGCGCTTTCGGGATTGGGGACAGCCCCTACATGGCGATCCTGAACAACGTCTTTTACAACAACGGCTCCGGCGCCCAGGTCAACGACGAGGCGTCCAAAGTGGAACTGGTATGGGATTACAATCTCCACTACCCGGATTTCTCCTGGCCGTCCAAGCAACCTGAGTTCGATCAACACAGCCTGTTCGGCGTCGATCCGGGATTCGTGAACGCAGTGGCGGGCGATTACCGGCTGCGCGTCGACTCCCCCGCCATCGATCGCGGTGTCACGCGGTACGAGTTCAACTACGACCACGCCTTGACGCTGCGGCCGCAACTGGTAGGTTGGGACATCGGTGCTTACGAAGCCGTCCCTCAACTGGTGCTGCACGGTGCACCGGCCGACCGCGCCATCCGTTTGAGTTGGGAAACCAACGCCACGCTGCCCGCAACCTCCACCTGGCGGATCACCTATGAAAGTCCGGGTAGCGTTTTCTTGCCCATCGCCAACCTCACCAACACCCTGCGTGCATACACATTGCCCGGGCTGACCAACGGCGTCTGGTACACGGTGACGCTTGATGCTATGCTCGACGGCGTGCCTTTCCTGACCGATACGGTGCGGGTGATGCCAACGGATCGGTTTGTGTATCTACCATTGGTACAAAAAGGACGGTAACGCTTGTCGGAGTGGCGGTCAGGAGGGTTTGTTTGTGTCTTGGCTGAACAACCGCCCGGTCGCAGCTAACAGCGGAAAGCCCATGGCAAACAAAGCGACGATGCGCAAAGCCTCGCTTTTTTCATTGCTTCCCGGACGCATATAACTGGACATAATGAGGAAATAAGCCAGAAGTGGCAGCACAGCCAGAGCCGTCGTCATCACACCCAGCGGTTGCACCCCGATTCGGCGTTCAACTAGGCGGTAAACCAGATAGACGGTAAAGGTGGTGAGTAGCCAGCCGATGAAGTTTTGCAACGGCACGCCGAAGTATGGCCCTCCCTCGTGCCATATCCAGGCCTGGGCGGGCGGACTGGACATGCCTGGGTCCATGATCAGGTCCCATGCGGTCATGGTCATCGCTCCCAGCGCCGAAAGCCAGATAATCTGCATCAGATTGTGGCCTGAGCCACGGGGTTTCCCTATCCCGATCAGGTTGGCGATCACGTGGCTTGGATAGATCATCATAAACCAGGCGATTGGAATCAGCACAGGTACATGGCCCAGCTTGATGCCAAGCCTATCGGTGTAGTGATACGGGCCGTAGATCAGACCGGTTTCGACGCCGATTTGTTCATAGAGCCACGAGATGACGGCGCTGAGGACAAAGAAAATCGCTGCTTGCCGCCAGCCAAGCGTATAAACGGCGTGACACAGGCTGAACAGCCATAAAATCACTGTAAATGCTGTCAGGGTTATGGGAATACGGGGCAGTGTGATGATCGGCGGTAGGATTGCCTGAATGACCAATAACGCGATCAACACAAACGAAGCGATCATCAAAGCAAGCAAAATTCGACGAGCCATGGGTAACTCCTTAACAAAAAGATCAGGTAACTGCCCGGTAGATGCGCCAGATACTTCTTCTGTATTGACTCTCTACTGTTTTGACAACCGGCGACCACAGAACTAAATAATAACCTGTTTTAGGCCATCTGGCAAATCGTGACCAGAAATGCAAGTGAATTTGGTGTCAGTTTGCTCATAGTGCGCAATGGAGGAATCAGATGAAAAAGTGGACGATCCTGACATTGGTTACGAGCCTGCTCCTATCGCTCATGCCAGGACATGTTTTCCTCGTCGTCAGTGCGACAGCCTCCCGCTTGCCTCACGCCAGTGATTCAGACACGACCTATTGGGTCAGCCCTAATGGACAGACCGCGTGGGCAAACTGCAAGGGCGCTTCCCCCCTGAACGGCACCGCTGCCTGCGCCCTGAGTACAGCAAATGCCAATGCTGTGGCCGGGGATGTGGTTTATCTGCGTGGTGGGACGTATACCGGGCAAGAGATTCGCCCCAGCAACTCTGGGACCTCTGAGAGCAATCGTATTTTGTTTACGAGTTATAACCACGAGAATGTAACCATTCGCGATTCGGCCTACGGCATCTACATCTACAAGAAGTCCTACATCACCGTCAACGATATCAACTTCTATAGCCTCAGACGCTTTATGCGCATCTATGCGGGCCATCACAATACAATCAGCTACTGCGATTTCGATACACGCAGCCCTCAATCCGGTGACTGGGCCGGGGCCATCATCGCTGACGATCCGAACGACGATACGCCGGCCAGCGAAAACTCGACCTACAACTGGGTCCATCACTGCACGTTTTACCGCTGGGTCTATGGTGCGTATGCGGAGCATCGGGGCAGCCTATTGGATATTGGCAGTTGGGCCGAGGACCCTGTCGATGAGAGCTATTACAATCTCATTGAGGATAATGTCTTTGCCTATGGTGGGCATCACACGCTGGGGGTTTACAGCAGATACAACGTGATCCGCAACAACTATATCCACAACGAGACCAATTCAACCAACTGGGCTTTCGAAGGTTACCGGGGTTCAATCACCGAGGGGCCATGGGCCGGATATAACCTCTACGAGGGCAACCGCTTTGGCTTAGCGGATGCTTCTGGTTTGGCGCTGAGATCGCGGAACAATATATTGCGCTTTAACACGTTCTATCACAACGGCAGCGGTGGCATCCAGGTTGTGTCTAGCGCGGCAGGGCAAGATCACGCGGATCACAATCGTATCTATCACAACACGTTCTACCACAACGGCCACTTGGCAACTGATCCCGGCTTCCAAGGCGGGATGTATTTTGCCAATTGGAGCAATCAGAGTCCGGTGGGCAATGTGGTCAAGAACAATATTTTCTACGACAATAAGAATGGTTCGGTCACTTACGAGGGCCAAATTGATCCTCAAGTGGTCGAGAACAACTGGGATCAAAACGCTGTGAATCCTGGTTTCGTCGATCTGTCCGGCAGCGGTCCAGATGACCCCACCTGGCCGGACCTGCATCTAGAATCCAACAGTCCGGCCATCGACGAAGGCACCTGGCTGACGACAATCATGAGTGTGGGCAGCTCCGGCACTTCCTTTCGCGTAGCCGATGCCGGTTATTTCACGGATGGGTGGGGCGTTATCCAGGGCGACCTCATCCAACTGGCGAACGGGCAGCGCGCGCGTATCGCGGACATCGACGATGCAACCAATACCATCACGGTGGATACGGCGTTGTCGTGGACGCAGGGGATGGGCGTTGCGCTGGCTTACGTGGGCACGTCACCTGACCTTGGAGCTTACGAGTTCGAACCGACGCTGACGCTGCACGGCGTTCCAGGCGATGCATCCATCCGCATGAACTGGGCGGTCAACATCACGTTGCCGGTGACCAGTACGTGGATGATCACCTATCAAAACCCTGACAGCGCCTACCTGCCCGTTGCTGGCCTCACCAATACCCTCCGTACCCATACTTTGAAAGATTTGACCAATTATGCGTGGTATACCATCACCTTGCATGCCATGCTGGATGAAACGTCCTGGCTTAGCGACACAGTGCGCGTGATGCCGACGGATCGGTTTGTGTATCTGCCATTAGTTAGGAGGAACTGAACGATGAAGAAAGAGATAACCGGCTGGTTCGTGGTTTTGGCTTTGGCTCTGCTGCCGGTGTGTCCTGTGCGCGCTGCTGCATCGTTAGACCTGTACGGTACATTCCACGCGATGGGCGTCATCGTTACCCTTGGGGCCGCCGACGATCCTGATGGCGATGCGACGGCGTATGTCGCGTATCGCGTCAGTGGGAGCGGCGCGTACCAACCGGGCTTTCCGCTCTCCCGTATCACGAACACGCGCTTCGTAGGCAGCCTGTTCTGGCTGACGCCGGGCGAGGCCTATGACGTGCGCGTCACCTTCGACGACCCCGACGGTGGGCCGCTGGATAACACGACTGTGTCTGCCACGGCATCGACGCGTGCCGAGATCGTCATCGCCGCGCCGAACCATACGTACTATGTCAGCCCTTCCGGCAGTGGAACGACGTGTGCATCCGCTGCGCCTTGTTCCCTGGCAACTGGCCTGAGTCTGGCCCAGGCCGGCGACGAGGTCGTTCTGCTCGATGGCGTCTACGCTCAGGGTGAGATGACTGTGCCGCGCTCGGGTACGGCTGGCGCGCCTATCGTCATTCGAGGCCAGCCGGGTGGGACGGCGGTGCTGAACGGCGGCTATACGGGGCCGTTCACCTGGGTCGCGCAGGGCGGCGGCGTCTATCGCACCGCTGTCAGCGCGCCCGACCCACACCTGGTTATGGCGGGTACGCAGCGCCTCTATCCATATCAAAGCCTTTCCGATTTGCAAGGCCTGGTCTGGGGTATCCCCGGCTTTTACGCCAGCGATACGACGTTGTACGTGCGTCTGGCGGGGGACGTCAATCCCAGCAGTGTGGCGATGGTCGTATCGCGCTACAATCACGCCTTTGTGGTCGAACAGAACTATATCTATTTTCTCGACTTGACCTTTCGTCACTATGGCCAGGGCGATTGGGCTAAGGCGATCTATCTCAACAACGCCAGTGATTGCCTGGTGCAGGGCTGTACCTTTGCTGTCAACGATTTGGGGATCGGCATCAAGCGTGAATCGCACCGTAACCTCATCCAGGATAACACGTTCTATGACACGATTTTCGACTGGCCGTGGGATGCGGTGAAGGAGGGCGCCCAACTGGAAACCGGTGGAATCCGGCTCTACGATCCGGTGGATGGGCGCGGTACCGTCATCCGCCAGAACGTCTTTCACGATTACTTCGACGGCTTTGGCGCTTGCCCGGAATCCAGCGCCGCTGTGACCAACGAGACCGATGTTTACGAGAACCTGGTCTACCGTGTTGGCGACGATGGGATGGAGACAGACGGTCGGTGCAGCAATCTGCGCATATGGCGCAACACGTTCCACGACGTGCTGGTGGGAATCTCGCTGGCTCCCGTGTATGATGGCCCGGTGTACGCCATACGCAACGTGATTTACAACACCGGTGCGGGCAGCAATGAATATTCCGGCTTTCCTTTCAAGTTCAATTCCGGCTATGATCAATCGGGGCCGATGTTCTTGTTCCACAACACCGCCGATGCTGCTCTGCCCGACGGCAACGGCTTTGCGCTTTTTTCGCCCGGTTCGTGGACGCAGCTTACCGCCCGTAACAATATCTGGGCCGGCACCGAATACGCCTTGTATAACGCCAACCCTACCCAACCCCTCGACCTGGATTACGATAATCTCTACACCACACTGTCCGGCGAACTGGCCTGGTGGGCCGGCCTGTCTGACCGGCATCTCAACACATTGGCCGAACTGCGCGCGGCGACAGGACAAGAAATGCACGGTTTGAATGTCGCGCCGGGCTTTGTCAATGTTTCGGCGGGTGACTTTACGTTGGACAAAGAAAGCAATCTAATCGATGCCGGTGTCATCATCCACGGCATCAATGACGATTACGCGGGGAGCGCGCCGGATATCGGAGCGCTCGAGTTCGAGCCGGCCCTGGCGCTATATGCTGCGCCCGGCAATGCGGCCATCCGCCTGAACTGGGAAGTCAACGTCGCCCTGCCGACGGCGACTACCTGGCATGTTGAGTATTATACGCAGACAGCCGGCGTTTACACCGTCACCGACCCGCTTAGTGCCACCCGCTCCCTCATCCTCACAGACCATGTGCAGAACTACCAGTGGTATACCGTGACACTCCACGCGACGTTGGCTGAAACGTTCTGGCTTGGCGACACGGTGCGTGTGATGCCGACCGACCGGTTTGTGTATCTGCCGTTGGTTATGCGTTTTTGACAATTTTAACAAATCGAGTATTATCTAATCTATATGATAGATGGCGTATCTGGATAGGTCAAAGATCATCATGCAGCGCAAAAACTGGTTTAGCTATTACTACTTTTATTTTAGCTGTCCCACCCGGGTCGGCTCCTTTGTGTTGTAAAGGGTGAGAGTAGTGTAGCAACCTCAAACAAAAGCAAAGACGTGGAGCGACCCGCTCCACGTCTTTTTGTATATGGCGGTAGGCAGCAGGTAGACGGTAGACAGGGGAGGCGTATATGGCGTGTCGGGGGATTCGGGGGGCAATTACGGTGGAGGAGAATACGACGGCGTCAATCAAGGCGGCGACGCGGACGCTGTTGGAATCCATCGTCGCGGTCAACGCACTGGACGTGGCCGATGTCGCCAGTGTGATCTTCACCGCCACGCCCGACCTGGACGCCGTTTACCCTGCCGTCGCCGCGCGCGAAATGGGGTGGAGTAACACACCGTTGCTTTGCATGCAGGAAATGGCCGTCCGCGGGAGCCTGCCACGCTGTATCCGTGTGCTCCTGCACTGGAATACGGATCGCGCGCAGGTAGATATCCATCACATCTATCTGGGCGAGGCACGCGCACTCAGGCCGGACATCACAAACCATGATTCATGATTTTTAGGGGAGGAGGTGCTATGGTGAAAGTGGCTTTTCAAGGCGTTGCCGGGGCGTATTCGGAAGAGGCTGTGCGGCAGTATTTCGGGCCGACGGTGGAAAGCGTGCCGTGTCACACATTGGACGAGTTGTTTCCGCTGGTGGAAAACGGTGAGGCCAGCTTCGCTATGCTGCCCGTGGAGAATGCCGTCGCCGGGTCGGTCACGGGCGCGTATGAATTGCTGTTGGAGCGGGATTTGCGCATCAACGCCGAAGTCATCTTGCACGTGCACCATATGCTGATGGCCGCGCCAGGAACGAAGCGTGAGGCGATCAAGCGCGTGCGCTCGCACCCCCAGGCGTTGGCGCAGTGCCAGCAGTATCTCAGCCGCCACGATCTCACCGGAGAACCGGCCTTCGATACGGCGGGCAGTGCGCGCGATCTGGCCGCCAACCCGGAGCCGGAGGTCGCCGTCATCGCCAGCGCGCTGGCGGCGGAACTGTACGGCCTGGAAATTGTGGATCTGGCCATCGAGGATTATCGCTTCAACTACACACGCTTTTTTGTGATGGGACTGGAGGATCCGCCGCGCGCGCAGCGCCCGAAGACCTCCATCGTCTTCTCCACACGGCACAGTCCCGGCGCATTGTACAAGTCGATGGGCGAGTTTGCAGTGCGCGGCATCAACCTCACCAAGATCGAATCGCGCCCGCGTCTGAACCAACCCTGGCGCTACACATTTTATCTCGATTTCGAGGGACATTGCCAGGATGTGGCGTGCGAGGCGGCGCTGATGGGCTTGCTGCGCCATTCATCCTTCGTCAAATTGTTGGGTTCGTATCCGGCAGCGACAACGCCGGTGGTTGAAGAGCGGGAGTAGGGAGTAAGGAGTAGGGAGTAAGGGGGGGAGAACATACTCCATACTCTGTACTACATCAAAAAAATAGCTATGGGAGGAAAAGCAATGATCGTTATCATGCAACACGGCGCGACGACGGCGCAAATTGCGAATGTGACGGCCCGGATTGAGGGGATGGGCTGTACGACGCACCTCTCGGCCGGGGAGGAGCGCACGATTATTGGCGTCATCGGCAATGGACGCCCGATTGACCGGGAACAGATCGAACGGATGTCCGGCGTGGAGCGTGCGGTGGCCGTGCTGCGGCCCTTCAAGCTTGCCAGCCGCGAATTCCATCCGCAGGATTCGGTCGTCCCGATCAACGGGGTCAGTATCGGCGGCAAGCCGTTGACGATTATCGCCGGGCCATGCTCGGTGGAGAGCCGCGAGCAGTTGTTGGAGACGGCGGATGCTGTGCGGCAGGGCGGCGGGCATATTTTACGGGGCGGCGCGTTCAAGCCGCGCAGTTCGCCGTACAGTTTCCAGGGGCTTGGGGAAGAAGGGTTACGGCTGTTGGCCGAGGCGCGCGCTGCGACCGGGTTACCCATCATCACCGAGGTGATCGCGCCAGAGCAGGTGCCGCTGGTGACGACTTACGCCGACATTCTGCAAATCGGCGCGCGTAATATGCAGAACTTCGCTTTGCTGCACGCCGTCGGCGAGTCGCAGCGCCCGGTGCTGCTCAAGCGCGGGATGATGTCCACGATGGAGGAGTTGTTGATGGCCGCCGAGTACATCCTTTCGCACGGTAACCAGCGCGTCATCCTCTGCGAGCGCGGTATCCGCACCTTCGAGAACTACACGCGCAACACCCTTGACCTGAGCGCCGTACCGGTGCTCAAGCAACTCAGCCACCTGCCCGTGATCGTCGATCCGAGCCACGGCACCGGCAAATGGGAGTTGGTCGAGCCGATGTCGCGGGCCGCCATCGCCGCAGGCGCCGACGGCCTCATCATCGAAGTGCATCCACGCCCGGAAGAGGCGCTCTCCGACGGCGCGCAGTCGCTCAAACCGGGCCGGTTCGCCGCGCTGGTGCAGTCGCTCAAGCCGATTGCCGAAGCAGTCGGTCGGACGCTATAAGATGCAAGAGGCAAGAAGCAAGGGGCAAGCGTTAGGAGACGAAGGGCAAGAATCCTGCATCCCGCATCCCGCATCCTGCATCCTGCGTCCTTTGTCTGTCACCGTCGTCGGCCTGGGCCTGATGGGGGCGTCGCTGGCGGGGGCGCTGCGGGGGAAGTGCGCGCGCGTGATCGGTGTGGCGCGGCGCGCAGAGGTCGTCGAGACGGCGCTGGCGCGTGGATTCGTGGATGAGGGGACGACGGATTTGCTCACGGGCGTGCGCGACGCGGACGTGGTGGTGCTTTCGACGCCGGTGCGGGTGATTGTGCAGCAGTTGGCCGAAATCGCGCCGCACCTGCGCCCCGACTGCGTGGTGATGGACATGGGCAGCACTAAGAAGGAAATCGTCGCCGCGATGGATCGTCTGCTGCCGGATCACATCCAGCCGCTTGGTGCGCATCCGATGTGCGGCAAGGAGACGTCCGGCATCGACGTGGCCGAAATCACGCTGTATCAGGACCGCACGTTCATTCTTACCCCGCTGCCGCGCACGTCGCCGGAGACGGTGGCGCTCGGTGTGGCGCTGGCGGAGGCTGCCGGCGCGAGGCCGTTGGTGCTGGATGCCGACCGGCAGGATTACATCGTGGGCACGGTGAGCCATTTGCCCTACCTGCTGGCCTGCGCCCTGGTGGCGACGGCGGATGTGACCACGTCCAAGGACCCGGCGGCGTGGAAGATCATCGCCGGCGGCTTCCGCGATACGTCGCGCGTGGCCGGCAGCGACGTCACGATGATGCTAGACATTCTGATGACCAACCGCGACCACGTGCTGACCGCCGTCCGTGAGTGCGAGACCCAGTTGCGCCGCCTGTCTGCTTTGGTGGCAGACGGCGATGAGGGCACATTGCGGGACGCGCTCACTGCGATTCGCAATACCAGAAAGGAGATGTTCCCATGAGCCAATTGATCGTGCAATCCGGCGCACCCTTGCACGGGCAGGCGCGCGTGCCCGGCGACAAATCGATCTCGCACCGCGCGTTGATGCTCGGCGCGCTCGCCGACGGCGTTAGTCACGTTGCCGGATTTTTACCCGGCGGCGACTGCCTCGCCACGCTCGGTTGTATGCGCGCGTTGGGCGTCCAAATTTCTCTCAACGGATTGAGCGGAGAGAATTCCGTAGAATCCGTTGACGTCACCATCCACGGGCGCGGATTGCGCGGGTTGCGAGCGCCGTCCGCTCCATTGGACTGCGTCCGCTCCGGGACGGCGATGCGCTTGCTGGCGGGCATCCTCGCCGGGCAGGACTTCGACAGCGTGTTGAGCGGCAATCCGCAACTGCTCGCCCGTCCCATGCGCCGCGTCGTCGAGCCGCTGCGTGCGATGGGGGCGGACATCAGTGATACCGATGGACACGGCCCGCTCGTCATCCACGGGAAGAGGCTGCGCGGCGGCGAACACACGTTGGCCGTCGCCAGCGCGCAAGTGAAGAGCGCACTTCTGTTGGCGGGGTTGTTTGCTGACGAACCAGTGATTGTTCGCCAGCCTGGTCCCAGCAGAGACCACACGGAGCGGATGCTAGAATCAAGAATCAAGAATCAAGAATCAAGAATGAGCGAAGCGGCTATAGTGACTGATGGTCTGAGGGTGACGTTGAATCCTACAGTCATTGATTGCCTCAAGCCGCTCGATATAACGATTCCCGGCGATATCTCTTCGGCGGCGTTTCCGCTTGCGGCGGCGCTGCTCGTGCCGGATTCGGAGATTACGCTAACCGGCGTCAACACGAATTGGACGCGCACGGGCTTGCTGGATGTGCTCGCTGCGATGGGTGCGGAAATCGCGCTGATGAATGAAGGTGAGCAGGGTGGGGAACCGGTGGCCGATCTCGTTGTGCGCAGCGCGTCGTTGGTGGCGACGGAAATCGGCGGGGATACCGTGGTTCGGATGATCGACGAGTTCCCGATATTGGTGGTGGCGGCGACCCAAGCGCGCGGGACGACGGTGGTGCGCGATGCGCGCGAGTTGCGCGTCAAAGAGACCGACCGCATCGCCACGGTCGTCGCCGAATTGCGCAAACTCGGCGCGCAGATCGAGCCACAGGAAGACGGCTTTATCGTTAAAGGGCCGACGCGGTTGCATGGCGCACTGGTGGACAGTCACGACGACCACCGCCTGGGGATGGCGTTGGCCGTCGCCGGGTTGGTGGCAGATGGCGAGACGGTCATCGAACACGCGGAACGCATCGCGGATTCGTTCCCAGGTTTTGTGGGTATAATGCAAGGGTTAGGGAGCAACTCTACGTTTTTGGAGGGTTAATGGCTTTGTCAGGAATTAACGGACATACCACTCTGGTCGGCCTGATCGCGTGGCCGGTAGGGCACAGCGTCTCACCGCCGATGCACAACGCAGCCTTCGAGGCGCTTGGCTTGAACTGGCGTTATGTTCCGCTGCCGGTCGCCCTGTCGCAGGTGGAAAACGCGGTGCGCGGTGCGGCGGCGCTGGGATTCCGGGGCGTCAACGTGACCGTGCCGCATAAACAGGCAGTGCTTCCGGCGTTGGACGTGGTTGCGCCAGACGCGGCGCAGTTCGGCGCGGTGAATACGATTGTCATCGACCGCGATGCAGACGGCCGGCCGGCGATCACCGGGCACAACACGGATTACCAGGGTTTCCTGGGTTCGTTGCGACAGGGAGGTTTCGAGCCGGCGGGCAAGTCTGCGGTCGTTGTCGGGGCCGGAGGGGCAGGACGTGCCGTGGTCTTTGGGTTGCTACAGGCGAACGCGCGCGATGTGTTGGTGCTGGACACACAGCCACAGCAGGCACAGTCGTTGCTGACCGACTTGGGCGGAGATGGCGCGCCGCTGCGCACCGCGCCGCTATCCACCGAGACTCTGGTGGAATCGGCGCGCGCGGCCGAGTTGTTGGTCAACGCGACGCCGGTGGGGATGTCGCCCAGGATCGATGCTTCTATCTGGCCGGACGCTGTGTCCTTCCCGGCGTACCTGACCGTCTTCGATCTGGTCTACAATCCGCAAGAAACGCAGCTTTTGCGCCAGGCGCGCGCGGCCGGCGCGGCGGCTATCGATGGACTGGATATGCTCGTGCGGCAAGGGGCGATTGCCTTCGAGCTGTGGACCGGCCAGCAAGCCCCGTTCGACGTGATGCGTGCAGCTTGCGAGCGTGCACTGGGACAACGGTAGGTTGCCAATGAGCGTTTTTGAGGTTATGATGTTAGTCTGCTTCGGCCTCAGTTGGCCGATATCAATAGCCAAGGCGCTAAGAACCAAGCGCGTGGAAGGCAAAAGCCCGCTGTTTATGGCGGTGATTTGCGTGGGCTATCTGAGCGGCATCTTGCACAAGCTATTGTTTGCGCTGGATTGGGTCATTGCGCTGTACGCACTCAACCTGCTGATGGTGGCGACGGATTTGTACTTGTACTACCGGTATTTGCCTGACGCGGGCGGCATGTGGCGCGTATTGGCGCGACGTATTAACAGGGAGTAAGGAGTAGGAAGTAAGGAGTAGGGAGTATGTGCTGAAATGTGTCAGTCTCCATACTTCATACTCCGTACTCCATACTTCTCATCAACACTTTGAGGAGACAGTATGACAAACGTATTCGATGAATTTCAATGGCGTGGTTTGGTTCACAGCTTTACGGAGGGAACGCCAGAAGTGTTGGCGACGGAGAAGGTGACGGTCTACATCGGCTTTGATCCCTCGGCGGACAGCCTGCAAATCGGGAACCTGCTGACGTTGATGGGCCTGGCACGGATGCAGCGTTTCGGCCATTCACCGATCGCGCTGGCGGGCGGCGGCACGGGTCTGATCGGTGATCCGAGCGGCAAGGCCAGCGAGCGACCATTGTTGAGCCGTGAGCAGGTGGAGGCCAACGTCGAAGCCCTCAAACCGCAGTTGGCGCGCTTTCTTGACTTCGAGGTCAAAAGCAACCCGGCGCGTCTCGTCAACAATGCCGACTGGCTGTGCACGATTCCGATGATGGATTTTCTGCGCGACGTGGGCAAGTACTTCACCGTCAACTACATGATTGCGAAGGACTCGGTCAAGTCGCGGCTGGACCGCGAGGAGGGCATCTCGTACACCGAATTCAGCTACATGCTGCTGCAAGCCTACGACTTTGTACAGCTCTACGACCGCTTTGGCTGCACGATGCAATCCGGCGGCAGCGATCAGTGGGGCAACATCGTCGCGGGCGTGGAACTGCTGCGCCGCGTGCGCACCGCTCGTGCCTGTGGTCTGGTCTACCCGCTGTTGACGAACGCCGACGGCTCGAAACTTGGCAAGTCGGTCCATGGGACGATCTTCCTGGACGCCAAGCACACGTCGCCGTATCGCTTCTACCAGTACTGGCTCAACCGCGACGACGCCGATGTGATCGACGACCTCAAGCACTTCACCTGGATGACGCAGGATGACATCGCGCCGCTGGCGCACAAAGTCGCCACGCAGCCGGAGCAGCGTGAGGCGCAGCGCACGCTCGCGCAGACGATGACGGCGATGGTCCACGGCGAGACGGCGCTGGCGAAGGCGGTGCAGGCGTCGCAGGCGCTCTTCGGCGGCGACATCGCCGGACTGAGCGCCGGGGAAATCGGCGACATTTTCAGCGATGTGCCCTCCAGCCAGGTCGCCAAGATGGCATTAGAAGGCGCGGGTACACCGTTGGTGGACGTGCTCGTGGATACAGGCCTGACCAAGTCCAAGGGTGAGGCGCGCCGTCTAATCGACAATGGCGGGGTCTACGTCAACAACGTGCAAGCCGCCGGTGTGGAACAGGCTGTCACGTTGGCGGATACGATTGAGGGGCAGTTCGTCGTCCTGCGCAAAGGGAAGAAGAGCTATCACCTGATGCAGGTGGTGGGTTAACCAAGACTACAAAAGTCTACGCGCGTTTTATGGCTTGCAGATTTCGTGTTCAGCGAAGAGATTTGCTCAACCCGGCGTCTCGTGAGACTTTTGTAGTCTGGTTTACGGCTCGATGAACCCGCCGCCCAGAACAACGTCAGCTTGATAGAACACCAACGACTGCCCAGGCGTGACGCCACCCTGTGGTGCGCCGAACGCGACCTGCGCCCGGCCATTGTCCAGCAGCGTGACCTCGACCGGGACCGGGGGGGCGTGATAGCGCATCTGCGCAGCGGCGTCGAAGGTGGCGGATGGGGCTGCTCCGGCGGTGAAGATAACGTCACGCAGCGTGCAGCTCTCGCGGAGCAGGCGCTCCTTCGGCCCGACGACGAGGGTGTTGCGCTCCGGCTCCAGTCGCAACACATACAGCGGTTGGTTGGCGGCGATCCGCAATCCCTCGCGCTGCCCGACGGTGTAGAAGGGCAGGCCGCGATGCTCTCCGAGGCGCTGACCGGCTTCGTCGTAGATGGGGCCGGGTTGCAACGCCTCCGGGCGGAGCGATTGCAGCAGGGTGCGGTAGTCGCCGCCGCCCATGAAGCACAAGTCCTGGCTGTCGGCGCGTGTCCGTACCGGCAAGTCCCAGGCATGCGCCAGATCGCGGACTGCGTCTTTGTCGGCGAATTCGCCAAGTGGTAGCTTCAACCGTGTCAGCACCGGTTGACCCAGGCGATACAGCGCGTAGGATTGATCGCGTGCCCGGCAGCGCGCGCGAGAGAGGGTTGCGGGGCCTTCAGGCGGCTGGCGAACGATGGCGTAGTGCCCAGTGGCGATCCATTGCGCGCCGACCCGGTCGGCTTCTTCCAGCAGCGCGGCAAACTTGAGCGTGGGATTGCAGGTCACGCACGGGTTCGGCGTCTCGCCGCGCTCGTAGGCGTCAGCGAAGGCGACTACCACCTGTTTGTAGAAACGGTCTCGCAGATCGATGACGTGCAGGGGTATGTGCAGCGCAGCCGCAACCGCGGCTGCGCTATCGACAACATCATCCGGCGGCAATGCCGTGTCGCGCCACAGCCGTAGTGTCACGCCGTAGACATCGAAGCCTTCGCGTAGCAACAGTCCGGCGGCGACCGCGCTATCCACGCCGCCGCTCAACGCCACGACGACGCGCGTTTGTATATGATCTGTTCTTGTGGCCTCATCCGATCGCGCATCGGTGAGGGAATGTGTTTCTTTCATAGGTTGTGTCGCTCCTTTATCAGAGACTGATTATACAGTCTTTGCAGGTCGGGAGCAAACAAAGTTAGTGACATAGCCGTTTTGTCTGGCTTCAGGTATAATGACGTTATGCAATGTCGCGCAGGTTGTGGGGCGTGTTGCATCGCCCTCTCGATTTCTTCCGCCATTCCGGGGATGCCCAACGGCAAGCCCGCCGGTGTGCGCTGCGTGCAACTCACCGATGACAATCTGTGCGCCCTCTACGATTCGCCGGAGCGCCCATTGGTGTGTACCTGGTTGCGTCCCAACGAGGAAATGTGCGGGCAGACCCGTGAGGAGGCGCTGGCCTATCTCACGGCGCTGGAAATCGCTACGCGGCCCGATCCGGTGCAAGGATAGGTGAACTATGTCGGTTTTTCCTGATCATCCTCATTTGCTGGGTCTAGAAGCGCTTATCAACGCGCATCTGGAGATGGCGATCCCCGGTTGGGCGTTGCCTGCTGAGTACATCGCCGAGCGACTAACGCGTCACCCAGAACAATACACTCTCGATCCGTGGGTCATCGAGCGGCAAACGTTTTTTAGTATGGAAGCCGAACAGGTTCTCGCGGCGGTTCACCTTCTGCGCTATGGTGACGGTGACGATGTCGCGCCTGATTTCCGCAATGCGGGCGATATCGCCTGGCTTTTGTTCGCGCCGGGCGCGGAGGCCGCCGGGCGAGAGTTGCTGGCAGCGGCCCGCCGACAGATGCGGCAGTGGGGCGTCCGCGTGACCTACGCCTGGGATACGGGCTTGCCGATCCCCCTGTGCAGCGGTATCCCGGATGCGTGGCCGCACATTCGCAATTTGTTTGCCGATGCCGGTTTTGTGGCGGACGGTGGGGTAGAGTACATTTTCGGCGGTGAATTGGGCGCTGTCCCATTCCCTGGCGTTGCTCCGGTGGATGGTGCGTGTGTGCACCCTGCAGTTTCAGGGACTGAGACCACGTTCGTCCTGCGCGACCACGATGGGCACATCGGGCGCTGCGAATGTGTCGCCGATCTCACACGGGATGGACGATTGCCGGCTTTCGCGGGATGGGGCAAGTTGGAGATGCTCGAAGTGGAGGCGCCCTGGCGTAATCGTGGCCTGGGACGCTGGCTGGTACAGCATGCCGTCGCCTGGATGCGGGAGATGGGCTGCACGCGCATCGCGTTCTCCGTTACGCCGGACGACGACGCGCGTGGCGCAGGGCGCTTCTACCGGCGATTCGGGTGGGAGCGGTGGCTGACGCTGGAGAAAGGGTGGAGGGCATAGTATGGAACTCCTCGGCGGCCCTCTCTTTGCAGTCGCCGGCGCGGGAGAATCCCACGGGCCGGGTTACACCACGATTGTTTTCGGTTGCCCACCGGGTCTGTGGCTGACACGGGCCGACATCCAACGCCATTTGGACCGCCGCCGTCCCGGCAGCAGCGTCCACGGAACGCCCCGCAGCGAGGCAGACAAAGTGGCTTTACTCTCCGGCCTCTACACGGACGACCATGATGCGCTGCTCGCCGGGCCCGAAATCCGCACGATAGCCGACGGCGTGGAGAGCGTCGCGCGCACCTACGAAGCGGGCTACACTACCGGCGAACCCATCGCTGCGGTGGTACTCTCCGCCGCCAAACGCTCCGGCGATTACGGCCAGTTCGCTGGGCCGCAAGGTGAGGTTCGCCCCGGGCACGCTGACCTGGTGAAGTATCATCAGGCGCGCGGCTTCAACGATCCGCGCGGTGGCGGGCGGGCCAGCTACCGCGCCACCGTCTCCGACGTGATCGGTGGGTCGATTGCGCGGCTGTACCTTGAACGGCATTTCGGGACGGTGTTCCTTTCGTCGCTGGTGCAGGTGGGGACACTTAAGGCGTCCGTCACTCTGGCGGAGGCGGTTGAACGGCTGGTCTTGCAGCACACCCAGGCGCATCCCGTTCCGGCGGATGACCTGCACCAGCTTGAGGCCAAACTTGCTGCTGCCGAACTGCCCACGCTGGACGCCGATTTCGCCCGCGAAGCCGCCGCGCTGATCGAAGCCGCGCGCGCCGGCGGCGATTCTATCGGCGCGGTGGTGGAGGTCGTCGCGGTGAATGTCCCGGCGTTGGCGGGCGCGCCGCTCTACGACAGCCTCAAACTGCGGTTGATGGGCGCGCTCGGCGGGCTGCACGCGGCACAGGGCATCGAGATCGGCTCTGGCTTCGACGTGGTCACGCGGCGCGGCAGCGAGAACAACGACCCGATCCGTGCGACGGGCTACCAGGGCAATCACCACGGCGGCTTGCTCGGCGGGATCACCACGGGGATGCCGTTAGTGTGCCGCGTTGCCTTCAAGCCGACGGCCTCGATCCAGAAACCGCAACTGTCGGTGCGCCAGGACCTCACGGAGATCGATTTTGCGCTCAAGAAAGGCCGCCACGACCCCTGCGTCGGTGTCCGCGCGGGCGTGACGCTGGAATCGCGGATGGCGATTGAGTTGCTGAATGCGGTGTTGGTGGGGCAGAGCTGCCAACCGTCGGCGGATAGCTTTCAGCTTTTCAACAGGGCTGATGGCTGAAAGCTGATTGCTGATCGCTATCTCACATCGGAGCGAGGATTATGAACATTTCGGTGATACTCGGGCATCCACAACCTGGCAGTTTCAACCACGCGATCGCGGAGACGGCGGTGCGGGCGCTGCGCGAGGGCGGGCACACGGTCTGGTTTCACGATTTGTACGCGGAGGGCTTCGATCCACTGTTGCCGCACGGGGAAATTCCCAAAGGCGCGGCGCTTCCGCCGGACATTCAGCAGCACTGCGACGAGATTACGGCGGCGGATGGCATCGTGATCGTGCATCCGAATTGGTGGGGGCAGCCGCCCGCGATTCTCAAGGGATGGGTGGATCGCGTGATCCGGCCTGGCGTGGCCTACGAATTTCTGGAAGGCGACAGCGGGGAGGGTGTGCCGGTCGGTCTGCTCAAGGCGCAGGCGGCACTGGTGTTCAACACGGCCAACACGCCGGAACAGCGCGAGAACGAGGTCTTCGGCGACCCGTTGCAATTGCTGTGGAAGAACTGCATCTTCGATTTGTGCGGCGTCCCGGTGTTTTACCGGAAGATGTATCGCGTGATCGTCACCAGCACCGTTGAAGAGCGGCAGTTATGGCTTGAGGAGGTGGCGACAGTCATAAGAGCATATTTTTGACAGTTGGCTATAACGCGGATCATTTCGTTCTCAGTCTGCAAGAAGCATTCAGCCATATTTACATGGAAGTAACGCATTTCAAAGTCCGGCAAACCAGGAGGGTAACCATGAAGAAAAGTCTGATTTACGTTGTTTTGTTATCGGCGTTGTGTCTATTTCTCACCGTGAATGTGTTCGCAAAGGTGGCTGTAGTAGAACCTAGCGTATATTTGGTCAAAGATATATCTCATCCCCTGGGTTTTGTCTTGCTTGAGGGTAAGTTACTTTTTAGTGCTTCTGATTCTATGTATGGCAGCGAGGTTTGGATCAGTGATGGGACAAGCTCGGGCACAGAGTTGCTCAAGGATATCTATCCAGGCGAAAGTAGTTCTGGTTCGGTTTGGCTCTCTGGTGTTGGTAGTCAATATTTCTTGCTTGCCACTACGGATCAGGGGCGCGAATTGTGGAAGACTGACGGTACGACAGAGGGGACGGTACTCGTAAAAGATATTAACCCTGGCCCCGGTAGTAGTGTGAAATATTGGCCTGCAGAATCCGCTGTTGTGGAAGGTATTCTCTATTTTGTGGCCAACGACGGTGTTCATGGTTACGAGTTGTGGCGTAGCGATGGCACTGAGAATGGCACTTTCATGGTCAAGGACATCAATCCAAGCGGAGATGGTAACCCGCTAAACCTCTTTGTCTTTAATACTCAGGTTTACTTTAGCGCAGATGATGGCGTTCATGGGTATGAGTTATGGCGTAGCGATGGTACAGCGGCTGGAACTGCTATGGTAGCCAATATTTATCCCGACGCTGAAACACCTTCAATACCACCATACCCGTTTTTTCAGCTGGGAGGGTGGCTTTATTTCGGAGCGGATGACAAAATCTATGGGTTCGAGCTATGGAAAACAGATGGCGTTGTCACGGAATTGATGAAGGACATCAATCCGGGAGCATCCAATTCATATCCGAGTGATTTCATGAACTATGCAGGCCAATTTTACTTCTTTGCTGATCATCAAAATTATGGCCGTGAATTGTGGCGAACTGACGGCACGTCTTCTGGTACAGTATTGGTGAAAGACATGTATCCAGGTGAAGGTAGCGGGCACTCTCCTTTTTCATTGAACTTTGTTTCCTTGCTTGTGTTCAACCATGAACTCTACTTTCGTGCAACAGATGGAGTCCACGGTATAGAGCTATGGAAAACAAATGGTACATCCTCAGGAACTTTGATGGTCAAGGATATTGGGGAGGATGAGTTTGGCTCTGAACCTTACTCGTTGGCTATTCTTGGGGATAGATTGTATTTTACTGCCAAGACGTTAAGTCTAGGTCAGGAGCTTTGGTCTACAGATGGAACCGCAGCTGGTACCAATCTCGAGGCAGATATTTACCCTGGGCCAACTGGATCGTTTCCCAGTGGATTGTTTTTGGCGTATGACAAACTCTTTTTTGGAGCCGATGATGGCTCCGGTTCTGAGCTTTGGGCTTTAGGTGTCAGACCGCAGGACATGGCTATCCGCAAAGCCGTGCAATACAGTGATCTCTATGATGCCAACAATGTCGTCACCTATACTTTGATGTTCGAGAATGTTGGTGATGTGGTTATGACAGGCGTGGTTATAACCGACTATGTGCCCAGCTCTATTACAATCCAACAGGTTACGAATGCTGGTGCAGAAATCACGAACGTACTTAGTTTTCCATATTATGTATGGGATGTTGCTGATCTGGCGCCTGGTGAGGGTGGGTACATTACGCTGACAGGCAAATTCCTAAACACAATTGCGCTTGGTACATCTGTTGTTAATGTGGTGACTATCCATTCTGAAACGGAAGACACGAATCTTGGAAACAATAGAGCCGTAGTTATCATCAATCCAAAGTTAGTCTTTTTACCGCTCATCCTTAGATAGTATGCGTTCATAGTATATGTCTTCCTTCATCGGACACGCGATCAGCGGTTTGGGCGTCTATGTCACTACACGGGCCGCCAAAGAACCTGCATTGCGCGACCTCGCGTTGCGCGACTTGTTCTGGCCGGCCTGGCTGGTGTTTGTGGCGATGGCGCCTGACCTGGACTATGTTTTCCGGTCGCTTTGTATGCGGCGCGACGCGATAGGCGTTTTACGGATTACCCATTCCCTGGTTGGCGGTTTGGTGTTTCCCGCGCTTACACTTTTGGCGCTTTCACGGCTGAAGATGGCGCGGGACACCCGGTGGTTGTATGCTGTCCAGGTCGTTCTGGCGGGACTGTCGCATCTGGCGATGGATATGTTGGTGGGAGTGGCGTCGCTGCCGCTGTTGTGGCCGTTCACGACGCAGCGCTTCAAGATGCCGTTCGGCGTGTTGCCCAGCGGACCTGCGTTTCGGCTGGACAATGTTTACATGTACCGTAATCTGTTGATGGAAGTCGGCGTGCTCATCCCGCTGTATGCAGGGATTTATCTGGCGCGTTTTGCCAAGTTTGACGGGCGAAAACGCAGCATCGGCGTCGCGGTGTTGTGGCTGTGTTCGCTGGGGTTTATGGGATGGGCTTTTACGCTGGCGCGATAAACGGGGGGAAGGTATGAATCTCGTGCTAACCGGCTTTATGGGAACGGGCAAGACGACCGTTGGGTGTGAGGCGGCGCGGCGGTTGGGACACACGTTTGTGGATATGGACGACGTTATCGTGGCGCGGGCGGGCAAGCCGATTCCGCGCATCTTTGCGGAGGATGGCGAGGCGGAATTCCGCGCGATTGAGGCGGCGGTGTGCGCCGAGTTGAGCGCGCAGGACGGGCTGGTGATTGCGACGGGCGGCGGGGCGTTGGTGAACCCGGCGAACCGTATCACGTTGCAGCGCAGCGGCGTCGTTGTGTGTCTGGATGCGCGTCCTGACGAAATTTTGCGCCGCGTGGGGGGCAATGCCGACCGGCCCTTGCTCAATGTACCGGATCCGGCGGCGCGCGTCGCCGAACTGCTGGCAGCCCGCCGCGAGGCCTATGGCGCTATCCCCTGGCACATTGAAACGAGCGGGCGTGAGGTGGATGAGGTGGTCGCGAAGGTGGTGGCGCTGGCTGAGACGGTCATGCTGCCGGTGCGGTACCCGGGCGGCGAGTACCCCATTCATATTGGGCGCGGCTTGCTGGTACACTTGGGTGGAGCGCTGCAGGCTGCGGGCGTGCAAGGGGGGACGGCGGTAGCGATGGTCACCAATCCCGTCGTTGGTCCACTGTACGCGGGGCGAGTGGAGGCGGTGTTGCGCGAGGCGGACTACCGGCCTTTCGTGTGTACGATTCCCGACGGCGAGCAGCACAAGATGTTGGACACGGTGCGCGCGCTGTACGATCAGTTCCTCGCGGGGCAACTCGATCGCAGCGGGGTGGTGCTCGCGCTCGGCGGCGGCGTGACGGGCGACATCGCGGGGTTCGCGGCGGCGACGTTTATGCGCGGCGCGCACTTCGTGCAGGTGCCCACCTCGTTGCTGGCGATGACGGATGCCAGCGTGGGCGGCAAAACGGGTGTCGATCTGCCGCAGGGCAAGAATCTCGTCGGCGCGTTCAAGCAGCCGGAGCTGGTGTTGATTGACCTGGGCGTGCTCGGTACGCTCCCCGAAGTCGAGTTCCGTTCCGGGATGGCGGAGTTGCTGAAGCATGGGGTGATTGGGGCGCCGGAGTTATTGGAAAAGGGGCAAGAGGCAAGAGGCAAGAATCCTGCATCCTGCATCCTGCATCCTGCATCTTTAGCGCGGTCGTTGCAGGTGAAGATTGAGATTGTGGAGGAAGATCCGTTCGAGAGGGGGCGGCGGGCGGTGTTGAATTTGGGACACACGACGGCGCACGGGTTGGAGCAGGTGAGCGATTTCACGCTGCGCCACGGGGATGCGGTGAGCATCGGGATGGTGGCGGCGGCGCGCATCGCGGCGGCATTAGGGCGTGCGGAAGCAGGGCTGGCGGCGCGCATCGCGGACGTTTTGGCGGCGTGGGGGCTGCCGGTGACGTGCCCGCCGTATCCCGTGGACGCACTCTGGCAAGCGATGTCGCACGATAAGAAGAAACAAGGCAAAGCTCTGCGCTGGATTCTGCCACGCGCGATCGGCGATGTAGAGATCGCCGACGACGTGCCGGAGGCTCTGGTCAGGCAAATTCTGGTGGAGATGGGGGCGAGGGAATGAATCAAGAATCAAGAATCAAGAATCAAGAATCAGCGAATCGGCGAATTGGCGAATCACGAATCACGAATGTTGAATTACCGATTACCAAAATTCTGGTGTTGCACGGGCCGAATTTGAATTTGTTGGGGCGGCGGGAGCCGGAGACGTATGGGCGGGTGACGCTGGCGGAGATCGACACGGCGTTGGCAGCGGCGGCGGAGGGGTGCGCGGAACTGCGGATTGTGCAGTCCAACAGTGAGGGCGCGCTGATCGATGCGCTGCACGCGGCGATGGACTGGGCCGACGGCGTGCTCATCAATCCGGGTGGGTATACGCACACGAGTGTGGCGCTGCGGGACGCGATTGCGGGGACGGGGCCGCCGGCGGTCGAGGTGCACCTGTCCAATATCCACGCGCGCGAGGAATTCCGGCACAAATCCTTGCTCGCGCCGGTCTGCATTGGGCAGATTTGCGGTTTCGGCTGGCGGAGTTACTTGCTCGGGTTGGAGGCGCTGCTGGTGCATTTGCAGTCTGATAGTTCAAAGTCGAAAGTCCAAAGTCAAGAGGCAGGAAGTGCAAATCTTGCATCTTGCATCTTGCATCCTGCATCGCGTTTGCGCAATCTGCCACCGTACCCGTTTGCCCGGTGGGAGCGGGTGGTGGCGGAGGCGACGCGCGGCCATAGACCGATGATCCGGCTGGATATGGGCAACCCGGATATGCCGCCGGACGATGCGGTCATCGAGGCGCTCTACGCTGCGGCGAAGAAGCCCAGCGTGCACGGGTACTCCGGGTATCGCGGGCTGCCGGAATTCCGGCGGGCGCTGGCGGGGTACTACGCGCGGCGCTTCGGCGTGACGCTCGATTCCGACAAACAAGTGGTGCCGCTGATCGGGTCGAAGGAGGGGATCGTCAATATGGCGCTGGCGTGGTTGGATGCGGGCGATCTAGCGCTGCTGCCCGATCCCGGCTACGCGCCTTACGCGGCGGGAGCGCGATTGGCGGGGGCGGATTTCGAGACGTTCCCTTTGCTGGAGGGAAACGGGTTCTTGCCGGATTTCAACGCGATCCCGGCTGAGGTGGCCGACCGTGCGAAGTTGATGTGGCTGAACTATCCCAATAATCCCACGGGGGCCGTGGCCGATCTGGACTTTCTGGCGCGGGCGGTGGAGTTCGCCCGGCGGTACGGCATTTTGTTGTGTTACGACGCGCCGTACTGCGATCTGACCTTCGGCGATTACGTCGCGCCGAGCATCTTGCAGGTGGAGGGCGCGATGGATGTGGCGGTGGAACTCAACTCGCTTTCCAAGACGTTCAACATGGCCGGATGGCGGATGGGGATGGCGGTGGGGAACGCGGCGGCGCTGGCGGCGCTGGCGCAGGTGAAGTCGAATATGGATTCGGGGTTGTTTCATCCGCTGCAAGAGGCGGCTATCGCGGCGCTCGACAACACGACGCCGGCCTGGTTGGCGGCGCGCAATGCGCTCTACCGCGAGCGGTTCGATATTCTCATCGAAGGGTTGAAGGCGCTAGGGATGACGGCGCACCCGCCGCAGGCGACGCTCTATCTCTGGGCGGCGATCCCGGCGGGCTGGGAATCGTCTGAGGCGTTCGCGCTGGCGGTGATGGAACGGACAGGCGTGGTCTTTGCGCCCGGTTCGTTCTTCGGACCGGCAGGGGAGGGGTATGTGCGGGTCTCGGTGACGGCATCCCCGGAGGCGATTCGGGAGGCGGTAGAGAGAATGAGGAATGAGAAATGAGGTATCTTCTCGAAAATCTGGGGGTGGGAGTTTGAGGGCGGGCTTGCCCGGTCCCCAACCCCCCACTTTTCCCTTTTGTTAGAAGTTTGCGGTGAGGAAGGTGAAGGTGGGGTGTGGGATTTCGATGGCGAGGGAGGCGATGTAGGCGGGGGCGGGGGTGAAGGTGTGTAGAGACCAGGTGATGACGTGGTGTGGATGGCGGCGGTCGGCCAGCAGGCGGGCGGGGGCGTCGGGGTCCATAGTGACGTCGAAATGGTCGAGGGGAAGTGAGACGCCGGTCCCCAACGCTTTGACGTAGGCTTCCTTGCGCGTCCATCCGGCGAAAAACGCGGCGGCGCGCTTGCTTTCGGGCAGAGCGCGGAAGGCCGCGTTTTCGTTGGCGGAGAAGAATTGTTCCACGAGCCGGGGGTAGTTGTCCGGCGGGATCATCTGTTCCACGTCGATGCCGATCGGCCGGTCGCGGGTGAGCGCGATGAGGGCCAGGTCGCCGGAGTGGGAGAGGTTGAACTGGAGCCAGGCGTGGTCGGGATCGGCGAGCGTGGGTTTACCGTGCTGGGTGATCGAGAAGGCCAGTTGGTCAGCCGGAAGGTTGAGATAGCGGCTGAGGATGTCGCGCAGGGCGCCGTGGGCGACGATGAAGCGTGCGCGGTGTTCGGGGAAGCGGAAGCGTTCGGCGCGGGCGCGTTCGTCCGGCGCGAGCGTGGCGGTGAAGCGCGCTGCGCTGTCTAGCGAGATGTGCAAGTTCACTTGCCAGATGTGGACGGCATCCACCGTGAGGGGCAGGCGTTGTCTGGGCGTTTCGCTTGAGAATGTGTTCGCAGATTGCGACTGCAGCAGTCGGGCCATCTCGCACTCTTTTCCTCTGCTATGGTTGACTGGTCAGGGAAATCCGCCTATGCTGATGCTGATCTCGGCCGCGATTCTATTGGCATTGTACCTTACTTTGGTCTCCCGGCAAAAGATGAGCTATTCTAAATTGTTCGGGAGTTCCTGGGGCCGTTGCACAAATGAGGCCGACGTGAATGGATTGGGCCTTGGTTTTTAAGTATGGACAATTGACAACTTTTTAACTTATGCTAGACTAATCTTGTATTTGTTAAAACTTTGTGCTTAGGAGGCATCTATGCGTGGGAGAAAACCGCTCATCATCGCCCTTGTTGTGATACTTAACCTGCTTTTTTTAGCCTACCTGGCGTATACGTTCTTGACGAAACCCCCCCAGGAACCCGAAACTCTGATTCCGGATACGGCCACCCCGCCACCTTATGTGGGTATTGTTGTCTCAGCGCAGGATCCGATTCCACGTGGGTGGCGTTTTATTTCCGGCGATGGGGCAACGAATGTAAAACAATGGCCGGTAGATGAGTTGCCCTCCGCAGGTTATTTTAGTTCTCTTGAACAACTCGACAATATGTATGCGGTAGAGGATATCCCTATGGGCAAGCCGATTTTGCGAAGTATGCTGTCGGAAAAGCCTATTGCCGCTTTCCCCGAAGGACGTGTAGGGTATGGTGTGCCGATGGATGTGCAAGGGGGGCTTGGGTGGCATATTCAAGAGGGCGACCACGTCGATGTGCTCGCGGCAATCCAATTGGTCAATGTTGACCCTGAGTTCCAGAGCCGCACCCCCAATTTGTTCCAGACAATTCCTGAACCCAACGCTGAGGGCGATCTTAGTATGTCGCTCAGTGGAGTGTATGGTCGTTTTGAAACCCTGCCGAATGGCACAGCTGCCATGATTTTGCCCAACGGCGATCACTTTGCTCAGATCGTTGTGCAGATGACGGTGCAGGATGCGATTGTCTGGCGTGTTGGATCACAACATACAATTGAAGAGGCCGTCGCTGCGGCGGGGCCAGCGTCTACGCCCGAGACTGCCGAGGGCGGTGGCATTCTGGCGCAGCCACAGCCAACCCCGGCGGTCGTTTCTTCTGTGCCGACTCGCGGTGATGTAGAATTGGTTACGCTGCTGGTGACGCCACAGGACGCGCTCATTTTGAAGTATCTCTACGAAATCGGAGCGGATTTGGACCTGGCGCTACGCGCTCCTAACAATACAAACTATTGGATCACTGGCGCAGTGGGGAGCCGTTATATTTTGGATCGCTATCAGATTCCGCAGA